>Ga0154766_110_pt7 | contig 14929 bp, 13 predicted proteins | sample Rifle2008BG16ft_FD_105774 | JGI IMG/M metagenome (GOLD analysis project Ga0154766, IMG submission 105774) | Deltaproteobacteria bacterium RBG_16_44_11
GATAAAACCGGCGCTACTTCAGCACTTGCCGTAAAGACAATTGTCAGCGGACCTGGCCAAAAAGAGTCCATCAGCTTTTCCGCTGTCGGGGTAACATCACGAACCAGCGGATAAACATTTTTTCTCTCGCCGACGATCAACGAAATCGGATTATGAAAATTGCGGCCTTTAACGGTAAAAATTTTATGGATAGCCTGTGCATTTGTGGCATCAACGCCCAGACCGTAAAAAGTTTCCGTGGGATAGGCAATAACACCGCCACTGATAACAATTGCGGCGGCGCGGGTGAGAACACTTTCTTCAGAATAATCTGCGCTTACCTTCAGAATTTCCGGCATGAAATATTTTCCTGCTTCTTCTCTACGTCTTTGGCCATTTTAGCGACATAGCCGGCAAGCTTTTTATGAATCGTCTTGTCCGATAGTGCTAAAAAGCGCACGGCAAACAATGCGGCATTTTTTGCGCCGGGTTTACCGATGGCCATTGTTGCAACTGGAATTCCTCCGGGCATCTGCACTGTGGCCAGAAGTGCGTCCAGGCCTTTCAGGGATGTAGCGTCGATAGGGACACCGATTACCGGCAGAAGCGTTTGCGAAGCAATCACGCCGGCGAGATGTGCAGCCGCTCCGGCTCCGACAATGATAACTTTCACACCGCGGCTGTCCGCTGTTTTAGCAAATTTTGTGGTACGTTCCGGTGTACGGTGCGCCGATGTAAGAATCAACTCATAAACAATGCCGAATTCTTCAAGAATTTTTGTTGCCTCGGACATAATGGGCAAATCCGAGTCGCTTCCCATCACCACACTTACTAAAGCTTTCTTGGCTGCTTTTACTTTCATGCAAGCTCCTTATTAGTGTTTGAAGTGTCTCACACCAGTGAAAATCATGGCAATGCCGTGTTCATCCGCCGCTTGGATTGCCTCTTCGTCGCGCACCGAGCCGCCGGGTTGAATGATGGCAGTAATTCCCGCCTCCGCGGCTATATCAACCCCGTCACGGAAGGGGAAAAAAGCATCCGAACCCAACACACAGCCTTTGGTAGGCAGTACCGCCTTCATTTTAGCGATTTTGACTGAATCCACACGGCTGGTTTGGCCCGCGCCGACGCCGACAAGTTGATCTTTGGTCGTGTAAACAATGGCATTGGATTTAACATGCTTGACCATTCGCCAGGCAAAATCCAGTGCTTGATATTCTTCCTCCGTCGGCTTTCTTTTAGTCACTACTTTGGCCTGACGAATATCGAAAGGAATATTGTCGCGCTCCTGCAGAAGTAAGCCGCCGGCAACACGGCGGAAGTCGAAACCGAAGGTAAATTTGCCCTTCGCAGTTGGTATCTCCAGCAATCTCACGTTTTTCTTGCTCTCCAAAATAGCACGCGCATCTACATCAAATGCTGGCGCTAGAATCACTTCTAAAAATATTTTTGCCAGTTCTTCGGCCGTGGCTTTATCTACCGGGCGATTGAACGCCACAATACCGCCGAATGCCGAAACCGGGTCAGTGGCCAATGCTTTTTTGTAGGCATCTGACAAGGAGCCGCCGCTTGTTGCCGCGCCGCAGGGATTTGCATGTTTAATAATTACCGCGGCAGGTATTTGGAAATCAGAGACGGCCAACCAGGCCGCGTCACTGTCCATAATGTTATTGTAGGAAAGTTCTTTTCCCTGTAATTGTTTGGCATTGGAAATAGCCGCCAACGTCGGATCGTTTTCACGATAAAACGCCGCTTTCTGATGCGGGTTTTCGCCGTAGCGCAAAGATTGTGCTAAGGAAAATTGTGCGGTGAAGGTTTCGGGAAATTCTTTCTTGCCACCTTCAGGAGTAAGGGCGCCCAGATAGTTGGAAATTGCTCCATCGTAGCGGGCGGTAGTCTGAAAAACTTTAACAGCAAGACGGAAATTTGTTTCTTCAGAAATTTTGCCTTTGGTTTTGGCCATTTCTTCGAGGATGACAGTGTAATCCGCCGGGTCGGTTACCACGCTGACAAAACGATAGTTTTTCGCTGCTGCGCGCAGCATGGTTGGTCCGCCGATATCGATATTTTCAACGGCGTGCTCCAACGTGCATCCTTCTTTGGCGACCGTTTCTTCAAAACGGTAAAGATTGATGACCACCATGTCGATGAGGTCAATGCCGTGCTCTTTGACGGCTTTCATATGTTCGGGATTATCGCGCAGGGCGAGCAGGCCCCCGTGGATTTTGGGATGCAGAGTTTTCAGGCGGCCGTCCATCATTTCCGGGAAACCGGTATATTCGGAAACATCTTTTACCTTAAGCCCGCTTTTTCTCAGTTGTGCCGCTGTTCCGCCGGTCGAAAGTATTTCCACGCCGAAGGACGATAGTTTTTGCGTAAATTCCACAATGCCGCTTTTGTCGGTGACGCTGATCAGCGCCCGTTTGATCTGGGTCATAATTTCCGTTTCTCCTGTAGATATCATTAATAAAATAATTGCGCCTGTGCAATATATTATTGAAAGTTTAATTGCAAGATTGTTTTTGTCCTGATATATCAACAAACAATGTTCAGGGTCGGGCGCATACAAAAGAAGAGGAGATTACTATGGAAAATAAGCTGATCGCGGTTATGGAAACAAACAAAGGAACAATCAATTTAAAGCTTTTTACCGAACAGACGCCGATAACTGTGGGAAATTTCGTCAATCTGGCGCGTCGCGGCTATTATAATAATTTAAATTTTCACCGGGTTATTCCCGATTTTATGATTCAGGGCGGCTGTCCTGCGGGTGACGGCCGAGGCGGCCCCGGCTATAAATTTCAGGATGAATTTGTGAAAGAACTGCGTCACAGTAAACCGGGTATTCTATCTATGGCTAATGCCGGACCGGGCACCAACGGCAGTCAGTTTTTTATTACGCATATCCCCACTCCTTGGCTCGACGGCAAACACACAGTTTTCGGCGAGGTAGTCAGTGATGCCGACCAGAAAGTTGTCAATGTAATTGTTCAGGGCGATAAAATAAAATCTGTCACTATTGAAGGCGATATTTCCGCATTGATGGAAAGTATCAAGGCTATAGTTGACAAATGGAACGCTGCGCTGGATGCGAGTTTTCCTAAACTGTCAAAGGTGTCGAAAGCTTGAACTTGTAGATGGCGTTTCACACGATATTAATGGTCGCTTATTTTCGTATCATTTTCATATGCTCAATGCGCTTCTGAATGAGCGCATTAGTACCGATGTCTTCGCGATAAGCCACCGGTCCTTTTACAGCTTTAACGCCTTCTTCGGCTATTTTGCGGGCTTCTTCTAATGTATCGGCAATACCCACAATGCCGATGGCGCGCGAAGAGCTAAGGTACAAACCATCTTCTTTTTTATCCACGGATGAATAGTAAAGCCGTGCTTTCCCTACATCGCCCACTTCAATCTTTGCTTTGGATGAGGTGACATCGGGATGATCGGTAGGGAGCCCATATCCTTTCGGCACAACATATTTACAAACTGTCGCTTTGGGCTCAAATTCAATCTTTAATTGGTCCAGTGTTCCGGCAATAATATGGCGGCAGATTTCCACAAAATCAGTTTTTAAAAGAGGAAGAATGTTCATTGCTTCCGGGTCGCCAAAACGCGCGTTATATTCCAGAAGCTTCACGCCGTTTTTAGTAGCAATAAATCCGCCATACATGACGCCCTTGTAAGGACTGCCCGTCTCTTTTAAAAGAGCCGCCGCGACCTGACGGGTTATTTCCAGACCCTGCTCAACATCACGAGGTTTCAAAAAAGGCAATGAATGATTAGCCAGGGAATACGAACCCATACCGCCGGTGTTGGGGCCGCGGTCGCCGTCAAATCTTCTTTTGTGATCTTGCACCAGCGGTGTGCCGACAACTGTTTTGCCATCGCATAGACATTGTAAGGAAAATTCCTCGCCGTCGAATTTTTCCTCAACGATCACGGATGAACTATCTTTCAGAATTTGCTGGCACAATTTCAGAGCCTCATCCTTCGTGGCGAAATGATCGCCCTGAACCAACACGCCTTTGCCTCCGGTTAATCCATCCGGCTTGAGAACAATGCTTTCCAACTTTTTCAAAAATGCTTCCACGCCGTCAATTGCCGTAAATACTTTAAACTGCGGATTTCCGGGAATGTTATATTTGCTGACTAAATTGCGGGTAAACGATTTGGAGGTCTCCAGCCGCGCCAGGCTTTTCGTGGGGCCGACGGCCGGAATGCCGATTGTCGTCAGCGCATCTACAATGCCGTTATTGAGAGGATCTTCCGGTCCGATGACGGCGAAATCAATTTTATGAAGTTGAGCAAAGCCGGTAATCGCTGCAAGGTCTGAATAACTGCCTTGTATGGTCTTGTGTGATAGAGAGGCGATGCCGGGATTGTTCGCCTTCATGAAAGCGAACAGTCCCGGATTTTGTTTGGAACGTAAAATGGTCTCGGCGATGGCATGTTCACGCGCGCCATTGCCGACAAGTAATATATTGGACATCTGGAATCTCCCGAATATGTAGATAAGTACTGCTTTTTGCCGGTACGAAGTATAAGAAGGAAGGCATTGCGTGTCAATCGAATATTAACCGCAATATTTAAGTATTCGCTGATAATAATTAAAAAACAGGGGGTGTTTATTTTTTTTCGCCATTCTGCTAGATTACATGGTATATAGAAACCAGACGAGGCCGCTTAAATAGTGAATTTAACCGCAGATATTACAATAATATTCATTCTTTTGTTGTTTTCCGCTTTTTTCTCATCGGCGGAAGCCGCGTTGCTTTCGCTTACCGATTTGCATTTGCACAAAATGAAATCAGATCGCTATCCTTTCCTGAACTTTGTTGCCAAGTTGCTGGAAAACCCACGCCGCCTTTTAATTACGATTGTCACCAGTAACGAAGCCGTGAATATCAGTATTTCCATTCTCGCGGCATCTTTTTTTATTGGATTATTAGGCGCGAAGGGACAATGGATTTCCATATTAGTTACATCCGCTTTAGTGTTTATTGCCGGCGAAGCCATCCCTAAGACTTTTGGCGTAACTTATCCCATGCTGATTTCTTCCGCTGTGTCACCTCTATTGCTCGCTATTTCGCGTTTGGAATCTCCGCTTGTTGCCGCTTTGGAAAAAACACCAAGTTTAATCTTAAAGCGACTAGGGCCGAAAAAAATTAGGGACACGGATATCTTAATGGAAGATGAATTCAAAACCTTGATTGATATCTCCAGCCTGGAAGGTGTGGTGGATGAATCTCAAAAAGAGCTAATCAAAAGAATATTTGAGCTGGGAGATAAACCGGTAACCGATATTATGATCCCGCGGGTGGACATGTTCTGCCTTCCCTTGAGCATGCCGGTAGAGGAAATTATTGCGGAAGTTGTTGAACAAAAGCACGAAAGGGTACCTATTTACACGGACGACCGCGACGATATTACGGGAATTCTCTTCGCCCGCGATTTACTTAGTGATGCCGCGCAAGGCAAAAAAACAGACAGCATCGCGAAGTTACTCGTCCGGCCTTATTTTGTGCCGGAAGAAAAAACGATTAACGGTCTTCTGCATGATTTTCAGGAAAATCGAACACAAATTGCCATCGTTGTCGATGAATATGGCGGGGTATCCGGCCTGGTCACTTTCGAGCATATCCTGGAGCACTTGTTTCAAGAAACTTATGGCGATGACGAACTGGCCAATAATGATTGCGAAAAAATTGACGAGAACACAATTGCCGTTCCCGGTAAAATGTCTATGGAACAACTTAATAATTTACTGCAAACGCAATTACCACAGGAGGAATTTGATACGGTAGGAGGTTTTGTATTGCACTTGTTTGGAAAACTGCCGGAGCGAGGCGAAGAAGCGCGTTTCGAAGGTTATATTTTTCGAATAGAAAGCGTGGGCAGAACAAGGATACTGAAAGTTAGAATCGAAAAAGAAAAAGAAACGGAGTCTGATTTGGAGAAATGAGCCCTTATTTTATTTTGGCCATGATTTTTATTTGTCTGATATTGGAAGCTCTTTATTCGGGTGGAGAAGTTGCTTTATTTGCCTCTGATATTAACAAAATAAAATATTATGCGCGCCGGGGATCGTTTGCCGCCATGCAGGCCGTCAAATTAAAGGAACGTCCTGAATGGTTTATCTCCACCGCGCTGATCGGCACAAATATGGCAATTATTACCGCGTCCACGCTGGCGACGGGGCTTTTGATTGCTTATTTCGGGACGGAGCGCGGCGAGCAAATTGCTTTTTTAATTATGCTGCCGACTTTGTTCATCATGATTATCATCCGCAGTATTTTTCAGCATTATGCGGAAGCGATGGCGATGAAAGTGGCATATTTTATACGCTTGTCGTCAGCAGTTTTCTACCCGGCGGCTTATTTAATAGCCGCTCTATCCAAGGGAACTGTGCGTCTAACTTCAAAGCAGAAAGTTAAACAGGATTCTTACATTACCAAAGAAGGTTTAAAATATATTTTAGGCGAAAAAACTAAAGGCAGTGATATTTTAAAAACAGAAAGAGAAATGGTCAGCCGTGTGATTGATTTTTCAGAGCTTACGGCGGTTAAGATTATGGTTCCCATTTCCGCGCTTACTGCCTTGCCGGTTTCCATGAAAATTGGTGAGGCTGCTGGAGTTGTTGCCAGCAAAAAATATATGCGCATACCGGTATATCAGGATACAGTTTATAATATCGTAGGCATTTTGCATTATTTTGATTTATTGGAAAATTTGCTGAAGTATAGAAATGATATGGCTCATAATATCGACGCGGAAACAATTGCCTGTTGCTTGCAGACTGATGTCTTCTATGTGCCGGAAACGAAAAAGGCCAGTGAGCTTTTAGTCGATATGCAAAAAAGAAAAGAAAAAATGGCTATCGTTGTTGACGAATATGGAGGAGCTGTAGGTATTGTAACCATCGAAGATATTGGCGAAGAAATTATCGGCAGTATTGATGATGAATATAGAAAAGGTGAAAGACTATACCAGAGAATAAGTCCCGGCAGATACCTAATCAGCGGCCGTATGGAAATGGATAACCTGAATCAAATATTGGCGACAAAATTTCCTGAGGGGAATTATGAAACGCTGGGCGGTTTTTTAATGCAGCAAATCGGTAGAATCCCGCAACGAAGAGAAAGAATAAATTATAATGAATTTACTTTCATAATTGAAAATGCCGATCAAAAATCGATAAAAGAGGTAATGGTTCTTTTTCCACCGCAAATGGATAAAATTGCGATTAAATAATTTTTCAGGGGAATTTAATAGTGAAAGATAAAGAATTTTATGCGCTGATTCTTGCGGCGGGTAAAGGCACCCGCATGAAATCGGATTTGGCTAAAGTTCTTCATTCGATAGAAGGGAAGCCTCTGTTGTATTATGTGCTGGAGGCCGCCCGTGGAGCCGGTGCGGAAAAAATAGTCGTAATCATCGGTCATCAGGCGCAAAAGGTGAGAGAGCAATTTATCGGTAGTGGATGCGTTTTCGTGGAACAAAAACCGCAATTGGGAACAGGACATGCTGTTTTACAAGCCAGGCCGGAGTTGGGTGATTATCAAGGTTTAACGGTTATTCTCTGCGGGGATGTGCCGCTGCTAAAGCCGGCAACCATTAAAAACCTGATTAAAGATCATATTGCCGCCGGTGCCTGCGTAACTGTTTTAACTACTGCCCTGCCGGATCCTCGTGGTTACGGCAGGATTTTAAAAAATGACGATGGAAATATAATAAAAATAGTTGAACAAAACGACGCGACGGACGCCGAAAAAAAAATTACTGAAATTAACACGGGCATTTACTGCGTAAATACGCCGTTTTTATTTTCGGCGCTGGAAAAAATTAACAACAATAATAAACAAAAAGAATATTATTTAACGGATATAATCGAAATTACTTGTCAGGCAGGCCGGAAGGTTAAAGCATATTTGACAAAAGATTACCTTGAGGTAATGGGGATCAACACGTCCGAAGAGCTCTTTCGTGCCGGGCAGTATCTTAAAAAAAATAGAAAATAATTGGTTTGCTTTGTGTCTGCTGTCATTAATTCACTTGAAGGCAATGCCCTGCTGGCGCCGCTGGCAGGAGTTTCCAATTTGCCGTTTCGGTTAATAGCGCGTTCTTTTGGTTGCTCTTTCGCCTTCACCGAAATGATCAGCGCTAACGGTCTTATCCGTAAATCTGATAAAACGTTCGAATACTTAAGAACTTGTACTGAGGATAAACCTCTGGGCGTTCAAATATTCGGGGCAGACCCGATAATAATAGCTCAAGCGGCAAAAATTGTTGAGGATGAAGGCGCTGATTTAATCGACATTAACATGGGTTGTCCGGTAAAAAAAGTTATTAAGGCGGGAGCCGGTGCGGTTTTAATGAAAGAGCCTGAGCGTGCAGGCAGGATCATCAGGGCGGCAAAAAAAGCGGTACGTGTTCCCGTTACGGTGAAAATTCGATCAGGGTGGAATCCCAGCTCGGTTAATGCTGTGGAGATTGCCCGGATTGCTGAGGATGCAGGAGCAGACGCGATAATTCTTCATGCCCGGACAGCCGATCAGGGTTTTGGCGGTGCGGCGAACTGGAATATAATTGCTCAAGTAAAAAAAACCGTAAGAATCCCGGTTATCGGCAATGGCGATATTCGGCAACCGCGAGATGCCCTAAGAATGCTGCGGGAAACGTCGTGCGACGCGGTGATGGTAGGCAGAGGGGCCCTGGGTAATCCATGGATATTTCAAGGCATTATTAAATTATGTTCCGGCAAAACAGAAGAATATGTTCCTTGTCTGGAGGAAAAGCTGAAAATAATTAAAAGACATTGGGAAATGGAATCCGAATTCTTTGGTGAAAAATTAGCTAATAAAAATTTTCGAAAACATTTACTTTGGTACACGAAGGGGCTCACAAACTCTACCCGGTTTAGACAAGTGGCAGGGAAATTGGGTGATAAAGAAAGTGTTATGAATGAACTGAATGAATATTTCAGGATTTTAAGCCAATTGCGCGCCACGGAGGGAATATCATAAAATAATGCCTTGACTTTGAAGGCATAAGTTGGCATAAATTAAATACAATTAGAAGTAAGAGTGGTAATTTTTTATGTCCTTAAGGAAGGATAAAGATTTATAGTGGAATTGGAAAAGTTTAAGGAATTAGAGGATAAAATCAAGGGTATTATAAATGAAAAAGTGTTTTTAAAAAAGCAAATTAAAACATTGGAGGAAGCATTAAAAAATAAAGAAGCGGAGTTAGTTGGGTTAAATAGTAAACTAACGGCATCAAATGAGGAAAGGAATAGCGTACGCGCGAGGGTAGATTCATTGCTCGATTTACTTTCAGATATAGATTTGGCAAAATAAGCTTCCAGGTCGTGTGTTTTGAAAAAAAGTTATAAAATCAGGATATTAGGGCAGGAGCTTTCGGTTTTAAGCGATGCAGAAGATGAACAAGTGGCCAACGTTGTCCAATTTGTGCAAAAAAAAATTGAAGAGGTTTTGCAGGCGAGTGATGGCCTCAAGACCCTGAACGTTGCCATCCTGGCAGCTTTAAACATTTCAGAAGAATTATTAAAAGTAAGAGGAGTAAATAAGGAGCTCTGCGATCAAATGGAAGGCAGGGCTGAAAAATTAATTCAACTGATTGAAGATGCAAATTAGCTAATTTATATTTTGCCCCTGCGATGTGCGTGATTAACATTTGTTTTTGAGCCAACATTTTGAACCTGGGGCCTATTCTTGTTTGCGGTGAGCAGGTCAGCCTTTTTTCCGCTGGTCGGAAGGCAGAAAGCCTAATGCAACCAATACCGGGCGCCCACTTTATAAAAAGGTTCAAAAAGGTGATTAACACGGCATAGGCGGGGGTTTTTTGTAACCAGCCTATTTTATATCAACATCATCTCCGCTTTTAGAAAAAATCAAAAAACAATGAATCCTTCGGTAAAGTGTTTTTAGTGCTAAACGCTTGCTGAGAGGTTTAAATATAACTCTGCAGGAAACATTTTTCTTAATAGATTGACATATTCTCAAAGAATTTTTTTGCAAAAGCAGGTTTTCCGGCAGAGTAACAGGAGGTAAAGTTAAATGTTAAACGGCAGTTTATTTGTGCTGGTTATATTGGTGGCGGTTATTGCCGGTATCGTTATCGGCTTTGTTTTAAAACAGTTGTTTGCGGCAAAAAAAATCAAGTCATCGGAGAGTCTGGCGGCGAGGATTGTCGAAGAATCAAAGAAAGAGGCGGAGACAATAAAAAAGGAAGCAGTTCTTCAAGTAAAAGAAAACCTTCTTAAAATAAAGGCTGATTTTGATAAGGAAACAAAAGATAAAAAAAATGATCTGGATGGTTTGGAAAAACGAATAAGAGCTAAAGAAGAAAATCTGGATAAAAGGATTGATTCCTTAGCGCAAAAAGAATCAAATATTGAAGATCGCGAAAAATCGCTAATTAAAAAAGAAAACGCAATCGAAGAAAAGCATCATAGACTAGACAATATTCTGGCCGAACAAAAAGAAAAGCTCGAGGGGATAGCGGGAATTTCTTCGGAGGAAGCGAAGAAATTATTGATCCAGTCTATGGAAGCGGACGCCAAACGCGATGCCGCGCTTATTATCCGCAAAATTGAAGACGAAGCAAAATTCACTGCGGATAGAAAATCACGGGAAATAGTTGCCTACGCAATTCAGCGGTATGCCGGAGATGTTGTGGCGGAGAATACGGTTTCGGCGGTCAACTTACCCAGCGAAGAAATGAAAGGGCGCATTATCGGCCGTGAAGGCAGAAATATCCGGGCGATTGAAGCGGCTACAGGCATAGATTTAATTGTCGATGATACTCCGGAAGCTGTTGTTCTATCCAGCTTTGATCCGATTCGCAGGGAAGTGGCCAGAATTTCACTGGAGCGATTAATTCAGGATGGACGAATTCATCCCGGCCGTATCGAGGAGATTGTTAAAAAAGTAAAAGTGGAGGTCGACCAAATCATCAGAGAAACCGGAGAAAAGGCATCCTTTGACGTCGGCGTTCACGATATCCATCCGGACATCATCAATCTGTTGGGCTCTCTCAAATACCGCAGAAGTTATTCGCAAAATGTTTTGCAGCATTCCGTAGATGTTGCCTATCTTACCGGTATGATGGCCGCGGAATTGAAAATGAATGTTAAAGAAGCCAAGCGCGCCGGATTATTGCATGATATCGGTAAAGCGATAGACCACAAAGTCGAAGGAACGCATGCGGCAATCGGTGCTGATTATGCCAAACGGTTTGGTGAAAATCCGCGCATAGTTCAGGCGATTGCTACCCATCATGATGACGGGCGTAATAACACCCTGCTTGGCGTTTTGGTTCAGGCAGCGGATACATTATCGGCGGCCCGTCCGGGCGCGCGCCGCGAAATGCTGGAATCTTACGTCAAACGCCTGGAAGAACTTGAAAAGATAGCGCAGTCGTTCAACGGAGTTGATAAATGTTTTGCCATTCAGGCCGGCCGTGAAATCCGCATTCTTGTGGAAAACGAAAAAATTTCCGATAACGATGCCGTGATGTTATGCAAGGATATTATTAAGAAAATTGAAGCGGAGCTCAGCTATCCGGGACAGATAAAAGTGACGGTAATCCGGGAAACCCGTGTTTCTGATTATGCAAAATAATTTCTTTTCATGTAACACAGGGAAAAGATTCAAATGAAGGTACTTTTTATCGGCGATATCGTGGGTAAACCCGGCCGCAGAGCGGTAAGCGAATTCGTGCCGTTATTGATTTCCGAACGCAAAATCGATTTTGTCATCGCGAATTGTGAAAATGCGGCGGCCGGATTTGGCGTGACCAGAGAAATTACCGAAGAACTTTTTGGAAGCCGCATCGATGTGCTTACCTCCGGCAACCATATTTGGAATAAAAAAGAAGTGATGGATTTTATCGGAGATTACGAAACTCTTTTGCGGCCGGCTAATTATCCGGCTTCAAATCCGGGCTCTGGAGAGGTGCTTATACCGACAGCAAAAGGAGAATATGTAGGCGTGCTCAATTTAGCCGGCAGAATTTTTATGAAACCGATTGATTGCCCTTTTATAACGGCGAAAAATAAAATTGCCGAACTGAGAAAAAAAACAAAAGTCATCGTTGTTGATATTCATGCCGAAGCGACTTCCGAAAAAAGAGCGTTGGGCTGGTATCTTGACGGTGAAGTTTCCGCCGTTTTAGGAACGCATACTCACGTGCAGACTGCGGATGAAGAAATCCTGCCGCAAGGGACGGCTTACATCAGCGATGTAGGCATGACCGGGCCTTTTGATTCGGTGATCGGCGTAAGAAAAGACGCCATCATTGAACGGTTTTTAACTCAAGTGCCCAATAAATTTGATATCGCCAAGGGAGATATTCGCCTGCAGGGCGTAATACTGGATATTGACGCCATAACCGGGAAAGCGAATTCTATTGAAAGAATCAGCATCAAGTTAAAAGAATAAGCGGAGGCATGGGTAAATGAAAAACGCTTACGATATTTTAAAGGAAAGAGGATTTATTGAGCAGGTAACAGATGAAGCTCTGATCAAAAAGCTTTTCACAGCGGGGAAGGTTACCTGCTATATCGGCTTTGATCCCACCGCTAACAGTTTACACATCGGCAGTTTGGTGCCCATTATGGCTCTGGCGCACATGCAGAAAAACGGCCATCGGCCAATAGCTCTTGTCGGCGGCGGAACCGGACTCATCGGCGATCCCAGCGGCAAAACAGAAATGCGCCAGGTACTGACCCGTGAACAAATTGATTATAATGCCCAGTGCCTGGGGAAACAGCTTTCTCAATACCTGGATTTTTCGGATAAAAAAACGCTGTTGCTGAACAATGTTGATTGGCTGACCAAAATTAACTACATTGAATTTTTGCGGGATGTGGGCCGGCATTTTAGCGTGAACCGTATGCTGGCGGCCGAAAGTTATAAAATTCGTCTGGAAAAAGGGCTAAACTTTATTGAATTTAATTACATGGTCCTGCAAGCTTACGATTTTTTACATTTGTTTCGGAATTACGGCTGCGCCCTGCAGATGGGCGGCAATGATCAGTGGGGCAATATGCTGGCCGGGACGGAATTGATTAGAAAGGTAGCTGGTAAAGATGCCCATGCGGTAACTTTTCCGCTGATTACTACATCGATTGGTCAAAAGATGGGGAAAACCGAAAAGGGAACAATCTGGCTCGACGGCAATCTTACCAAGCCTTATGAATATTATCAGTACTGGGTCAATTGTGATGATGCCGACGTGGAAAGGTTTCTCAAACTCTTTACCTTCCTGCCATTGGAAGAAATCAGCGTTGTCAAGAAACTTACCGATGCTCAATTGAACATGGCGAAAGCCGTGCTTGCTTTTGAAGCAACGCGAATTACGCACGGAGCCCAAGCTGCCGAAGCAGCCTGGCGCGCCTCTATGGAAGCTTTTCATTCGCGTCCGGTGGATTCAGATTTATTCCCGACAAGTACGATTCCCCGCACGGCGGCAGACAGCGATACTTCGGCGATCCCTCGTTATGCGGTTTCCCGCAAGGATTTGGAAGCAGGAATATTGATTTGTTCTGCCTGCGCCAAGTCCGGATTGACACAGTCAATGTCCGAAGCTAAACGTCTCATCGAGCAGGGCGGTATTTATATCAACGACAGACAGGCCAAATCTGCGGATGAAAAAATTATTGCCGCTGATTTTGTCGGTGGTAAAGAATTGCGTGTGCGCAAAGGTAAGAAGAAATATCTGATCATCGAGATTAAAAAATAAATCCGTTTAATCAATATTTATCCACCCGGCTAATATCCGTGTTATCCGTCAATCTCACAACAACGACGATATAAAAACTACCCGGCAAACGCTTATAAGAATAGAGGAAAAATTTGTGTATTAATTTGTTCAAAATAACTGAATATTTTTCTTGACACAATGGCGAAGAGAGGGTAGAAGTCACGCTCTGTTCGTCAGAGGTGCGTTTAAAAAGGTACATTGAAATTTTTCAATAAGTTAACCGATAGAATAACTCTTAGTTATCGGATGCTTCTCATTGTAACTGACTGAACATTAAAGTTATTTGAAATTTTATGATTGTTCTTGACAAATAAATCAAATTGATTTAACTTTATTTCTTCGTTTTAAGAGGCTCTTTGGAAATTGAATAGTGGGAAAATGAATTTGTGGGTCCTATATATTTTTTTGGAATCACGCGAGAAAATGAGTAAAAAGGAAGAGAAATCTTCCTTCTAGGATTAAAACTGGAGAGTTTGATCCTGGCTCAGAACTAACGCTAGCGGCGTGCCTAACACATGCAAGTCGTACGAGAAAGTCCGTTTCGGCGGATAAGTAAAGTGGCGCACGGGTGAGTAACGCGTGGATAATCTACCCTTTAGTCTGGAATAACCCATCGAAAGGTGAGCTAATACCGGATAATACTGCATAACTACTGTTGTGTAGTCAAAGATGGCCTCTGCTTGCAAGCTTTCTCTGAAGGATGAGTCCGCGTACCATTAGCTAGTTGGTAGGGTAATGGCCTACCAAGGCGACGATGGTTAGCTGGTCTGAGAGGATGATCAGCCACACTGGAACTGAGATACGGTCCAGACTCCTACGGGAGGCAGCAGTGAGGAATATTGCGCAATGGGGGCAACCCTGACGCAGCAACGCCGCGTGAGTGAGGAAGGTTTTCGGACCGTAAAGCTCTGTCGAGCGGGAAGAAATGCATGATGGCTAATATCCATCATGCTTGACGGTACCGCTAGAGGAAGCACCGGCTAACTCCGTGCCAGCAGCCGCGGTAATACGGGGGGTGCAAGCGTTGTTCGGAATTATTGGGCGTAAAGAGCGTGTAGGCGGCTGGACAAGTCAGATGTGAAAGCCCTGGGCTTAACCCAGGAAGTGCATTTGAAACTGTCCGGCTAGAGTAGGGGAGAGGAAAGTGGAATTCCTGGTGTAG
>Ga0154766_107_pt7 | contig 14608 bp, 15 predicted proteins | sample Rifle2008BG16ft_FD_105774 | JGI IMG/M metagenome (GOLD analysis project Ga0154766, IMG submission 105774) | Deltaproteobacteria bacterium RBG_16_44_11
GTAGTCGCTTGTCAAATAAGTTTTATTATACCACTTCGCTTTCTTTGGCTAACTTTGTTGGCTGCGTCGTCGGCTTCCTCAACGTATAACCTGAAGGTCACGCGTGTACAATACGCATCTTCGCCTCCTCCTTGCCGCCGCGTCATCCTTTGAAATCGAAAATGGTATCATTAGTGGCGACCAACCATTTCTCCGAATAAGTCATAATCATCGGCGGCGGTGATTTTATATTTCACAATCGAGCCGATTTTGGTATGCGTGCCTTTAACATAAGTGATGCCGTCTATTTCCGGTGCCTGCCTTCGGCATCTGCCTACAAAGTCAAAATCCTGCCTATCGCTTTTTTCTTCAATCAGCACTTCCTGAATTGAACCGATTAAACCTGTGTTAATTGCATGAGAAATGGCGGCCTGCTCGGTCATAATCAAATCACGCCGCCGCTCTTTTTCCTTTTCTGGTATTTGCGATTTCAACTGGGCTGCGTCTGTCCCTTCTTCGCGCGAATAAATAAAGACGCCAAGATGATCGAATTTTGTTTCGCGCACAAAATCCATTAATTTTTCAAAACGTTTTGATGTTTCACCAGGAAAGCCGACAATCAATGAAGTTCTCAACGCCAGATCGGGAATGATTTGTCTTGCCTGAGCGATGATATCTTTGATTTTTACTCCGGCTACTTTGCGGTTCATGGCTGAAAGAATTGTATCGTCAATATGCTGAATTGGCAGGTCAATATAGCGGCAGATTTTTTCGTTAGTAGCAATGGCTTCCATAACGTCGGTAGTAATATGCGCCGGATGAGCATAAAGCAGACGAATCCATTTGATGCCTTGAATTTGCGCCATGTCCTTTAGCAGGATGGCTAATTTAGGGCGGCTTTTTAAATCCCTGCCGTAAGCAGTTGTATCCTGTCCAATAATTATTATTTCTTTTATTCCTTTTTTTGCGAGCATTTGTGCTTCCCGCAAAATATCTTTCGGTGTGCGGCTGCGGGCTCTGCCGCGAAGCGACGGAATTACGCAATAAGAACAACAATTGGAACAGCCGTCGGATATTTTTAAATACGCGCTAGCCATTGTTGGCGTTAATATCCGCGGGTGTTGAGATGTCATTAAAAAATCCGGTTTGGATATTATAACAGCGCGTCTTGATTTTATTTCGTCTAATTTATTTATATGCCGGACAATGTTGCCGACTTCACCTGTGCCGATGAATAAATCCACTTCGGGAATTTGGGCGGAAAGCTCCTTGCCGTAACGTTGAGCCAGGCATCCGGCGACAACAAGCTTAAATTGACGATTGCCCTTTTTCTTTTCTGCCGCGAGCGTTAATATTTCTTCGAGGGACTCTTCCTTGGCGGGATTGATAAAGGCGCAGGTATTGACGATGACAATATCTGCGGAATCGTTACGATCAATCATTTGCAGACCGGATTTATTTAATAGTCCGCCCATGACTTCGGAATCGATGAGATTTTTTGAGCAACCCAGGCTGATGATATGAATTTTGCTTTGTTTTATTTTTTTCAACGGGGGAGCTTTCGAACTAATACTTTTCTGGGCTTGGCGCCGTCGGAGGGGCCGACAATACCTTCGTGCTCCATTTGTTCGATGATACGCGCCGCGCGGTTATAACCTATCTTCATGTAACGCTGAATAAGCGATATGGAAGCCTGCCCCAGTTCACCAATCAAAGCCACGGCTTCATCATATTTTTCGTCATCATCATCGTCGCCATGCTGGGACTGTGCGGCAGCCAACTGAAATTTTTCGATGGAGGAATCATACGCCGGCTGTGCCTGCATTTTGATGAAATCGACAATGCGCGAGATTTCCTTATCCGATACGTACGCACCGTGAATGCGCGAAAGCTTGGAGGTGCCCGGCGGAATAAAAAGCATATCTCCGGCGCCGAGCAGTTGTTCCGCGCCTTGCTGGTCGATAATCGTCCGGGAATCGATTTTAGAAGATACCTGAAACGATATGCGCGTGGGAAAGTTTGCCTTGATCAAACCGGTAATGACATCGACCGATGGCCGCTGTGTGGCGATGATTAAATGAATGCCCGCCGCCCGCGCCATCTGTGCCAGGCGAGTAAGGGATTCTTCCACGTCTCTGGGCGCGATCATCATCAAATCGGCAAGCTCATCGATAATTACTACGATGTAAGGAAGTTTTACATGATTTATCGGCGGTTCGCTTTGGGCGGAGCCGGGGGAAGGGTATGCAGATTCAGTTTTGTGCCATGGTTCAGACTCTTGCTCCTTTGCCTCACGAAACGTTTTGCTCTTTGTGCCTTTGGCGATTAAGGCATTGTAAAAATCAATGCTTTTCGCGCCCACATCGCTAATCACGCGGTAGCGCCTTTCCACTTCTTCCACTGTCCAACGCAATACCTGTGAAGCCTTTTTGGGATCGACAACAACAGGATGAATTAAATGCGGGATGCCGCCATAGGAAGAAAGTTCCAGCCTTTTCGGATCGATCATGAGGAATTTGACGTCGTCCGGCTGGGCTTTAAAAAGAATACTGCAAATCATCGCGTTGAGCGCGACGCTTTTGCCGGAGCCGGTGGTGCCGGCAATAAGTAAATGCGGCATTCTGGTTAAATCGGCAATAACCGGAGTGCCCACAAAATTTACGCCCAGAGCAATGGGCAGGCGCGAAGATGATTCCAGAAAGGCTTCGTTATCCAACACATCTTTGAGGAAAACATGCTCCCTTTTCAAGTTGGGTATTTCAATGCCGATTACCGATTTTCCGGGAATGGGAGCGATAATGCGGATGCTTGGTGCCATTAAAGCCAGGGCCAGATCATCGGCCAAATTGGTTATTCTGTTAATCTTGACACCCGGCGCCGGTTCCACCTCGTACATGGTGATGACGGGTCCGGGCACGACCTCTGTAACGCGTGCCTCAACACCGAAATCCAATAGTTTCTTTTCCAGAATACGCGAGTTGGTGATCAGATTATCCCGCTTGACGCGGGTGTCTTTGTGCTGAGACTCTTCCAATAAAGTAAAGGGAGGAAGTTCATATTTGCTGTCGCCTATTGTTCTGGTAAAATTAAAATGTGTTTGTTCAATTTTTTTGGGCTTAGCTTTTTTTATTACAGGTGGATTTTCTTCAATTGCCGGTTGAGGTGTTTTTGCTGTTTTTAAATTGCGGAGGGCAAAACCAAAAAAAGCTGCGAGGCGTTTTTTGCCGATAGAAAATATATTAAGCGAGGATTGGAAAAAGCGTTCGGTTAACGAAACCAGCGAAAATTCGATCAAGGAAATAAGTGTTACAATAAAAATAACAATTAAAATGATAGATGTTCCGGCGGTATTGAAAAAATAGAGGAGAAAATCTACAATCAATGAGCCGATAAACCCGCCGGCTTTCATCGTTTCCCCATAAATTTTTATTCCTTCGTTAAATATCAAGGACATAAGGCCGGCAAAGGTAAGGACAAAAACGAAAAACACCAAAATGCGCCCAGTGTTAATTACAAAACCAGGCCTTAAAAAAGATTTAAGGGAAAATAAAATAAATATTAATGGTAAAAGAAAGGAGCTTAAACCCAAAAGGCGGATTAAAGAATCGGCGGTATAAGAGCCGATGGGGCCGGTAAAGTTGTGAGTCGCTTTTCCGTCAACCACAAAACGCGTAAAAGAAGGATCCATCGGATGATAGGAGAAAAGACACAAAAGAAGAAATACGGCCAAGGCCAGATACACGACGCCTTTGATTTCCTGATTTTTTTTATCGGCTTTTATTTTTTCTTCCATAATGCCGGTAATTATTTCAGAAAAAAGGAGATTTGACAAGTAGTGTAAAAAGGGCGAACACCCAGCAATAGTAAGCAAAATATTTCAGGCGCGCTTCGCGGATAATAAGAAAAAAAAGCTTAAGCGAGAGTAGCCCCGCCAATGCGGCGCAGATGAACCCGATAAAATAGAGCCAGATTTCTCCGGATGGAATTTGTTTGATAAAAGGCCACTCCAAAATAACGGCGCCGCAGATAGCCGGAAGAGATAGCAAAAAAGAAAAGCGCGCCGCGGTAGATCTGTTTAATTTGCGAAAAATGCCGGTTGTTATTGTGGCGCCGGAGCGTGAAATACCCGGTAAAAGGGCGACGCTCTGGGCAAGGCCGATTAAAATGCTATCGGTTATGTTCATCTCTTTTTCACCGCGATCAGCATCTTTTACTTTATCGGAGAAAAAAAGCAGAAATCCTGTAATAATCAGAAAAAAGGCGGCCGCCTGAGCTGATTCGAAGATTTCATGAATGTTGTCCTGAAAGAGGAGGCCGAAGAAAGCGGCGGGTATCGTGCCGATAATTATAAAAAGCAAGAGCTTTCTTGAAGCGCTGAAATCATTTGCGGGGGTAACAACTTTGCCTTGTTGAGGGATAAAAGCTTTAAAAATATTCCAGATATCCATGCGGAAATAAAAAACTACGGCAACCAGCGTGCCCGCATGCAGTACCGCATCAAAAGCAACACCCGGCTGATGAAAGTCGGGGAAAAAGCTTTGGAAGATAACGAGGTGAGCGGAACTGCTCACGGGAAACAATTCGGTTAATCCTTGAATAATTCCCAGGACTGCCGCGGTAGAAAGGTTCAAGCGGTTTCCCTTTCCATATCTTTGATGCCGGCGGTACCGGCTTCCCGCCAGCAGTCGTAATTCTTAATAATTATATTTCTGACTTCTTCAATAAGTTCCTGTCTTTTTTCAATATCATAGTCTTTTACGTCAATGGCTTTATCAATGACCAGCTTAACTTTGCCGGGGCGCACTCTCAGGGATCTTTTGGGCATGATCTTGCCGCTGCCGATAATGGAAACGGGCACAATGGGCACGCCGGCTTTAATAGCAAGATAAAATGTTCCCTGCTTGAAAGCTTTGATTTCTCCATCGCGGCTTCTTGTCCCTTCCGGAAACGTCATGATTGATTTTCCATTCCGAATGCGCAAAGCGGCTTCATCGAGGCTGTGCATGGCCTTTTCGCGATTGTTCCGGTCAATTTCAATGTATCCGGCGCTTTTCATCGCTGCGCCAAAAATGGGAATGTTAAACAGTTCTTTTTTGACCAGCCAGCGAAATTGGCCGGGAATGTAAGCCAGGGCAATTAATATATCGAAATCGCTTTGGTGGTTGGCCATGAAAACATACGGTTTTCCGGCCTCGAGATTTTCCCTGCCGATCACTTCAACTTTTGTATTGCATATTAAAAGTAAAATTTTGCCCCAGATATTGGCTATTTTATGGACTTTGTTATCGGCATTGGGGAAAATCGAAAAGACAATGGACCAAAAAGACATAAAAGCTGTTATCACAACACCTAACGTGACTAAAAGCGCTGAACGGATCATAAAAGTCCTTCCCTAAGAGATGTAATTTTTTACTTGATAATGTTGCTGAAGTCAATAATGAATTACATATAAAAACTTATTAATATTTCTATCTTTATGCCGTAATGAGCGCAGATGATGATAACGGTCTGTAGGCATTGATTTTTCTAAAAGGTTTATGGTCCCCGGTCAAAAAAAGTTTGGTTGTTTTTTATCCGTTAATTAAAATGAACCCAGCATTTTCAAAAAACCAGAAGCCCTATTTTTTCAGGAACTCCAGAAGTTCTTTTACATTCGGTAATTCCTTCAAAGGATAAATTTTGACGAATGACGCTCTTCTGTCTTGGTCGAAAATTATGTTGGCTCGTTCGGAAAAACCGAACTGGTCGATAAATATTCCCAGGCGCAGGGCAAGTCCTCCGTGCGGCCAAAAATCTGCCAATAAATCCGTTTTTTCGATGCCGAGTTTTTCCGCCCAGGCCTTTTTGCAGGGCACAGAGTCGACAGAAAGCCCCAGAGGAACGGTATTTAAACTTTGGAAGATTTCAAAATTACTTTCCAACGACTGCATTTGCCGGGCGCAAATATCTGTCCAGGCCAGGGGATGAAAGGACAGAAGTATTCTTTTGCCTGTTAATGCCGCCGTATCGATAATCGCGTCTTTGTGGTTTTTTAAAGAAAAATTTCCAAATTTATCTCCGACATTAATTCTAGCCATATTATTGCGCCTCCTTGTTAAATTAATGGTAATATTTTTTGACACCGTTCTTTCAGGCCGGTACTGCTAACCGGAAAGACGCGGATAATCAGTGTAGCCGCGTGGTCCAAGCGTATAAAATGTTTCCTCATCCCATCTGGCCCACTCGACGCCGCTCGCGATGCGCTCTACAAGATCAGGATTGGAAATAAAAGGTTTGCCGAAAGCGACGGCATCGGCATAGCCTTCTGCAATAACACTGTTGCCGCTTTCACTCCGGAATCTGGAATTAATAATCATGGGGCCTTTAAAAATTGCGCTGAAGTGCTTGGCTATTTCCTTCACCGCGTGGGGGACATTATCCACGGGAGAAAAAGGTTCGGTGAAATGAGCATAGGCCAGATTCGAATAACTATTTAACTTCTGTGTTATATATTCAAAAGTGGGGATGGTTTCTTTATCTATGGTTATGCCGAAAAAACCATGAAAGGAGGGATTCAGCCGGACGCCGATTCTCTCGAAACCGATGGCTGAACCTATTGCCGCCAGAGTCTCAAAAAAGAAACGCGTTTTGTTTTCAGGGGAACCGCCGTATTCATCAGTCCGGGTGTTGGAGCAATTGGTAAAAAACTGATGGAAAAGATATCCGTTGGCACAATGAATCTCCACTCCGTCGAAACCCGCGGCAATGGCATTTTCGGCAGCCCTGCTGAAAGCAAGAGTCGTATCGTGAATTTCGTTTATGGTCAGAGCGCGGGGTGTTATTGTTTTTTTAAAACCTTCAGCAGTAAAGGTGTGATCGTTGGGATTTATTGCCGACGGTGCCACAGGAGGTTTACCGCCGTGAAAATCGGGATGGGACATACGACCAACGTGCCAGAGCTGGCAGAAAATGCGGCCGTTTTTGTTATGAACGGCTTCGGTGGTAAGCTTCCAGCCTTCAATTTGTGCCCGGGAGTAAATTCCCGGCGTGTTGATGTAGCCTACCGCTTCCGGAGATACTTGTGAACCTTCGGTGATGATGAGACCGGCGGAAGCCCGCTGGGCATAGTATTCGGCAATAAGCGGTGTTGCCGCGTTATCGGGATTGTCGGCACGGCTACGGGTCATGGGGGCCATAAATATCCGGTTGGGAAGTTCATATCGTCCCAGTTTAATCGGTTTTAAAAGAGCATTGCCTTTCATATTTTTACTCTCTTTTGAAAAAAATTAAAATTTAGGCAATGACCTCTGTGCCATGGTTAAGGGTTGAATTATTGAATTCGGTAGCGAGCGCATTCCCCGTAGCGAGCTTTTGGGTAAGCGAGCGAATACTAAATTATATTGTTCCTTAAGAATCGAAGATTCTCCGCAGCTTGTCGCGGAAAGCTTCAATTACAGCAGGTCTTATTTTGATAAGTATAACGAAGGTAACGCTTTTGTGTCAAGATTATAAAAGCTCCATTAGGGTTAATTTCGGGAAAAAACGGAAGGTTATTTTAAGTATATTGAAAATGTCACAGACCAATAAATTGTTAAAATATCTCATTATTCGATGGACATTAAAGATTTCCAGCGTTCCCATTCGGTGGAGAGAGGGAGCCTATTTTTTTGCAGTAGTTTGATGATAGGTTCTTCGTTAAAACGCAAGTAGGGGTTAATCCGGCGTTCTTCGGCCATCGTTGAAGAAACATCGTCGGGATCGTACGAATTCCAGAATGTATCAATATCCATATTTTCCGGTTCCAGATGGCGGGCAAAAGCCAGCGAGTCGCGGACATAGTCGTGTCCCGCGTAAATTATGGTTTCATCCGGCAGGGCCATCAGGCGTTTGATGGAAAGATAGAAGCTCTTCAGGTTGCCGGAAAAACAGTTGCCGATGGTTCCGTTAAAGAGGGTATCGCCGGAAAGCAAGGTGCTGCCCGCGTGAAAACAGACGGAATCATCCGTATGCCCGGGAGTCCGGTAAACCATGATTTTTTCACTATCGACATGAATTTCTTTGTTATCGGTCAGATCGACAAAGCCTAAGAATTTTGCCTTGGTAGCTTTGAGCAAATGTTCGTTACCCGATGTGTGATCGTAATGTTGATGTGTATTAGTGACGAAGGCGAGAGTCAGATTATTTTTTTGCCCAAATGAGAGAATTTTCTGCCAGGCGCCTCCATCGACAACGAGGGCCTGTGTTTTACCGTAAATGAGATAGCCCAGGTTATCACCATAACGAAATTGTTCAATATTAAGCATAGAAACTTAATTCACTTTCTCTGAAGACTAGATGCTTTCCAAAAATTAGATTTTACATTAATTTATTTTCAATAAATGGATTATAGTGAAGATAAATCTTGTATGTCAAGAAAATCGCAAGAATCAATTAGCTGTCGGGCGATCAGTTTCTTGACGGCAATTTATATTTTTAAAAAACATTTGACAAATTACGGACTTGGTAATAACATTACATTACTTTTTGTCATGAGAGCGCGGCAAGCGCTTTTTTAATTTATATGGCTAAGTATTTCAGGAGTTTTCCATCGCGTGCAAAAAATTTTAAAGAAAAAACGGGCATTGGAAATTATTGCTGATTTTCCCCGGGCGGGCGTACTCGTTATCGGAGATATCATGGTTGACCATTTTATTTGGGGAAAGGTTTCCCGCATTTCTCCCGAAGCACCCGTGCCTGTGGTTGATGTTCAAAAAGACAGCATTATGCTGGGCGGCTGTGCCAATGTTCTCAACAGTATTTATACCATGGGCGGCAAGGTTTATGTGACCGGTGTTATTGGAGCGGATAACATTGGGAAGAGATTTCTTGCGGAATTACACCAACGGCAAATAGCGGCAAACGGCATTATCATCGATAAGAAACGTCCCACTACTCTTAAAACAAGAGTTGTTGCGCACGGCCAGCAAGTGGTGCGTTTTGATCAGGAAAGCAAAAAGCCGGTTAATAAAGAAGGTATAGGCAAAATTCTGGAGTATGTTGAATCGATGCGCAAGAAGATAGGAGCCATTGTTGTTTCCGATTACAACAAGGGAGTTATTTCCAGAGAACTTGTCGAAGGAATAAAAGATATAGTGAAAGATTCGGGAATCTTCATCTGCCTTGACCCGAAGCAAAACGATTTTTCCATATACGAAGGAGCGCATGTGATAACCCCAAATCATCATGAGGCACAGCGTGCCGCCGGCATGGAAATAACCAATGTCGATGATCTTGAGCGCTTAAGTGAAATTATTTTGAAAAAACATAACTTTCAAGCCATGCTCATCACGCGGGGAGAAGAGGGCATGAGCCTTTTCGAAAAAGGCCGTAAAATTCTCCATACAGATTTTCCGGCACAGGCCAAAGAGGTTTACGATGTAACCGGCGCCGGTGATACGGTCATCGGCGTGCTTGCCCTTGCTCTGGCCGCGCACGCCAAGATCAAAGAAGCAACATGTTTGGCTAATCTGGCCGCGGGTATTGTAGTGGGTAAAATAGGCACGTCCACCGTTTCGCGGGAAGAACTAATAAAAGCACTATGAGCAAACCGACGCCGGCCCAGTCTGTAAAACTGATATTCAGTGTTTTGGCAACAGAAGTTGAATTATTAAACAACACAATTTCCGTATTGTCCGCTGCCTATGGACAGCCGGATTTTATCAGTGCGCAGACGGCTTTTAAGTACACGGATTATTATTGTCCGGAAATGGGTGAAAATCTTATCCGGCGGTTTATGTCCATGGAAAAATTAATCAGGCCGGAGGGATTGCCGGATATAAAGCTTGCGACAAATGAGATCGAAAATAAATCGGCGCGGGATAACCGGCGCCGGGTCAATATTGATCCGGGTTATATATCTCAAGCGCATTTGATTTTGGCCACCGGTAAGGGTTACACGCATCGACCTTATTTACGCGAAGGTATTTACGCCGATTTGACATTGATTTATCAGGATAAAAAGTTTTCCTCTTTGCCTTGGACTTATCCTGATTATGCCGATGAAAAACAACTTTTGATACTAGGCAAGATCAGATCAAAATATTTATTACAGTTGAAGATGACGGAGTTGTCATAGAAGATTACCCTGTAGCATTAAGTAAATAGGTAGAGCAATGATTAAAAGTATGACCGGTTACGGGCGTGCGGAAACAGTTTGGGAAGGTAAAAATATTGTTGTAGAGTCAAAATCCGTAAATCATAGATTTCTGGAAATATCTTTGCGTTTGCCCGCGGTGCTTTATCCGTTGGAGATGGAATTCAAAAAGAAAATCGGCGAAAAATTCAAACGCGGCCGCATAGAATTATTTGTCCGTCTGGAAGGGGAGGGTGCCGATATTTCCAAGGTCAATCTGAATCTGGAAATTGCCCGCAATTATTTCGACGTTTTGAATCGGCTCAAAGATGAATTTGGCATACAGGGGCAGATAGGCCTAAAAGAGTTGACGGGATTTAGAGATATTTTTAGCCTTCCTGCCGATGTAAAACCGAGCCCTGAATTTTTAAATCAGGTGGAAGACACTCTGCAGGAGACGCTGGCGATGCTGATGAAAATGAGGCAAGATGAAGGCCTCGCTATGTATCAGGACATGCAGGAAAGACTTGGCGCGATCAAGGAAATTCTTACGGCGATTAAGACACGCGCACCGCAGGTTATACTTGAATATCAAAAGCGCCTGGCCGAACGAATCAAAGAGCTTACCGCCGGATATGCGTTGGACGATGCGCGTTTGGCCCAAGAGGTTGCGATAATGGCGGAAAGATCCGACATTACGGAAGAAGTTGTTCGCCTGCAAAGCCATATCGGTCAGTTTGAATCTCTTCTGCAAAGCCAAGAGGCGGAGGGGAAAAAAATCGATTTTCTTTTGCAGGAAATGAACCGCGAAATCAACACTATTGGTTCAAAAAGTAATGATATTGAAATTGCCCGTCGGGTAATCGAAGCCAAAAGTGAAATGAGTAAATTACGCGAACAGGCGCAAAACATAGAGTAACATTATGAAGCAAGGATTATTTATAGTTGTTTCCGCGCCGTCGGGAGCGGGGAAAAGCAGTATTTGCCGGAAAATGCTTGCGGTCTGTCCCTCAATAAAGTTTTCCATTTCCTTTACTTCCAGGCCTCCTCGTCCCAAAGAGATAAACGGGAAGGATTATTATTTTATTTCCCGCGAGGATTTTCGCAAGCGCATCAAGAGAGGTGAATTCATCGAGTGGGTGGAAAATTATGGCCACTTTTACGGCACGCCATGGAAAACCATGGAGAAATATTTTCAGAAAGGCAAAGACTTGCTGCTGGATGTTGAACCGCGAGGCGCAAAAAAAATAAAGCGAAAGTTTAAAGGGGGCGTATTCGTTTTTGTGCTCCCACCTTCCCGAAAGGAGCTTTTGAAGCGATTGAAAAAACGCGGACACGAAAGCGAGCCAATCATTCAAGCCAGGCTTGCCCAGGCCGAGCGTGAATTAAAAGAAATTTCATGGTATGATTATATAATTTTTAATAAAGATTTAGAAAAAGCAGTCGATCAGTTGCGCTCCATCTATATCGCCGAAAAATGTAAAATGAGCGGTTTGCGGGGCGAAGTTAAGAAATTTATAAAAAAATAATGATAAAATGTGGGAGGTTATTAAATAAATGGCAAGAATTACCGTAGAAGATTCCTTGAATGTCGCCAGAACCAGGTTTGGCCTGGTATCGCTGGCTTCCAAACGCGCGCGTCAGTTGTTGAAAGGTTCAAAACCGCTAATCGAAAGCAAAAACAGGGAAATCGTTCTGGCATTGCGTGAAATTGCGGCGGGAAAGGTTGTTTACGCCCATCCCGAATATTTGAACGGCACAAAAGAAGATTTCAAACCAATTCCGGATAACACTGAGTTTATCGGCGATGAAGAATACCTCGAATAAGAAGGCGAGCGACAAATTAATTTTTGCGCTGGACACGAAAAATTATGAGGATGCTTTATCTTGGGTGGAAATGCTTTCCGGCCATGTCGGTATGTTTAAAGTCGGCAAGGAACTCTTTACCGCTGTCGGGCCGAAAATTATCGAGAGCATTAAACAAAGAGGGCAATGTGTTTTTTTAGACCTTAAATTTCATGATATTCCCAATACGGTTGCCCGAGCCGCTGAAGCCGCCGTAAAATTAAATGTGGATATGTTTAATATCCATGCTGCAGGCGGCAGCAAAATGATGAGGGAAACGGTTTCTGCTGTTGGGGCTTACGCCGACAAACTGGGGAAGCCTAGACCGGTCATTTTGGCGGTCACAGTACTTACCAGTTTGGACAGTGCCGATTTAGCGGAAATCGGATATGAAAAAAGCGCCAATGAATTGGTTATGCATTTGGCTAAATTGGCGCAAGCAGCCGGTGTAACCGGTGTTGTTGCTTCGCCGCAGGATATTAATGTTCTACGGAAAAATTTAGGTGATACTTTTGTTATTGTAGCTCCGGGCATACGTGCGGCGGGAGACATAAATAAAGATGATCAAAAAAGAACACTCAGCGCTTACGAGGCCATGAAAAGCGGCGCCGATTATATTGTCGTCGGCAGACCGATACGCGCCGCAAAGGAGCCGTTGAAAGAGTGTCATAAGTTTGTTGAAGAAATTGCTGCTGGTTTAGCTGAAAAATGATCAGTTGCAAGTCTCCGATATAGATAGAAGGTAGAATATGGAGGCTGTTTACGGTATCAATCCTATCAATATCCTCCTGGGGCAGGAAGAAACGGGATTGGAAAAAATTGTTGTTTCTTCCGGCCGGAGCGGTTCAGCAATAAAAGAGATAATAGAGATTGCCCAACAAAAGAAAATTCCGGTTGAGTTTCACCGGCGGCAATATCTAGACGAGTTGGCGGGATGTGTCCATCATCAAGGTGTTGTTGGTTTTTCTAAGGCTTATATTTATGCGGATTTGGATGTATTAATAAAAAACCGTAACAAATATTTTAATTTTGATTTGATTTTAGTTCTCGATAGTGTCATGGATCCCCAAAATCTGGGATCAATTATTCGCAGTGCTCATTGTTTAGGCGCAAATGGAGTGGTGATTCCGGAAGACAGGGCTGCACCGGTTACGGCGGCAGTTTATAAAGCCTCCGCCGGCAGCATCCATCAAATACCCGTGGCCAGAGTAATTAATTTGGTGCGGACCATTGAATACCTTAAGGATAAAGGATTTTGGATTTTTGGCGCGGACGTTCATGGGGAAAAAAATTTAAAGGAAATGGATTTTAATTGTCATGTAGTGTTGGTGCTAGGTGGAGAGGCAAGGGGTATCAGACCGCTGATAAGGAAAAAATGTGATTTTTTAATGACCATTCCTATGGCCGGTTGTTTTGATTCCTTGAATGTTTCAGTGGCCGCGGGTATTATCCAGTATGAAATATTAACGCAACGAAACAAAACAGCAATTGTTAAAAAGTAAAAATTTTTTTATAAAGATCAAATTGAATATTTAACTTGTTGAGTTTACATGGAAGGTAGCTTATAATGCCGGTAAACAAGATTGCTCCATAAAAGAAAGGGTTTTTTAATATGCCAATTTTTATATGGGAAGGAACAACAAGAAAAGATGAAGTAAAAAAAGGTGAAATGGAAGCTGTTGATGAGCTTGCCGTTCGCGGACTTCTGCGCCGGCAGGGATTTAAAACTATCGACATTAGAAAAAAACCTAAAGATATTTCCGAATATCTTCCTTTTTTAAAAGGCAGAGTAAAGGAAAAAAGTGTAGTTGTTTTTTGCCGGATTTTTTCCACGATGATTAATGCCGGTCTTCCGCTTATTCAGTGCTTAGCCCTTTTATCTCAGCAGGAAAGTAATAAGAGTTTCGCTAAAATTATTAGGGAAATGAAGGAAGATATAGAAGGTGGTACCAGCTTGACCGATGCGCTGAAAAAATATCCCAAGATATTTGACGAATTATTCGTGAATTTAATTGCTGCCGGTGAAGCCGGCGGTATCCTGGATGTTGTCTTGACGCGGCTTTCCAATTACATGGAAAAAGCCATGAAACTGAAAAGCAAAGTTAAAGGCGCGATGACTTATCCCATAGCTGTTCTGGTTATCTCGTTTGGCGTGGTTGCTTTATTACTCCTCAAGGTTATTCCTGTGTTCCAAAAAATGTTTGTAGGCATGGGCGGCCAACTTCCCGCTCCAACAGCAATGTTAATTGCGGCCAGTGAATTTACCCAAGCTTATTGGTGGCTCTTTCTTAGTCTTTTGATTTTGCTGTTTTTTGCTTTCAACAGATTTTATAAAACCGAAAAAGGGCGTTGGACGGTGGATTCTTCGTTACTTAAGTTGCCAATTTTTGGCGAGCTTTTAAAAAAGGTAGCCGTAGCGAAATTTTCGCGTACACTTTCGACAATGTTGAGTTCCGGAGTGCCGATACTGGAAGGATTGTCTATTGTCAGTAAAACTTCCGGCAATGTAGTTGTTGAAGACGCATTGATGAAAACACGCCAGAGCATTAGTGAGGGACAATCCATAGCGGAGCCTTTGGAACAGGCAAAGATATTCCCGCCCATGGTTGTACAAATGATTGCTGTGGGTGAAGCTACGGGCGCCCTTGATGCGATGCTTAGTAAAATCGCTGATTTTTACGATGATGAAGTCGA
>Ga0154766_107_pt3 | contig 14573 bp, 13 predicted proteins | sample Rifle2008BG16ft_FD_105774 | JGI IMG/M metagenome (GOLD analysis project Ga0154766, IMG submission 105774) | Deltaproteobacteria bacterium RBG_16_44_11
GCATCACGCGCCGATGAGTTAACGCCGTCAATTAATATATATTCAAATGTAAGTAGCCTGCGGCCGGGCATGGGATATTTCCTGCAGGCATCGAGCAAAGCTTTCAACGGGTATTTTTTATTTACCGGCATAAGCTTGTTTCGGGTTATATCATCCGGCGCGTTGAGCGAGACGGCCAGATTAATACAAACGTCCTTTCCCAGCCGGACAATTTGCGGAGCTAATCCACAGGAGGAAACAGTAATTTTTCTATTGGAGATACCCAGGCCAAAATCGTCAGTTAAAATATTTATCGATTTGAGCGTATTTTCATAATTAGCTAGGGGTTCACCCATGCCCATCATCACTATATTTTTGATGTTGGGACCTTCCGGCGTTTCATGCCTCAAAGTTATGAGCTGGCCTGTTATTTCCGAAGGTAGTAAATTTCTTTTTAATCCCTGGCGCGCAGTAAGGCAGAATTTACAATCCATCGCGCATCCGGCCTGAGTAGAAATACAAATAGTCCAATGGCTTTTGCCGGGGATTAAAACACTTTCGATAAAATGCCCGTCTTCAAGACGCAAAAGAGCTTTTTTAGTTCCATCCGTGGATGTTTGAATTTTTACGATTTGCGGACGGCTGATGCGGGCAAGTTCAGAGAGCTTGGTGCGGAAATCGCGCGAGAGGGTAGTCATGTCATCAAAAGAAACACTGCCTTTTTGATGAAGCCATTTCATAATTTGGCGCGCGCGAAATTTTTCTTTTCCCGAAGAGGAAATAAATTTTTCCATTTCCTCCAGCGTGAAATCAAGTAAATTGGGAAGCGAATGGGCAAAACGATTAATCATGGAGCTTCTTATGCAGTGTTTTGGCGATGGCGTCGATAAACTTTTCCGTGTTGACTTTTTTATTAGAAGATTTTTTATCGGCAAGGACGAGCAAATCACCGGTCATTGTTCCGCCTTCCACGGTGGCAGTAGCCGCTTCTTCGAGCATATGTGCAAATTTGACCAATTCCGGCGTGCCGTCTAGTTCTCCTCGTTTGCGCAGGCCGCCGCTCCAGGCGAAAATCAGCGCCATCGAATTGCTGGAAGTCTCTTCACCTTTTAAATGTTTGTAGTAATGTTTTTGCACCGTGCCGTGTGCGGCCTCAAATTCAAACCAGCCATGGGGTGAAACCAGTACGGAAGTCATCATGGCCAGCGAACCGCAGGCGGAAGCGATCATATCCGACATGACATCGCCATCATAGTTTTTCAGCGCCCAGAGCATGCCGCCTTCGCTTTTCATAATGCGTGCTACGGCATCGTCAATGAGAGTGAAAAAATATTCGATCCCCGCTTTCTTGAATTTTTCTTTCCAGTTTATTTCAAATTCATGGTCGAATATTTCGCGAAAACCGGTATCGTAAATTTTAGATATCGTATCTTTAGTCGAAAACCATACATCTATCTTTTCACCAAGCGCGTAAGTAAAACAGGCCTGAGCGAAACTCAAAATTGATTGATTAATGTTATGATTTACTTGGATAATTCCCGCCGAGGGAAAATCCTTCACCAGTGTATTTTTTGCTTTGCCTGTATCTTTCGGGGTAAAAACAATTTCCAGCTTTCCCGCCGCTGGAACATTCATTTCAAAGTTATTGTAAACATCGCCGTAGGCGTGACGGCCGATGGTGATAGGTTTTTTCCATGAAGAGACCGCGGGTTTGATATTGTTGACTAAAATCGGCTTCCGAAAAACAGTGCCGTCGAGCATGGCGCGAATAGTGCCGTTGGGACTCTTCCACGCTTTTTTCAGTTTGTATTCCCTTACCCTATCTTCGTTAGGTGTGATGGTGGCGCATTTGATGCCGACGCCGTATTTCTGAATGGCGCGCGCGGCATCAACGGTTACCTGATCGTCCGTGTCGTCGCGGTGTTTAACGTGCAGATCGTAATAGTCGATATTCATATCCAGATAAGGAAGAAGCAGTTTTTCCTTCACCATTTGCCACATGACACGGGTCATTTCATCTCCATCCATTTCGACAAGAGGAGTTTTTACTTTGATCTTTTTTGCCATATATACAAATTGCTCCGTATGGTTTATTTGTCCTGGGTTGCTCTGCCACGAATATTTAACGCTCCGCCGGCTAAAATAATTTCTTTTTGCCTGGCGGATAGAGAGCAGGAAACATGAAAAGAATAACCCCGTGTTTTATTTCTTATCGGCAGATTTCCACCTGCGGCAATTATTTTTCGAACATCGGTGATCTCCAATTCATCCTGCTGTTCGATTTTGCCGTAATCATTTTCACTGAGAAAAGTCATCGGCAGTATGCCGAAGTTAATTAAATTGGCGGCGTGAATTCTTTCGAATGACTTGGCGATGACCGCACGCACGCCCAGATACATGGGGCATATCGCGGCGTGTTCGCGAGAAGAGCCTTGACCGTAAGATAAACCAGCCACAATGATATTAAATTTTCCTGCTTCCTTTACTGTTTTCGCGCGCTGGGCAAAGGAGGCATCCACGTTTTCAAAAACAAACTCCGAATATTTGGGAATGTTGGAGCGGTATTTCATGCGTGCTCCGGCGGGAATGATATGGTCGGTCGTAATCTTATCGCCGACTTTTATTGTCACCTGCGCTTGAATAATTTCCGGAAGCGGCGAATTTTTAGGCGGGGGGCCGATGTTGGGGCCGCGATAAACCTCTCTAACAGCTTTTTTCTTGTCTGGCCGGATTATCATAGCGTCGTCAATTAAAAACTTTTCAGGTATTTTAACTTTAGGGTAAACGATTTTCAAATCACGCGGGTCGGTGAATTTACCCGTGATCAGTGCCGCCGCGGCTGTTTCGGGGCTTACCAGATAGACATCGGCATCCATTGTTCCTGAGCGCCCCAAAAAATTACGGTTGGATGTACGCAGTGATACGGCTTCTGATTGCGGGCTTTGGCTGTTGCCGATGCAAAAACCGCAGGCGTTTTCCATCAACCGCGCGCCGGAAGCAATTAAATCGGTTAAATAGCCGTCACGGGCGATATTTTCCAATACCTGCTTCGAGCCCGGAGCTAAAATAAAACTAACTTCGGGGTGAACAACTTTACCTTTTAAAATTTTTGCCACGGTGACCAAATCTTTGTAAGAAGAATTTGTGCAGCTGCCCAGGCAGACCTGATTCACGGGAATATTTTTCATGCTTTTGACCGTGGCGATGTTATCCGGGCTGTGGGGTTTGGCGGTCAGCGGTTCAATCTTGGATAAGTCGATATCCACTACTTTAGCGTAATTCGCGTCTTTGTCGGCTTTAAGTTCTGCATAATCAGCTTTTCTTTTTTGAGAGTGCAGAAAGGCAAGAGTCATTTCATCGCTGGGGAAAATAGAAGTAGTCACGCCGCATTCCGCCCCCATGTTCGTTATCGTGGCGCGCTCCGGCACGCTAAGAGTAGCAACTCCCCCTCCTCCATATTCGAATACCGTGCCGACATTTCCCTTGGTGGTAAAGATTTCCAGCACTTTGAGGATGACATCCTTGGCGGAAACCCATGGTTTAAGTCTGCCGGTGAGATTAATTTTAACAACTTTCGGGTAAAGCAGATAAAAGGGTTCTCCCGCCATAGCCAGCGCGACATCAAGCCCTCCCGCGCCGATAGCCAGCATGCCCAACGCCCCGCAGGTAGGCGTATGGCTGTCCGAGCCGATAAGCGTTTTAGCAGGTTTCCCGAATCTTTCCAAATGGACTTGATGGCAAATTCCGTTTCCCGCGCGCGAAAGAACAATGCCGTATTTCTGCGCCACTGATTGCAAATAACGATGATCGTCGGCGTTTTCAAAACCGACCTGAATAGTATTATGATCAATGTAGCTGACGGACAGTTCCGTTTTTACTTTGGGCGCGTTCATGGCTTCGAATTGCAGATAAGCCATGGTGCCGGTCGCGTCCTGGGTGAGTGTTTGATCAACACGAATGCCGATTTCTTCGCCGGGTACCTGATTACCGGAAATCAAATGGCGCGCGAGAATTTTTTCAACTATATTTTTCCCCATCAACTATTCCTTGGGCAGAAGAATGATCGCAATTCGGCGATTTTTCGCCCGGCCTTCGGGAGTCGCATTATCGGCAATAGGCTGATATTCGCCAAAAGCCGTCGCGGAAAGAATTTTTGGATCGATGCCTTGCTCCTGCAAATATTTAGTTACATTAATGGCGCGCGCGTAGGAGAGATCCCAGTTGGTCGGATATTTTTGGGCCAGTCTGCCGATTATTTTTACATTGTCTGTGTGTCCTTCAACACGGATATTTTTATCCTTCACATTTTTTAAAATATCCACGACTCTTTTAAGCACCGCGAGGCCTTCTTCTTTTACTGTCGCTTCGCCGGAGTCAAATAGTATTTTATCCACCACATCCATGGTGAGCTTGCCTTTTAGCTCTGTAATAGTAATTTGCCCTTTGGCGATTTCCCCCTTCATTTCCTGAAGCAATTCTTTATAAGTATTGCTGGCCGCTTCGACTTCTTTTGATTTTTTTTCTAATTTAGTCGTGCTTTCCTTAAGCGCTACATTCTCATCCGCAAGAGATTTATTTCTTTCTTTTTGGGCGGTCAGTTCTTTAGCTAAGTTATCGGCTTCTTCCGATTTTTTAATATATTTACCTTCTGAAACCAGGCAACCGCTGAAAAATAGCGCCATAATTAAAATAGAAGCAAAAACAAAAAACGTTCTTTTCATATACTTTCCTCCTTATCTATTCAGGATAAATAACCTGTCTATCTAAACGTGACACAAAAATAAATTAAACAAATATGCTTGAATTTATATAATAAAGTTTGTGGATAATCAACTGGCAAAAACCTTCAAGTAAAATAAAAAAAGGCTGATCGTTGGCAAGCTCTTTTTGTGGAAAATATTTCTATGGCGCGGATTTAAACGCCATCCTCTTCCAAGCCTTTTATACGGACAGCACGCTGAAATCTTTTTTGGAAATAGGGAGTATCCATGCTGTCGATACGGATGGTCTTCCTTGTAGAGGAGGCGTGGACAAATTTGTTATTACCGATGTAAATTCCCACATGACCTAAAGACCTGCGTGTATGAAAGAAAACGAGGTCGCCTTCCACCAATTCTTCGCGGTCGACGCTTACACCTATTTGGGATTGCGCGCGCGCGTTGCGCGGCAGCTCAATATCGAAAATTGAATAAATCTTGCGGACGAAAGCGGAGCAGTCAATTCCCTTAAGGCTGGAACCACCTAAGCGGTATGGCGCGCCCAAAAAGCCGGTAGCCACCTTAACGAATAAGTGCCTTTCGTCCGGGTTACGCCATTTTCCCAGTAGTTCTTCATGATAGCGTTTTTGATTTTCGAATTTGGCCATGTTTGCTGTTTCATCGCTACCTTCATCTTCTTCATCGATGAATTTATCTTCCGATAAGTTTGTTGACTTTACCAGAATTAGTTTTTTACCGATGCGTAAACTCTTCGCGTGAACCTTGTTAAGAGCCATTATTTGCTTTGCGGGAACTCCCGTTTTTTGGGCGATTGCCGATAGAGTATCCCCGCGTTTAACCGTGTAATAAACAGCAGGTTTGGATTTCGATTTAGACGCCCCAACGGATGATATAGCGTTTTTTTCGGGAACGGTTAGAACCTGGTTTGCCTGAAGAATGGTTTTCGTAAGATTGTTGGCTTCTTTAATTTCATTGACACTGACGCCGAATTGTCTGGAAATACTTTTTAAGCTGTCGCCGGCCTTTACCGTGTATTGTGCCGCCGATGAACTATGAACAAAACATAATGACAAAAACAGGACGATAAGTCCCATAAATACAAAAATCTGCAATATCCTCATTAAATACCTCCTGATTTGGCGCGCCGTTACTTCTTTGCTAAAGGCAGACAAATATATGCATATGTTTTATAAGTGCCGGATTGTATGGGGGTAATTTACTGCGAAGAGAAAGAAAAATATTTGCCGACAACGCGCCTCTAATTTGGGAGCTGTTCTTTACTAAAAAGAATATTATCTGTCAAATATATTTTGCAATCTGCTTTAAAAGGGTATAGGAAACGACACGGAAAAATTAGATTGTGAACCTATAAGGCTTACGGCAAGTATAATTATGAAACGTTGGGAAAAAATACTTTCAATAATATTGATATTAATCGCGGCCGCTTTTATTATTGATATCGGCCGTTACTTTTTTTATCCTAATGTGGCTTATTTAAAAAGACACAATCCCGGGAACACCGCTTTTATGGAATATCGGGAAGAAACGTGGCGGCAAAAAAAGGTAAAAAGGAAGATTATAAGAACCTGGGTGCCGATTTCTCAAATATCCCCTTATGTGGTGAAAGCGGTAATTATCGCGGAAGATCATAAATTCTGGTCGCATGAAGGGTTTGATTTTGAAGCTATGCAAAAGGCGATGGAAAAAAATATTCAGCAGAATAAAATGAAAGTTGGCGGCAGTACGATTTCCCAGCAACTGGCGAAAAATTTATATCTTTCCCCGGATAAAGACCCGATTAGAAAAATCAAAGAAGCGATACTTACCTGGCGGATAGAAAATCAACTAAGCAAAAGAAGAATTCTCGAACTTTACTTGAATGTGGCCGAATGGGGTGATGGAGTATTCGGCATTGAAGCGGCGGCGCATAATCATTATGGTAAATCCGCCGCTCAATTGAATGCCCGGCAGGCGGCAATGTTGGCGGTTCTTCTGCCCAATCCCCGCCGTTATAAATTGAATGGCGCGTCAAGATATGTGGAAAATCAGGCGGAGAGGATATATCAAATTATGGTGCGTCAGGGCATCGTTATTCAGGAGTATGACGATGTGATGAGAGAAAAAAACGGTTATATGCCCTAGCAAGAGATTTATGGCAGAAATTTGCTGATGGAATAGCAAATAAAGAGCCGGATAACAGCATTGCTGCTGCCTTCCGGCTTTTATTTAGATAGCTGAAATGCGAATTAAGTTTACATTATCTCCATGGCGCACGCCATGGATACACCGCCGCCGCCGCAGAGAGTAGCCATTCCCAGTGTCTTGCCGCGTTTCTTCATCGAGTTAATCAACGTGACCATAATCCGGCATCCCGTGGAGCCGACCGGATGGCCAAGTCCGATGCCGGAACCGTTAATATTGGTTATTTCGCGGTCAATTTTCAGTTCTTTTTCACAACCGAGGTATTGAGCGGCGAAAGCCTCGTTGAGTTCGATTTGTTCAAAATCATTGATTTTCAAGCCGGATTTTTTTAACAGATCTCGTACCGCCGGAACAACACTTAAACCCATCACCGAAGGATGGCATCCGCCGCGTCCCACTGCAGTTATGCGCGCCAGCGGTTTCAGGCCCAGCTCCTCGGCCTTCTGCGCGGACATAATTACCATTGCGCTGGCGCCGTCATTGATTCCCGAAGCGTTGCCTGCGGTAACTTTGCCGATTTTAGGTACAAAAGCCGGAGGCAGATTTTTTAATTCCTCCATCGTCAATTTCGGCCGAAAATGTTCATCCTTGTCGAAATATTTCGGCGGTTTGCCTTTTTTTTGGGGTATCTGCACCGGTACGATTTCGTCTTTGAAATCACCTTGCAATGTGGCTCTTTCGGCGTTGTTGTGACTGCGCAGAGCCACTTCATCCATTTCTTCGCGGCTGATTTTATACATTTCGGCGATGAATTCGGCGGTAACCCCCATGATATAGGGTTTGCCTCTATACATATCGATAAGCGCGCCTTCCTTGAGCGGACCGTTTTCCGGCCCGGGCATAATGTGTGAGCCGCAATGCAGGGCGCGGATTATATTATCCACCAGAACCTGATCTTGTAGACGATAGCCCCAGCGGGCTCCGGTCAGTGAATAGGCGACGCCCGACATGTGCTCCATGCCGCCGGCCAGAATTATATCCGCCATTTCGCTTTGAATCATAGCCATGCCGGAAAGGACGGTTTCCATACCCGATATACAGACACGATTAATTGTGACTGCAGTTATGCTTTCGGGGATTCCAGCCAGAAGCTGAGCTACGCGAGTGACATTAAGAGTGTCCGCGGGTTCCATACAGCAGCCGAAGCGCACATCATCAATTAAAGCTGCATCAATGCCCGCGCGCTTTACCGCTTCTTTCATGACAATACTTCCCAGAGTTGCCGCATTGAGGTCTTTCAAGCTTCCCCCGAAAGTACCCACTGCCGTGCGGCAGGCCGAAACAATAACAACGTCTTTCATTAAGCAATCTCCTTCTCTGAAAATTCCTTACAATAACAGCGCCTTTTCTGGCACTGCAAGGTTAAATCTAAAAAGCCCAACATAATAGAAGTTGGGCTTTTGGATATTCTGGCTCCCCAGCGCGGACTCGAACCACGGACATGGTGGTTAACAGCCACCCGCTCTACCGACTGAGCTACTGGGGATTAAATTTTCAGCGGCTACATAATACAAGTAGAGACGGATGTCAACAATCTTCCGAAAACTTTTAAAGTATTAATTTCGCCATTCTTTTTTTATAGTATATCATTATCTTGCCTCAAAAACTGGAATGATATATGAAAATAAATCATTATTTTTAATTGGAGATTTAATGGTAAAAGGCCTAAGTAGCCAAAAACTATTAAAAAATAATGTTCTGGAAGAGAATTTGTGCACCGGCTGCGGCGCCTGCGTCGGTCTTTGTCCTTATCAGGTAATTTATCATGACCGGACAGTGCAGTTACATTACTGCGATCTCACAGAGGGTAAATGCTATGCTTTTTGCCCCAGAACGCCGACGGACTTCGCCAAACTTCGGGAGCTTCTCTTTGATGTAAACGACCTGACACCGGAAATCGGCGCGGTAAAAGCCTATTATTTAACCCGGGCAACTGACGTAAGTCTGCGCGATGTTGCCCAGCACGGCGGTACGGTAACCGCGCTGATGGAATTAGCGCTAGCCGAAGGCCTTATTGATTCCGCCATCGTTTCTTTCCGTAATCAGGAATTTCTGCAAAATGGCTCTATGGCGAAAGATAAGAAAACCATAAGGAAAAACGCGGGCTCTAAATTTACCGTATCGCCGACAATTGCCGCTTTTAATCAATTGGTAAATCAAGAGGCGGGTAAAGTCGGTGTGGTGGCCACACCCTGTCAGGTGCTGGCACTGGCCAAAATGAAAGCTCAATCCCAAAAAGATGAATCCGGCAAAATTAATCAATTGCAATTGGTCATCGGTTTGTATTGCGGCTGGGCGCTGTCAATGGAAAAATTTTCTCAGATGCTGGCGAAATATAATATAAAGTTGGACGCGATAAAACGTATGGATATCCCCGCGGGGAAAAATATTCTTGAGCTTTACACGGAGGCTGGAGTCAAAGAAATTTCTTTTGATGAGGCACAAGCCTGTATCCGTGAGGCATGCCGCTACTGCATAGACAGCACGGCGGAATATGCCGATGTTTCGGTAGGCGCCGCACGCTTTAGCGGTAATGCAGAAGAGCAGCGCCGTTGGAATCAGTTGATTGTGCGGACTCAGAAGGGAAGGTATCTTATTGAACTTGCCGTAAAACGCGGCGTGTTGGAAATCCGCGAAGCTCCGGCGGAGAGTTTACAGGAATTGAAAAAAGCAGCTGCGGAAAAAAAGAAGGCGGCGCTGAAAAATATTATGCGTAAAAGCGGCTCGGCAAAAAATCTTTTGTATCTGGATCGCCGCGACGCCGTGGTGCAGGCCATACTGGAGCAAAGCAGGTAAAAGCATGTCCAAATTACTTAGTCCGGCCAAAACGGAAGTTCTATTTATGGGCAACGAAGCCATCGCGCGAGGCGCGCTCGAGGCTGGGCTTTCTGTGGCCGCTGGCTACCCGGGAACTCCTTCATCAGAAGTTATTGAAAACCTAGCTTCAGTCGCCGGGCAAAGAAATCTTTATGTTGAATGGTCGACAAATGAGAAGGTAGCCGTGGAAGTGGCGGCGGCGGCTTCTTTTGCGGGTTTGCGTTCGATGTGCGTGATGAAACAAAACGGCGTCAATGTAGCCTCCGATTTTCTTTTGCATCTTACCGCTTCGGGAACGCGCGGCGGCATGGTGTTGGTCAGCTGTGAAGACCCGGGCGCTCTTTCCAGCGTCAACGAGGGGGAATCAAGATATTTTGCCCGGATGCTGGAAATCCCTCTATTGGAGCCGGCCAATTTCCAGGAAGCAAAAGATCTGACCAAATGGGCGTTTGAATTATCGGAAAAGATTCATAACATCGTCATGCTGCGGTCGGTGACGCGCATGTCGCATGCCAGCGGCAATGTTATTTGCGGCTCACTGACGGATAAATCCAGAGTGGCGCGCTTTGTTTATGACGGCCCCATAACTGACCCGCTAAGAGGTCCGGTCATCAGCACGCCTGTGGTCGCCAAACACAGGCTCCAACAGGAAAAATTAGAAAAGGCAAAAAAGCTTTTTGAAGAAAGTCCCTTCAATAAATACTTCGGCCCCAAAAAACCTCAACTTCTAATTATTACCAGCAGCGTGTGTTTCCTTTACAGTCAGGAAGCCGTAAGCTCGCTGGGTCTGCAAAAGCGCGCCGGAATATTAAAACTTGGCTGTACCTGGCCTCTGCCGGAAAGGCTTTTGAAGAAATATCTGCGCTTAACCGATAAAATTATGATTGTGGAAGAAGTCCTGCCGTTCATGGAAGAAAGCGTAAAAGTGCTGGCCGCGGGAATGCCCAAAGAAATAGGCCTTAAAACTTTCTATGGGAAAATTGATAAGACACTGCCCGCGGTGGGTGAATTGAACCCCGATATTATTTGTGCCGCTTTGTCGAAAGTTATGAAGGTTAAGTGTAAGTCAATACCCGCGGCTTACGTGAAAGGTCTGCAAAAAGCGGCAGCACTGATTCCTCCGCGGGACCAGACATTTTGTCCCGGCTGTCCGCACCGCGCTTCTTTTTGGAGCATTAATACCGCCCTCAAGCGCGATGGCCGTGAAGGTTTTGTTTGCGGCGATATCGGGTGTTACGCGATGGCGGCTCTTACGCCGGCCATCGGTTTTCATACTGTGCGCACTCTTCATTCCATGGGTTCGGGCACGGGTCTGGCCTGCGGCTTCGCCAAACTTGGCGCTTTTGGCTTTGATAAGCCGGTGCTTTCAGTTTGCGGCGATTCCACTTTTTATCACGCGGTTATTCCCGCCCTTATCAACGCCCAGCACAACAGGGCGGATATTACCTTTGTTGTGCTGGATAATGCCGGAACGGCCATGACGGGATTTCAGCCTCATCCGGGTTTAACAACAAGCGCTATGGGTGAAGCAGTTCCCGCGGTGGATATCGCCCAAATTTGCGCGGCCATCGGAGCAAAAGTCGCTATCAGCGATCCCTTTGATTTGGATGGAACAAGTAAACTTCTTAACTCTTTTATGGAGCAAAGCGGCTCCTTAAATGTTTTGATTTTACGTCAGATTTGCGCGCTGAGTCCCGAGAAAAAAGGAAAGAAAAAATTTGAAATGCGCGTGGATGAAGCATTGTGCTTGGGGGAAGATTGCGGCTGTAACCGGTTATGCACGAGAATCTTCCGCTGTCCCGCTTTAACCTGGGATAGAACAAAAAAGAAAGCGGTTGTAGACGAAGTCATTTGCGCCGGCTGTGGCGTCTGCTCTTCGATTTGCCCGCAAAAAGCGATTATGAAAACGGAGGTCATAAGTTAAATGAAACACTGCGTATCTAATGCCAAATTGCATTCCAAAGTATACCGCGGCGGCAAGGAAGAGGCGACCCTGCATGCGCCGGGCAGGCAGCAGTCGTATCGTGTCATACGGCGAGGAGCCGATAACGCCCCAGGCATACGCCGGGCTGGCGTTGCCAACAAAGGTAGACGAAGGAAGGTAGCTTGGTACAAAGAGCCGATGAACATTATCATCACCGGTGTCGGCGGGCAAGGCAATGTCATGGCTTCGCGCGTCCTGGCCGGCATGCTGGTAGACGCGGGTTACTTTGTCACCATTGGTGAAACCTTCGGCATGTCCCAGCGCGGCGGGTCGGTAATGAGCCATTTGCGCGTGTCGTCCCGCTGCGCCTTAAGCCCGCAAATTCCGCAGGGCAGAGCGGATATAATTGTCGCGCTGGAGCCGGTGGAAGCGATTAGGGTGCTATCGAAGTATGGTAATCCCGCTGTTACGGTTTTATCCAATTCCCGGGTGGTTTATCCCATCGGGGTAATAACAGGAGATTTTAACTATCCGTCGCTCGATAAAATAAAAGCGATTTTTGATAAATTAACGGTGCGCAATTGGCTGATCAATGCCACATCGGTCGCGGTAGAGATGGGCAATCCGGTTTTGAGCAATATCGTGATGATTGGTGCGCTGGCGAAAATGAACTTATTGCCGATTGACCGTCGTGCCTTTGAAAAAGAAATAACCAAAAATATGCCTGCGGATAAGCGCCGGATCAATTTCGCGGCTTTTGACGCCGGCGCTAAAATGGTTTAAGCTGTAATTGACGCGAACGGATTAGAGCATATATTAAAGATTCAACACAAAATGCGAGGTAAAAAAATGAAAAATATTTACTCGGCAATAAAAATAACCGATAATGTTTACTGGGTTGGCGCCATCGATTGGACAATCCGCGATTTCCACGGCTACACCACTCCCCACGGCAGTACCTATAATGCCTATCTTATAATGGCCGATCAAATCACTCTGATTGACACGGTAAAGGCGCCGTTTAAGGACGAAATGCTGGCGCGCATCAAATCCATTGTCGAGCCATCCCAAATAAAATATATCATTTCTAATCACTCCGAGATGGACCATTCCGGATGCCTGCCGGAAATCATCGATTTGATCAAACCGGAAAAAGTATTAGCTTCGGTAATCGGCGTGAAAACGCTGAAAGAATTGTTTCATGACCAGCATGAAATCATCCCGGTAAAAGACGGCGAAACTTTGAGCCTGGGCAATATGGAATTGGCATTCATGGAGACGCGCATGATTCACTGGCCGGATTCCATGTTCACCTATCTGGCCAAAGACGAGCTTTTGTTTTCACAGGACGCTTTCGGTATGCATCTGGCGACGCTGGAACGATTTGATGATGAAATCGACGCGGCAACTCTGGAGTTTGAAGCGGCCACATACTATGCCAATATTGTTTTGCCGTATTCGCCAATTGTGCTGAAAGCGCTGGATAAGGTGGCACAGACAGGTTGGACGTTTAAAGTTGTCGCTCCCGATCATGGGCCGGTATGGCGTAAAGATATCGGCCGGATTATCGAACTTTATAAAAAATGGGCTTCGCAAAAAACGACAAACAAAGCGGTTGTTATTTACGCGACGATGTGGCACTCCACCGAAAAGATGGCCAGTGCCATAAGTGAAGCTCTGGCCGAGGCCGGTGTGAAAGTTAAGCTTCTTTCGATGAACGAATTTCACCGCAGCGAAGCCGCATATGAAGTGCTCGATGCCGGGGCTTTGATTGTCGGTTCGTCAACACTAAACAACAATATTCTGCCGCAAATGGCGGATGTGATGACTTACCTGAAAGGTTTGAAACCGGCAAATCTCATCGGCGCGGCTTTCGGCTCTTTCGGCTGGAGCGGAGAATCCGTAAGGGATTTGGAAGCCATTCTCCGAGAGATGAAAGTGGAAATAGCAGCGCCATCAGTTTCCGTGAGAAATGTTCCCAACGAGGGCGCGATGCAGTTATGTCACGAGTTGGGTAAAACCATCGCGACTCAGCTGAAGCAGAAAGTTGATTCTAATTAATAGCGTATAAAAAAGATTGAGGAGGCAGAAATGAAAAAATATGTTTGCGGAGTTTGCGGTTATGTTTATGATCCGGCCAAAGGCGATCCGGATAATGGTGTTGCCCCCGGAACGGCATTTGAAAATTTACCCGCGGATTGGACCTGCCCTGTTTGCGGAGCGGCCAAGAGTGAATTCGCGCCGGAATAATAAATAAAACCGGAGCCATTTTTCATATTTTTCAAGTTGATATGGAGTAAATATATGGGCGATAAAATTCAGGAAGCTTTAAATCAGGCTTATATCGGCGAAGCAAAGGCCGCTTTGCGGCTCAAGGGTTACGCGCAAAAGGCTGAGGAGGAAGGCTATAAACAAATGGCCCGTCTTTTTCGCGTTATTTCTTTCTCGGAAGAAATTCATGGTGCAAGAGCCTTAAGAGTGCTTAGGGAAATCAAGGGCACGGAAGAAAATTTGGCCGCCAGTTTTGAATCGGAGAAAAAAGTTGCTGAAGTCGCTTATGATAAGTTTGTAAAACTAGCGGAAGAAGAAGGCAATAAAGAGGCTTTGTTGCAATTTAGTCAGAGCCGGGATGTGGAAGAAACACATGCCAAACTTTATAAACAGGCCATGTCGCACTTTATGGAAGAAAGGGAAACAACATACTACGTATGTAAGGTGTGCGGTTATGTTGCCGATGGCATTTTGCCCGATGAATGTCCCATCTGCGGCGCTAAAAAAGAACAATTTGTCGCTTTCGACAAATAGCTGTCCGGCAGTTTCTTAACGCTTGGCTGCGCTTTTAATTTATGAGGTGAAAAGATGAAGATTAGTCGAGGGATAGTGGTGGCGTTGTCGATTTTTTGTTTTTTATCGCCTGGAATCGCTCTGAGTCA
>Ga0154766_127_pt8 | contig 14276 bp, 18 predicted proteins | sample Rifle2008BG16ft_FD_105774 | JGI IMG/M metagenome (GOLD analysis project Ga0154766, IMG submission 105774) | Deltaproteobacteria bacterium RBG_16_44_11
AACATCATGGGCCTCGGCATGTTCGCGATTTAAATAATGGCAATCATTAGTCGCTACAAGTGGGATGGAAAGTTCTTTGCTGATCTCAATCAAACCTTTGTTGGCAATTTTTTGTTCCGGAATGCCATTTTCCATAAGTTCCAAAAAGAAATTCTCTTCACCAAAAATTGTCTGATAGGATCGCGCCGCTTTTTTAGCTTCATCCATTTTGCCTTTAAGGATTAAATCGTTGATTTCACCATGCAGACAAGCACTCGATGCAATAAGACCTTCGGAACATTCTTTGAGCAGTTCTTTATCCACTCTCGGCCGGTAATAAAAGCCTTCCAGATAGCCGGCCGATGTGAGCTTCATTAGATTTTTATAGCCCTGCATATTTTTCACCAGAACAACTAAATGCCTTGCCGTTTCACCGATAGAGTAGCTTTTGTCCAGGCGGCTGCGAGGCGCTACATATAATTCACACCCGATTATCGGCTTTATTCCCTGTTTGTAAGCCTGCTGGTAAAAATCAATCGCCCCGAACATATTGCCATGGTCGGTAATAGCGATAGCCGGCATCTTATATTCGCGCGCTTTCTGGAAAAGATCTTCAAGACGAATCATTCCGTCCAAAAGACTGTATTGGGTATGGACATGAAGATGTACGAATTCAGCGTGTTTCATAGTTACACTTTGTCAGAAATAAATATATTGATAAAAAAATTATAAGTTCTTAATCCAGCCAGTAATTAGGAGCTTCTTTGGTAATAATTACGTCATGGACATGGCTTTCTTTCAAACCGGCCTGGGTAATTCGGACAAAACGCGCCTTTTCCATCAATTCCGGGATTGTTTTACAACCGACATAACCCATGCCCGCTTTGAATCCGCCGATTAGCTGAAGAATACTTGCGGAAAGTGAACCGCGGAAAGGCACCCTCCCTTCAATTCCTTCCGGGACAAGTTTCGAGGGGCCTTCTATATCATCTTGATAATAACGGTCACGGCTGCCCAGTTTCATGGCTTCCAAGGAACCCATGCCGCGGTAAACTTTATAGCTTCTTCCTTGAAACAAAATAGTTTCCCCGGGGCTTTCTTCCGTGCCGGCAAATAATCCGCCGACCATTACGGTATGCGCGCCACAGCCAATTGCTTTGACAATATCACCGGAATATTTAATGCCGCCGTCGGCGACGACTGGAATACCGTTTTTGGAGGCAATTTTATAAGCATCGCGAATAGCGGACATCTGGGCTATTCCAACACCGGCGATAATGCGGGTTGTGCAAATCGAACCAGGACCGACACCGACTTTCACCGCGTCGACACCGGCGTCAATCAAAGCCTTGGCTCCTTCCGCCGTGGCAACATTGCCGGCGATCAGTTCGCATTTAGGGAAATTAGCTTTTGTTGATTTTATGGCATTGATTACTCCAGAAGAATGTCCATGAGATGCATCAATGACGATGACATCAGCTCCCGCAGAAAGAAGAGCACCTATTCTGGCTTCCCTGTCAATAATACCAACAGCGGCACCAACTCGCAGTCTGCCTAATGAATCTTTGCAAGCACTGGGGTAGCGGCGAATCTTTTCGATATCTTTAATGGTAATAAGGCCTTTTAAGTTATATTCATCATCGACTACTAATAATTTTTCAATTCTATGTTTGTGCAGAAGCTTCTTGGAGTCTTCCAGAGAAATGTTTGCAGATACAGTGATCAGATTTTTCTTGGTCATGACATTGGAAACAGTTTGATCTAAATTTTCTTCAAATCGTAAATCGCGATTAGTCAGTATTCCGACAAGTTTCCCTTTCTTCACCACGGGGACACCGGATATGGAATATTTGCTCATCAGCTCCATTGCATCGCTTACTTTTTGCTCCGGTTCTATAGTTATGGGATCGACAACCATACCACTTTCCGATTTCTTGACCCGATCTACTTCGATGGCTTGTTGTTCTATGCTCATGTTGCGATGAATTATACCAATACCGCCTTCCTGAGCCATACAAATAGCTGTGCGCGATTCGGTTACGGTATCCATCGCGGCCGAGACGATGGGAATATTCAAGAAAATATTTTTGGTTAACTTTGTGGAAGTATCGACATCTCGCGGCAAAATACTGGAAGCCGCCGGAACCAGAAGAAGATCATCGAATGTTAAAGATTCCTTTACTATATCATCAAGCATTATATCCTCCGTTATAATATAATCTTAACATTTATTAGTATTCATTTCACGGGTATAAACCCCAAAGCAAGCTACGGGGTATTATACCCTCCGCTATGCGGGATCAATTCAACTAAAGCTTCAAACCACGCTTCACTTGTTTTCAGCAAGTTTCATTGATAAAATATTTTTGACCGTTTAACCTGATGAAAAACATTGCCTCATTTTCCGACTGCTCGACAAATTCAGCCAACTGGTAATAACTTTTACGGGAAAATCTGGCGGCAAACTTTCCCTCCTTCACCCGGCAGTAAAGAACATTGTCTTTGCCTATTTGTAATGTGCTCAAATCCAATATTTCCAAAGAATCATCGGTCAATAGGATATAAATATTATCATGATCGTCCTTCGGGAGTCCAGTTTTATAAACGGCTGAAACAACAAAAGCTGTGTCTTCCACATCAAGATAACATTGTTCTTCACCCAGTTCAATTAAGTATTTTCCGCATTCATCTATTTTAAGATTTTCAAAAAATACACATAATATTTCTTTGCGAAACATATGCGCACCGCGATAGTACCAGGTGCCTTCTTTATCAATTTTAATTTCGCCTTCTTCCATACTTATTTCAAAAAGTCTTTCTGCTATCAAGTAATATTGTCACCGGGCCGTTATTAACAAGCTCAATGTGCATCATCTCTTGAAACTTCCCGCAAGCCGCATGCTTTACTTTCTTTCGGACCTCCCGGATAAAGTATTCGTAAAGTTCATTAGCTTTTCGTGGTTCTTCAGCTCTTACGAAAGATGGCCGTCTTCCCTTTACGCAATCGCCTAAAAGTGTAAACTGGGAAACAACCAGCATTTCTCCATCAATATCAATCAACGAGCGATTCATTTTCCCTTCGTTATCTTCAAAGATGCGCAAATTGATGGTTTTTTCCAAAATATAATCAGCGTCTTTTCCCGTATCTTCTCTTTCTACACCTAATAATACAAGAATCCCTTTATTTATCGAGGACAATTCTTGATGGTTAATTTTGACACAAGCACGGTCGACTCTCTGGATAACTGCACGCATTGGTGATCCCGCTTAAAAGTGATCGCATGCTACCAACAAATTGTTCTGTGTTCAAGTCATTTCTATGAAACAGGTACGAATTTGCTATTTAAAGATTCTTTTATTGAATTATAATTAATATTTTGATAACCTATCCGGTAACTAATTGAATTATTAGAAAAGTTTTCATCATTATGCTACATGCTACGGGGGAAAGTAAAATGAAAAAATATAAAATAATAATTATTTATATCACATTAGCCACAATTTTTCCCCTTACTGCATGTACAGCATCTCTTTTAAAAAACTGGGGTAAAATTGAACCCAATGCCGCTGTAACAAACGCTTTTGAAAAATTTCAAATTAACGAAGATTTTAACTATTATATCAGCGGCTCAGATGTTTACCCAACATCAATTTTAGCCTTAAATAAATCTTATTCTCTTCTTGATGAAGACCTATGGAAGAAAATAGATATGACGCCGGAAATATTTCGTACACTGGTGACCAATATGCAAATGAGACTATTGCAATGTTGTTTTGAGACTCAACAGGGATATATTATTTATGATGATAGGGGCAAACAAATCGGTATTTGGTATTCTATGATCGCGGCAAGTATTGGTGTGAAAATGAAAGACGATGCTAAAGTGATTATCTATCCGCCAAGAGAGGATATCTATTTGAAATACGAAGGAAAAGTAAACGGTAACGGAAACGATTTCAGTCCATAAAAAGACTAACAAATATATATTACTTAACACCTTCCATCCCGAATATTATTTACGAAAAAATTTAATTTAGCTTGACAAGCGCTTTTTTTATTGTTAATGACTCGTCCGTTTTTTAGGTCAATGGCGTTAGTGGAAATTATTTATCATTTATTTGTACCGCAACGTCTTTTAAAAAGAATTTTGTCATATAGGAGGATCGTTCAAATGCTTTGTCAGACTGTTAAGGCGGATCTTGATTGCGCTTTCATGAGCAAAAATGGTTGCGGTTTCTTTGGCGGTAGCTGTCAAACGATAATTGACAAATGTGAAACTTGTAACAAAATAATTGAATATCAATCCGGCAAATATTGCAGTGTCTATCCAAATCCGAACAGTAAATGGCTTAATGGAAGGTGTCCAACGGCAACTCACATCAAGCTTGAACTAAATGAAACAACGCAAAAAGTTAATCCACTTAAGGCTTCCAAAAGATCAAGTAAAAAAGGATGAAATATCACCTTGAAGAGACTTACGAAGATCATAAAAAAACCGGCGAACCGCCGGTTTTTTTTAATCTATCATTTTTCTTATTTGCTGTAATTCTTGTTTAACTAGAATTAACTTTTCTTTTGCCGAATTCAAATTTTCCGGTTCAGAATCTCCACGCATTTCAAATAGCCGCTTTTTTGCACCATCAATGGTAAATCTCTGTGAATAAAGTAAATTCCTGATTGTTAATAATTCCTGGACGTCTTTCTTTCTGTATAAACGCTGTGACGTTCGAGTTCGTATCGGCTTAACTGTTCGAAATTCAGTCTCCCAATATCTAATAACGTAAGGTTCTACATCAAGGATTTTGCTTACTTCCCCAATACGAAAATATGCCTTTTCGGGAATCATTGTCTCCATACAATTTCTGAACCCTTATGGCCAAATTCCCCGGCACATCGAATAAAATAATTAAAACATAAAATATCATAACATTAAAACTCATAAGATGTGTTTTAAAGTTATGATCTATGTGTGCTCAGGTTGATATTTAATTTATTTCTAATTAAGAGCTTTGCGCAATACCTGAGATGATTTGAAGGTCAACACTCTGCGCGCAGTGATCGAAATTTCTTCCCCTGTTTGCGGATTACGGCCGCGGCGAGATCTTTTCTCTTTTACCACAAAATTACCAAAACCGGAGATTTTAACTTTTTCACCATGCGCAAGTTTTTCTTTAATAAGTTCAAACACAGACTCAACAACATCCGCCGAATCCTTCTTGGAAAAACCAAGCTTTTCATAAACATTTTGAATAATATCTATTTTCGTCATTTCCTTCCCTCCGTTTTTTTACTAGCCCCTTATTCTCGCGTTCGTTAATTTGATAATGTTCCGTATAATCCTATCGTGAATGCTGTTTGTTTCTATATCCGTAAGCGTTCGATCCACTGCACGATAAGAAAACCGCAAACCTACACTTTTCGTCCCTTCTGTAATTTCTTTACCCTCGTATATATCAAAAATTACCACATTTTCAAGCAAATCTTCTCTTTGAGATAAAACAACATTAACAATGTAATCAGCCTCAATTGTCACCGGGACGACAAAAGCGACATCCCGTGTTATTGCCGGAAATTTTGAAACTTCCTTGTATACAATACCTTTTTTAAGTTGATTTGTTAAAATATCTAAATTAATTTCAAAGACATAGGCCTTATTTTTAATATCAAATTTTTCTATAACTTGTGGATGAATTTCTCCTAAATAACCAATATTTGTACCGTTTAAAAATATTTTGCAAGATTTACCCGGATGTAGAAAAGGTTCAAAACCATCCGAACGGTACTGATAATTTTCTAATTTTAAATCAAAAAAAATGTTTTCCAGGCAACCTTTCAAATCAAAAAAATCAGAGTTGACCTTGGATCCCCACAGATCATCCGTCCGTGATCCCGCCAGAAGTCCTGCCAGCATATTTTTTTCTTCAGGAAGACCTTTCCGGCGATGAAGAAAAATGCGGCCTAACTCGAATATTTTTAAATTGAAAGAGCCGTTATTTAAGTTTTTTTTCAGTGTATCCAGCAAACCATAAATCATCGTCGTCCGCATAACAGATTGGTCTTCCACCAGCGGATTCTTTATTCTCACAAAACGCCGCCTTTCATCACTTTCCGGCAAAAGCAAACAATCCACAGAGTCTGGTGTTATGAAGCTATAATTAATAATCTCGCCATAGCCGCTGCTATTCATTATTTGCCTTATTCTTTCTTCCAAATCCAACCGGGGAATAGTGGTAAGTTGGGTTACCGCAACATTAGGAAGATTTTCCGGCACACTATCATAACCATATATTCTTATAACTTCTTCAATTAAATCAATTTCTCTCGTTATATCAACTCGAAATGTCGGCGGCGTAACAACATACTTACCTTTAGTTGTTTTCGTTACCTTCATATCGATACTGCGCAGTATTCGTACAACGTCTTTCTCTGGAATAACCGCTCCGGTCACTTCGCGAATACGGCTCAGACGCAAGCTAATGTTTTTAACAGCACGAATCTTTTGGGGATACTCATCAATATAATTTTTACATATACTGCCACCGGAAAATTCAGCTATCAGTTTTGCCGCGCGATTTAGCGCTCTTAGAACTCCTTCCGGATCAATTCCTCTTTCAAAGCGAAAAGCGGCATCTGTGGGCATGGCTAATCTGCGTGCCGAACGTCGAATCGAAACGGGATTAAAATAAGCGCTTTCCAGTAAAATAATCTGCGTGTCTTCCTTTACCTCGGAGTTTTGGCCGCCCATAATACCGCCGATGGCCACGGGCTTTACACCGTCACAAATCAATAGAGTTTCTTCTTGGAGTTTTCTGCTTTTTCCATCCAGCGAAACAAATTCTTCATTTTTTTTTGATTTCCGAACGATAATCCGGCTTTTTTCCAGAAAACGGAAATCAAAGGCGTGGAGGGGCTGACCCATCTCCAGCATGACAAAATTTGTTATATCAACAACATTATTGATGGCGCGCATTCCCGCCGCCTCTAATCTGATTTTAAGCCAGGCAGGTGATGGTCCTACTTTTATATTTTTTATCATCCTTGCGGTGTAACGCGGACAAAGTTCAGGATTAAGGATTTTGACTGAAGTCAATAATTTTATATTTTCGCTGGTTTCTTTGACAGTGATTGAAGGCTTTTTTATTTTTTTACCGGTTAATGCCGCTACTTCACGCGCGATTCCAATCATACTCAAACAATCAGCACGATTGGGCGTAATACTGATATCTAAAACAGTATCTCCCAGCTCCAGAGCATTTTCCAGTGGCGCTCCCAATTTCAAATTTCGGGCCAGTTGCATGATACCGGAAGAATCGTCTCCTATTTCCAGCTCAGCCTCAGAGCATAGCATTCCCTCTGATTTTTCTCCCCGCAATGTTGATGATTTAATAGTATACCCGCCGGGAATTGTTGCGCCTACTTTTGCTAAAGGAACAATATCACCGGATTTAATATTTTTTGCGCCGCAAACGACCGGATATTTTCGGGAACCGTCGGAAATTTCACACACAGAAAGTTTGTCGGCATTAGGGTGAGATTTAACGGAAATAATTTTTGCTACAACGACTCCGTCGAAGGCGGGACGAATAACCTTTATTGAATCTACTTCCAAACCGGACATAGTTAAACGTTCGGCAAGCTCATCCGCTTTTAAATCGATATCTACATAATCATTGAGCCATTTCAAACTAACCAGCATAAACACAGGCTCCTAAAATTGTTTAAGGAATCGTATATCGTTTTCAAAAAACAGCCGAATATCGGATATGCCGTACTTCAACATGGCTATCCTCTCCAAACCCAGACCGAAAGCAAAACCAGAGTATTCCTCAGAATTATAGCCGACATTTTTAAACACGGCGGGATCAACCATGCCTGAACCTAAAATTTCCAGCCAGCCGCTTTGTCCGCAAACTCGACAACCTCGCCCCTTACATATAACACAGCGGATATCTACCTCCGCCGAAGGTTCTGTAAAAGGGAAAAAACTGGGACGAAAACGTAAGGTGGTATCTTCACCGAAAACTTTTTTTAGAAAGGCGGTTAAGATACCTTTCAGGTCGCCAAAACTAATGCCTTTATCGACCAATAATCCTTCAATCTGATGAAACATAGGGGTATGTGAAACATCGGAGTCACGACGGTAAACTCTGCCGGGAGATAAAATACGCACAGGCGGTTTAACCTTTTCCATCACCCGCACCTGAACGGGTGATGTATGTGTCCGCAGGACAATATTTTCTTCAATATAGAATGTGTCTTGCATATCGCGGGCAGGATGATCTTTGGGAATATTGAGGGCTTCAAAGTTATAATAATCCAACTCTACTTCTGGTCCCTCAACAACGGAAAATCCAAAAGAAGCAAAGATGGAACAAATTTCTCCGCGGATTTGAATAACCGGATGGGTTCTGCCGTATTTAACAGATCTTCCCGGCAGGGTAACATCTATTTTTTCTTTGATTAAAATGTCATCTTTTTTTTGCCGGGTTTGACGCTGCAGCGCTTCTTCTATTCTTGTATGAAGAAGCTCTTTAACCTCGTTGCACCGTTTACCAAATAGAGGTTTTTCCGCCTTGGATACCTGCGCTATGTTGCGTAAAAGGCCGGTTAAGAGGCCTTTGCGGCCAAGATATTTTGTCCGAATACCCAAAATTTGATCTTCTTGTGCTGCGGCCGCAAGCTCGGCAAGAGCGTCTTTCTCCAGCTTTTGAAGATCTTCTATCATGCCGCCTGCTCGCCTTTTGCCATTTTAACGACATGAGCGAAACCCTGCGGATCGTTGACGGCGAGTTCCGCCAATACTTTTCGGTCCAGTTCAATACCCTCTTTCTTCATTCCTTCGACTAACCGGCTGTAGGATATATTATGCAAACGCGCCGCGGCATTAATGCGCGCAATCCATAACCTGCGAAAGTCTCTTTTTCTCGCGCGACGGTCACGGTAAGCGTATTTCATCGCCTTATTTATTGCTTCCGTAGCCGTCCTAATAAGCCTGTGACGGGAACCAAAAAAACCTTTGGCTAATTTCAATATTTTTCTTCTTTTCTTGCGGGCGGTAATGCCCCTTTTTACCCTGGACATTTCTTATTATCTCCTCGTTGCTAAAGAATATAATTATCGTTATTGACTACAGATATGGAATAAGTCTCCTAATCTCTTTGTAGTTTGCTGAATCAACCAACGCAGTTTTCCTCAAACCTCGCTTTCTCTTTGTTGTCTTTTTTGTAAGGATGTGGCTGGCAAAAGCCTTGCTTCGCTTAATCTTACCCTTGGAGGTAACCGAAAACCGTTTGGCAGCTCCTCTGTGTGTTTTTAGTTTTGGCATTTCTTCTCCTGTTTATTTCTTCATTATTTTTTCGGGGAAACAATCATAACCATGCTGCGTCCTTCCAGGCGCGGCTCCTGATCAATAACGCTATTATCGGCCAGTTGATTTTTAATATTATCCATCAGCTTTCTGCCAATCTCGGTAAATGCAATTTCCCTTCCCCTAAAGATCATCGATATTTTTACTTTATCATGTTTTTCCAAAAATTTTTTAATATGTTTAATTTTAACCTGTATATCATGTTCATCCGTTTTCGGCCTTAATCTAATTTCCTTAACATGAATAACCGTTTGGCTTTTTTTGGCATCATGAAGTTTTTTGCTTTGCTTGTAGCGATATTTTCCATAATCCATTATTTTGCATACTGGCGGTTCAGCAGTAGGTGATACCTCTACCAAATCCAAACCGGCTTTTTCCGCGTGTTCCAATGCTTCATCTAACGATATTACTCCTAACTGCTTGCTCTCGTCACTGATTACCCGAACTTTAGCCGATTTTATTTCCCGGTTAATTCTTAAATCTTTAACTATACGTCACCTCCTGTAATCAATAAGTTATTGACAATAGTCGTTATTTTTTCTTTTCACACATTTCATTAATAAGAGCAATAAATTTTTGAACGGAAATTGCTCCGAGATTTTGACCATCGCGCGTCCGCGGAGCTACCGTCTGCCCTTCCATTTCCTTATCGCCGATCACCAGCATATAAGGAATTTTTTGCATCTGCGCCTGGCGTATTTTATAACCTAATTTTTCATTATCAAAAAATTTCTCGCAGCGGATACCGTCCGCGATTAATTTTTCATAGACTGTTTCGGCATAATTTATATGTTTATCCGTAACCGTCAATAAGATACACTGTGTCGGTGAAAGCCAAACAGGGAATGCGCCGGCATAATGTTCAATGAGTACACCTATGAAACGCTCAATAGCTCCTAAAATCACGCGATGCAGCATGACCGGACGATGTTTTTCTCCATCAACACCTATATAATTTAAATCGAATCTTTCCGGCAGTGTAAAATCACATTGAATTGTCGCACACTGCCATTTTCTTTTCAAGGCATCTTTTAACTTGAAATCAATTTTCGGTCCGTAAAAAGCTCCGTCTCCTTCGTTCACTTTATAATTTATTTTATTATCTTTAAGCGCATTTTCGAGCGCCTTTGTGGCCAGAGCCCAATCCTCATCAGTGCCTATGGAGTTTTGCGGTCTAGTGCTTAGTTCCACTTCATATTCAAAACCGAAAATTCCCATCGCGTAATTTACAAAATCGGCGATGGCGCGAATTTCAGAGTTGAGCTGTTCCGGCATACAAAGTATATGCGCGTCATCCTGCGTGAATTGCCGTACTCGTAAAAGACCGTGTAATACACCTGTCTTCTCATGGCGGTGAACCGTGCCTAGCTCAAAATAACGCAGCGGTAGGTCACGGTAGCTGCGAATTTTGGACTTATATATCAGCATATGCGCAAGGCAGTTCATGGGCTTAATACCGTAAACCTGCTCATCGATTTCCGTAAAATACATGTTGTCGCGGTAGTGTTCAAAATGGCCGGATTTTTTCCACAGATCAATTTTCAAAATCTGCGGCCCCATGACCATATCGTAACCTCTTTTTAAGTGTTCCTTTCTCTCCCAGTCTTCGATAATATAGCGCAGTAACATTCCCTTGGGATGAAATATCACCAAGCCCGCGCCTGCCTCATCGTTGATCTGAAAAAGATCAAGTTCTTTGCCCAGGCGGCGATGATCTCTTTTTTTCGCTTCTTCCAATAAATTCAGATGATCATTGAGCGCTTGTTCATCGGCAAAACCGGTGCCGTAAATGCGCTGCAGCATTTTGTTTTTTTCGTCACCGCGCCAGTAGGCGCCCGCCACACTCAAAAGTTTAAAAGCTTTTATTTTACCGGTGGAAGGAATATGTGGCCCGCGGCATAAATCAATATAATCCCCATCCTTGTAAATACTGACGGTACTAACATCAGTTGGTAAATCGTTGATCAATTCGACTTTATAATCTTCACCGCGGCCGGCAAATAGTTTTACCGCTTTTTGCCGCGTCATTTCTTCACGAATAAAAGGATAATCGGCAGCGATAATCTCTCTCATTCTTTTTTCAATTTTGGGAAAATCGTCATTTGTAAACTTTTCCGCGTATTCGAAATCATAATAAAAGCCGTCTTCAATCGAAGGACCAATGCTCACCTTTGCTCCCGCGAAAACGTCCTGAACGGCGTGCGCCATGACGTGAGAAATACTATGGCGCAATATGCTTAATCCTTCATCAGAAGAAATTTCGATTATATCAAGGGCGGTGTCCTCATTCAGGGTATAGGTCAAATCTGCGGGCTTGCCGTTTACTTTTGCCGCTACCGCGGAGTCAAGAGCTTTGTTATACCATAATGAAATAGCCTTACCGGCGGTAATGCCTGGTTTAACGGCTAATTCTTTTTTATCTGGAAAGATAATTTTAATATCCATATTCGTAAGCAACCAATATTAAGAAATCATTTTAAAAGGGCATCACCATCTTGCTGATGCCCTTAATTATTTGCACTTTGGACATTAGTTTTAATTAAAAATGGTAGGCAAGCAGGGATTTGAACCCTGGACATCCACCGCGTCAGGATGGCGCTCTCCCCCTGAGCTACTTGCCTATCTTTTTTATCCATTTTAAGAATGGAGCTACTAGCAGTAAATCCCCATAGTGTCAAGCAAATATCTTATTTATTAGCCCTTTTTACGCCGCGCGATTGAGATATTTTATTCCCCGCGTTATGTAAGTCACTCCGGAAATAACAGTAAATATCGCCGTCACCCAGCAAAGAATTTTAATCCAATTAAAGCCACTGGTATCATGAACAACCGCTTTAAAAAGCAAAGCAAAAAAAATAGTGGCCAGCTGAAAAGCAGTTGTAACTTTACTGATAAACGCCGGTTTTATCTCATATGTTATCGACATCATTGATAAGATTACCATGCCGAGCACGATAATAAAATCTCTGCTGATTACTATTACTGTAAGCCAGCTGGGAATCAAACCAAATACGGATAAAGAAACAAAGCTTGATGCGAGAAGTAATTTATCTGCCATTGGATCTATAAAAGCACCGAGCTTCGTTTGACAATTTAACGCGCGTGCCAGTAAGCCGTCAAAAATATCGGTTAATCCGGCGATTGTAAATGTAATAAGAGCGTCTGTATATTCTTCCTGAATCAAAAAAATGATTATTACAGGAACAAGAATAATGCGCAGTAAAGACAAAAAATTCGGTAAATTCATCAGTCAATATTCTCTTAATTATATCATTTTACGATTTGTATAATCTTTTTCATAAAAACGCATTTCCTTCGTTTAGTTTCTAAACAAAGGATCTATAATTTAACCTTGCAAGTTAGGACCGTAAGGAAGATTTTCCAGTATTTTATTGACAACTTCTTCGATGACAGATTCATAAGCTTTGCATGATTTCATCTCCAAACCTTTGCGGGTGAAATCAAAATTTCTGCTGGTTGATTTATACTGGCCTTTCCAAATAACTTCGCCGCTTTCAGTTCTACGCATTTCACAACGAAGATATATCGTCACGGGCGCGTAAACGAAGCCTATCGGTTTATTGCTTTCTATTAAAGTGCAATACATTACAGTGTCAGCACCGACTAAGTCTTTCAATATTTGTGGCGCTATTACGCCTGCGTTTCCTTTGCTATCAATAATATTTAATGATTCAAGTTTTTGGTCAATTGTCTCCAGAGAAATCTTGGAATAGCCTTTAAAATAAAGCTCTTCAAACAGCTTGGAACGCAATAACCCAGGAGCGATATTGTCCTTCGTCTTATTTTCCACCGGAAGCACAGCAATATTTTCCGCCCATTTATTTTTTTCTTGTTTATCCGTTTTCAATACACTTGGTGATTTCGAAAAACATCCTGTAATAAAAATGCATAAAATAATTAACAAACATATTTGTAATTTATAAACTTTCATTTCCCCTCCACTTTTTGCCAACAAATCATCTCTACTTTATCATGCTCTGTTTGTTTAATTTCCAGGATACAACCGCCGTTTTCTTCCAGCTCATTTGCTAAAGACTGCGCATTGCCATAAATTTCGATTTCAAAATGAGCATGCTGCCACTCGAAACGGCTGGGAAAAATATTTTTTACTAACTTTGTGCGGCTTTGTAAAAATTCTTTTATACGAACATATTCTGAATACTTTTTCAAATCATTAACATTTAAAAAAACCTTTACATTATTTTTTCCCATCTGAGGAGCATTTAAAAAACCCATTTTGTTTAAGTCATTCTTTAAAACCAAGAAGGACACAACAACATTAACATTGACAATAAAGGTCTGAGGTTGTCTGTTTTCCTCTGTAATTTTATAATAATGCACATACTTATCCGGTTCATTAAGAAGGACGCTTTTTACCAGCTGAAAATTTTCATCTTTTGCTGGAATGGATAATATTTTTGATGCTGCTTCCAATATCGCTTTTTCCAGCGCATCTTGAATTGCTTCTTCGCGTGCAATTGCAACATCGCTTCGTTTTATCTGTGCAGTGCCTTGAACATTAAGACTTAAAAGGTCTTTTTCATTCTGTGCCTGAACATAAATCGGGTAAAATGTGATGAAAACAAGTATTGATAAAAGCAGGTATTTTTTCATAGATTATTCGTTCGTCATAATCTCGCTATTACTCATCTTCTTTAGTTTTTCAATTTCTTCTCTTACAATTCTTTCGGCGATTTCCGGTACGATTTCCCGGACTATCCTTTCGGTGATCTCGGTTACTCTCTGGATAATTTCTTCATTGAGCTGACTTTCTAGTCGCTTTTCCTCAACTTCATTAACAATACCGTGTAAGTTGTTAACTTTGAGGTTTTTCTCATAACCTCGTCCATCTACTACAATTACTTCTTGATTATTTTTGCTATTTTTTTCTTCTAATATATCGGTCAA
>Ga0154766_131_pt3 | contig 13993 bp, 10 predicted proteins | sample Rifle2008BG16ft_FD_105774 | JGI IMG/M metagenome (GOLD analysis project Ga0154766, IMG submission 105774) | Deltaproteobacteria bacterium RBG_16_44_11
CCGCGAGGTCAAAATACCTGGCGGAAAAACGCTTAAAACAACTGAAGTAAACTCGCTGATTCTGGATTGCGACGTGTTTATCAACGCACCGATACTCAAAAATCATAGTTCCGCTCATCTGTCCATTGCCATGAAAAATCTGATGGGAATTGTCGATAACCGCATGGAATATCACATGAAAGGTCTGGATCAGTGCATTGCTGATTTTTGTCTGTTCCGTAAACCTGATTTGAATGTAGTGGACGCCTACCGCGTGCTCATGAGTCTCGGCCCCTCCGGCCACAGCGATCCTAAATCCGCCAACGTAGAAATAAAAAAGACATTGCTAATGTCGAAAGATATCGTGGCCGTGGATGCGGCAGCGGCAAAAATTTTCGGCAAGAACCCGGAAGAAATCGGATATATTAAAATCGGCCATCAGCAAAAAATCGGCAATATGAACTTGAAAGAGTTAAATATAGTCACTTATGCCATGTAGGGAACATAACAATTGAAACCGGCTAAAATCCGCATTGTCATTTCTCTTCTTATCTTTGCCTTGTTTTTGCTTTTATTTCTGGGAGGGGGAAAAATATCTGCTTTTCTCTCATCCGTTTTGCTGCCTTTTCAGTTTGTTCCCACGTTGATTCATATTTTAACCAGCCCGGAAGTCTTATTCGTTTTCGGTCTTGTTTTAATTCTTGTTATCAGTCTGATTTTCGGCAGGGTTTATTGCTCATTTCTCTGTCCACTGGGAACACTTCAGGATATGGTTATTGCCCTGTCCCGCAAGATTGGCTTTTGTAAAAAGCATACTTTCCGAAAGCCGAACAACTGGCTGCGTTATTCTATTCTCATTCTTACTTTTATTGCCGTTGCCCTGGGTTCAATGTCGCTGCTTAATTTTCTGGATCCTTATTCTCTGACCGGCAGGATGATAACTCAAATTATTGAACCTATCGTTAATGGGATATACAACGCAGGAATAAGCTTGCTTAAGTATTTTAATTTTTATCTCTTCTCAAAAAATACAGCCTTTTTGCCGTTTTCCGTGGTGGCTGTCACTCTGGCATTCTTAATTTTGATTGTGATCATGTCTGCCCGCGCGGGCCGCCTCTATTGCAATACGGTTTGTCCCGTAGGAGCAGTGTTGGGCTTGATTTCCCGGGCATCATTTTTAAAATTTACGCTTGATCATAATAACTGCAATGAATGTGTCCGTTGTGTAAAAGTTTGCAAGGGTGGTTGTATCGATGCGCAGAATAAAGCGATCGACCAAAGCAGATGCGTTGGTTGCTTTAACTGTCTTGCCGCTTGTCCACAATCCGTTGTGAGTTATCGTCCATCCTGGAGTAAAGCAGAGGACAGCACATGGTCGCCGGCGCGCCGCGGATTTCTTATCGGCACCATTGCCGCAACAGCTTCCGGCTTGTTTGTATTCAACATCGGCCTCCGCAATCTTTTGGGAACCGCTCGCGCTTCCCAAAGCCCACCCATTACCCCGCCTGGTTCGGTAAGCATAGAACATTTTACGCAAGCCTGCACCGCTTGCCATCTTTGCGTAAGCGCCTGCCCGACAAAGGTGATTACACCATCATTTTTAGGATATGGCCTCTCCGGAATATTACAGCCGCAAATGAATTATGAGAAAAGTTTTTGTGATTATGAATGTAATGTGTGCGGACAAGTCTGTCCCACGGGGGCGATATTACCACTGCCGCTCCCAGAAAAAAAGTTCACGCAAATCGGGACGGTTGAACTGCGGAAAGATAAATGCGTTGTTTATGTAGACAAAAACAATTGCGGCGCTTGTGGAGAAGTCTGTCCGACCCACACGATTTATTTCATCAATAAGCAAAATATTTTGTATCCCGAGGTTGATACACAATACTGTATTGGATGCGGCGCCTGTGAAAAAGCGTGCCCGACCGCGCCTAAATCCATTTTGGTCCGTCCTAATCCGGTTCACAAAAAAGCGGCAAAATATGTCCGCAAAGATGTTCCCGTCCGGCAAAAGAAAGCGCCGGATAAAGATTTTCCTTTTTGATGAAAAAGCGCCAGTCCGGCCCCGTATGCACAGGGTAAACTTCTGCCGAGGGAATCCAGAGCCATCTTTCTTCCCTCCCCCTCGATACCCTGTCCGGCGAATGCAGAAGGAGAGACTGAGGAAGAGTGAAATTCACCTTGAATATTTCGGGAACATCATATTAGTTTTCTTATCCACTATTTATTCGGCTTCAGATAAGGCAGAGCCAGTTGCACTTTTTTCAGTGCCTGTTTTTCGATTTGGCGCGCGCGCTCCCGCGTTATATTAAATTTATTGCCGATTTCCTGCAGGGTTTCGGGATTATCCGCCATCACGCGATTGACAATAATATAACTTTCCCTCTCCGTGAGACCTGACAGCGCGCTGGAAATATTTTGCTGAACCAAACTTTTTTCTTCACTTTTAATCAGGGCCAATTCCTGATTATCGCCTTCATAAGCAAGCAAATCAATATGCGTGGTGTCTCCTTCGTCGCCGATAAACTCGTGGAGCGAAACGTCCCGCGATCCCATGCGTAAATCCATTTCCGCCACTTCGGAACCTTTAACCCCTAAAGATTCGGCAATCTCGGCAAATTCCGGATTTTTTTTCGAGAGCGTCTCGAGTTGTTTTTTCGCCTGGCTTAGTTTGAAAAAGAGTTTTCTTTGCGCCTGTGTCGTGCCGATTTTTACAATGCTCCATGATTTTATCAGATAGTTTTGAATGTAGGCGCGAATCCACCAGACAGCGTAAGAAATAAGACGATACCCTTTATAAGGGTCGAATTTTTTCACCGCGTGAATGAGGCCGATATTTCCTTCCTGAATCAAATCAGCCAGTTTAAATCCATAGTTGCGGTATTCATGGGCAATTTTGACGACAAAGCGTAAGTTGGAAACAATCAGTTTTTCCGCGGCTTCCATATCGTTATATTTCTTCAGGCGCACCGCTATTTTGAACTCTTCTTCCGGGGTCAAAAGCGGAAAGCGGTTAATCTCCGTGATATATAAATCAAGAGTGCCTACTACTGCAGGTAGTTTCAAATATTTGTCTCCTTTTGTATTGATCCGCTATAACTTTTTATCCAACTAATTTTTTCCGGTCAAGAATTATATTTCGGGATTGATGCTTTAATAACAAATCGCTTCTTGACAGGTAAACGATCAACGCTTATTCTATAGATAAATAAACTAAGGAATTGAAATGAAATCGATAAATAAGACCATGATTGAACACGCGATAAAAATCGCGCGCGCGGTTAAAGCGAATTCTTTTCTCGTTTGTGTTGATATATCACCTGATATTGCCACTCTGGCGGAAGAAATAAAGAAAATTACCGGTGTAATTATTGTTACCCGCGAAGATGAAGAACTCTCCGAAGATATTAATAAATTTGCAAAAAGACTGGATATCCCCAACGTTAATTTAACCCGCATGGGAAAAATTAAAATAGCGATTGCCAAAGGAATTGTTTTAGGTTTTTTCAAAAAAGGAGATAAAATCGTTTGTCTGAGCGGCGTGCCCAAGTTCGGCTATGCCGATAGCATCATTGTTATTGACGTCGGCAAGGAATTTGAAATTTTAACTTCCGATTTTATCAGTGACGTGCTTGAGGCCATTCAGCCGGAAGTTTTCAACGCGGTCTTAAATCTTGCCTGTGAACTGGCGGCTCAGGGCCGGGAATACAGGAAAGTTGGAACAATCTTTGTGCTGGGCGACGATGATAAGGTCATGCAATTATCCCAGCAAATGATTATCAATCCGTTTTTAGGTTACCCGGAAGAGCAGCTCAACATCTTAAATCCGGAACTTGAGGAAACAATTAAAGAATTTTCGGCCATTGATGGTGCCTTTATCATCAAAGAAAACGGTGTGCTGGTGACTGCCGGAAGGCATCTCAACGCCGCACCGGATAGCCGCGATTTACCGGCAGGTTTGGGAAGCCGCCACATCGCCGCCGCGGGAATTACCAGTGTAACAAAAGCCGCCGCCATCGTCGTTTCCGAATCTTCGGGCAATGTAAGCGTATTCAAAAATGGTAAATTATTCGTCACCATCGAAAAACCGGTGGAATAGACCCCGTTAGAGAAACGGGTGTGCACTTTGCGATTTCAGAGGCGGCATTAAACCGCCATAAATTTTGCAGGACATTAACCCCCAAGATGTATTGAAGAATTTATCTAACGGGGTAGAGAGGTTTAATTATGCGTTTTGACAAATTCACTCTGAAAGTTCAGGAAGCCCTGCAAGAAGCGCAGGCTCTGGCCAACTCCTACGGACATCAGGCCATCGAGCCGGAACATCTTCTTATTTCACTTTTGCGGCAGGAAGACGGCATTGCCGGCGCTATTTTGAATAAACTGGGAGTCGCGCCGCGTCAAATCGAACAGGAATTAGTCAAGCATCTGGAAAAACAGCCGCGTGTGGAGGGAACGGCATCCGGTCAGATTTATCTTTCCGGTAGATTGAATAAAATATTCGATAAGGCGCTCACCGAAGCCGCGCAACTTAAAGACGAATATGTCAGCGCGGAACATGTTTTAATCGCCGCCGTCGAAGAAAAAGGCTCAGAGGCCGCCAAAATTCTGCGTAAAGCGGGAATAACGAAGGACAGCATCTTTAAAGTTCTCGTTGAAATTCGCGGGAACCAGCGTGTGACCGATCCCAATCCGGAAGGTAAATATCAGGCCCTGGAGCGCTATGCCAAAGATTTCAATGAAATGGCGCGCAAAGGCTCCTTTGACCCGGTTATCGGCCGTGATGAAGAAATCCGCCGCATCATGCAAGTGCTCTCGCGGCGCACGAAAAATAATCCGGTATTAATAGGCGAACCGGGCGTCGGTAAAACTGCGATAGTGGAAGGATTGGCGCAACGCATTGTCAACGGCGATGTGCCGGAAAATCTTAAAGACAAGCGCGTCGTCGGTTTGGACATCGGCGCCTTGGTTGCCGGAGCTAAATACCGGGGCGAATTTGAAGAGAGGCTCAAAGCCGTTCTCAAAGAAGTAATAAGTTCCGCGGGCGAAATCATTCTCTTCATTGACGAAATACACACAGTTGTCGGCGCCGGCGCCGCGGAAGGCTCGGTGGACGCATCCAACATGTTAAAACCGGCGCTGGCACGCGGTGAATTGCGCTGTGTCGGAGCCACTACTCTCAACGAATACCGTAAATATATCGAAAAAGACGCGGCATTGGAGCGGCGTTTTCAGCCCATTTTTGTCAAAGAGCCCACAGTCGAAGACACCATCGCTATCTTGAGAGGTTTAAAAGAACGGTATGAAGTCCATCACGGTGTAAGAATAAAAGATTCCGCCATTATCGCCGCGGCCACTCTTTCCAACCGTTACATTTCCGACCGTTTCCTTCCCGACAAGGCGGTAGATCTTATTGATGAGGCGGGGTCCCGCTTAAGAATTGAACTCGACAGCATGCCTTCCGAAATTGACACAATTAATCGCAAAATAATTCAATTGGAAATTGAACGGCAATCGCTGAAAAATGAAACGGATAAAACCGCAAAAGAAAGGCGCGCTAAAATCGACAAAGAATTGGCCACGCTTAAAGAAAGCATGAACCAGATGAAACTACACTGGTCAAGAGAAAAGGATATCATCAAGAAAATCCAAAGCATCAAAAGTAAAATGGAAGCCCTAAAAACGGAAGAAGTCAACGCCCAGCGCGAAGGCGATCTGGCCAAAGCGGCGGAAATCCGTTATGGAAAACTGGTGGCGTTGAATAAAGAACTGGAAGATGATCAGGAAAAACTGCAGGAAATCCAAAAAAGTAAGCACATGCTTAAGGAAGAAGTTGACGCGGAAGACGTGGCCGAAGTCGTTGCCAACTGGACAGGCATACCTCTGGCGCGGATGATGGAAAGTGATGTGCAAAAACTCATTCAGATGGAAGAGCGGCTCAAAATGCGGGTTATCGGCCAAGATGAAGGCATTAAAGCGGTATCTTCGGCGCTGCGCCGTGCGCGCTCCGGCCTGCAAGACCCTAATCGTCCCATCGGCTCGTTTATTTTCCTCGGGCCCACCGGTGTCGGCAAAACCGAATTGGCGCGAGCACTGGCGGAATTTATGTTCGATAACGAGCAGGCCATGGTGCGTATCGATATGTCGGAATATATGGAAAAACACGCCGTGGCGCGCTTAATCGGCGCTCCTCCGGGATACGTCGGCTACGATGAAGGCGGTTATTTGACCGAGGCGGTCCGGCGCAAGCCTTATTGTGTTTTGCTTTTTGATGAAATCGAAAAAGCTCATCCCGATGTTTTTAATATTTTACTGCAAATACTTGATGACGGACGCTTAACCGATGGACACGGCCGCACCGTCGATTTCAAAAATACTATCGTCATCATGACCTCCAATGTGGGCAGTCAATGGATACAGGATGCTACTATCGATGAAGAAGAAAAACAAAACCGGTCGATGGAAGCGCTGCGCGCCACTTTCAAACCGGAGTTTCTAAACCGCATTGACGATATTATTATTTTCCGAGCGTTGACGCTGGAAGATATCAACCGCATTGTTGATATTCAATTGGCACTCATTGCCCGCAGGCTCAGGGAACGCAAATTAAGTATCGAATTGACAGATGAAGCGAAAAAATATATTGCCCAAATCGGTTACAGCCCTGTTTACGGCGCCCGTCCGCTTAAGCGATCACTGCAAAAACTTATTTTGGATCCACTGTCGCTGGAAATTCTGGCCGGTAAATTCGCCGAAGGAGACAAAGTTTTAACAGGTTTATCGAAAAAAGGCGAAATAACTTTAACTAAAAAATAAAAGTTTTTTCAAAATACAATTTCTGCAACGCTTAAGATTTTTTTCAAAGCGGCGAAGGGAGGAAAATATTTATGGAAGAAAAGAAAAAAGGTCCCGGATTCGTGGTAAAAGATAAACGTCTTTTTGGAGATTCGGATGAAGCTCGTCCTCAAGAAGAGCCTAAAAATACCGCAACTGAAGAAAAACGTGAGAGCCAGGAAAAACCCCCGCAATCACCCCAACAAGAAACTGATTATCCCCCTATAAATTTTACTAATTTTGTATTATCGCTCAGCACTTCCGCCCTTTTTCATTTCGGCGATTTTCCCGATCCGGAAGGCGGCACAGTTCAAAAGAATTTACCCGCAGTCAAGCAAACTATTGATATCCTGGATATGCTCAACGAAAAAACAAAAGGCAATCTGGATGAAAACGAAGATAAATTAATCCAAGGTGTTCTCTACGAGCTGAAAATGCGCTTCGTTAAAGAAAAGGCCTGAAATGCAAAGGTTCGCGCCGGCAAAAATCAACCTTTTCTTGCGCGTCCTGCGTAAGCGCGCTGACGGCTACCATGATATTTTTTCCCTCATACAAAAAATATCTCTTTACGACGAGCTGACTTTCTTGCCGCGCCCGAAAGGAATTGAACTTAAATGCCCGAATGTAAATTTGCCAACTAATGAAGATAATTTGGTATTTCACGCAGCGCAATCAATTTTTGCCTATTGCAATTATCCTTCCGGCATCGAAATTACGCTGAACAAAAAAATTCCCATCGCCGCAGGCTTGGGCGGCGGCAGTTCCGACGCGGCAACAACTTTGATGGCCTTAAACGATCTATGTTCTTTTGGTCTGAAAAAAAACGAACTAATGAAACTGGGGGCAAAGCTGGGAGCGGATGTCCCCTTTTTTATTTTTGGAAATACTGCTTTTGCCCGGGGCACCGGCAATAAGTTAAAAGCTTGTAAAAATTTCCCCAAACTCTACTTTGTTCTCATCAATCCCCAATTTCCCCTATCCACAAAAACTGTTTACGAAAACCTCAATTTAAGATTGACAAGGCAAAAAATTAATTATAGCATTCCGCGGTTTTTCGCTTTAGGCGATGTAACCCGGGAATTGCATAATGATTTAGAAGATTTTTCATTAAAATTGCATCCCGAATTAGGTAATTTAAAGCAAATGTTGTTGCATCATGGAGCGCTTGGCGCATTGATGACGGGTAGCGGCCCTACGGTCTTTGGCATTTTTTCGGATGAGAAATCGGCAAAAAAAGCTCAAATAGCTATCGATAAAGAACTTTCCGGTAAATGTGCTGTTTTTTTTGCTCGATCCATATGATGAGGTGCATTATCCGACAAAAACTTTTATTTGTTGAGCATATTGGGGCGTCGTCAAGCGGTAAGACACAGGATTTTGGTTCCTGCATTCGGAGGTTCGAATCCTCCCGCCCCAGCCATAAAGAGGATATTGGGAAAGGATTTAAATGTTAGAAAAAATAAGGATTTTTTCCGGAAATTCCAATATTGGATTGGCTGAAAAAATTTGTGAAAAATTAGGCGTTGTGCTGGGCAAAGCCAATGTGACGACTTTCAGCGACGGTGAGACTCAGGTAGAAATAAATGAAAATGTTCGCGGCATGGATGTTTTCATTATTCAATCCACATGCTCACCGGTTAATGTCATGTGCATGGAGCTCTTGATTATGATTGATGCGATGAAGCGCGCATCTGCTGAACGGATTACCGCCGTTGTGCCTTATTACGGTTACGGCCGGCAGGATAGAAAAGTCGCTCCGCGTGCGCCGATTTCGGCAAAATTACTGGCTGACCTGATTACCACGGCCGGAGCTAACCGTGTACTCTCCATGGATCTGCACGCCGGCCAGATTCAAGGCTTCTTCAATATTCCCGTGGATAATCTTTTTGCTACGCCGGTTTTGCTGGAATATATCAAAAAAACTTATCTAAATGATACCGTGGTTGTTTCGCCGGATACCGGCGGCGTGGAACGCGCCCGCGCGTTCGGCAAAAGGCTGGGAGCAAGCCTGGCTATTATTGACAAAAGAAGAGAAGGCCCCAATGAAGCCCAGGTAATGAATATTATCGGTAATGTAAAAGGTAAAGGAGTTATCATCCTTGACGATATGATTGATACGGCAGGAACTGTAGTTCAGGCCGCCAAAGCCTTGAAAGACGCGGGCGCCTTGCAAATTTGTGTCTGCTGCACGCACCCTGTTTTATCCGGGCCCGCTTTGGAGCGTATCGAAGGATCCGATATCAAAGAAGTCGTCGTCACTGATACGATACCTCTGAATGATCGGGCAAAAAAATGTAAAAGAATAAAAGTTTTGTCGGTATCCGGCCTTTTGAGCGAAGCCGTGCGCCGCATATACTATAACGATTCTGTAAGCTCATTATTTATATAGGAGGAACAAATGGAGGTAACCGATTTAGCGGCTCAAGTCCGTAAAGAACAAAAGAAAGGACCAGCCCGCAGACTGCGTCAAAGCGGCTATGTCCCGGCAATTTTTTACGGCCGCTCCGCCGAAAATATATTGCTGGCGGTAAAAAATGACGCGCTGGTTAAAATACATAAAGATAAAAAAGATCACGCCTTCATCAAACTAATTATTGATGACGGTAAGAAAAAAACAGAAAAGCTATCGTTAATCAAAGAACTGCAGGTACAGCCTTTAACCGGTAAGTTTTATCATGCTGATTTCTATGAAGTGGACATGAAACACAAGCTTACTGTAGAGGTTTCCTTGCGTTTTGTCGGCAAACCTGTCGGCGTGGATAACGGCGGCGAATTACAGCATATAAAGCGCGAAGTGAAGGTTTCCTGTCTACCGTCTGATCTTCCCGATCATATCGACGTGGACGTGGCCGCTCTGGATATCGGAGATTCCATAAAAATCAGAGAATTAACTGTTCCGGAAGGCGTTACCATTCTGGATTCACCGGATAGTGCTGTAGCGGCCGTCGCCGTAATTAAGGTGGTCGTGGTAGAAGCGCCTGTGGCAGAAGCGGCAGTAACTGAGGAAGGCGCCGCGGCAGAAGGAGCCGAAGGAGCCCCAGCGGTTGAAGGCACCGCCGCACCGGCAGAAAAATCAGAAAAACCGGAAAAAGAAAAGAAAGATAAAGAAAAGAAGGAAAAAAAGGAAAAGTAAATCTCTGTATCCACCTATCAATTATCGGGCGGTAGAAAGTGTTCCTCTCGAATTTGAAAAAAATATTTTCTCGGCGCGGCTCTGAGAGGAAGCAAGAGATGTATTTAATATTCGGTCTGGGTAATCCCGGCAATCGCTATCGGCGGACCAGACATAACGTCGGATTCATGGTTCTGGAGACGTTGGCCGCCGCGCTGGAAATTGATTTGAAGCAGAAAAGCTTTAACGCTTTGTGGGGCAAAGGTAAAATCGCCAATAATATTGTGCTTCTAGCCATGCCTCAGACATACATGAATTTAAGCGGCAACGCGGTAAGAGAGCTGCTAACGTTCTTTAAAGCGGATATAAAATGTTTGATCGTTGTTCACGATGACCTTGATTTGCCCTTTGGCGCTATTCGCCTGAAAACCGGCGGAGGAAACGCCGGCCATAAAGGTTTGGAATCCATCGTGGAGAACCTGGGCTCTGCGGGCTTTATGCGCGTAAGGATAGGTATCGGCAAACCAGCCGACAAAGCGCGCATTGAAAGTTATGTTCTGGAGAGATTCGAACCGAAAGAAGAAGCTGTGCTGAAGCAGATTATTCAGAAGGCGGCAGACGCAGCTTCCGAAATAATATTATCAGGCATGCAGGAAGCTATGGCTAAATACCATACAAAAAATATAAGTAATTCTTAAAAAAGGAGGATTAATAATGTTACAAAAAAAACGAAGTATCTGGACATTTTTACTTAGCGGCATCATTTTTCTTTTGTTTGCCGGTACCGCTTTCGCGGGTGAAGCGGATATCAAATTGCCTGATTTGACCAATATTGCTTTTCTAGGCGGCAACCTGTCAGGCATGATGATTTTAAATATCGGACTTGCTATCTGCGTCATCGGCATGATTTTTGGTTTGATCCAATATGTGCAAACGAAAAATCTGCCCGCCCATCAGTCGATGTTGGCCGTATCTAAAACTATATGGGAAACCTGCAAGACATATCTTTTCCAGCAGGGAAAATTCCTGGTCGGTTTATGGATACTCATCGCTGCGTGTATTATTTACTACTTCTACGGCCTGCAGAACTCTCCGATAAACGGCGTAATAATAATTCTTTCATGTTCGGTTGTCGGAATTTTAGGCTCCTACGGTGTGGCCTGGTTTGGCATTCGCATCAATACCGTGGCCAATTCCCGCGCCGCCTTCGCTTCCATGAGCGGCAATCCCTTAAACATTGTCAACATTTGTTTAAGATCGGGTATGAGCGTGGGGTTACTACTCGTCAGCATCGAACTTTTCTTTATGATTCTCATTCTGGCATACATTCCCAAGGAATTATCCGGTCCCTGCTTTATCGGCTTTGCCATCGGTGAATCGCTGGGTGCTTCCGTTCTGCGTATCTGCGGCGGTATCTTCACCAAAATCGCCGATATCGGTTCCGACCTGATGAAAATAGTTTTTCACCTGCCGGAAGATGATCCCAAAAACCCGGGTGTTATTGCCGACTGTACCGGTGACAACGCGGGTGACAGTGTTGGCCCTACCGCTGATGGTTTTGAAACTTACGGCGTAACCGGCGTTGCCTTAATCGCCTTTTTGGCGCTGGCTTTGGCGGGAACTCCCGAAATGGGCGGAAAACTTATCGTCTGGATTTTTGCCATGAGAATCCTCATGATCCTGACTTCTCTTGCTTCTTATTTTGTCAATGATGTAATCAGCCAAAAGGTGTTCTCCGGCAAGAAGGATTTCAATTTTGAACATCCCCTGACCAACCTGGTTTGGATTACTTCGGCCATTTCGATCGCCGTCACTTTCGCCGCCAGCTATTTTCTGTTGGGAGACTTGACCGATAACTTAAAAGATTTATGGTGGGCTCTTTCCATCATCATCAGTTGCGGAACCATTGCCGGCGCTTTAATTCCCGAGCTGACCAAAGTATTCACCTCTACTAAATCGCGCCATTGCGAAGAAGTCGTTGATGCTTCCAAGCAAGGCGGAGCTTCGCTGAATGTTCTTTCCGGATTTGTTGCCGGCAACTTCTCCGCTTTCTGGGAAGGCATGACCATCATGTTTTTAATGTTTATAGCCTATCTGGTATCGAAAAATCCGGCCGTCATCGCGATATTGCCTCCCGAATTCGTTTTTGCTGCTCCGGTTTTCGCTTTCGGTCTGGTCGCTTTCGGTTTCCTGGGCATGGGCCCGGTGACCATCGCCGTTGATAGTTTCGGTCCGGTATCGGATAACGCTCAATCCATCTATGAGCTTTCGATGATCGAATCCCGTAAGGACGCGAAAGCAGTTGTCAAGAAACACTATGGCGTTGAACCTGACTTTGAACTGGCCAAGCACTTTTTGGAATCGGCTGACGGCGCGGGCAATACTTTTAAAGCCACGGCAAAACCGGTGTTAATCGGAACGGCTGTTGTCGGGGCAACCACTATGGTGTTCGGCATCATCATCTTGCTGGAACGCCTCTTCGGTAATGTCATTGCCAAACTTTCTCTTGTCCAGCCGGAAGTAATCCTGGGCTTGCTCATGGGCGGCTGTGTTATTTACTGGTTTACCGGCGCTTCTATGCAGGCAGTTACCACCGGCGCTTACCAGGCGGTTGTGTTCATCAAAAAGAACATCAAACTAGATAAGAAAGAAGCCTCTATTGAGGACAGCAAGGAAGTCGTCAAGATTTGCACTAAGTACGCGCAAAAGGGAATGATCAATATTTTCATTGTCATTTTCTTTATGACGTTGGCTCTTTCGTTCTTCAACCCTTACTACTTTATCGGCTACCTTATCGCCATTGCCTTCTTTGGCCTGTTCCAGGCGATTTTCATGGCCAATGCCGGCGGCTGCTGGGATAACGGCAAGAAAATTGTTGAAGTTGATCTGAAGATGAAGAACACTCCTCTGCATGAAGCGACAGTTGTCGGCGATACCGTCGGCGACCCGTTCAAAGATACGTCTTCCGTTTCTTTGAACCCGGTTATCAAATTTACAACCTTATTTGGTTTGCTGGCTGTGGAAATAGCGGTTACCATGACCGATGTAAACTTGAAGCTCGGCCTGGCCGCTTGCTTCTTCCTCATCGCGCTGATTTTCGTTTACCGTTCATTCTACAGTATGCGAATATCCGAAGAAAAACTCGATGACGGTAAAAGTAAAGGTAAGGGTAAAGGTAAATAGAATTTAACTTCTTTGAATCAACAAAAAAAGCGCCTCACTGTGGGGCGCTTTTTTTATTAATGCCAAGCCGGCCTTCATTCGGTTATCTTTGTTGGCAGCGTCATCGGCTCCTCGACGTATCGTAACATACGACTGTGTCGCCTCTTCCTTGCCGCCTCGATATCCTTTTGAATGCGACTTGGTATTCTGAGTATGATGAGGAAAGTAAAACCGGGCAGATAACCTAATACCCTAATCACCTAAAGGTGACGCGAGGGCACGCGTGAGGCTATGTCGCAATGTCGGAAATCGCCACCTAAGTCGTCATACCGGCGCAGGCCGGTATGACGACGCCGTCCCGGCGAAGGCCGGTGACCAGTTTCAATAATACTGGATTCCCCCATGTCAAGCACGGGGCAGACTCAAAGTCGCACTTCGCTGGACTTTATTCGGCGAATGCTGGACGGAATGACGGAAAGTTAATTACGACACCATCTCGAAGCCCGTGGCAATCTCTTATTAACCAAATTTTCCCCCAAAAAAACATTTGCATCTCATTTTCAAAGAATATATATAACTTTCAAACATCACAGGTTATTCAGGTACACCAATAAATAAACGAGCGCTGGCTCTGTTTAATAATTAGCATCATCAAAGTCAAAAAAGCAGCAAATTATTTTATAGGAGGCATACTCTCATGTTTAGGAAAAAGAAATTATATTTTGTTGTCATTATTTTTAGCTTTTTCATTAATTTATTATTTGTTAATTCAGGGTATGCTGCCGCTTATAGTATAAAGCGTTGCCATAGTGAATATAATCCCGGCGAACCCGGCGACGTCGAATACTGTGCTCTAATATGGGTATATATTGGAAACTGCGATGGTACCGAAACGCATTGGTA
>Ga0154766_107_pt4 | contig 13938 bp, 12 predicted proteins | sample Rifle2008BG16ft_FD_105774 | JGI IMG/M metagenome (GOLD analysis project Ga0154766, IMG submission 105774) | Deltaproteobacteria bacterium RBG_16_44_11
TGCAGGGCTGCTATACATTCCTGATTATCGTGGCTCCAACGAAAGCAGATTTTATGTTCTGCCTTACCCTTACGTCGTTTACCGCGGCGACATTCTAAAAGTGGATAAACAGAAAATTTCCGGACAAGTGTTCAAAACCGACAGGGTTTTGCTGGATATCAGCTTTTACGGTTCTGTTCCGGTGGATAGCGATAAGAACTCTGCCCGCGCAGGAATGGAGGATCTGGATCCTACCTTTGAGATAGGACCCGCGCTTGAGTTTACACTGCTGGAAAATCGCGAAAGTCAATACAGCTTGAAATTCTCTTTACCCGTGCGCGCTGTTTTTTCCACGGATTTTTCATCCGTCACCTACGAAGGATGGGTTGTGAGCCCCCGCCTCAATTTCGAAAAAAGCGATATTATTCCTCAGACCGGTTTACATTTAGGAATTTCCGCAGGACCGCTGTTTGCCGATAGCGGCTATCACGATTATTACTACACGGTGGAACCTGGTTACGCCACGGCGTGGCGTCCCGCCTATGACGCGGACGGAGGGTATAGCGGTTCAACGCTCACCATCGGTCTGAGTAAATCTTATAAACAACTTAAATTTAACGCCTTTGTCAGCGCCGATTTTCTTGATGGGGCGGTATTTGATGATAGCCCGCTTGTCAAAACCAGAACCTCTATTATGAGCGGCGTCAGTGTGTCCTGGATTTTCTTCAAATCGGCAAAAACAGTGGCTGCCGATTAGTACAAAGCGAATAATTAATTACAGATTGATCGAAGTCATAAGGAGTAACGATGATATTAGTAATAACACGCTGGCTGATAATAACCGTGGCGATTCTGCTGGCCTCGTGGTTTGTGTCGGGCATCAGAATCGATTCCCTTTTGACAGCGATTATTGCCGCCGGTATTTTAGGCTTGATCAATGTTTTTATTAAGCCGGTATTAATTATTCTTACCCTGCCTTTGAGCATCATAACGCTGGGAGTTTTTACTTTTTTTATTAACGCGTTATTACTGCAGCTGGTTGCTTATATGATACCGGGTTTTGAAGTTGAAGGTTTTCTGGCGGCGTTTTTAGGAGCGTTGATTATTAGCGTGGTCAGCTGGCTTGCCAATCATTTTATTGTCAATCATAATATCGACAGACCGCAAAAGAATGATGTTATTGATATGGAAAAAGGAGACGACGGCAAATGGCGCTAGCCGTAGAGCTCAACTTGACTCCGGCGATGAAACAGTATGTGGAAATCAAGGGGAAATATCCTGACTGCATTTTGCTTTACCGCATGGGCGATTTTTATGAGATGTTTTTTGAAGACGCCGAAGTGGCCGCTCCCGTTTTAGAAATCACACTGACCTCACGCAATAAAGGAAAAGAAGACAGCGTGCCGCTTTGCGGATTTCCGTACCACGCGGCTTCCGCCTATATCGCCAAACTGGTGGAAAAAGGCTTTAAGGTGGCGATATGCGAACAGGTGGAAGATCCCAAAAAAGCGAAAGGAATAGTTAAAAGAGAAGTTATTCGGGTGATTACCCCCGGGCTTGTATTGGATGAGGAAAATCTTGCCGCCGGCGAAAATAATTATCTGGCCTGTCTCTCAGCTGAAAAAAATAACTTGGGGCTTGCTTTTCTGGATATTTCCACAGGCGAGTTTCAAGTAAGCGAATTTTCCGATCGCGACTCATTCCTGCTGGCCATTTCCGGGTTGGAGTTTAAAGAATTAATTTTGCCTGGTTCGTTTCCCGACAAGATACTAATTAAGACGCTGGAAGCGCAAGTGCCTGTGGGTACGATGGATTACCTGCCTGACGAATATTTTCAGGCAGATGTTGCTTCCTCTCTTTTGAGCGAAAATTTTTCCGCCGAAATTCTGGATATGGCAAAGATAAGGGAAAGACCGGCGGCCCTGATAGCCGCCGGAGCGATTTTGCGTTATGTGGACCAAACGCAAAAAATTCGCCCCCAGCATATAAACGAAATTAAATGGTACTGTCCGGAAAATTATCTCATTCTGGATGACGCGGCACGGCGCAACCTGGAGATATTTGCGACAATTCAAGATAATTCTAAGGCGGGATCACTATTTTCTCTCATTAATGAAACGCTGACGCCGATGGGCGCGCGTCGTTTGAGGTGGTGGTTAAATTATCCATTAGTGAATGTAGAGAAAATTCGGGCAAGACTTGGCGCTGTTGCTGAAATAAAAGAAAATTATATTTCGCGTTCAAATATTCGCAAAGCGTTATCCGGAATTTATGATTTGGAAAGACTCTCCGGCCGGGTGGCCCTGCGCGTGGCCAACCCCCGTGATTTGATCGCGCTCAAAGTTTCTCTCGCGGTTATTCCCGAACTCAAAGCCATGCTGCGCGATTTTACGTCTCCGGTAATGAGCGATCTTTGCGCGAGGCTTTCGGAAATGTCCGCTGTTGTGAATTTGATTTCCCGGGCGATTGCGGACGATCCGCCGCAAAAAACACAGGAAGGCGGTTTTATCGCTGCTGGTTACGATGAAGAACTCGATCGGCTTAGATCGATCAGCCGCGACGGTAAAAAATGGATCGCGGCAATGGAAAAAAAAGAGCGGGAAAAGACCGGCATCAACACCCTGAAAGTCGGGTTCAACAATGTTTTCGGTTACTACATTGAAGTGACCAAAGCAAACACTCATTTGGTTCCGGATTCGTACGTGAGAAAACAGACACTGGTTAACGCCGAGCGATATATTAATCAGGAATTGAAAGAATTCGAACAAACCGTTTTGAACGCGGAAGAGAAAATCAATGAAAGAGAGCAAGAGCTGTTTTTCTCTCTGCGCGAGGAACTCGGCGGTTATATATCAGGCATTCAAAAAAATTCATTTCTTGTCGCCGAACTCGACGCGCTGGCGGCTTTGGCCGAGGTTGCTGAAAAAAATCGTTATATCTGTCCTGAAATCAATGGCGAAGATACCATTGAAATCAAAGATGGGCGCCATCCCGTGGTTGAAGCGGCACTGAAGAAAGAAGGTTTTGTGCCGAACGATTGCCTGCTTGATTTGCAGAGTAACCGCCTGTTGATTATTACCGGCCCCAATATGGCGGGTAAATCAACATACATCAGGCAGATAGCTTTGATTGTTCTTTTGGCGCAAATGGGCAGTTTTGTTCCGGCCGCTTATGCCAAAATCGGTGTTGTCGATAAAATATTCACGCGAATAGGCGCATCCGATAGCTTAATCAAAGGCCAAAGTACCTTTATGGTCGAGATGACCGAAACGGCCCAAATTTTGAAAAATGCTACTTCCCGTTCGCTGGTCATTATCGATGAAGTGGGTCGGGGAACTTCCACCTTTGATGGACTGAGCATTGCCTGGGCAGTGGCCGAATATATCCATGACTTACAGCAAGGGAAAGGTGTTCGCGCGATGTTTGCCACTCATTACCATCAATTGACGGATTTGGTCGCGACAAAAGAGGGCGTGAAAAATTTTAATATTGCGGTGAAGGAATGGGGCGAAAAAATAATTTTTCTGCGCAAGATTATGGAAGGGGGCACCAGCCGTAGTTACGGTATCGAAGTAGCGCGCATTGCCGGCGTGCCGCAGGAAGTAATCAAGCGCGCCAAAGAAATATTGCGTAATCTGGAAAAAGGAGAATTTGACGAAATCGGTATGCCCCGTATTGCCCGCGGCATAAACAACGGTAAACCCGCCAATCCGCAACTGAATTTGTTTGTCGAAAAAGAAGATGAAATTATCGCCGAGCTTAGGAATATCGATATTTCCTCAATGTCGCCACTGGAGGCGCTCAATAAATTAAGCGAGATGAAAAATAAGATAACAGATTAAGATATCCATCCCTTTACTTCTCTTTATTAATGTTGAGTAATTTTGGACTCAGGTTTTCAGCCCAATCATTGATTTTCTGCCAATCGCGCAAATCGTCTTCCGGTGTGCCGATGATATATTTAATGATGATTGTTTCAATAAAGCTTAACTTGGAGTAATCCAATTTTCCGGCAAAAATACCCGCGTCCACAGGTACGACCTCGGCACGCAAAGGATCAATATAGGAATCGGCGGTTTTGCGGTTTTTTTCGGTGTCTTCCCTTGCAATCATGCAAACGATAAAATAGGCGGTGGGTATTTTACCTAATTCATCTTTATAGGTTTTAACAAAAGCTGTTAGTTCCGGCAAAATAGCGCCTCGCCGGATGGCGCTTCCCAGGACAACAGCCTGATAGCCGTTTAAAGTCTGAACATTTTTCAGAGGTTTTACATCCACCCCAGCCCCTTTTTGTGCGAGTTTCTTTCCGATAGCATCGGCAACCTCTGCCGTAGAACCGGCGCGAGTGGCATAAGCAACAAGTATTCTGGGAGATACGGATTTATCTTCGCCATATCTGTTTTCGGGAAGTTCAATTTCTGAAGACGCAAAACCATTGTAAGCGCTTAGTAAAATCAGCAGTAGAATAATAAGGGGCAGAAATAGCAATAAGGTCATGGAACAACTTTGTCCACTGTCGTGATGGTGATTATAAATTTTTTGAAAAGTTTGTTTCATGAAAAGGGATTATAAACTATTTTCGATTAAATGTAAAAAAAAGAGCAAATGCTTTTTTTTGGCACTAAAAAACAACCACGGAAATTATTACGCCGGCAAGAATAATCCAGGGTAGTTTCATATTGAAAACCAAAGCCATAAAAGTGACGATTGCAAATAGTATTCGGGGAATATCCCATGTAATATTTAGTGCAAAATGGATTACAACTGACAGAAGCATCCCGACAAAAGAATAAAGGATGCCCCTGATGGCTCTGTTAAAATACCGGGAACGTTGAAGCCTTGCAAAATAAGGTTCTAGCGCGATTACCAGAATAAATGAGGGCAAGAATATAAAAATCGTAGCGATTAGCGCACCAGAATATCCATGTAACAGGTAGCCAATAAAAGTCGCCGTGATAACAATTGGCCCTGGCGTAATCTGCCCAAGGGCAATCCCATCCAGAAAAGTTAGGCTATCGAGCCAACCGCGAACATGAACGATCTCGTTGAGCATAATGGGAAGGGCAGAAAAACCACCACCAAAAGCGAATAAATCAATGCGGGACATAAGGAAACCAAGGTCGAATAATGGTCTGCGGAAAATGAAGAGCACGGCTAAGGCAATGGCGGCAAAAAGAAGGATAAATAAAAATGATTTTTGAGAACTATGATTCTCTGGGACAATTGCTTGAATAGCAGGGCTATTCTCTTTGCTATGTAAGCCCATCCCGCATATCGCGGCCGCTATAATGACCAAAACAGGATTTACGCTAAGACCAAACATTACTGCCGCCATCAGCGTAATAAATATTCCCCTCCAATCCTTTAACCAAATTTTGCCGAATGTAAAGGCGGCATTTGCCACAATAGCTGTGACTATAACCTGAAGGCCTTTGAACGCTGATATCATGGGCGGTAACGAATGGCCTTTTACATATATCGCGGAAAGTGCGATCATGATTAGAAATGCAGGAAGGCCAAAGCCGATGAAGCTTGCACCGGCGCCGAATACACTCCTTGTTTTGAAACCGACATAGGCGGCGGTTTGCATTGCCGTTGCCCCCGGAATCATCTGGCATAGAGCAACTCCATCACGAAAAGTTGTTTCGTCGAGCCATTGCTTTTGCTCTACGGCCATTTTGCGAATATAGACAATCATGGCCGGGCCGCCAAAAGCTGTCCAACCCAGTTTGAAAAAGGAGAAAAAAAGTTCTTTAATTGATGGGGTACTATTCAAAGCAGTTTACCATCGTTTCTCCGGCAGCATTTCAGTTTCGTAATCGTTAGTAACATCTATAGCTTACGAAGAATGTCGGCCGGTTTCATTTTAGACATTCGTCTGCCCATAAAATAACTTGCCAGTCCTCCCGCAAAAAAAGACAGGGCCAGAGCCGCCGCGGTCAAAACCGCGGAGAAGCTGACAGGCAAGTGAATTGTCTTAGCTGAAGTTTCGGCCATTTTGGCAAAGGCCGGTGTGAGATTGAGTTCCCAGGGCGTGGCTATGGGAATGGAAAGATAGCCCAGAAGATAAGCAATCAGGTATCCTGCCACAATTCCGGCAAAGCCTCCCATGATAGATTGCAGAAATGTTTCTCCTATCAGTTGTTTTTGCACATCGGAGTTGGTCCAGCCCATGGCCTTTAAAATGCCTATTTCACGGGAGCGTTCCACAAGATTTCCGATCATGGTTTTGATAATCAGAAAAATAGCTCCGGCTAAGGCAACTAAAGATACTACTAAGGAAAACTGACCGGAAATTTGTGACATGCCGCCCATGAGCTCAAGGAAAGAGTCAGAACTGGTAATCGTCACGCCAGGAAGTATTTTGGCGATTTCTGTTTTGATTTTATCAATCTGTGCCGGATCTTTCATATGGAGATAGGCAATGTTTATGTCTCTGGTGCTCCCCACCAACAATGATTGCGCATCCGCCAGAGCCAGATAGATATTGGCTGATGCAACCTGTGATCCTTCCTTAATTTCCAGGAGGCCAACCACAGTAAAAGATTGTCCACTGATTCTATAGGTGTCTCCCAATTTGATTTGATGAAATTTGGCAAAATGTTTTTCGAGAACAGCTTCACCTGTTTTTTCCGGGAAACGTCCCTGCGCCAGCCAATCTTTAACTTTAATCGGCCCCAGGCTGGGCGCAGTCAGATCTACGCCCATTATCGTTTTAAAGCCGCCTTGATCAAATTCCCAGAGAAGCAGTGAAGTAGCCATAGTGTCTATGCCGGAAATGGTTTTGAGATTTTCCATGTCTTGTGAAGAAAGAATTTGATTGGAAAAAGGCAAGCGGATACCGCGCATAGATGCTGGCGGCTGTACCGCATCCAAAGATCGTTTCTCTGCTCGCTGCACAACTATATCCGCTCCGATGTTTTTGAAAGGTAAACTTATTGCATTCTGATAGGCGGCAGACACCGCATTAATGGAAACGAACAGTGCAATTCCTACGGCAATACCTAAAACATTTACCAATGTCCGGTGGCGATGATGTCTAATTTCCTTCCAGATATAGCGATAATTCATGTATCCCTCATTTTTTCTGCGTTGCTGAATTCAGAGCATTACGTAAATCATCCATAGTCCATTTACCCTGAAAAAAAACAGGCCCTGTGCCTGTTGGGAAACCGCTGAACGTAATTTCTTTTCCTTTTACTAAAACATTGTTTTTTCCATCTATCCAGATCATCAGGGGAACATGTTGAGTTATTCCCTTCTTTCTCTTAACCCTTTCGCCCTCCGGGCTTTCAAAATCATAGCGGGAAACTGTGATTTTATCTTTATATTGAGTGCAGATTTTGTCAATGTCTTTCAGCGTAGACTGAAGCGGTCCGTGATTCAAATAGAGTATTTCCACAGAAACTTTTTGCTCGCCTGTTGCGGCAAGGCTGAAAATCATAAGCAAAAACACGACAAAGAAAAAAACGACCTTTTTCATGCGATTACCTCCCCATCCTTCATCCGGATAACTCGGTCAGCTGACGCGGCCAGTTCCTCGGCATGCGTAACCATCAACATAGTCATCCCCTTTTTCTTATGCAACTCGTTTAATATAGCCATGATGGCCTCACCTGTGACGGAATCAAGATTGCCTGTAGGTTCATCCGCAAACACAATCTTAGGATTATTGATCAAAGCGCGGGCAATAGCCACTCGCTGTTTTTCCCCGCCGGAGAGCGCCCCGGGCAGATGCTCAATTCGATGTCCCATTTCCATCTGGTTTAAGAGATCATGAGCCCTCCGGCTGCGCTGCTCACCAGTCATTTTTATGGGAAAAAGCGGCAATGCTACATTTTCCCATGCCGAAAGTGTAGGGATCAGATTAAATGATTGAAAGATAAATCCGACATGATCCCGCCGAAATAATGCCAGTTCATCTTCCGAGGCGCCGGTAATGTCTTTATTATTGAGAATCACCTTCCCTTTAGTAGGCTTCTCCAATCCTGATAGCAAGGACAGCAATGTTGTCTTTCCGCAGCCGGATTTTCCGACGAGCGAAACGAATTCGCCTTCCTTAACTGTCAGAGATACGTCTTTAACGACCTCCAAGTTGTCGAATCTTTTGGACAGGTTGGTGCCCATTAAAATATCCGCGTTATTCATGTCTTGAAACCTCCGAAGGTTTGATTTTGGAAATATGTCTGCCCAGTAATGCCCCCGTAAAACCTCCAACAAAGACGGAAAGCAGCAAGGCAAAAAAGGCGAGCGTCGCCGGGATATGAACGGGAAGCCGCAGTGTTTTGTATAGTTGTACTCCACCGCCGGGAAGAAAGTGCGGTGTGGGGCTCATCTCCCACGGGATGGGGATGTTAACGGTCATAAAACTCAGGCCGAAAGCAACAATAATAGCAATGAGGATTCCCAGGAGTCCCGCGGCAAAACATTGAAGAACAGACTCCATCAGAAATTGCATTGTTACATTTTGTTGGGTCCAGCCGACAGCTTTCATCACACCTATTTCCTTCGCCCGCTCGGAAACATTTCCGGCCATAGTTTTAAAGGCAATCAGGATAGCAATAAGCATAGCAATCAATGAGGCGGCCAATGTAAATTTGTCGGATAGAGCAAAGAGACTTCCCAGAAGCTTCAGAAATGATTCCGGTGTGGCGATTACAGCCTTTTCCCCCAGAATGCTTTTCATAGCTGCAGCTGCGGAAATGATTTGCTGTTGATCTGCCTTAATAAAAAGCAAGTTTACATCACCCGGGGCGAAGGGAGAAACTGACTGTAAAGGTTTAGATGATACGGCGATAGCCTGCGCGTCTTTCAACGGCAAATAAAGATTGGCTACGGCAATTTTTGGCGCACGTGACGCATCCACCAAACCCACAATCGGAAACAATCTTCCAGCCACAGATACAATATCGCCCAGCTTGATGCCGAATTGTCGCGCGTAGCCTATTTCCACCAACGCTTCCTGTTTTCCGTTTTCCAGAAACCGTCCTTCAGTCACAAAATTGCGAAGGATCGCTGGGCCTATGGGGTTATCTCTTTCAATTCCCAGAACAATCCATGCCCGGTTCAAATCGAAAACCCAAACCAAAACGGCTTGCCCTATTCCTGTTATTCCAGGAATTTTTTCTATTTTGCTGACTTCTTCCCGGCTGATGGTGATGGCGGAACAGGGAAATACTGCGCCGGTCAATTCCTCGGGAACATTACCAGCTCGCTGTACGGTAATATCAGCCCCGATTTCCTTCAGGGGTGCACGGGCAGCTTCACGGTAGGCCAGCGAAAGAGCATTGAGGATGATAAAAAGCGCAATGCCGATAGAGAGGCCGGCAACAGAAATGATTGTTCTTCTCCTCTGATAATAAAGTTCTTTCACAACGTAATGGAAGTTCATTTATTGTCTCCAAGAATATATCATTCCGACTATTTAAATTCACTGATTATTAAATAATAATTTGTTAAATTAAAAAAAACACAATACAGAAATGGGAGAGCGCTTGGCGCTCCCCCATCTTTTGAAAAGGGTGAAACAAGAGATGAAACTTAAATTAATAACACATTCCCGGACCAAAACCACCACCCGGACCTCTCATGCCACCGCGAGGGCCAAAACCCATGCCTCTTCCCCAACCGAAGCTCGTCAGTTTTTCTTGCTGTTCCGGAGTGAGTACTTTGCGAATTTCGAAACGCAATGCCGTAGATTTATCTTCCAGTTTATCACGTAATGTTCTCACTTCTTTTTGTGTGGCGAGAATTTTGTCTTTATCGGGATTCTCCTTCAGCCAAAACCTGCGCAGTTCCACCGATTTATCGAACATCTTTTCCCTGATTGGCCTGTTTTCCTTCTCGCTGGCTCTAACGAGAGCTTCAATTTTTGTTTTTTGTTCATCAGATAGATTTAATCTGTCGAAACCTGCCTCGCCGTAATGTCCACGGCCATCATAATTTCCATACCCCGGTCCGGGACCTCTGTCACCACGAGGACCGCCAAAGGCAAATGCTGATGCACTCAAGAGCAGGCCAAGCCCGACAACCATCAATACTAGTGTTAATTTTTTCATAATCAATCTCCTTACAAGTCATTTTTTTCTTAGTTTCACATGAATTCGTTATAGAGCAAGGCTTGTGCCACTACAGTTATTATTTTTTAAGTAATTGTAATTATATAATTAGTTGCAAAGATGAACAAATATCGTTTGAATTTATCAGAGGTTTGTGGATAATATGTATCCAACATAAGTATCCAGATGGATATAATTTACCCGGCAACTAATGGAGCACTGTGTATGGTTAATAAAATCAGAAAAAAGTTCCGCTTTGATATTTCCCTCTGGGTAGCTATCAGCGCCATCACTGTTTTAGCCGTGATTTCTGCCATGATGACTAAAGCGCATTTCCAACGGCAAGAACAACAGGCACAAGAACTTTTTGTAGAAAAAGGAGCGACACTAATCCGTTCTTTTGAGGCGGGACTGCGCGACGTAGAGGGTATGAAGGATTCCGCTTTTTATATGCAAAAATTGCTTGCGGCGACAGCGCAACAGCCCGATATTGATTATATAATTGTTACCGATGACCATGGCCGCATAATTGCGGATAGCGATCCCTCCATGGTTGCACAAAAATATGGGCTGGATCTGGATGCGGTAAATCTTGCCGCAAGTAAGGATATAAAGTGGCGTCAGGTTGCCAATCCGGGGGGTGCGGGAACTTTTGAGGTTTATCGGGGATTTTTTCCTTGGGAACTTTATGATCCGGATAAAATTTTACCCAAAAAAGAATCCAAAGAAATTAAAAACAAAATGATCGTATATGTTGGTTTTAACATGGCCAAAATTGAAAAGGCCATTGCAGAAGATACTCGAAACACGATTATCAGCGCATTGATACTATTATTAATCGGCTCTCTGGCGATTGTTTCTCTTTTTCTTGTTCAAGCCTACCGGCTGGCGCGTACGTCTCTTTCACGTATCACGATTTTTTCCGAGGCGCTGGTAAAAAACATGCCCATTGGTCTTATCTCTCTGGATGACGCGGGGGAAATCGTCAGTTGTAACGAAAAAGCTCAGGCTATTTTAAATGTATCCTGTGTTGACGCTTTGGGCAAAAAAGCGGTGGAGATTATACCTGCGCCTTTGGAAAAAATGCTGGAAGCAATTCCCGCGCAAGGCGGCATGCTGGAGCGCGATATTGAATTGATTTCTGCCGACGGCAAGGATCAAACATGGGCAGTACTTGCCGCGAATCTTACTGATGAAGAAATTCCCGCGGGGAAGATATTACTCATACGCGATGTATCATCAATCCGGCAATTGGAAAAAGAAGTGGCCCGAAGCCGTCACCTTAGTTCCATCAGTTCTCTGGCTGCGGGCGTTGCCCACGAAATAAGAAATCCGCTCAGTTCCATTAAGGGATTTGCCGTCTATTTGAAGGAAAGGTTATCGGCTGATGCCGAGGATAAAAAAACCGCGGATATCATCATTGAAGAAGTCGAAAGGCTCAACCGTGTCATCAGCCAGCTCATTGAATTTGCCCGTCCGCTGGAGTTGAAAAAAGAAAAAACGCTCTTTTCGGATTTGATTCAACACGCGATAAAATTAATTTCCGCTGAAGCACAGAAAAATAAAATTATCATTAAAACGGATATGAAAGACGCGCCGCTCGTTGAAGTTGATCCCGATAAAATCAAGCAAGTGCTTCTTAACATTTTTCTTAATTCCCTGGCCTCAATGAAAAAAGGCGGAAAACTGGAAATCACGCTCGCGCCGGAAAAAGAAAATTTGTGTGTGGTAATTTCCGATACCGGCATAGGAATAGAAAAAATGGAACTGCCGCGTATCTACGATCCCTATTTTACGTCAAAACCGGAGGGAACCGGCCTGGGGCTGGCGGTAGTGCAGAAAATAATGGAGGCGCACGGCGGCGAAATTTTGGTGGAAAGTGCGGCAGGCGTTGGCACAAAAGTATTTCTGCGCTTTCCGTTTTCCGGTGCCGATAAAAAGATGAGGGAAGAAGAATGAAAAGCGAACAATCAATTATGGTCGTAGATGATGATTTCGCGCATCGTTTGATGCTCAAAAAACTGCTGAGCGGATGGGGCTATGACGTTTACGAGGCTGATGACGGCTCGGTCGCTATGGAAAAAGTCCGCCAGGCATCTTTTGATTTGATTTTAATGGATATAAGGATGCTCAACATTTCGGGCATTGAAGCCCTCGAGCAGATTAAAATAATTAATCCGGCTATACCGGTAATTATTATGACAGCCTACGCTTCCGTGGAAACAGCGGTAAGCGCTCTGAAAAAAGGTGCTTATGATTATCTTACCAAACCGCTGGATTTTGATGAACTTAAAATTGCGATTGAACGTGCCACGGAGCATAACCGGTTAAAAAAGGAAAATGAATATTTAAAAGTAAGATTAGGCGAACAGTTCGACCGGCAAAATCTGATCGGTCATAGTCCCGCGATGGCAAAACTCCTGGAAACTGTCGCGCAGGCCGCGCCAACGGAGGCCACGATTTTGATTACCGGCGAATCGGGAACGGGAAAGGAAATGATCGCCAACGCGATTCATTACAACAGCACGCGGAAAGATGCGCCGTTCATCAAGATTAACTGCGCGGCGCTTACGGAAACACTGTTGGAGTCCGAACTGTTCGGTCATGAAAAAGGCGCCTTTACCGGCGCGGAACGAAAGCGGGAGGGAAAGTTCGTTCAGGCGCAAGGCGGCAGTCTGTTTCTGGATGAAGTAAGTGAAATGTCGAAGGCGATGCAGGTTAAGCTCTTGCGAGTATTGCAGGAAAGAGAATTAACCCGCGTGGGCGGCGCGGAAGTAATTAAAGTAAACGTGCGTGTTATCGCCGCTTCGAACAAGGATTTAAAAGAGGAAATAAGCAAAGGGAACTTTCGCGAAGATTTATTCTACCGGCTCAATGTTGTCGCTTTAAATATACCGCCACTTCGCGAAAGAAGAGAGGATATTCCGGTGCTGGTGCAGCATTTTCTGCAGTTGTTTGCTGAGCGGAATAACAAAAAAATAAAAGGATTCACACCGCAGGCGATGGAAAAGCTTTTGAATTACAGCTGGCCGGGAAACATCCGGGAGCTTATGAACGCGGTGGAAAGAGCTGTCGTTCTGGCGCACGCACAATACCTTGGTGACGAAGATATGGTGCTGATGATGGCGGATTATTCTTCTGCCGGTAAAAATAGTGCGGATAACTCGCCGATAAATTTGCCGCTGGACGAAGTCGAAAAAAGGAGCATTTTGGAAGCACTCGAATCTTGCGGTGGGAACAAGAGCGAAGCCGCCCGCCGTCTGGGAATCACCCGCAAAACACTGCGCGCAAAATTGGAAAAATACGAAAGAACAAATTGATTGAACAATGGGTAAATAAAAAATCCCGTCTCGTTGAGTTGGGATTTTTAAAGTGGTTTTAAAGAAAAAATTTTAGATATTGGTTGCCAGCCAATCCCCAATTTCGCTGGTGGTCATGCCCATCTTGCCGGCATCAAGACTTTTGAGCTTTCCACTCTCCAAAAGTTTTACTACTGCGGCCTCTATTTTTTGACTTGCCTTATCTTCTCCCAGTGTCTCCAGCATCATACCCCCGGCACAGATAGCCGCCAGAGGATTAATAATATTTTGCCCCGTATATTTCGGAGCGGAGCCGCCAATCGGTTCGAACATGGAAACGCCTTGAGGGTTGATGTTACCTCCCGCGGCGATGCCCATCCCGCCTTGAATCATCGCGCCCAGATCCGTAATGATGTCGCCGAACATGTTGTCGGTTACAATGACATCAAACCATTCAGGATTTTTTACCATCCACATGCAAGTTGCGTCCACGTGGGCATAATCTGTTTTGATGGTCGGATATTCTTTGGCCACTTCGTAAAATGTTCTCTCCCAGAGATCGAAGGCATAGGTTAAAACATTCGTCTTGCCGCAAAGAGTAA
>Ga0154766_139_pt1 | contig 13684 bp, 17 predicted proteins | sample Rifle2008BG16ft_FD_105774 | JGI IMG/M metagenome (GOLD analysis project Ga0154766, IMG submission 105774) | Deltaproteobacteria bacterium RBG_16_44_11
CTGTCCATACTGTATCACGATGTTTGAAGATAGTATCCGGACGCTCAATGCTGATGATAAAATAAAAGTTAAAGATGTCTCGGAACTCTTTTTGGAAAGCTTAGCGATAAATATTGACGAGCCGGTGGTTGACGTTTGCGTCACCAATTGATGATTATTGAAAAATAAAAAAGTGACGAAACTATCAAAAGTCACCAACACCATCATGCCGGCGAAAGCCGGGAACCAGAACGAGAAATAAATACTGGATTCCGTGTCGCGCTTCGCTTGCACGGAATGACAAAACTGGAGTTTTAACAAGGAAGTCAAAAGTAACATTAGGGGCTAGTATGAGCAGAATTGGTGTTTTTGTTTGCCACTGCGGTTTAAATATAGCTAAGACAGTTCGGGTAAGCGAATTAGCTCAGTTTGCGTCCACACTGCCGGATGTGGTAGTCGCGAAGGACTACAAGTTTATGTGTTCCACGCCCGGGCAGGAAATGATCGCCAATGATATCAAAGAACATCGGCTTGATCGTGTGATCATTACTGCCTGTTCGCCACTGATGCATGAGCAAACTTTTCGCAAGGTCCTCGCGGCTTCCGGTCTCAATCAATATCTTTTGACCATTGTCAATATCCGCGAACAAGTTTCTTGGGTGACCCACGATATCGAAGAAGGCACATCCAAAGCCAAAGCGCTTTTAAACGGCGCGGTGTATCGCGCGCGGCTTTTGGCACCGCTCACCTCGCGTGTGATTGATGTCAATCCCGACGTGATGGTCGTCGGCGGCGGCATCGCCGGCATTCAAGCCGCTTTAGAGTTGGCCAACACGGGCAAGAAAGTCTATCTTGTGGAAAAAAATTCCACCATCGGCGGCCACATGGCGCAATTTGATAAAACCTTTCCCACGCTGGACTGCTCCGCCTGTATTCTGACACCAAAAATGGATTCTGTCTTGCAAAACAAAAATATAACGTTGATGACTTACTGCGAGGTTACGGAGGTCAAAGGGTTTGTTGGCAACTTCGATATTACCGTTCAGCAGAAAGCTCGTTATGTGGATCACAACAAGTGTAACGCGTGTATGACCTGTATGGAGAAATGTCCCGGCAAAGGTATTTCCGAGTGGGATGAAAGCTTGGTGAAACGAAAGGCTATTTACATTCCCTTCCCACAGGCTGTGCCGCAAAAACCGATTATTGATAAAGAAGTTTGTACTTATTTTCTAAAAGGTAAATGCCGCCTGTGCGAAAAAGTCTGCGAACAGAAAGCGATTGATTTTGAGCAGCAAGACAGCTTCGTTCAAGTGAAAGTTGGAGCGGTGATTGTGGCTACGGGCTATGATCTTATGGATACCAGGCCGCTGGTCCAATACGGTTACGGCAAATATCCCGGCGTCTATAATGCGCTGGAAGTGGAAAGACTCTTTAATTCTGCGGGGCCTACCGGCGGTAAAGTCACGCTGCGCGACGGTAAGGAGCCTCAGACGATTGCCATTTTGCACTGCATCGGCAGTCGCGATAAAAATCATTATGAGCATTGCAGCCGCGTGTGCTGCATGTATTCGCTCAAGTTCGCTCACCTTTTCAAAGAAAAAACATCCGCCGATGTCTATCAGTTTTATATTGACATACGGGCCGCCGGTAAAGGATATGAAGAATTTTACAACCGTGTCATTGAAGAGGACGTAAAATTTATTCGGGGCAAGGCTGCGCGTGTGGCCCAAAACACCGATGAACCGGGCCGTCTGATCGTGGAAGCGGAAGACACCATTACCGGAAAATTTGTTAAGCTGCCGGTGGATATGGTCGTTCTTTCGCCGGCCATTGTGCCGCGGTCGGATTCCAAGGATCTTGCGCGGCTCTTTAATCTGAGCACCGACAAGCAAGGTTTTTTTATGGAGCGGCATCCGAAGCTGGCGCCTCTCTCCACTATGTCGGAAGGTATTTTCATTGCTGGTGTTTGTCAAAGTCCCAAAGACATTCCGGATACCGTGGCGCAGGCCAACGGCGCGGCGGCGGAAGCGTTAACGATTATTGTTAAGGATAAAATGGAGCTCGAAGCCACGACGGCGATGGTAAATCCGGCATCGTGCTCAGGTTGTCAGAACTGCGTGCGTGTGTGTCCCTACGGCGCGCCTTCCTTTAACTATGATAAATGGGTTTCGGAAATCAATGAGGCGCTCTGCAAAGGCTGCGGCCTTTGCGCGGCCGTATGCCCGTCTTCGGCGATTATTGCCCGTCATTTCACCAACGAGCAGGTGTTGGCGGAAATGGAAGGCCTCATGGAGTTCTAGTATGGCGTTATAAAAATCTCATATGCTGCGTTGTGCTCCGTTCGCGTCGCTGCGACATACGAAAAAGTAGGACTCACTCCGCGATACTCGCGCGCCTTGCCTCTGAAGATTTTTCTAATGCCATAAGTTGCAGATCGTTTTTGCAGAAAGGAAATTTTTTCATGGCGTTTGAACCGAAGATATTAGGCATAGCCTGCAACTGGTGCACATACACCGGAGCGGATCTGGCCGGAACAACAAGATTGCTCTATCCGCAGAATCTTAGAGTTGTCCGGGTGATGTGCTCCAGCCGCATCAATCCCTCTTTTATATTTCGGGCTTTTCAGCTTGGCGCGGACGGTGTGTTCGTCGGCGGCTGCCATCCCGGCGATTGCCACTACAATACCGGCAATCTTTACGCCAGAAGAAGACTGGCTGTTACCAAAAAGATACTGGAGTTTGCGGGTCTCGAGCCCGGAAGATTCCGGGTGGAGTGGATTTCCGCCTCCGAGGGGAATAAATTCGCAGAAGTGGTGCAAGAGTTTACTGCTCAGATAAAAAATCTCGGCCCGCAGACAAAGTTAAAGATACAGAAGTAGCGTGGGGAGAGGATATGGCTGATTTTAAGAAAATTGAAGAAAATTTAAAAAAGGAAGCAAAAAGGCTTTTGGAGGCAGGCGAGGTAACCGTTGTGCTGGCCTATTCAAAAGGTTTCGATGAAAAACACCCCATGCCCTACGCCGCTAAAAGTGTTGCTGATATCAAGAATATCGTCTTCAACGAATATTGCAATCATAATATGGCCAGGTATTTGGTGCGTTATCCGCAAGGAACTAAAATTGCCGTTGCGGTGAAGGCGGCCGACAGCCGTGCGGTTATTCAGCTGATTCAAGAGGAAAAAGTTAAAAGAGAAAACCTGGTGCTTCTGGGCATTCCTGTTTACGGAATGAAAAATTCCAAGACAGGCGAAGTTATTGACAGCAAAACCACGAGCGGTTTGTGTAATCCGGTGTTGTATGACATTTTGCTGGGCGCCGAAGTCCATGGGCAAAAAATTGTTTCGCCATACGAAGTACTTGCCGAGTATGAAGCAATGGACAAAGATGCGCGATGGGAATTCTGGAAGAACCAATTGGATAAATGCATCCGCTGTTATGCCTGCCGCAAAGCTTGCCCGATGTGTTATTGCGACCCTTGTTTTATTGATCAGAGCAAACCCCGATGGGCGGATAAAGCGCCGCAATCTCCCGGCAATATGATGTATCATCTGACAAGATTCCATCATCTGGCAGGACGTTGTATCGATTGCGGTGAATGTTCGCGTGCCTGCCCTGTGGATATTCCTTTGTATCTGTTCCACAAGAAAGTGGCCAAAGAGTGCGAGGAAATGTTCGGCCAGGCCGCCGGTATGAAACTGGAGGATAAGCCTGTGCTGGTGGATTTCCGGGTTGAGGATTCCGATAAAATTTTGGAATGAGCAAGGAGCGGTTTTGTGTTGAAAAAAACAGCAATAAATAAAATATCTGAATTAGCTGCCGTCCTGATGGAGAAGGGAACGCTGATCGCGCCCGTCAAGGAAGTCTCCGGCCACAACTTTGCGCAGATTTTAGATCCGCAAAAGGTTGATCTGGATTTCTACAATACTATCATGAGTCCTAAATCGGCATTTTTTCCCCACAAGGAAGATTTCATCAATTATAAGGTAGGGAAACCAATATCCGAAGCTGAACCGGTTGTACTAAATTTGAAACCGATGTTTCTGTTTGGCGTGCGTCCCTGCGATGTCAAGAGTTTTCAAATCATGGACATACATTTTAATGCCGCTGGGATCATTGATCCTTACTGGCGCCAGAGAAGGGAAGCCACAACCATCTTTGGTTATGCCTTTGATCTCAGTAAATCGGTCGATTCCGCCGATTTTTATAACACACTGGGCATTTATGCCGCTGATCCGGACGGCAGTGATATTTTCATGGTTAAAAAAGATAATGAGTTGCTCCTTAAAGGTATAACCCTCCAGGGCAAAAAACTTCTTTCGGAATTAACAACGATTGAGAATGGCAAAGCGGCTGATAAAAAGTATTTTGAGGAATATATCAAAAAGGGGCGCGATTATAAAACGCGTTTTATGTGTCTGGATCAGGAGACAATCACAAAAAAACTGGAAGATATTTTCCACAACACTGACTTCTGGACCAGAGTATCATCGGCGTGTCTGAGCTGCGGTGTTTGCACCTTTGTCTGCCCGACTTGTTACTGCTTTGATATTTGTGACGACACGCAGTTCGGCCGGGGAACAAGGCGCAGAGTTTGGGATGCCTGTATGTTTACGGATTTTACACTGGAGGCGAGCGGCCATAATCCCCGAACGCAGGTTTATCAGAGATTAAGGCAGAAGATAAATCATAAATATTCATACCATGTGAGAAAATACGGCGTGATCTCCTGTGTCGGCTGCGGCCGCTGCACAAGGTATTGCCCGGTGAGCATTGATATATATTCGATCATCGAAGAGGCGATAAAAACTTAATATAAAAAGTGATTTGAGGAAAGGCCATGAGCGCTAGTAACCCTTACATTCCCATACCAGTGCAGATATCCAAGATTATTAATGAAGTAGATACAAACGATATCAAGACATTTCGGTTCACCTTTTTGAACAAGGAAGACGAAAAAAAATTTAAATATCTGCCCGGGCAATTTGCCGAACTATCCATTTACGGCAAGGGGGAATCTCCAATCGGCATCGCCTCCTCGCCGACAAATTCCGGCTATGTGGAATTCACTGTCCAGAGGGCGGGAACTATCGTGCCTGGTCTGGTTACCTCCGCCCTGCATGATTTGGACGAAGGCGCGCAAATCGGTCTGCGCGGCCCCTTGGGCAATTCCTGGCCGATTGAATATCTTACGAAGAAAAATATCGTGGTCGTGGGCGGAGGATTTGCCTTTACCACTTTGCGTTCACTGATTAATTATATGCTGCATAAAGATAATCGAGCGCGCTTTGGAGAAATAACAGTAATCTATGGCGCGAGAACTCCGGGGCTTCTTCTGTATAAAGACGAACTGGCAGCCTGGGAAAAAAGAAAAGATATTAAATCCATCATCACCGTGGATAAAGGTGATGAAAGCTGGAGGGGCCGGGAAGGTTTTGTTCCCGCGGTCTGCAAAGACGTCGCGCCATCGCCGAAAAATGCCGTGGCCGTCATCTGCGGCCCGCCCATTATGATCAAATTCACACTGCCGGTATTTTTTGAGCTGAGTTTTTCCCAGGAAAACATCCTGACCTCGCTGGAAATGCGCATGAAGTGCGGTATCGGCAAATGCGGCCGTTGTAATGTAGGTTCCAAGTACGTCTGCACCGACGGTCCGATATTTTCATTGGCGGATTTAGATGGCCTGCCCAGAGATTTTTGACCACCTTCATTTCCTCCAAACTATTTCAGCTAAAGATTTCCATAGGTTTTAATTTATTAACAAGCTGGAAAGCTTTATGCTTGACCGTCCTTGGGTTTTTACTTTATACTCCTTTTGGTATAAATAATTTGTTATCAAAAATGTTAGTGAAAAGCGTTCGCACCTCATATTCAGATTATCTTCCAGAGGTTGTATTACCGGTTCATGAAAATCGCATAAGGAAAAAATTCCCAGCAAAGGAGCAGAGCCATGAAATTCTTAAGAGTCGATATGTCAAGCAAAAATATTCGTTCCGAAGAAGTTCCTCAGTCTTATCTTGGTTTGGGGGGCCGGAGTTTGACCTCAACGATTATCAATACTGAAGTACCGCCGAAATGCGATCCGTTAGGTCCGGAAAATAAGCTGATTTTTGCCCCTGGTCTTTTAAGCGGAACAAATCTTGTCAATACCAGCCGGATTTCTGTGGGCGCTAAAAGTCCTTTGACCGGAACCATCAAAGAAAGCAATGCCGGAGGCACAATTGCCACTGCTTTGGGACATCTGGGAATTACAGCCATAGTTATTGATGGTCAGGCCGTAAAGGGAGAAATGTTCATCCTGCGCATTGATGAAAAAGGAGAGGCCAGTCTCATACCGGCCAAAGAATACAAAGGAATGCGAACCTATAGTTTAGTGGACAAATTAATCAAAACCTATGGAGATAAAACTTCGGTGATGTGTATCGGCCCGGCTGGAGAATATCTTATGAAATCCGCTTCTATTCAAACATCGGATGTTGATGATCATCCTTGCCGGGCGGCAGCACGGGGAGGCCTCGGTGCGGTCATGGGAGCCAAAGGTTTGAAAGCCCTTGTAGTGGATCGGCGGGGGAAAAGTCCTGATGCTATTGCCGATCCGGAAGCCTTTAAGGAAGCGGCCAAAATCTTTGCCCTCAAGGTTAAAGAAAATCCTTTCAGCGGCCAGTTTTTGCCGAATCTGGGAACTGCCGGATTGGTTGCCGCGGTAAATTCTATGGGCGCCTTCCCCAGTTATAACGCCACCAAAGGAGTTCTCCCGGGCTGGGAAAATATCAGTGGAGAAAACCTGACCAAGATCATGAAGGAACGCGGCGGCGGTCCCGGCCATATGGGTTGCGCTCAATGCATTATCCGTTGCTCCAATGTATTTATGGATAAACAGGGGAAATATGTTACTTCCTCTCTGGAATACGAGACCATCTGGGCCTTTGGCGGCATGACTGGAATAAAAGACCTGGATACTATCGCCCGCCTGGATTTTCTCTGCGACGACATTGGACTCGATACCATGAATACCGGCGTTGCTATCGCCGTGGCGATGGACGCGGGATACAAAAAATTTGAAGACGGACAGGCCGCCATCGAGATGCTGGAAGAGATAGGCCGCGGTACTGAAATGGGCAAGGTGCTGGGAGATGGTCCGGCGGCTGTGGGACGCCGTTTCAGCCATCTGCGGATTCCGGCAGTTAAGAATCAGAGCATTGCCGCCTATGACCCGAGAGCCATGCAGGGAAACGGCGTTACCTATGCCACCTCGCCCATGGGCGCCGATCATACGGCTGGAAACGTCATTGGCCAGTATATGGCCAGAAAGCTCGATCCTCTTAAACCCGAAGGCCAAGTCAAAGCCTCGCGTAACGCCCAGATTGCCATGGCCGCTATGGATAGCATCGGCCTTTGTATCCTTGCGGCTGTCGCCCTGGAAGCGCCGGAAGCAGGCGCAGCGTTTCTCAAAGCTTTGAGCGCTAAATTAGGCACTGAGCTGGGCGCGGATGCCATTGGCCAGTTGGGAATTCGCACCTTACAGGCGGAAAGAGAATTCAACCGCAAAGCGGGCTTTACCAACAAGGATGACCGTCTTCCCGAATTTTTCTATAAAGAAGCGCTGTCGCCCCATAATACCACCTTCGCGGTCACGGACGCGGACTTGGATACCACGCTTGCTTTTTAGAAAGACTGTTGGATGAAGATTAAGGTAAAATTGTTTGGGGAGCTGAGAAGAAAAATACCTGATTATAGGCCTGATAAGGGTCTGGAAATGGATATTCCCGAAGGGTCGAAAATAGCCGATCTTTTGGTCCTATTGGGGATACCTGCCTCTCCGGGTGCAACGGTAATTATGGAAGGCCGTATTTTGCCGCTGGAGGAAAAGCTTTCCCACGGTTCGCTCGTAAACATTTTCCACGTTATGTTTGGAGGATGATCTTTTTAGAAAGGCTGATAAACTAGCATGGTGTCGCCTGATCGCTTCACTAAGTTATCGGATTACTTTTTTATCAGGAAATATAATCCAACAAGCGAGATTATGATTCCGGCTGACTTTTGTAAGGTGATCTTTTCATGAAAAAATATTAAGCCGATGGGTAATAGGATGATACAGATTGCCACGTAGGAGAATAATGTTCCTGAGCTTAGAGACCAGCCAGAGCGATAATAAAGAACATGTCCCACGACAATTCCCACGCAGGATATTCCTGCTAAAAAATTAGCCCAATTCAAATGTCCAAGTTCGGCTTTGATATTATTAATATCCGCGAATATCGGCAGCATCAAAATCGAGACGACAAGGGCTACAAAGAAAGTAACAATAATTGATACGACAGGATTGACTGAAGTATGTATTGATTTTTGGCTGACATGATAAACAACATTGAAGCCAATCAAGAGAATAGCGGATCCGATAATAAAGATGCTGTCGTTGTTCATATTCTATGGCAATTCCTTCACGACGCCTTTAAACCACGCTTCTCCAACCATTCTTTAACCGCTAGCCCTGTTCCCAAAGGCCAGGGGCGTAATTTTTCCGGCGGGCTAGATATTACCTCTGCAAGTTCCTCTCCGATCCTGATCTCACCGTCTGCTGTCATGTGATAGACAATAAAGAGCTGGTTCTGCTCAGGATAAGGGTATACGCCGATCATGATTTCAAGTCTGGCATCAAGATTAAGCTCTTCCTTTACTTCACGGATGATGGCTTTTTCCGGGGATTCGCCCTTTTCCAAAAAACCTGTAATCAATCCAAACATCCGAGGAGACCATTTCTTATTGCGAGCAAGAATAATGTTTCCCTGGTGTTCGACAATCGCGGCAACAACGGGAATCGGATTATCCCAATGGACATATTCACGGTTATTTGAAGAGCATGCCAGATAAGTTTTGCCGTTAATATTTTTCACGGAAAGTTCCTCGCCGCAATGCAAACAATACTTTATTTTCGCCATTTTGTGACCTCCTGCAAAAACTCATTCAGCCATTTAAGGCGCGTTTCGTAATTCATTATTCCATATTCCCAAACCTTAACATGCAGTGGGTCGATCTTTCTTTCAACCATATGGCTGCGGGCTATTTTCAAATCAGCGATGATATTTTTAACCGTTTCAATCTGATGCTGAATTTTTTCCACAGCTTTTTTCTTTTCCAGAAAACGTAAATAATTGGACTTGATACAAAAAATATCTTTACGGAAGAAATCATACCTAAATTCCCTGTCCTCGCCTTCACGGCTTTCCAACCATTGCATAAAATCTTTTTGTCCCTTATCGGTGATTGAATATACATGACGGCTTGGCGCGCTATCCTGATGCTCGATTTTTTTTGTGACAAGTCCTTCTTCTTCAAGTTTCTTCAGAGTCGGATATAACTGTCCGTCATTGATGCCGAATTCACTATTCATCTTTTGCACCATTTGCGATTTAATCTCATAACCATGAAAACAATTGAACATTAAACTGCCCAGGATCATATATTTGACTGACATATTGTCTCCTTAAATTTATTACACGAATTCTTTATTATAGCACTTAACGGGAATATCATTCGCCACAGCAGCAAAGCATTTATTGCAGCTTGTGCATGACGCGGCTTTGACTTTCCCTTCTCTAATATGCTTAATAAGATATGGCTCTCTGATAAAAGGACGGCACATGGATATGAAATCAGTATATCCATTTTTAACAGCCTCTTCCATATCCGATACATGGCGGAAGCCGCCGACGGCGAATAAAGGAATATTACCCATTACCGGCCTGATCATTTTTGTTGCCTCAAGATTGTAGCCCTCTTGCAGTTCGAATTTCCCGGCCATTTTACCAAGAGCTGCCTCAACAACCGGTCTCTGAGCTTCGGGGAAACTTTTGCTGATCTCTTTTATCGGGATATCTCCCCTGCATATATTCCAAGGCGAACGCGAAGTCGTGCCGCAGCTCACCTCGATACCGTCGATTTTCAATCCCGCCAATCTCTCTGCATACGATACAGCGAGCCCGGGCGTAATACCTTCTTCCGGAGTATAATCATTTGAGTTGAGCTTAATTAAGAGCGGCACACCTTCCGGCAATATTTTTTTTATTTCTATAACGATATTGCCCAAAAACTGGAATCTGTTTTCTTCGGATCCGCCCCACAAATCACTACGACGATTAAAATACGGTGATAGAAATTCATTAATAAGATATCCGTGAGCCGCATGAAGCTGGATGCCGTCCGCCCCTGCTTCAATCGCCCGTGCAGATCCCCGCGCAAAAGCAAGAATTACCTCTTGAATTTGATCCTCATTCATCTCCAAGTTTTTAGGAGAAGGAGAAGGGCCGAGTGGTAGTTGTCCGATTGCGTCTTCAGTAGTCTGAATGCCTGCATGCCCAAGCTGAAAAATGATTTTACTTCTTTTGTCATGCACCGCGTCCACTAAATTTTTCAATCTGGGAATCATATCATCATTATAAATTCCCAGTTTACGTTTTTTAGTACACCCCAACGGGTGGACCGCTATGTGGCTTGATATGATTAAGCCAACTTCTCCTGCGGCAATTCGGCTGTCTTTCCTTATTATTTCATCCGTGACGAAGCCCTGTTCAGTGGAGAGATTGTCTTCGCAGGCAGAGAAGATAAAGCGATTTTTAATTTCAAGTTTGGCCAAATTAAATGGTGAAAAAAGTATGGACATCAGGTGATTCCTCTTGTTGATTTTTGAGACTCATCTGTTCTTGATATTAATATATTATCTAGTGGTAAAAACGCTCAATAAAATTGAGTAAGTAAAACAATATTTAATGTCAATTAAAATAATTCAGCAATTCCGGCGGAACCTGTGATTTATCAACTTCAAAATATTCGATAAGAATAGCGTCGGGAGCGGGCACCATAATATATCTCATATATCCCAGCTCGGTAATGCCTTTATTGAATTGTACTCCCAGGGAAATCAATTTTTTATATCCTTCGTCAAGATTATCGGTTTGTATGCCGAAATGATGAATGCTTCCTCTAAGAGCATGCTTGGGCGGTTGGTCATAAAAGTGCAATCTACCTGTGCCTATTTTCATAAAAACATTTCGCGCGCCCGCAACATCTATATCCAAAACAACTTTGCCGCCAAAGCCCTTTTCATAAAAATCTATACTTTTATCTAAATTTTCGGCAAAAATATGAACATGGTGAATATGGTTATACATAATTACCTCTCCTATCTTTCGTTTAATCTACCTTACATCTAAGGTAGATGGCTGTCAAGAATTATTTTGCTTCATGATATTTTTTGAAAGGGGATTTTATAAAGACAGAAATGCCATACTGGCTATCAATTTGCCATGTCCTGAAAACTGCCTAATAATTGATATTTTGAAGCCGTCTTAATCTCTCTTTAATATCATCCGTGGAATCGCTTTTATTCACAACAGCGGTCACTTTAAAATCTATTTCAGAAAGATTTACTAATAAAAAGAACATTCCCGTTTTCAAGGCAAAAATATTTTCTAAAAAGGTTGACAGAATTAATGATAAAAATATATATTTATTTTGATAAGTATATGAACATCTAAATTGAATAAAAGGACCAAATACTATGCCAGCAAAAGCAAGCAACGAGAAACGCGGACAAAAAACAGAGCGTATGGCTCGTATATCTTCTGCCTTTAAGGCTTTATCCAATGAAACTCGTCTGGCGGTTTTTGAAAATATCCGTCTTTGCCAAAGACAGACAATCCTGAATAAAGATAAAAGGCCATCTATATGCAATGTAGCGAGTAATTTTGATATCTCGCTTTCCACAATTTCCCATCACATGAAAGAACTTCGAAATGCCGGTCTGATCCACTGCGAAAGAAGAGGCCAAACCATCCTTTGACAGCCCGTTGATGAAACCATCAGGATGATGGTGGAATATCTCACGGGTGATATGAATATTTAGAAGAAGCTATCTGTTCCCATAGATCAAGCGAATATACCCTTCCCAGCTTAACATTTGGTAAATCGTCGTATTTCTGAAAATATGTCCTTGACAAAAGAGCAATAACTATTATATTTCGATATATATAGAAATATAGAAATACAACAAAGGAGGTATTTTATGTCTACAAAAGAAGAAACACACAAAAATATGGGTTTTGGATTCTGTCATTCTTTGATGAGCAATTGTTTTAAACCAGGATCAGAAGAAGGGAAGGGAGAAAAGTTCAATTTTGAAAGCTGTGAACAAATGATGAAACAGTTCTGTGCCGCAAAAGATGGAAAATTCGATTTTGAGACATTCCGTTCGAAAATTGCGAAGCATTGCAAAGGAACGAATAAAGAAGAAGATGACAAGGAAAATAATTAATCACAGTTACGAAGTAATTTAACAATGAGAAAGGGGCAGAAACATGAAGGAAAATGAAAATTCAAATGAGTCAATCAGTAAGAGATATTGCTGGCATTGGATGTGCGGAGGAAGAAAAAGCAGTATCTTCTGGGGAATAGTTTTTATTGTCGTTGGACTTTTCTGGTTTGGGAAAAAAGCGGATTGGTTCTCGCCTGAACTAATCACGATGTTTTGGCCGGTAGTGCTCGTTGTAATAGGTATTTGGATTGTTGGAGCAGCGTTGATCAAAAAGAGTTGAAGCTGGGAAACTCGACCATTTGACAAAAGAAATTATTGTGGTTGTAGCTTTATTCAGTGGTTTTAACAAGTTGATGGATGGGTTACGAGTCGAAACAGACGAAAAACCATGGTATGGTTGAGGATAGAGAACCTGAATGCCGTGAGCATTCAGGCTTATAAATAAGCTATGGAGGATTTATCACGAAAGAAAAAAATGTTCCAACTGCAGGATGAGATCATATTATGATAGAAAACCGAATTCAATAATTAGCAAAATCTGGAAATGGCATATCACCTGGTGTCCAGGATGGAAATCATATCTTAAGTCTCTGCCTGCAAATAAAAAAAATGAAATAATTAAAAAATACAGCTGACAAACAACAACGGCAATCATGAATCGCCATGTTCTGGCATGGGAAGAAAAGCTTCCACGCGATGCAGTGGTAAATCTTTTTTATGTCATGTTCGGAGGATAATCCCCTTTTTCTGACTCTTTTCTATTATCCTCTAGTCAGGGCAATTCAAATCCTGCTGGCATTGTTTTTCTTTTGTTCTTTCCGCAAGTCTCGTCTTGCGTCTGTTTCCGGCCTCCCGGTTTCGCCGCTTCTCTTCGTCCGTTTCTAAAACCAGAGGAGCCAAAGGCATGGGGCGGCCGTTGGCGTCGAGGGCCACAAAAGTCAAATAGGCAGATGCTGTGTGACGTTTCTTACCGGTTATTAGATTTTCCGCCTCCACCCGGACACCGAGTTCCATTGACGTTTTTCCGACAAAGTTTAAGCTGGCCTTCACGGTCACAAGGTCTCCCACAAAAACGGGATTGTGGAAGTCCATCCGGTCAATGGAGGCCGTAACGACATTGGACCTCGCATGACGGACAGCCGTGCAACCGGCCGCATTATCAATAAGCTTCATGATGACCCCGCCATGGACATTCCCAGCAGGATTTGCATCTTGAGGGTTCATAAGCTGGGCCATGATAATAATGCTCTCACGTATTCTTTTCCCTTCCATATTTTCTCCTTTTAAATGATGCTTCTTTTGCTCAGATTGATCTTCAATACATTTATGGGTTGGCAGATGACTTCGCCGGGAGTATCTTGCTTAGCTTCAGGCCGCGGCAGCCCGTCTTGATAGTTTCT
>Ga0154766_127_pt4 | contig 13637 bp, 14 predicted proteins | sample Rifle2008BG16ft_FD_105774 | JGI IMG/M metagenome (GOLD analysis project Ga0154766, IMG submission 105774) | Deltaproteobacteria bacterium RBG_16_44_11
GGCTCTGCTGGGTGCAATGACGATGAATTTTCCGGAAACCGCCGAAACGGTTACAGAAGATTTCCGGGATATCGGTCCTTCTATGCTTATTACAGCATCGCGCTTTTGGGAAGATTTGGCTTCCAGAATTCGGGTAAAAATATCCGATTCCAGCTGGATAAAAAAGAATTTGTTTCATTGGGGAGAGATTATCGGGAAGGCCGTGGTCACTAAAAATGCGAAAAAAGTAAAAGTTTCTTTGCCCTTAAATTTTTTATATAAACTAATGTCTTTTGTCGTGTATCGGCCGCTTTTGGATAGAATCGGATGTTCGGGTTTTCGAAGCGCTTTTACCGGCGGACACCCAATCAGCCCTGATGTCATCTTGTTTTTCCGTGCCATTGGTTTGAATTTAAAACAATGCTACGGTTTGACCGAAGCAGGCGGCATATTTCAGATTCAGCCGGATAATGAAGTCAAGCTGGAAACCGTGGGAAAAGCTTTACCCCTGACCGAAGTAAAAATCGCCGAAGATCAGGAAGTATTGGTGCGTTCAGAAGCCAATTTTTCCGGTTATTATAACGATTATTCAGCAACATCAGCCGCTTTTGACGAAGGTTGGCTAAAAACGGGTGATGCCGGATATATCGATGGCGACGGGCATTTATTGATCATCGGCCGCAAAGAAGATATTATCCGGAATAAAAGTGGGGAAGCTTTTTCTCCCGATTTTATTGAAACCCGTTTGAAATTCAGTCCCTATATTAAAGAAGCGGTGATTTTTGGTGAAGGCCGTCCTTTTATCACCGCCATGATCAATATCGATATGGGCAATGTCGGCAATTGGGCGGAAGATCGCATGATCCCGTATACGACGTATATGGATCTTTCACAGCAAACGGCTGTGGAGGAACTAATATTGAAGGAAGTGCGTAAAGTAGATGAACAGCTTCCGGATGTCATGAAGCTCAAAAAGTTTATTTTACTATACAAACTTCTGGATGCAGACGAGGAGGAATTGACAAGAACAGGAAAAGTCCGGCGCCGCTTTGTTTACGGTTTGTATATTAAAATTATTGAAGCAATGTATCGTGAAGAAAAAAACGTGCGGGTAACCGGAAAGGTTCATTACCGTGATGGGCGAATAGGCGAGATAGAAACAACAGTTAATATTATCAAAGTTATTTGAGGAAATTATCTATGGACTTTTTTCTGCAATTGCTGGTTAACGGAGTTTGTGTAGGTCTTCTTTATGGCATATCTGCCATGGGCTTTGTAATGATTTTTAAATCTTCCAGTGTTTTGAACTTTGCTCACGGTGAACTTTTAGCATTGGGGGCATTTTTCTTTTTAGCGCTGATAACCTGGGCAAAATTGCCGATTTTAGTGGCCTTTATTCTGACGTTAATCGGCTGCTTTATGTTGGGATTTCTAATTGAAAGATTTTTTCTGCGGCCTTTAATCGGAGAAAAACTGATTTTTGTCATCATGCTGACGGTCGGTTTGGCGGCAATGTTCAAAGGCCTCATTTTACTAATATGGGGCGGAAATCTGTATACTTATCCTTCGTTTTTAAACGAATCGATGGCGCTGAATATGGGCGCCATATATATTGCTCCGGTATATACGGCAACGCTGATTATCAGCATGATATTTCTGATTATCTTTGGTTTATTTTTTAAAAAATCGGCACAGGGAATTTACATGCGTTCCGTTGCCGACAATCAGAAAGCGGCGCTTTCTTTGGGAGTCCATGTGCGACGGGTATTTGCGCTGTCCTGGGCTATTGCCGCGCTGGTGGCCAGCATGAGCGGTATCGTTCTGGGAATAATGAATGGCGTTAATGTTCACGATTTGAGCTCTATCGGTTTGAAGGTATTTCCGGTGGTTATCCTGGGAGGACTGGACAGCATTGGAGGCGCGATAGTGGGCGGTATAATTATCGGCCTTTTGGAAACATTTACCGGCGGTTATCTATCACCATCTTTGCGTGATGTCGTTCCTTATATCGTGCTGGTTTTTATTTTGCTAATCAAACCTTATGGATTATTCGGACTCGTCGAGATCGAGAGGGTATAAATGAAAAAGTTTTCGCTTCATCCCTGCGGTAATTACCGTGAAAGCTATGCGCAGGAATTGTCAATTTTCGAAACGAATTTCGGCCGGATTTGTTTATGCCTTTTTTTATTAATACTTTTTTTTGTAGCACCTTTTATTGTCAGTCCTTATACGCTATATATTTTAAATATCATCGGCATCGCCGCAATCGCCGCGGTCGGGCTCAACATTCTTATTGGATATACCGGACAGATTTCTTTAGGGCATGGCGCTTTTTTCGGAGTGGGGGCTTATGCCGCGGCCATTCTGGCTACACGCTTGGATGTATCATTTCTTATCGCCATACCTGCGGCGGGAATTATTACGGCTGGAGTCGGTATGATTTTCGGCCTTCCTTCCGGTCGCTTAAAAGGTCTTTATTTGACAATTGCGACCCTTGCCGGACAGTTTATTATTGAATATGTTTTAATCCAATGGGAGGGCCTGACTAAAGGGACGATGGGCATAACATTGCCCGTGCCCAAAATTATGCAGTGGAATATTTCCGGCGACAAGGCTTTTTTCTTTTTGATCTTTATCAGTCTTGTATTAATGACCTGGTTTGCGGTTAATATCATGCGCTCTAAATTTGGCCGCGCGTTTATAGCCATCCGCGACAATGATCGCGCCGCCGAAGGTATGGGCATACCTATTTTTAAATATAAATTGCTTTCCTTCGGTATTAGCTCTTTTTATGCCGGTTTTGCCGGAGCACTTTGGGCTTATTACATGGTAAGTATTACTACAGAACCTTTTAATCTGGGCCTTTCGGTGGAATTTATCGCGATGGTCATTATCGGCGGCATGGGAAATATTCCCGGCGCAATATTCGGCGCGACATTTATTACCCTGCTAAATGAACTGTTGAGATATTTAACGGTATTCTTAATGAATATTGATTTTATTATCAGTTGGGGTTTAAACATAGCTCCACTGAAAGAATTTGTTTTCGGTTTAGCTATTGTTCTATTTATTTTATTTGAGCCGCGGGGACTTGCTGAATTATGGCGAATTATCCGATCGAGCTTCCGCCTGTGGCCGTTTTCGTACTAGGGCATAAAATGAGCGAAATAATTTTACAGTTAAATAATATTTCTGTTGTATATTCAGATGTTATCCAGGTATTGAAAGGTGTTTCTTTATCTGTAGAAAAGGGACATATTGTATCCATTCTAGGAAGCAATGGCGCCGGGAAAACAACCACACTTAAGGCTATATCGGGTTTGCTGAAACCGGAAAACGGCGAGGTGACGGACGGTGAGATTATTTATGATGGCAAAAATATTCAAAATTCATCGCCGGAATACATAACACGCCAGGGTATAATTCAAGTACTGGAAGGAAGGCAGCCGTTTAAATACCTCACCATCGAAGAAAATTTACGTGTCGGAACAGCGACACGCTCAGGTAAGCCATACAAACAGGATTTAGATCTTGTTTATCATTACTTTCCTGTTTTAGTATCCAGAAGAAAAGCGCTGGCGGGTTACTGCAGCGGCGGCGAATTGCAAATGCTGGTTATCGGAAGGGCGCTGATGGCGCACCCACAGCTCTTGATGCTGGATGAACCGTCTCTGGGGCTTGCGCCTCTGGTCGTCAAGGAGATTTTCCGCATCATAAAAATGATCAATGAAGAACATGGGACAACAATAGTGTTAGTCGAGCAAAATGCCGCTATGGCCCTGCAAGTTGCTCATTATGGCTATGTAATGGAGAATGGTAAAATAGTGATGGAGGGAATGTCGAAGGATTTAATGAACAATCCTGATGTAAAAGAATTTTATTTAGGAATGGCAGCATCGGGGATTGCCAAGTCCTATAAAGATGTTAAATCGTACAGGCGCCGCAAACGCTGGCTGTAAAGGGGAAAGTATGAAAAAATATTTTGATAAAAAAGAATCGTGGAGTAATAAGGAGAGGAAAGAAAGACAGGATGAAAGCCTGTCTGCCATGGTGAAGCTGGGCTATAAAAAATCACATCGCCTGAAAGCAATACTTGACGCTAATAAGATCAATCCCAAGAGCATCAAAACAAGAGAAGACTTAGAAAAGCTGCCGGTTACTTCCCGAGAAAAATTAGTAGAAATGGAAATGCAAGAGCCACCCTACGCCGGGCTGGAAAATCCTTCCGTGCCGATTGACCGTATTTTTACATCCCCCGGGCCTGTTTATGAACCGCATCTTTCAGAAAATGATTGTTTGTGGGCGCGTGCTTTTTTTGCTGCAGGTATTGGTCCTAAAGACATAGCACTGAATGCCTTTTCTTATCATTTGGTAGCGGCAGGACTGACTTTTCACAATGGTCTGCGCAAAGTCGGAGCGACAGTGGTTCCTTCCGGCACGTCTTCTTCTCAAATTCAAGTACAATTAATCAAAGATCTAAAGGTGACCGCTTATGTCGGTACGCCCAGCTTTTTGATGTCAATTATAAATAAAGCGAAAGAAATGGGATTTAGTTTCAAGAAAGACTTTCGCCTGAAAAAAGCCTGTTTTGCGGCCGAACCACTGCTCGCGGCTTTGCGCCAGGCTTTTGAAAAAGAATACGGCATTGATACTTATCAAATGTATGGGGCGACCGAAGTAGGTGATGTGGCTTATGAATGTTCGCAAAAAAACGGCTGGCACATTTGCGAAGAAACGATTGTAGAAATAGTTGATCCAGCCACCGGAAAAAATGTTCCCGCGGGAGAATTGGGTGAAGTAGTTGTTACCCGCCTCAATGAAATATTTTTTCTCCTGCGTTTCGGTACGGGAGATTTATCTCGCCTAATCACTGAAAAATGTCCTTGCGGCCGAACATCGTACCGTCTGGCCGGAATCGCGGGTAGGGTAGGTGATGCGGTAAAAGTACGCGGATTATTTTTAACACCAAGCCAGCTCAAAATGATTTCCGTAAAATTTAATAATCTTCCCCTGCAGGCAGTAGTTAATCATCAGGGACACGACGATATTTTAAAACTACGGCTGGAAAAAATCATGCCGGAAATCGGCGCTTCTAAATGGGAAGAAAATTTTAAAAAAACTTTTAGAGAAATTTGCACGGTTAAAATAGATCAAATAGAATATGTGGAGAGGGGTAGCATTAAAACGGACAGTAAATTGATTATCGATGAGCGTCGATGGTAGTAGCTTTAGACATTTCTTTTTTCCCCAGCAAATAAGCGTCAACAATGGAAAAAATCCATAAGAGAATTATAAGTGATAAAATAATCAAGAGATAAAATAAGTTTAGCGATTTTACCGCATTAATGCTTAACTGGACAACAGCACTGAAATTAACAGCTTCTTTTTTTAAAGGAGCGGCTTTCAAAACAGCTACAGCCATTTGAACTACATACAATGAAATTAAAATCACTCCGATGACAGCGGGCAGTATAATTGCCAATCCGCGTTTATATCTTTTTAAAAATAATTGTCCCCAACCGGGGAAAAGAAGCGCGCTTAACAGAGCTGCCTTAGTAGCTAAATTAATCTCCATGCCTCCTCCGCGGAAAAGCAAAATAGATCAGGAAATAATACTCACGTCTTTCATTTTTAACTGTATCTCAGAAGAACCACTCCAGTAATTGATTTGCGGGGTAAACGCAACATCCAGATTCGCGCCGGAAAGCGCGCTTAGATAGTTTCCCATACTAAACCAAATTGAATCGCAGGACATACCCTTGCTGGTAAGCTTCATTTTCAAATGATTGTTTCCGACAATGGAAGGAGAAGATACTTGAATATTGCGCGCGCAAAGAACAGGTTCCGGATTTTTACAACCGAAAGGAGCGAGCATCTCCATTTGATTGATTAAATTCAGATTGATATCCGAAAATTGACATTCGGAATCGATAAAAGTTTGAGAAACAGCCTCAGTGGATTCAACAGTATTGTGAATTATTTCATTTAAAAGACCGGCGAATTCATCAATATCGTCTTCTTTTATGGAAATTCCCGCCGCGCGATAATGGCCGCCGTATGAAAGCAAAAGAGAGGCACATTGCTGTAGTCCCTTATAAATATTAAAATCAGAAATGCTTCTGCCCGAACCTTTGCCTACGCCGTTATTCAAACTGATGACAAACGCCGGACGGCTGAAAAGATCAACAAGCCTGGAGGCGACCACGCCCACAACACCTGGATGCCATTTATCAGAGGCAAAGACCAATGCGTTCATTTTTTCAATATCCGGTGTATTGCCGATTTTTTCGAGAATGTCATTTAAAATGGTTTTTTCCATTGATTGCCGGCGCCGGTTATATCCATCAAGCTTTTCGGCTAGCATCCGGGCTTCATCAATATTTTCCGTCAAAAGTAATTCCACCGCATCCAGCGAAGAAGCGATGCGGCCGGCAGCATTTATCCGCGGAATCAGACAAAAAGAAGCCTTAAACGAGTCTATCTGCTGACCATCAATGCCGCTAACTTCTTTTAGGGCTTTAATTCCCGGTCTTTTGCCCTCGGTAATCAATTCCAATCCAATTTTTGCAAAGATTCTGTTCTCATCAACCAGAGGCGCAATGTCGCCGATAGTGCCTAAAGCGACAATATCCAGATATTCTTTTAAATTGGGATAATCTTTATTTTGCCAGAAGCCTTCCTTACGCAGGCTGCCCCGTAAGGCGATAATAAAATTATAGGCGATACCCACGGCGGCAAGATCTTTGAATGGGAAAATACAATCATCACGATTTGGATTTATCGTGGCCACAGCGTTAGGAAGGGAACCTGATATTCCATGGTGATCCAAAATTATTGTGTCTATACCGATGGATTGGGCATGGGCAATTTGTTCCACGTCGGAAATGCCGCAATCAACGGTTATTATCAAGTTGACGTTATTGGCTTTAAAATTGTCTATCACCGGTATTTTTAAACCGTAACCTTCTTTAACCCTGTCGGGAATATAATAAGAAACATGGGGGGTTAATTCCTTGATAAATTTGTAAAGAATAACGACCGATGTTATGCCATCTGCGTCATAATCGCCGTAAATGACTATTTTTTCGCTATCGTGAATTGCTTTAAGCAAACGCGAAACTCCATTTTTCATGTCTTTCATTAAAAGCGGACTATGCAAGTCATTAAGGGAAGGCTGGAGATAGCGTCGGGCGCTCTCCATATCCAGAATTTCCCTATTAACCAAAATTTGCGATATAATAGGATAAATGCCGAATTCTTTGCTTAATGAATCTTCCATGTTTTTATTGCGGGATTCATGTAATTTCCATTGAGTTGTCGGCAGTAGCTTAGTTTTCTTCATTATTTTTCTTTATTTTAGCTTTTAGTTTATTCATCATATTCAGTGACGGTTTTAATGTCAAGCTTCCATCTGTTCCGTCGGTTAATATTTATATAAATATCGTATTGATTCGGTTGCTTTTCCCGAACAAGTATAGGTGTAATCCAGATTTTTTATAATCATACAGTTTTTAGCCGGTGTAGTCAATTGGCCGCTGATTCTTGCTCTTTAATTCAATAAGTGATAATAAAATGAAAGTGATGATAGAAAAATTATTCGAGGTAAAAAAAAATGATATTGCGCCCATCCAATTTATTATCGAAGGCTATGAGGGAATGGCCACAGTATCAACGATTGATCCGCACAAAGCAATAATCAAATTCTTCATTATGCCTGATTTTATTTCTGATATTACCGTTATTATTAATGATTTAAAAAATAAATATCAAATCGTGGAGATTAATAACGATAAAGAGGAAAGTTTTTTATGCTGATGCTAACCCATACCTATCTTTTACAGAAAGTTTTGGGGACGGCAGACGTAAAAAATGGTGATTTAGATATTTATGTTTATAATATTGTGCCGGATTTACTAACCATTCATCCGCAAATAAACTCGGCACAAACGCATAAAATCAAAAGAAGCCTGGATATACCGGCCTCCTATTCGAAAGCGTCTTACGTCATATTTCACCTTTTAGTTGATGATCTTGCCCACTATGGATATATTTGTCCGGATTGCAAAGAAGAATTCGACCCGAATTCTCAAGGCTATTCTTATGTCAAGGGGAAACCCCTTATTCATTCCATTTTAGAATTATACAATACAATACAAAAAGAAATTTCTTATAATGACGCGGCATATAGTTCACATTTGATCATCGAAATGATTTATGATCTTGTTATTTTAACTCATATGAATTCCATTAAGACTGTTGATCTTTTAGCGGAGGCTATAAATTTTACGGCTAAAAATAAAATGGATGAATTTTCAGCCACAATAAACTGGTTATATGATCTGGGGGAAAATGAAGTTAAAGAAGTGATGAAGGAAGCTTCATTTTACATCACCAAAGAAAGAATGGAGCGCATCATGAATATTGACGGCCGCGTTCGTCTTTATACAAATAAGTTCGGATTGAAAACAGATGAAAAAGTGCTTTATGACGGTGTTAAAAAATTGTTCCTGCAAGCAAGAGCTTTACTTGATGAAGATGACGAGTTGTTTCTTCTGGAAGCCGCTCAAATTATAAAAAATTATGGCTGGTTTCCGCCACTTACATAGCTTTTTTAACAAAACCGGAACGAATGCAACGCGTGCATACTTTAATTCTCTTTACCGATCCCTTTTTTTCGTCAACGCAGCGTAATTTTTGCAAATTGGGATACCATGCTGTTTTCGTTTTATTATTTGCATGGCTGACACTATTGCCAATTGACGGTTTTTTACCGCATACTTCACAAACACGAGACATTAATTATTCCTCCTGAAAAGTTGCGCTGTTTCTAGAACATAAGAGACTATTTTGCAAGCATTATTTCGGTGGACATTTTACGGTGTTAATAATTTTTCATGGAAATAGGCTGTCCGGTTGTCTCCAATACGCGGGACCAAAGATTTCCCTCTGGATCAATTGTTTTACGGGAAATAGCGGCATTTAAAGGCAGATGCACATATTCTTCTTTCATTAATGCCACGAGCAGGCTTGTTTTTCCGGCCATTCCCGCATGAACAGCGTATTGCCCCAGGGAACTGCAATAAATGCTGTCCGAGGCGTTTGCCGGCACGGAGCGAATCAGATAGCTGGGCTCGATGTATTTTAAATTTATTTCCAGATTAATTTTCTTAAAATAGCTTTCGATGGCGTTTTTCAAAAATAGTCCTATGTCAAGCAAACGAATATTTCCCGAAGAATCTTTTTCGATGGGTGTATTGTCTTTTCTTATAAGGTCTTGGCCAGAGCCTTCCGCGACCAATATTACCGCGTGACCTTTCAATTCTATTCGTCTCTCCAGTGATTTTAATAATCCTTTTTTCCCTTCTAAATCAAAAGTAACTTCGGGGATTAATACAAAATTAGTATCATTTTGCGCCAAAGACGCGTGGGCCGCGATATGTCCCGAAAGCCTTCCCATTATTTTAACCAGACCAATACCGTTTAAGGCTCCTTTGGCTTCGACATGGGCGCTTTTAATGGCCTCTACTGATTTTTCTATGGCCGTATCAAAACCGAACGACTTTTGTATTAAATCAAGATCGTTATCGATTGTTTTCGGAATACCGACAATGGCAATTTTCAAATTATTTTCATTAATTAGATTAGCAATTTGCGAAGCAGCCCGCATCGTGCCTTCTCCGCCTACGCAAAAAAGAATATTGATATTTAATTTAGTAAGATAATCCACCATGACATTAACATTCTGTGGGCCGCGTGAAGTAGAAAGAATGCTTCCACCGATGCTGGTTATGTCATCGACGAATTCGGGCGTCAGATTAATGAATTCATAACCGTATGCGGGATTTAACCCCCGCAGACCGTATTTTACTCCTAAAATATCTTTAACACCGTACCGATAAAAAAGCGTCATCGTAACCGACCGAATAACGTCATTGATGCCCGGACAAAGACCACCGCACGTAACAATGGCCGCTTTGGTTCGAGCGGGATCGAAAAATATCTTTTCGCGGGGTCCGGCCAATTCTACCGAAAGAGGATTGCCTTCGGAGTCGGTCAACGTTGAATATCCGTCCAAATACGAGTTAAACAATAATCTTTTTTCGCCTTTAGTAAAATTGGCGATATTCAGAGGCGATTGTATTCGTCCTTCGCCAAGATTTTTAATCGTAAAATCGTAACCCATTATTTATTTCCTTTTATTTAACACTTTATATACGCCATACATACCGGAAACAATTTCACCTTCAAAGCCGGCCTCCATTAACAGAGACGCTCCGGTAAGATAAATGTTTCGAAAACGTGTCTTGTTGTTTTTCGCGAAAAAGCCGGAAATAAATGAGCTTCGTAACTGATATTTTGGATTAACTATATCACGATATTTCATGGAAATTTCGATTGATTTATCTATATCGATAAATTGAATATTTTCTTTTAAAAAAGGCAGGAAAAATTCGAGCCGCTCGATGATGGAATGGGCATTTTCATTCAATTTCTTCTTAGACCAAAGCTTAGGGTCATCAGGAAGATAAACAGTAGCTGAAAGTAAGATTTGTCCTTTAGAAATCCTTTTCTTATCTTTTGCGGGACTCAATTCTAAAATAATCAGGTTATTATCATCGTAGATATCCTTATTTGCGTCGCTAATTACCGCCACATGGGCCGCCATTTTTTCGGGAATATTTTTTTGTAAAATACCCAAATGAAGTGTAAAAGGGTAATGGGAAATTCGTGTTGGCCTAATCCATTCACCGATATTTATTCGCCTTTTTTTACGTTTTAGCAAAAGTTGTATTGCTTCTGATTTATTGCTGATAATTAAATATTTTGCGGAAATCTTTGAAATAATCCCCTTGCTGTCAGTGATTTCCATCTCGATCTCTTTACCCTTTTTAAGGGAAAGCAATCCGCAATTGTCAAAATATTTGCCATTATTTGATTGAAATTTATTGATCAGCAAACTAAGTAATGTCAGTTTGCCTCGCTGAAAATTGTAAACCCCTCTTAGGGGTGCTGAATATTGAAAATGCGCTGTAAAAGAATCAAAACCGTCTTTCTCACAGGAAAGTAAAGCATATTGAGCTTGCAGAACTTTTCTTAAAGACTCATTACGAAAAATTGTTCGTTTAAATTTCATGGCATAAAATCTAAATCTTATTAAATAAGGAATTAATTCTATATAATTAAAGTAATCCTTTATGTTTCTGGGCTGAATAAAAGGGTGTTTTTGCATCCATTTTAAAAAAATTTTCGAATTTTTTTCCACCGCATTGTAAAACGCTTTAATTTCGCGAGCTTTTTCGGGAAATTCTCTGATTAGATCATTTACCAATGAATCTTTATCGTTGGAAAAATCAAGACGGTGTTCCGGCATTATTATCTGATAGGATGGATTTAATAAAAATGCTTCCTCATCAGTAAAGGATATATTTAATTCCGACAAAAGAGAATGCCCCGTCTGATTGACGCCAAAACCTGTTATAAGTGCCGGATCTAAATTAAAGAAATAATCGCCGATAGAATATGTTGATTCGATGTTGTGTTTAGCAATATGCGCCGTATTTAGCCCGTAATGGGAAGCAACTGTGGAAGCAATATAAGAAGAGATGTCGTCGCCTATGACAATTAGATCGTACATGAATTAATATTTTTCCTCACCATTCAAATGTTTAAAATATGTTAAAAGCCGGATAAGGGCGGATTATGCATAGCCTTTGCAAGTTTCTTATCTATGGATTTAATCCTCACCTTGCGATCTTTGATTTCCAGTCTGCCTTCAGCGTAAAACTGAATCGCTTGTGGATAAATCCGATGTTCTTCTTTTAATATTCTCCCCGCCAGCCCCTCCACTGTATCATCATCGCTCACGTGCACGACACCCTGAATGACTATCGGGCCTGTATCCGTGCCTTCATCGACAAAATGCACCGTACAGCCGGAAAATTTAACGCCGTAATCCAGGGCTTGTTTTTGTCCGTGCAATCCGGGAAAAGATGGAAGCAGGGCAGGGTGGATATTCATAATTTTTTGGGGAAATGCTTGCAAAAAACCGGGGGTAAGTATACGCGTAAATCCGGCCAGAATTACTAATTCTACCTTGTTTTTCTTCAGAATTTTTATCAGCTCGGAATCAAAATCTTCTTTGGACTTAAAGTCTCTATTATTTAAAACAGTAATATTAATGCCGTGTTTTTTTGCTCTGGTTATTCCAAAAGCTTCGGGATTGTTGCTGATAACAATTTTTATTACCGCTTTTAACGAACCTTTTTCGATATGATCAATAATGGACTGGAGATTGGAGCCGTTTCCGGAAATTAAAACCCCCAATTTTAATAAATCAGCCATAAATTTAACTCTAATTATCAGTGAGAATAACTTGATCCTGATTCTCTTCTCTTCTTTCTACGACACCAATTAAGTAAGCTTTTTCACCCAGCGCCAGCATTTTCAGCTGTTCCAGAACGCCTGGGCATTCCTTTTCCGAAACAATGATCATCATACCTATGCCCATGTTAAATACACGAAACATTTCTCGCTCTTCGATATTACCCATTTCCCGAATGACATTAAAAATGGGCGGCATATCCCAACTGTTTTTATTAATTACGCACCGGCAGGACTGGGGAATGATGCGCGGAATATTATCGTAAAATCCGCCGCCGGTGACATGGACAATTCCCTTAACATTAAAACTTTTAAAAAGATTAAGAAGAGATTTAACATAAATTCGTGTGGGCTCTAAAAGTTCCAGGCCGATTGTTCTATCCAATCCGGAGACTCTATCATTTATCCCCAATTTTCCTTTTTCCAGCAGAACTTTCCGGGCTAAAGAAAATCCATTACTGTGCAGGCCGCTGGAAGCAAGCCCGATCACCCGGTCATTAATGCTGATCGCGGAGCCGTCAATTAGTTTATCGGATTCCACCACACCGACACAAAAACCCGCTAAATCATATTCACCTTTCTTATAAAAACCGGGCATTTCCGCTGTTTCTCCGCCCAGAAGAGTGCAGCCGGCCTGGATACAACCTTGAACAATGCCATCGACAATTTGCACGCTTTTTTCCAAATCGATTTTGCCCGTGGAGAGATAATCGAGAAAGAATAATGGTTCGGCGCCCTGAACAACAACATCATTGACCGACATCGCTACAAGATCAATCCCAATGGTGTCATGTTTATTTACTAGTTGGGCTATTTTGAGTTTAGTACCTACACCATCGGTAGAAGAAACCAGTATCGGATTTTTGAGTTTTGCCGAATCCAGATGAAAAAGCCCGCCGAAACCGCCGATGCCCGCAAGAACTTCCTTGCGTGCTGTTGTTTTAATGAGCGGCTTAATGCGATCGACAAACTTGTTGGCGATATCGATATCTACGCCTGCTGACTTGTATGTGGTTTTAGTTGCCATAATCCCCTATGAGTTTGATTTTCTATGTAAAAATATAGCGCCCCTCATGTAACGTAAATCATCTTTTAAGTCAATCATTCCTTGCGCAAATAAATGATATTTGTTAACAAAAAGCATCAATTCGCCGGAAATAATTTAGGTTTGCCAATTTTCCCCTGCGGAGACTTAAATGGATTCACTAAAAATGATTCTGCAAAAAATTGAACAGCCTTTGAATTTTGCCTCTAAGGATAATTTTAAAAATATATCG
>Ga0154766_127_pt3 | contig 13609 bp, 16 predicted proteins | sample Rifle2008BG16ft_FD_105774 | JGI IMG/M metagenome (GOLD analysis project Ga0154766, IMG submission 105774) | Deltaproteobacteria bacterium RBG_16_44_11
ATTCTGACGCTGGTGGAAAAAGCCCAAGCTTCAATTGATGAAAAAGAAGCCCTGCAACTGCAAAAAAAAATAAAAAAAAACGAATTCAGCCTTTACGATTTTCGTACTCAATTGAACCAAATAAAAAAAATGGGACCTCTTGGCGATATTTTAGCAATGATTCCCGGTCTGGGGAAGGTCAAAGCCCTTAAAAACGCGCAACCAGATGATCGAGAACTCATAAAAATAATGGCTATTATCGATTCCATGACACCGCAAGAACGCTTAAATTACCGGATAATAGATGGGAAGAGGAGAAAAAGAATCGCCTCGGGAAGCGGCACTTCGGTTCAGGATGTAAACAGGATGTTGAAGAATTACGCGGAAATAAAAAAATATATGTCGAAATTTAATCAAAAAGATTCTTTAAAATCAATAGTGAGGAATTTTAGCTTTTAAAATATTAAAATCTATGCTAAATAATAAATTCGATTTAAATTATTATTTAAGGAGGTTATATTTAAAATAAATGGCGGTTAAAATTCGATTAACTCGTATGGGCGCGAAAAGTAAGCCGTTTTATCGTATTGTGGCGGCGGATACTGATTTCCCCAGAGATGGAAGATTCTTGGAAATTCTAGGCAATTATGATCCTAAAAAAAACCCGGCAGAAATTACCTTAAAAGAAGATCGTGTGCGCGACTGGTTGTCAAAAGGAGCTAAAGCAACACTGACCGTCGCCAGTCTGCTGAAAACAAAAGGAATACAAGCTAGCGTTAAATAAATAGTAATATCGATAACTTATTTAATTAAAAGAATAATATTTTATTTAAAAGCATCGCCTAAACTAGAAAGTTATAATTGAAAGAATGGTTTCCCAAAGAATTAATCAAAATCAGTGGAGGTTATGACGATGAAAGAGTTGATCAAGTACATAGCTCAGTCTTTGGTAGATACTCCGGACAAGGTTGAAGTTACTGAGGTTGTCGGCGAGCAAACATCTGTGATTGAATTGCGTGTAGCAAAGGAAGATTTAGGTAAAGTTATCGGAAAGCAGGGCAGAACCGCCAAAGCGATCAGGACCATTTTAAGCGCGGCTTCCGCTAAGCTTCATAAACGTTCCGTTTTGGAAATTATTGAATAAAACGGAAATGAATTTATTTGCGATTGGGCAGATCGTAAAGACTCGCGGTATACGGGGCTGTTTAAAAGCCGTTTCTTACGCCCAGACGCTGAATATTTTTACCGGTCTTAAAGATATCTATATTGAAAAGAAAGCCGGGCAAAAAGATAAATATACCATCAGAAAAATCGATATAACCGGTAAATTTCTGTTTATCGAAATAGAAGGAATCACCAATATAGAATTGGCAGGGCAGTTAGTCGGCGGCACTATTTTTTTGCCGAAAGAGATGATGCCGGAATTGCCGGAAGGCGAATATTATTGGCAAGATATTATCGGACTCAGTGTAGTAGGCGAGAATGGCGAAAACTTAGGTAAAGTAGAATCGATTTTCCCTACGGGAAGTAATGATGTTTATGTTTGTAAAGGGAGCCACAGAGAGATACTTCTTCCGGCGACTGCCGACGTTATAAAGAAAATAGACATCCAAAGACGCGTCATGGAAGTCAAATTGCCAAAAGGACTATTATAAATTAATGAGATTTGATGTCCTTTCCATTTTTCCCGAGATGCTTCAATCTCCCCTCAATTATAGCTTGTTGAAAAAAGCCCAGGAAAAAGGGTTAATTCGCATTTGCTTGCACGATATTCGCCATTGGGCGGAAGATAAGCACAAAATGACCGATGACGCTCCCTATGGCAGCGGATGCGGCATGGTGATGAAAGTTGAACCGGTGGAAAGGGCGCTGGCGGAGATAAAAGATACCAAGCTAAATCCCCTTGTTGTGTTGATGACGCCGCAGGGAGAAATATTTAACCAAAAAATCGCGTCCCAGCTTACCCGGGAGAGGCAAATAATCATTATTTGCGGAAGATACGAAGGTGTTGACGAAAGAATTCGGGAGCATTTAGCCGATCGGGAAATATCAATCGGCGATTATATTTTAACCGGCGGCGAGCCATCCGCGCTGGTTTTAATTGACGCAGTTTCCCGTCTGCTTCCAGGTGTTTTGGGCAATGATAATTCGGCTTTCAGCGAGTCTTTTTCGCAGGGTCTTTTGGAATATCCCCAATATACCAGACCGGCTGAGTATAAAGGATGGAAAGTTCCGGAAATTTTACTTTCCGGAAACCATGCCCAAATCGAAAGCTGGCGCAAACGGAAATCGTTAGAAAGAACTTATCAGCGAAGGCCGGATTTGCTGGGAAAAGCCGAACTTTCCGCGGAAGATAGAGAATATCTGCAAAAAATCAAGCTCGAAGACATTTAAATCCTTGATTTTTACTATTGTTTGCGGTAGTTAAACAAAATTTTTGTGAAGAAATTTTATTCACGTTTATCAAATAAAAAACGTTTATGCTTTACGTGGCTCTTTTACATTATCCAGTTTACAATAAAGAAGGCCGGGTTGTAACGACGGCTATCGCGAATATGGATATTCACGATATCGCCAGAGCCTCAAGAACTTACGGTATAAAATGTTTTTATATCGTCAATCCTGTACCGGCGCAAAGGAATTTCGCTCGCGAAATTATTCGCCACTGGAGGGAAGGTTACGGGGCAGGTTTCAATTTATTCCGGAAAGAAGCATTTGAACTTATCGGAATCAAGAAAGACCTTGATGAAGTTTTGACGGAAATTAAAAGTGAAACCGGATGTAAGCCGAAAACAATTGTTACCGGCGCGAACCTAAAAGAGAGACTTTTGACGTTTGGGGAACTCAAAAATATTTTAAGAAATGATGATTTGCCTTATCTGTTGATTTTTGGTACAGGTTCAGGAATAGCGGACGAGGTAGTAAAAAAAGCTGACTTCCGGCTGGAGCCGATAAAGGGAGTTAGAGATTATAATCATCTGGCGGTACGTTCGGCGGTGGCTATTATTTTAGATAGAATTACAAGTAATTAGAACATGTTAATATATAAGAAGATCAGGCAGGAGGAAGTTATAGATGAATATTCTGGAAATGATTGAAAAAGAACAAATGAGAGGCGATATTCCCGGTTTCAAAACGGGTGATACACTAAAAGTATATGTGCGTATTATCGAGGGTCAAAAGCAGAGAATCCAAGCTTTTGAAGGAGTTGTCATCCGCAAGCGAAGCAGCAACAGCCGGGCTAATTTCACGGTTAGAAAAGTCTCTTACGGTGTTGGTGTGGAAAGGACATTCCCTCTTCATTCTCCCATTATTGACCGGATTGAAGTAGTGAGTCGCGGGAAGGTGCGCCGCTCACGTCTTTATTATTTGAGGACATTAAAAGGCAAAAAAGCGAGAATTAAAGAAGAGACAAATAGCAACTAATATTTGATAAGTTTTCCAATAATTGTTGTCCTCTGGTTTTTCACCCATGGACACTTTTGAAAAGATTGCACATCTTGAAGGATACAAGTGCATTGCGGGAGTTGACGAAGCAGGCCGAGGTCCACTTGCTGGACCTGTTGTTGCCGCCGCAGTTATTTTTCAGCTCAGTTATATAAATCCGGAGATTAACGATTCCAAAAAGCTTTCCGCACGCCAGAGAGAAAAACTCTACGAAATAATTACAAGAGAAGCAATAGCTGTCGGTGTAGGAGTTGCCGATGCCGAGATAATTGATAAAGTCAACATCCTACAAGCGACTTTTTTGGCCATGCGTGAAGCGGTACTTGAGCTTTCTACTCCGCCAGATTATCTTTTAATAGATGGTCTGCATTGTATCGCTCTTCAAATACCTCAAAAACCATTGGTAAAAGGAGATACTCTCAGCATCTCCATTGCCGCGGCGTCTATTATCGCCAAAGTGTTCCGCGACCGAATTATGGAAATATATCACCGTCAATTTCCGCAATATAATTTTTTACGAAATAAGGGTTACGGAACAAAAGAACATTGCCGAGCTATCGAACAATTCGGCATGTGTAAAATTCATCGTAAATCATTTCATATTAAAAAGTTTAATTTAAAGCAGACTACACTGGACTTGTTTTAAAACAAATGAAAGACATAACAAGAATCACAACTGGAAAAGAAGGAGAGAAAATCGCCGCCGCTTTTTTGAAAAAAAATGGTTACCGGATAAGTGATATTAATTTTCGCTGTCCTTTGGGAGAAGTAGATATAGTGGCACGGGAAAATAAAGAAATTGTTTTTGTTGAAGTAAAAACAAGAAAATCAAACAAATTAGGTTATCCCGAGCAAGCGGTGGGAATGAGAAAACAAAAGAAAATGTCCCAGCTGGCGCTTTGGTATCTGCAAAAAAGAAAAATTGCCGATGTTGCCGCGCGTTTTGATGTGGTGGCGATAACCCTGTGTCCTGAAGGAGACGATATCAAGTTAATCAAAAACGCTTTTGATTTTATCGGAACTTAATCATTTTGTATAATGTTTAAATGGCTCAATGCAGGTTTGCCGATAGGATAGACGTTGAAACCGATATTAAAACACTTCTTATGGTCGATAACATTGCGGCCGTCAAAAAGAAAAGCCGGTTTGACCATGAGTTTGAAAATTTTACGAAAATCTAATTTTCTATATAAATCCCAATCGGTAAGGATGGCAATTGCGTGGCAGCCGGAGGCGGCACGATAAGGGTCTTGGACGTATTTTACGCTGCCTTTTACATCTTCCAAATCAATTGCGGCGTTTTTCAATGCCTGGGGATCGGATATAATGACTTCAGCGTGTTCCGAAAGCAATTTACGGGTAATATAAATTGCCGGACTTTCCCGAGTGTCACCGGTATTGGCTTTAAAAGCAAATCCTAAAATGCAGATCTTTTTACCGGCCAGCGTGTTAAACATACTGCCCAGGATGTTATTGATGAAACGGTCTTGTTGATACTCATTGATTTTTACTACACTTTCCCAATAATCAGCTACTTCCTGAAGTCCGTAGTAGCTGCATAAATAAACGAGATTTAAAATATCTTTTTTGAAGCAGGAGCCACCGAAGCCGATGCCGGCGTTGAGGAACTTACTGCCTACGCGACTGTCCATTCCCACGGCCTTGGCTACTTCCGAAATATCAGCATCGGTTTTTTCACATAAAGCGGAAATGGAATTAATAGATGACACACGTTGGGCCAGGAAAGCGTTGGCAACTAATTTGGAGAGCTCGGCGCTCCAGATATTAGAAGTAATTATTTTTTCTTGCGGAACCCATCTAGCGTAAATTTCTACCAATGTCTGTCGCGCCCTCCAGCCGCTTTTTGTTTCATGGGAGCCGATAAGCACGCGGTCCGGATTTTCCAAGTCTTTAACCGCCGTACCTTCCGCCAAAAATTCAGGATTGGAAAGAACATCAAATTTAACTTTGCCTTTTGCCAACATCAGGATTTTTTCCATAGCCGCGGCCGTTTTTACGGGCAGAGTACTTTTTTCAATAACTATTTTCGAAGATTGCGAATTTTCCAGAATTTGTCTTGCTGTTTTTTCCCAATATTGTAAATCTGCAGCCATGCCTGCGCCTGTGCCGAATGTTTTCGTCGGTGTGTTGACACTGACAAAGATGATGTCGTTTTCTTTGATTTGCTTTTCAATATCTTTAGAAAAGAATAAATTTTTGCCACGAGTTTTTTTTATAATTTTGTCGAGCCCCGGTTCGTAAATGGGAAGTTCATTGGAATTCCATCTATTGATGCGTTCATCGTTTATGTCCACGACAGTAACTTTATAATCCGGGCATTTATAAGCGATCATGGCCATAGAAGGCCCGCCGACATAACCCGCTCCAATACAAAGAATTTTCTTTTGAAATTTCATTTTATAAGTAACGCCTCCGCGGGTTATACATTTATGAGAGCATTTCGAAAGTATTCGATGGTCTTGATAAGACCTTTTTCTAAATCCATTTTAGGGCTCCATCCCAGTTTATCTTTGGCCAGAGTGATATCCGGTTTGCGTTGAGTGGGGTCGTCCATCGGAAGAGGCTGGTAACTTATCTTCGATGTGCTTTTAGTTAATTTTATGATTTTTTGCGCCAACTCCAGAATGGTAAATTCTTCCGGATTGCCGAGATTGACCGGCCCGTAAAAATTATCATTGCCGTTCATCATCCGGATTAAACCGTTTACCATATCATCCACGTAACAAAACGACCTTGTTTGAGTACCGTTTCCGTATACGGTAATATCCTTGCCTTGCAGGGATTGAATGATGAAGTTGCTGACCACCCGGCCGTCTTTGATCGCCATGCGTGGGCCATATGTATTGAAAATACGGGCTATTTTTGAATTAACGCCATTTTGCCGGCGGTAATCCATCATCAGACATTCCGCGGCTCTTTTACCTTCGTCATAGCAACTGCGAATGCCCACAGGATTAACGCGCCCCCAGTATTTTTCTGTTTGCGGATGAACCTCGGGATCGCCGTAAATTTCAGACGTGGATGCTTGCAAAATTTTTGCTTTCGCTCTTTTGGCAATACCCAATACGTTGATGACCCCCATGACATTTGTTTTAATTGTTTTAATGGGATTGAGCTGATAATGAACAGGGGAGGCCGGGCAGGCCAGGTTATATATTTCATCCACTTCCAGATAAACAGGATTGATGATATCATGACGAATGAGTTCGAAATGGGGATCATTCAAAAGATGGCTGACATTTTCCTTGGTGCCTGTATAAAAATTATCCAGACAAACGATATCATTGCCTTCTTGCGCCAGCCTTTCACATAAATGCGAACCTAAAAAGCCGGCGCCGCCGGTAACTAATATTCTTTTTATCATATATATCTGTTATTCATCATGGTATTTTGTTTCATTCTTTGCTATTAAACTTAAACAAACATCAGATGTCAATAATAAAAAATATAATTTATGAAGGTAATATGAACCAAAACAGGGATGCAAAAAAGGGGGTTCTTTACGTTGTGGCCACTCCCATCGGCAATCTTGAGGATATTTCCCTGCGGGCAATACGAACATTGAAAGAAGTCGGCCTTATCGCCGCCGAGGACACGCGCCATACCAGAAAATTGCTCAGCGCCTATAAAATAGCGACGCCGCTTATTAGCTTGCACGGACACAATGAAAAAGAGAAAAGTTTTCTTATTATTTCCAAAATATGTTCGGGTATAAATGTGGCGTATGTTTCGGACGCGGGTACTCCTTGTGTGTCCGATCCCGGGCATTACCTGATCTCTTTTGCGCAAGCTGAAAATATTCGTGTTATTCCCATTCCGGGCACCTCCGCGGTTATTACCGCTTTAAGCGCTTCAGGATTTTCCGCGGATACTTTTGTTTTCTGCGGTTTTCTGCCCGCGCGTGAAACTAAACGACGAAAGTATTTGGAAGAGCTAATTCATGAGCAAAGGACAATTGTTTTTTATGAATCGCCAATGAGGTTATTAGCCTCACTTCAGGATGTATACGATGTTTTAGGGGACAGAGAAATAGTTATCGCCAGGGAACTAACTAAAATATTTGAAGAAATTAAAAGAAGTAAAGTATCCGAATTAATCGAAACGCTGGGAAAAAGAAAAGTTAAAGGTGAAATTACCTTAATAGTGCAGGCCCGGCAAAAACCTCTGATAAATATTTCTGATGAAGAAATACGAAAAAGACTGCTGACTTTGACCAAAAATAAAAAATTATCGGTACGCGACGCTGTAACTGCAGTTGTAAGCAATACCGGTTTATCCAAAAAAAGAGTTTATGACCTTGCCGTTGGATTTCTTTCTGCAGAAAGAGGGTAGGGGTATGTGAAAGCGTGTTGCACACACTATTAGTCATTTTTTAATAAAAAGTGCAGGAAATATTCCTGCACTTTTTTTGTTTTAATCAGAAGCGTTAAGCTTTAAGTGTATTTAGTTTGGTGAGCGTTGCTTCCGCCTCGAAAATTACGCGGTTGATGAGTTCTTTTGTTGTGGGTATATCCATAATGCCGCCGCAGCACTGGCCGGCAAAGAGGATGCCGCCTTCCACATCGCCTTCATTGAGGGCTTTCAGGTGCTTCATGTTTCCCACCGCCTGACGGGCAAGCACCATTAGCGGATGCCCCTCTTCAGCTCTCAGCATTTCGATACTCACGCCCATAAATTTCAAAAAAGAGAGATTCATCAGGCGTTTGACCAAAAGAGCTCCCTGGACAGCCTCGATGAGCGGAAAACCACGTTTCATCATTGCCTGAGCTTCCTTAGTTTTCAGCACTCTGCCGTCCATGCCGTCGAATACATTGCCGTAGAGAGTGTCTTGTTCCGTCGCCTCGATGCAAAGACGTTTAAAGTTTTCATGCACCATGCTTTCCTTAACGACCATAAAGCGACTGCCCATGGAAATGCCATCTGCTCCCAGAGCCAGTGCCGCCGCTAACCCTCGGCCATCATAAAATCCACCTGCCGCGATTAAAGGTACTTTCACCATACCGGCAACAAGGGGTATCAAAACCATGGAAGTAGCCGCCGCCCCGTGCGCCGCCGCTTCGTGCCCCGTTACCACCAGAGCGTCACAACCTAATTGCACGGCTTTTGCCGCATGTTTGGCAATAGCTATCGTTCCTACCACTTTGCCTCCATAAGCATGCACATCGTTGACAAACCAGGGCTTGCCCAATGAATAATTGATAACGGGCACCTTTTCTTCGATAGCCGCGGCGATATTTTCTTTTGCCCCTGGACCGATCAAAATCTGGTTGATCCCAAAGGGCTTATTCGTCATATCTCGAACTTGCTTTATGTTTTCTTTAGTTTCTTTAGGGGTGCATCGCGCGATAGCCAGCATGCCTAATCCTCCGGCATTACATACAGCCGAGACAAGTTTCGGCTCTGTAATCCAGTTCATTCCGGCAAGCATAATCGGATGCTCAATTCCAAACATCTGGGTCATTCTTGTTTTAAACATAATTTACTCCTTTATATTTCATCAAAATATTTTTGATTATAATCTTCTCGCCAAAACACCATAGAGGAACAGTTTTTGGATGTCAAAATAATTTTAATTATGAGCAATAATTGTTAATCACGGGTATGAACCCCCAAAGCGGCTCTGTAAGAATCCCGGCACGCTGAGGGGTCTGATACCCCATAGCTTGTTGCGGAATCAGGGTTTATACCCGTGACAAAAAGATAAATATAAACATTGTCAGCTGTCTATGAAAGGATATTAATGATACACTTAGCTAACAATTACTCCACCGGATGCTCGTTTCTCGTGCTGGTGATTTTTTCGTTATTTTTTCGTGCGCTTTTTCTCTATTTGTTCTTCTTTGGACTCGTCATACTGGGCGAGAAGATCTTTAAGATCCATGTCATGGTCTTCCAGGATTACATAACGTTGTTCATCGTCGTCACCGGTTAATTTTGAGGCGCCGTCGGTTTTATAGGCGTCATCTATTGAGGACATGTAAATAACGTCCTGAACGGCGTTGGGATCAATAAGAGAGGATACATGATCTTGTTCTTTAGATGAATCAGCTCCCATGCCGAAACTTTTATAAGGATGGACAAACGAGGAGCGATTATTGATAAATTCTTTTTCATATAACTTCATCGTAAACATGCCCTCGTTTCTGCTGGTCAGCATAATGGTTTCCAGTTGTGTCAGTTTATTCTCGCGAATGCTGCTCTGCACGGAAGGTGTTGATCTCAGAACGGACAAGATTGGAACACGAAACCCAATTCTTTTAATAAAGGACAATTGTTGAACAATCAGCCAGGAAAGTGTTGAGGCAAACTGATAGCGGATAATATCCTGATTTTCATCGGTCGTGCAGTTGTTGATGCGGTTTATGGCATTTTCAGCGTCTGTGGCGTGTAGAGTAGCAAAAACAAGATGGCCAGATTCGGCGGCGTTAAGGGTAAGACGAATAGTATCCGGTTCTCTTAATTCGCCTACGAAAATGACGTCGGGATCTTCTCTTAAGACATCCAGAAGCCCCTGATCGAAAGATGGCACATGAAAGCCCACTTCACGCTGTTCAATAAAAGATTTTTTTGGCTTGAAACGGTATTCGATAGGATCTTCGATTGTTATGATATGCGCTGGCCGGGTGCGATTTATCTCCTCAATTATCGCCGCGATGGTGGTTGATTTCCCGGAGCCGGTGCTCCCACAAACCAAAATTAGCCCTGATTGAAGCTCCAGAATTTGGCTGAGCGAGGGATGCAGATTAAGTGCGGTAAGATCAGGAATCATCTCCGGAAGCAGACGGATGGCCAGGCTCAAGCCCCGTGTGGTATAGAAAGCATTAATGCGCACGCGCACATGATTGAAGGAAAGGGCAAAATCAACAGACCATCTTTTTCTGAGCGTTTGCAGTTGACGGTCACTGAGCATTTCCTTGACCATTGCGTCAATTTCCGTATGCGACCATTTGATATTTTTATCGAAATGGATAGTTCCATCTCTGCGGAAGATTAAAGGAAACCCTCCGGTGATGTGGAGGTCGGAAAGTCTCTGCTTGATGGCGGCAAAGATCAAATCTGTAAAACGCTGGTTCATACATACTGCCTATCGGTTTTTGTTACCATTATTGGACGGCTAACTATATGAAAATAGGGAAGATGTGTCAAGAAAATTAAACGATTAATTATGTTGTATATTTTTAATGAAGTTTTTTTATTTTGCTTGCGGAATATTATTTAAAAAGTTCGCCATCAAGTATTTTTTACTTTTTTCTTGACTTTTTCCGCATATTTGCACTATATGCGCGATACATGAGGCCAAAACAAGTATGAATTCAAAACTGTGTTTTAAACAGGCGACTTTTTTTTATTTTTTTAGCTTTACCGGCTCAAAGGTCTGCCTGATAGAGTCATGACCGGTTATAAAGGGAAATGAACCGTGGGCAGATCGATATATCAGTCCACGGTTTTTTTTTGCCGTGAAGTGAGAGAAAAATAATTTAGGTGTTTTCAAGAGGAGGGGAAAATGAAAAAGAAGATTAGTATTTTAATTATTACATTGATGGTTACAGCTTTCTTGTTTAGCGGTCTCGTTTACGCGCAAACCAAGACAATCAAAGTAGGCGCGGCGATTAACCTGACCGGTCCGGCTTCTACCTGGGGCCAGTTTCATGAAAAAGGCCAACGGGATTATTTTCGTTATGTCAATGAAGTCAAAGGCGGAGTATTCGGCAACAAAATCGATATGATTACCGTAGACACGGCTTACAAAGTGCCGGAAGCCGTCGCGGCAGTACAAAAATTCGCCCTGCAGGATAAAGTGGATATGATTGCCACCTGGAGCGCGGGTGAAGGTCTGGCGGCTAAACCGATTGTGCAAAGATACAAAATACCGACGATTAATTATTCCACCAGCTGGGAAATTCTCGAAAAACCGGTTGATTTTATGTATCTTCCTTTCGGTAGTTATAAAATGGATTGCCACGCGGTTTTGGAATACATTAAAGCTATTCATAAGAGAAAGGATGCGCCTAAAGTCGGCCTTTTAACCTACAATAACGCTTATGGCCGTTCGATTCACGAACCAAGTAAGGAGTATGCCGCGCAATTAGGCATTAATATCGTCGCTATCGAGGAATTTCCAGCGAAGACAGTTGATCTGAATACCGAATTGCTTCGTCTGCAGAAAGCGGGAGCCGAATATATTTTTATACAGATGCTGCCTTCGGCTATCATTACCGCTTTTAAAAGTGCCGACCGCATTAATTACAATCCAGCCTTTTTGGGAACATGGACATCTACGGATCCGGATTTTTTCAAAATGGGCAAAGGACTTATCCGTAATCGTCTCGTCATTCAGTTTCCCGGAGCGTTGCCGACGGACAAATCCGCCGGGATGAAAATAATGAATGATTTGATGAAGCGTTATAAAACAGTAGAAAGTTTCGACGCTTCTTACTGGGAAGGTGTTGTCGTAGGAATGCTTATGGAAAGGGCGTTTATACGCGCTTATGAAAAAAGCAAGGAAATTAACCCGGAAACAATCAATGCCGCAATGGAATCATTTAATAACGAAGATTTCGGCGGACTGATGCCTAAAATCACATATACCGCAGATGATCACGGAGCGTCTTTTACGGCGCGCATGGTCAAGGTAAAGGAAAATGGAACATACGTGCCGCTGACTAATTTTTATGTGCCAGGCAAGGATAAAATCAAACTGCTTAAAAAATAGTTAAGCGTAAATTTATTTTTCAAAAAGCTAAAAAAGGTAATTATGAAAGCTTTTCGCGGCCGGCCGTCGATCATGATCAACAGGCCGTTAGAATTTAAAAAAGCCGAGCTGGAAATTAAAAGCTTACAGCTTAGCTTTGGCGGCGTCACCGCTGTTAAAGATATTGATTTAAACGTTCATACGGGCGAGTTAATGGCCATTATTGGTCCTAATGGGGCGGGTAAAACCAGTTTGCTCAACTGCATTACTGGATTTTACCACCCCCAAAAAGGCCAAATAATATTTAACGGGGAAGACATTACCGATTTACATACTCACCAACTTGTGGAAGTCGGTATTGGCAGAACATTTCAGAATATTGAGCTTTTTCCCGGGATGACCGTGCTGGCCAATATGACGCTGGCCCGTCATATTCATTGCCATTACAGCTTTGTTTCATCGTGGTTTTTTTCTTCCGCGGTAAAGAAAGAAGAAATACGGCACCGTCAAATTTTAGAAGAAATCATTGATTTTCTGGAAATGCAATCCATTCGAAAAAAAACGGTTGGTTCGCTACCTTATGGCATGATGAAAAGAGTGGAGCTTGGACGCGCGCTGGCGCTGGAGCCCAGGCTTCTCATTCTGGATGAGCCTTTTGCCGGAATGAATCTGGAAGAAAAAGAAGACATGGTGCGCTTTCTTCTGGAATTGAATCAAAGGTGGGGACTGACGATGATTCTAGTCGAACATGACATGTCTATCGTCATGAACATTTCCAAGCGTATTATGGTTTTAAATTTCGGTGAAAAAATAGGAGAAGGCTCTGCAGAAGAAATCAGCGGACATCCGGAAGTTATCAAAGCATATTTGGGTGACACCGCTATAATATAGATAAAGTAAAGGCATAAGCAATTTGAATATTGCGACACAAAAAAAATCGTACGGATATCATTTAACGTTACGCAAATTCTTGCCGAAAACGCCCAAAAATACGGCGAAATCAAAACAGCCATTAGGGAAAAAGCATACGGTATTTGGCAAAGATATAGCTGGGCGAATTATTACCGTTATGTACAAAAAACAGCAGGCGGGTTTGGATCGTTAAATCTTCAACGCGGTGAAACAGTATGTCTCGTCGTAGAAAACCACGCGGAATGGCTTTTTTGTGAAATTGCCGCTCAAACTCTTGGCGCAGTCACGCTGAATTTATTTACATCTTCCATTGCCGAAGAATTATGCACTTCGATTAAACGCGTCAATTCCTCCATTGTTGTGGTGCAAGACCAGGAACAAGTGGATAAGCTTCTGGAAGCTAAAGAGAAACTTCCACAAATTAAGAAAGTCGTATACATTGATCCTACGGGAATGACCCCTTATGAGAATGATTTCTGGTTAATAAGCTATGCGCGGCTTTTAGAGATAGGCGAAAAATTTAATTTGGAAAAACCGCATTATCTTGATGAAGAAATA
>Ga0154766_122_pt16 | contig 13592 bp, 13 predicted proteins | sample Rifle2008BG16ft_FD_105774 | JGI IMG/M metagenome (GOLD analysis project Ga0154766, IMG submission 105774) | Deltaproteobacteria bacterium RBG_16_44_11
CAAATATTTTCCGTGGATACAGAAGGAAACAACCTTTTACAGCTAACCTTCAATGATGCCGATAATGAATCACCATCATGGTCGCCTTCCGGCAGACAAATTGTTTATAGCTCGAAAACAGCTTCTAAAAACAGAATCTGCATTATCAATGCCAATGGATTAAATATGAGAATTATCAATGAAAACAGCTCCTCGCTGACTATGCCTGTTTGGTCACCTCGATTTAAATAATTTAAAGAATTTGAGCATTAGGGTTGATTATTTTGACTTTTTTGTATATATGCTAAAATCATGTGAAAAAATATTACTTCAACAACGTTGAAAAACACAGCCAAACAAGTTCCTTCTAATATTAAAATATTTCACTACATTATTTTTATTGACGGCAATACGTTAATTATGTTTAACTTTTCAAAATTTTGGTTACAAAAACTTAAACGAAGCATCAAGAAAGGGGAAAGAGGATCATGAAGAAGAACATAACTTTGATAGGGATCTTTATCGCAGTCGTTTTCGGTTTAACATTGTTTAATGGTTGCGCCGAAAAGAAAGCGGTAGTCGCCGAAGGAACTGCTCAGGAACAAAAGGCACCTGCGACTCAGGAACAGATGGCTAAAGCGGAACCGACGGCACCAGCAGAAGCTTCATTGCAAGATATCAACTTTGATTATGACATGTCCAACATCCGTCCTGACGCCCGCGTAATTCTGAAGGCCAATGCCGATATTTTTCTAAAAAATAACCCATCCAAAATCACTATTGAAGGATACTGTGACGAAAGGGGAACGGCCGAATACAACATGGCTCTGGGAGAACGACGCGCACAGGAAGCGAAGAAATATTTAGTAAATCTGGGCGTTGACGCCGCAAAAATGAAAACAATCAGCTACGGTGAAGAACGCCCCTTAGATCCCGGCCAAAACGAAGAGGCCTGGGCAAAAAACAGACGCACTCATTTTGTTGTGACTCCTTAATATTAATTTTTTAATCAGGTGAATGAATTGAAAAATTATATTTATATCCTTTTACTAGTTTCCGTGTTGGCATTTTCCGGCTGCGCCACTACTTCTGATTTAAAGACGGTCAGCTCGGAGTTAAACCAAAAAATGGAAGAAAGGCTGACGGCCATGGATGCTGAATTGGCCGCGATGAAAAAGACGGTCACATCTCTGGATACTATGCGCAAAGGGCAAGCCAATACGGCAGCTGATATTACGGATTTAAGGGATAATCTGCAGCAACTACGCGGTCAAATCGAAGCGCTTAAAAATGACCTTACCATCAGTACCAAGAAACAAGAACAGGCTTTTGATGATATTCTCCTGAAAGTCAATTTTATAGAAAACTTTCTGGAAATAGGCAAAAAGGATATTGGTGGTGATACCAGTAAATCAACTGGTAACGGAGTTTCCAAAGGCCAAGGGAATATACAAGACAAAGATAAAGCATATTCTGCCGCTTATCAAATTTTTAAAAATGGTAATTACAGTAAAGCACGGACAGAATTTCAAACTTTTTTAACTACTTATCCCAGCACTGAACACTCTGATAATGCTCAATTTTGGATTGGTGAATGTTACTTTTTTGAAAAAAAGTATGAGCAGGCGATTTTGGAATACGAGAAAGTGGTTAAAAATTATCCCAATGGCAGTAAAGTGCCGTATGCCTTGTTGAAACAAGGGCTTTCCTTCTTGAATTTGGGAGATAAAACTAGCGCCCGGTTGCTTTTGCAACAGGTCATAAAGGATTATCCGAATACAAATCAGGCACGCATTGCGCGCGCTAAACTGCAAGAAATTAAATAATCTCTGAAATAACTTGAAATAAAAAAGGGGCTTCTTTGAGGCCCCTTTTTTTATTAAATAATCGCCTTCAACAAAATCACAAAAAGAAAAGAGCAATCCTGTGAAGCATATTATTATTTTGGAAAATCAACTATACCGTAACGCCGTCAGCAAAGCATTAATTCAAAATAATCGATTTCACCCCTGTGGGCACCGGCAATTCAAAAATTGACATATCAGTAACTTTTTCGATTTTTATGTCGGAATATTTTACACAGATAGAAGTTACACCATCGGCCATGTTAATTGTAATTTTTTCCGCAACGGGGCTTTGCGGTCTATAGTCTTCATATTTTACGTGATAAATTTCTTTGCCATATTCATCATTTTGCACAAATTTTTGCAAGCGGTTATCTTTCCCTACAAGGATAATTTGTGAATTTCCCGATGGTATTCGTATTTCTATGCGCATAGCATTACCATCCGGATAGCTTTGATACGATACATTTCTATCTCCCCGCGAAGGATAAGAACCGGTAAAAATCATGACAATATCTTCAATATTAAATTGCCAGGGCAAGAATCGCGCTAAATTGTCGCTAGTTGGCCTTCCGAGATAAGCCTCTCCTCTGGAAGGAATTAATACACGCATTTCATCGGGTGAAGCTGTCAGAAAAAAATCAGGTGGTCCGATAGGGGCAAATATTTCCAGGCGCAGATAAGATGGCCTTTTCATAATCATAGCTGCCCTTGCCGTATGATGACCATTAGGAGTAACTAAATTTATTTGCGCCATAGCGCTCAATACGTTATTTTCACCAACAATGCCGGAAATGGACAGAAGGACTCTTTGGGCTTCAAAATCTGATTGAATAATTTCCCTTTGAATACAACCGCCAGTGAGTAACGTCAAAAATGAAATTATAATAATTGGACGCATCAAGTAATAAATATTGCGCATAAAGGTAAACTTTTTGAATAATATTCGGGAGAATAAAATAATTGTTTAATTATTCCTTCTTGATTAATTCCTCATATTTTTTTTGCAACGAATTGTTATTGGGGGCAAGTTTAAGAGCTCGTTTATACATCTCTTGAGCATTTTTGTTTTTACCTATTTTCGCGTAAACATCACCCAGGTGCTCAGCGATATTGACATCATCAGGCAGAATCTTCAACGCTCTTTGTAAATGTTTAACGGCGCTATCCAATTTGTTTTGCTTAAAATGCACCCATCCAAGACTATCTATAATATAACCGTTTTCCGGTTTTAATTTTAAAGCTTGAATAATCATTTTTTCCGCTTCTTCCAGATTGATACCGCGATCGGCGTAACTATAACCTATAAAATTAAGCGCTTCGGCATTCTCCGGATCAAGGTGCAAAACCGTTTCCATTTCCTTCATGCTTTCGGGAAAACGGTTTGTTTTTTCATAAATCACGCCCAGAGCATAACGCAAATCCACATCCTTAGGGAAAAGCTTGATTCCCTCATACAAAATCTTTTCCGCCGCAGCAATATCTTTGGCTTCTTCATAAAGTGAAGACAAATAAATATATAGAGGAATCTGTTCCTTATTTTTTTCCAGGGCTTCTCTGATTAAATTAATAGCCTCCGTAATTTTACCTTCATTCTTAAATATCATACCGGCATGAATTCGGGCGGTTGCGTATAATTCTGACGTAGCGGGAATTTTTTGATATTCTTCCAGCGCCAATTTGCTTTCACCTTTTTCCTCATATGTACTAGCCAGTAAGAACCGTACCCGGCTATCCGAAATATTTTTATCTAGTATCATGGAAAATTCAGACGCGGCTGAATCGAACCGGCGCATATCATAATATAATATACCCAGCTTAATTCTTGCTTCACGATTATCGGGATCAGATTTCAATACCTCTTGATACTCATTAATTGCTTCTTCATTTTTTTTATCTTTAATAAGAAGATCTCCTATTTTGATCCGTATATTCATCCGTGTAGGATTTTCTTCATAATAATCGCGGTAAAGTATGATAGCTTTATTTATTTTATTTTGTTTTTCGTATAGAGCGGCCAAGTCAAATATAGCCAATTCAAAATATGGTCTTAATGATAGAACTTTTTTATACATCTTCTCCGCATCTTCAAATCTTTCCATATCCGCAAGCAGCTTGCCATAATAATATATGCCCGTAACATTATCCGGATCAATCTTAAGAATTTTATTAAAGTATTCTTCAGCTTTGACAAAATTATTTTCAGTGGCGTATATTATGGCCAAATAAAGATAGGCGACCAAATTTTTTGGATCTAGTTCAACTACCTTTTCATGTTCTCTAATAGCCTTCTGATATTCTCGACGATTAAGGTATAGGCCTCCCATAATGAGATGGAGGTCAATGTTATTTGGATCCTTGGAAAGTGTTTTCTCCCCCAAAGAAATAGCGCGTTCGAAATCCCCCTTTTCTGTATAAAGAGAAACGAGTTCAGTGATGAGATAATAAGAATCTGGGTCAGATTTATGCGCCTTTTCTAATTCGACAATAGCTTCCTCTGTTTTTCCATCCAGACGGGAAAGAATTCCCAAGGAATAATGATATGCCGCATCTGCCGAGTTATCTTCATTATACGCAGAGGAAAGCCGAACAGTGTTTATATAACTACAGCCGGATATATTAATAAGCAGTAAAATAGTTATAAATAAAAATTGGATTCTTTTTTTCTGCATGATATTTTTCACACTTCTCATAATATCATTTATATTTTATTAAGTAAGACTATGAAACTCCAGGCAAGGCTTTCGCTTTAATAATACGCGATACCGGAACAATCAATATTCCTTTTTCTCTTAAAACCTTAACCGCGTCTCTGAGGGCTTTGATTGTTTCCGGATAAGGATGGCCGATAACTATCACCGGTGAAGCATCTCCATTATGATTTATTACGGCAATCAAGTTATTATAAATTTCATTGTAGTCACGAATATTATCAATAAATATTTTTCGTTCAGCCACTTGCAAACCAACTTTTTGAGCTGCAGCAAAGGCCTCACTATCGGCTGACGTCCGCGAATCTATGAAAAACAAATTCTTTTTCTTTAATTGACCAAAAATTACAGTGAGCCTTTCCCTATCTTCCATAAATCTTGAACCCATATGATTATTCACACCGGAAATATAAGGCACAGCATCAATGTTCTTCTCCAGCTGATATAGCAATTCATTATTATTCATGTCCGTAAAAAGAGCGCCCGCACCCGGCTTTTCACGTGGATAAGAAACAGGCTCCATGGGCAAATGTAAAAGAATTTCGCGCTTAGCTTGATGAAGCATTTCCGCCGTCTCACGCGAATGAGTTAAAAACGGCAAAATAGAAAATGTTATGTCGGCATTAATTTTCAGCAGTTCCCTGGCCGGTTCCAAATCATATCCGATATCATCTATTATAATAGCTACTTGCTTTAACGGCAGGGGAATCTTTTCAATTTTGGATACGATTATCTTTTCTTTTTCTTTTTTTGCTCCAGGAATTATTCTGGATACTTTTTCTTTCTCAGGTTTTGTCTTCTCCACTTTCGGTGCAATTGATTTTTTTGGCTCTATTTGCTCTATTTCTTTTTTCGGTTCTTTAATTAAAGATTTTTCTTCTTGCACTGACAGCACATAGACGATGGCGGCAACAGATATGATGATTAGAAAAACCAGTAATCCGTTTAAAAAATGTTTAGATTGTTTCTTTGCCAATTACAAAAACCTTCCTTATAAAATATATTTAACTGTTTAAATTTTTCTTCATTATGTCCCAGCTCTTTAAAATATCCACCGCTGTTTTAAGTTGATTATCAGGGGAGAACCCAGATGAATCTTTTATGTCCTTCGCCTTAGTTTCATCAAGTTTTGCGCCGTCTTCCTTTGCCGGTTTTATGTGTCCCTTAAGATCTTTTTCCCGAATACGATCTTCCATAGTGTTTCCCTTATCTTCAGATGGATTGATATATTTAACAACAATATCCGGTTTGATACCCTCGGCCTGAATAGACCGTCCCTTTGGCGTGTAATAACGCGCGGTCGTCAGTTTTATCGCGGAACCATCTTCCAAGGGGATAATCGTTTGCACAGAGGCTTTGCCAAAAGTTTGTGTTCCGACAATTAAAGCCCGGCCGTTATCCTGCAGTGCTCCGGCAACAATTTCCGCCGCGCTGGCTGTTCCTTCATTTACCAGAACAACCATCGGACAACTAATTTCATTATTGTTGTTTCTAGCTATCGCCTTGGTTTCCATATTTTTTGTGCGGCCTCGCGTGGAAACAATAACCCCTGATGTAAGGAACATATCTGAGGCTTCAATTGCTTGTGTGAGTAATCCTCCCGGATCGTTTCTCAAATCAAGAATCAGACCTTTCATCGGACGGAGTTTTTCGCTGGTTTCTCGAAGCGCTTTACGTAAATCTTCGACTGTCCTTTCATGAAAAGAAGCTATACGAATGTAGGCGATATTATCTTCCAATATTTTATACCTGACGCTTTTGATTTGAATAACAGCGCGCGTTAACGTAATATCTTTGGCAGTGGACATATCGTCACGCATAATAGTGATAATAATTTTTGTATCTTTTGGACCTCGCAATTTTTTTACTGCTTCCATAATAGTTATATCTTTAGTCGTCTTGCCATCAATTCTTATAATTTGATCTCCTGACTTTATGCCGGCATTGAACGCGGGGGTGCCTTCAACGGGAGAAACAACAGTTAAAACATCTTTTAATATTGTGATTTCAATACCAATACCTCCAAACTGCCCTTGCGTTTCCACTTCCAGCTCTTTATATAAATCCGGCGTCATAAAGGAACTGTGGGGGTCAAGAGACCTAATCATTCCGTTGATCGCGCCCTGGATTAGCTTCGATGAATCTACCTCTTCAACGTAATTTTTCTTAACCATATCGAATACTTCGTTGAATGTTTTAATGTCTTTATATGTGGCTTTATCGAGCGCGGAAACCTGATTATTGCTATAAAGAGCCAGAAGGATGAATATTGCCACGCAAAGAATAACTAACAATGAAACTCTTATTGATATTTTTTTCATAATGTTCCTCACCATGCAGAAGATGTAATTATCTCATTTATACCATTTTCTGTGATATTTTCCATAGTTTTCAGAGATAATCAGAAAAGATTGAGAAACTTTTTGAAATATTTTTCAAAGAAGCCCAACGACTCTGTATTATTCAATTATCCAGCTAGTTGTATTATTTGAATCTTTTACAATAATACGAAGCTTGGTAAGCTCATCTCTTATAGCATCCGCCCTGGCCCAATCTTTAGCCGCTCGGGCAGCTTGTCTTTCTTTAATCAAGTTTTCAATTTCCTCTATATTTAAGCCTCTTTTACGAGATTCCTTTTCTTTATCACATCTAAAATAATGGTCAGGATCATCTTGTAAAATCCCCAAAACAGCTCCAAAATGAGCAAAGACTTTCTTTGATGTCTGCAACATTATAGACTTATGAAGAGTTGTTGCCTTTTGTTCCGCAACAAGGAAATTATTCATATGCCTTACCGCCTCAAAAACATAACCTAAAGCTTGGGCGGTATTAAAATCATCATCAAGTGCGGCGTCGAATTTTTCCTTTAACTCTTCTAATATGCTGGTGTAGTTTTCTTCTTTTGCTGAAGTTTTCTTTTTACTCAAATTATTCGAAGGAACTGGTCTGTCCAGCGCTTCTGTTTGCAGCTGCAGAGTTGCGTAACATCTGGCCAGCGCTGATCTTGCCTCCGCTAAAGAATTTTCCGAAAAATCCACAGGACTGCGGTAATGGCTTTGCAGCATGAACAAACGAACTACTTCCGGATGATATTTATTTAATATTTCCCTGACGGAAAAAATATTGCCCAGAGATTTGGACATCTTTTCCGAATTTATCCTGACAAATCCGTTGTGCATCCAGTAATTCGCCAAAGGCTTGCCCGTTGCGGCCTGGGATTGAGCTATTTCGTTTTCATGGTGTGGAAAAACTAAATCTTCTCCGCCTCCATGAATATCGAAAGTTTCTCCCAGGTAACGCCTACTCATGGCCGAACATTCTATGTGCCATCCGGGGCGGCCTTTGCCCCAGGGACTTTCCCAAAAAGGTTCGCCCTCTTTGCTTTTTTTCCAAAGAGCAAAATCGAGTGGATTCTTTTTTTTATCATTGATGTCAATACGCGCACCGGCAACCATTTCCTCCAGATTTCTTCCTGAAAGGCCGCCGTATAAGGGAAATTTATCCACGGAAAAGTATACATCACCCTCCACGCAGTACGCATTACCTTTTTGTATCAGAATACTGATGAGGGCAATCATATCGTCAATGTGTTCGGTAGCCCTCGGCGCTAAGGTAGGATTTTCAACGCCGAGGGCGGCCATATCTTCATTATGCAGATCGATATAGCGCTTCGATATTCCGGAAATGCTCACTTTCTCTTTTTTGGCGCGATCGATAATTTTATCGTCAATATCCGTAAAATTTTTTACGTAGATAACTTGATAACCGCGCGAGCGCAAATGCCTGACCGCTACATCAAAAAATATCGCCCCGCGGGCATGACCGATATGACAAACATCATACGCGGTGATACCGCAAACATAAATGCTTACCGTTCCCTCTTTTACGGGTTTAAATATTTCTTTTCTTCTTGTCGCGGTATTAAATATTTTTTGAGGCATGATTCTTTAAAACTTACTTTCATCAAGGATACAAAGGGATATTCCGTAAACCGGAATCCTGAGCGAAACCGCATATAATATTCATGTTTTGCACGGCCTGGCCGGCAGCGCCTTTAATTAAATTGTCAATTGCCGCGATAATAATCGCCATTTTTGTCCGCGTATCAATACTCACCCCAATATCACAGTAATTAGAACCGCAAACGGAAGATATATCAGGATACGACCCAGCGGGACAAATTCTAACAAATTTCTCCCCTGCATAAAACGAGAAATAAATTTCATGTAATTGTTTTAACGTAATATCCTTTTTTAACGTCGCGTAAATCGTGCTCAAAATTCCCCGTTTCACCGGCAATAAATGCGGCACAAAAGAAATATTGAATTTTTCTCCGGCCAGAGCGTTTAGCTCTTGTTCGATTTCCGGGGTATGCCGGTGCTTGCCGACTTTGTAAGCTTTGAAGCCGCCTTCCACTTCACAAAAAAGTGAACCTATCAGCGGCTCCCGTCCGGCGCCGCTTACACCTGAAGCTGAATTCGCAATAATTGTGTTTATATCTAAAAGCTTGTTTTTCAGAGCCGGGGCCAGCCCTAAAATAATACTGGTCGGATAGCAGCCGGGATTTGCAATAAGCGATGCTTTTTTAATCTCCTGCCGGTAAAGCTCGGGAATTCCATAAACGGCATTCTTTAAAATTTTTTCGCTGTTATGTTTCCCATACCAGGCTTCATAAGTCTTTACATCCCGTAAGCGATAATCAGCGCTCAAATCAATAACCTTTTTCCCGGCCTGAAGGAAAACAGGCGCGATATCCATAGAAACGCCATGAGGAAGCGCCAGAAAAACGATATCGCTGAGGACGGCTATTTCTTGAGGTGTCGCATTTTGATAAGTTAGTGAAGTCAGGCCGTACAAAGACGGAAATGCTTCGCCTACAGCCATACCGGCAAATCGTCGTGAAGTAACAGCTGTAAGCTGAACTTCCGGATGCCCCAGTAAAATTCTGGTTAGTTCCTGACCGGTATAGCCACTAGCTCCAAATATCGATACTTTTAACATAAATAATCCTCCAAAAAAAAGGGAGGCCTGAAGCCCCCCTTGCTGAATTTAACGCTTGGAGAATTGGAATCTTTTCCTTGCTCCCGGCTGCCCATATTTCTTTCTTTCTTTAATGCGGGCGTCTCTGGTTAAAAACCCGGCTTTCTTCAGAACAGCACGCAACTCGCCATCATATTCCAATAAGGCTTTGGATATTCCGTGTTTTACCGCCCCCGCCTGACCGGCAACTCCACCTCCGGTAACATTTACATACAGATCAAACTGATCTTTTTTCCCCGCAATTTCCAAAGGTTGTTTTATAACCATCTTTAAGCTGGGTCTAGTAAAATATTCATCATAATTCCTTTTATTTACCATAATATTTCCCTTGCCTGCTTTCATATAAACACGGGCAATAGCGCTTTTTCTTTTACCAGTTGCGTAATAACGTTGTTCGGACATAAACTCTCCAATATTTCAAGGTGAATAAGCTAGTTTCCAGTTTACTTTCCAATTAAACGGACAAAGAATGCGGGCATTGCGCTTCATGAGGATGAGTATTGCCGGCATAAACTTTAAGTTTTTTAAGCATTCTTCGCCCTAAATTGTTTTTGGGCAACATGCCGGCAACGGCTATACGGATTAAGTTTTCCGGCTTTTCCGCAAGCATTTTTCCGGCAGGGGTTTCGGTCAGTCCGCCGGGATAACCAGAATATGAATAATAAATCTTATCAGTTAGCTTCTTTCCCGTAAGCTTGATTTTTTCCGCGTTAACCACCACAATAAAATCACCGGTATCGACATGTGGAGTGTAAATAGCTTTATGTTTGCCCCTTAAACGGAGCGCTATTTCGCTGGCCAACCTTCCCAATACTTTACCGGAAGCATCCACAATATACCACTCTTTGTTGAGTGCTTCCGCCTTTGCCGCATACGTCTTCTTCATAGTCAAACCACCATTTTATTTAAAAATTGAACAGCGAAACTTATGCAATTTCAATTTGTTTGTCAAGCAGAATATTGGGGGATTATATACTTATTAATTAATTTCGCCAAGATTTGTCAAAACGCCGAAAAGCCGGTAAACAATCAAAATACAGGGGAAATTTTATAATTTTCCTAATCCCGCCAGCGATATTTTTAGCAAAAATCTGGAATCGCCATCAGTTTGGGAGTAATCTACTCCCAGGCTCCAACATTGACTATAATAAGTCAGCCCCGCTGTACTTTCAACCGTCCTGGAATGAAATTGATCGCGCCTTAATAAATATGTGGCGGCGATCTTACTGGTTACCATTGCTTTTATATTAAGATTTATTTCTTCAATAGAATCAATGGTATAACGATAACCGACGGTGAACATATCCCCACGCCAATCTTTGATGTTTAAATCATAATTCATTTCTTTCCACCCGCTATAAACGTTATATTTATTGCGCGCCATAAACGATAAATATTTATGCGGATTTAAGTCAAATTCTATTCCCATATCCGAGAAGGGGCGTTTTGGGGCAACAACGCTATCCTTATTCTTTTTCGCTTCGTTAATATCATACGCTTGAAACAGCTTTAGTCTTAAAAATTCCAGATAAGTATATGCCGCTTTTTCATCTTTTACTTTAGTCATTAAGGTGTTGGTCAATGCCCAAATGACCGCGTTTTGCTCAGTTATCGGCGGCATATAATCAGGAATATTATCCTGGCTTACATTAGGCGTGTAGGCATAGGATACTTCCGGTTTAATTTCATGACGAATTTTTTCCCAGTTGAGCATATTGAAGTTAAATATGCGTGAAATTTGACTACTGACATTTACAGAGGCCGTATAAAGCGTGCGGCCTCCGCTTTTTTTATCATCACCAAGCGCTTCATTATCCTCGCGTATCCAGGCCGTTTCCTTAAAGGCAAATTGGGGCGTAATTTTAGCATAGCCGCCAAGATTAATCGGCAGGGATATAGCAGGATTAAAATCGAAAAGGTGACCTTTTTGCCCTTCCCCGCGGTAATAATTATCATACGTGCCGGTTAGTTCATAATACAAAGGAGTTGCCAGAAGAGGCTGCTTGATGCCGGTAAGAACTATTTCCGGATATTTCTGCAAAGTCGCATCATTATTCGCCTTGGCGAAATCATCGGTATAGCTCATTAATCCCATCAGATTGTAATTCGACCACCCTTTATACACACGCGCGGTTGATTCCAATGAACGTAGAGATTCATTACCGTAGAAAGGAACCTTTTTAAACGGATCCTCCTCGTTTATAGCGTAATGGTCCAGATAGTAGTTATGCGCTGAAAGATCTTTAAAGTACCATTTGTCGGAAACTTTGCGCAAATCGGTCCTTGCATAGAAACTGGAATCAAAATTTGTCTGGTGATTCAAATAATATGACCAGCGTCTGTGCATCCCCTCCCAATCACGGTCAGTCTCGAAATTGATTTTTTCGATAACATTTTTTCTATCCTCCATGAAGTCGCCATACCAAGTGCCGAAGGAATGATCACCCAGATAATATCTAAATTCCGCGCCTTCTTTGAATCCTCTTTTTTCGATATACCGCTGATAAAAGGTCGCGTCCGCCTGAGGAGAAATCGCCCAAAAAAGAGGAATTTCAATATCCAAGCCGTCCTTTTTTCTGGAATAAGAAAGATACGGCAGGAGAAATCCCGACTGACGTTTGGTTTTCGCGGGAAAAGGAACAAAGGGAGAATAAAAAACCGGCAGTCCTTTTGTAAGAAACCTGGCGTTTTTCATCAAACCATAACCATCAATGGTTACGTCCATCTCCGAACCCGCTATTTCCCAATCGGGCGAGGTTCCGTCGCAGGTCGTGGCTCTCGGCTGTTCAATGAAATATGTATTTTCGCCGGTTTTTTCAATTTTATCGCCTCTCACATAAAAATGATTTCGGGCATAAAAAGCCTGACCTTTATAAGCAATGCCGGTTTTGTTTTCGATATTGAAAACGATTTTATCCCCCCGCAAAGTGTCTTCCCCCATTTTCAGCAAGGCATTGCCCTGTGCGGTGGCGATTTTATTCTTGTTATCCAATTCCACATCATCGGCAGTTAAAACGATGTTGCTATAATTTATGACGACATTACCTTGAGCATTGTATTTGTCTGAGGAATAGTCGTAATCCATGCTGTCCGCTTCAATATCAACAGGGCTTTTATTATCTTTTATTTCATCAGCGGAAACTCTGATATATGAAACGAGCAACATCCCCACCGCGAAGCAGGTAACTACAAATTTATGTTTCAGTTTCCCTATCAAAATAAAATACCTCGTTATTTTAATTAAAATTTAATGAGTCTTATCACAAGAAACGGTTTTAGGAAACTTTTGTTTTACTTCACCGGCAAGATAAAGAGAGCCTGTCGCGCAAATTAAATCATTTTTTTCAGCCAAGGCTTGCGCTTTCTGAATCGCCTGCCCAACATTTTGCGTCACTATCGCCTTATACCCTATTTTCTCCAATATTATCAGCATATTATCCGGAAGTTCGGCACGAGTTGTCTTTAATTTAGTTAAAATTATTTTATTTGCCAGTGGGGCGATTTTTTGCAGCATTTGATGATAATTCTTATCCGCAAGCGAACTAAAAATGAGAATTAACCGGCGGTAGGAAAAATCTTTTTTTAAAGCCTCGCATAAGATGCTTATTCCCGCGGGATTATGCGCGCCGTCAAGAACAAAAAGAGGGTTATTTTGCAGAACCTCGATTCGAGCGGCCAGCTTTGTGTTTTTAAGCCCGGCACGGATTGCTTCGTCATCAATCTTAAATCCATTTTTTCCGGCAATTTCAATTGCAGCCATGGCCAGCGCGGCGTTCGCCCACTGATGTTCGCCTTTCAGTGCAATTTTTAATCCGCTTATATGGCGGTACAATCCCCGGTATGTAAAAAAAGTGTTTTTTTGTTTTGTTATCTTTATGTCGGAACCCAGGTGATAGAGTTTTGCTTTGTGGCAAAGACACACACTTTTTAACACATCCAAAACTATTTTTTGTTTTGCCGCAGTAATGCAAATGCCTTTTTGTTTGATGACACCGGCTTTTTCGCGGGCAATTGATTC
>Ga0154766_117_pt2 | contig 13525 bp, 12 predicted proteins | sample Rifle2008BG16ft_FD_105774 | JGI IMG/M metagenome (GOLD analysis project Ga0154766, IMG submission 105774) | Deltaproteobacteria bacterium RBG_16_44_11
TTATCCGGTCCGCCGCATTCGGGCGTGTAGCAGGTGACGTTTCTGAATTCGCATTTCCGAAAGCAGGAGGGACATTGCTCCGGGATGTTCTGCGCTTTGAGGGTGTAGCCGCATTCCCGGCATTTCCAAAAAGTCATGCCACAGGCGGGGCATTTATCTTCGTCAAACGGTGTTTCGGATTTATACCCGCAGATAGCACATTCTTTAACAGCCATATCCATGCCTCCCCTGATAGATGTTGACTTTAGTGACGTATACTACAGTCCCAAATCTGCCGCCACGCCCTTCATCGCATCAAGTCCTAGCGCAATAAAGTCATCTAGCTCCAAGCCGATCTCACTACACTTTGCTATTTGCTCTCGGTTCGCACCCGCCGCAAAGCGCTCTTCCTTGAACCGCTTGCGAATAGATTTGGCCTCCACGGAGGCGAGCTTTTTATCGGGACGCACCAATGCCGCGGCAGTGATAAGCCCGGTCAAAGGATCGGTACAAAACAGGGCTTTATCCATCAGCGACACGCAGGGCTCACCGAGCATTTGGTTGTGGACTAAAATGGCATGACTGACAGCATCGCTTGCGCCCAGTTGTTTGGCCATTTCCGCTCCGGGCTTGCCGTGGATTTTCATATCCGCATTCGTTAAATCAATATCGATATCATGAAGCAGACCCGCCAGACCCCACTCATCTTCATTTTCCTTGAACCGCCGGGCAAGCGCCCGCATAATGGCTTCCGTAGCCAGCATATGCTTGATGAGATTTTCATTCTTTACATTTTCGTGGATGGATTTCAGTGCCGTTTCTCTATTCATAACAATCTCCATCCTTTAACTACTGTCACCTTCGCCATTGTTTGCAGTATAGCTCTATCCTTTAATATCAAAAATAAAGATTCAAATGTGATTTCTCGCTAAGCGGCCTTCTGTATTTCTTTGCCTTCGTACTCGGGAAACATGATAATCGCCGGGTGAACGTTGAAGGCTTTTGCTATCAGTTCTACACGTCTTTTTCCTATCTCCACCTTATCATTTTCCAAAAGGCTGATATTCGTCGCACTGATTCCGCAACGTTCAGCAAGCTCCGCCTGAGTCCAGACCTTTAATTCACGAAGCATACGAATGACCTCGCCGGACGTCAACTTGGCGTGCGGTTTTGCCGGAACAAATTCGCTTTTTTTGCTGGTTTTCATAAGTCCTCCTAATATTCGTGCGGCTATAATAAGTCAAGGCGGAATTTAAATAGAACAGACAGCATATGCTTGATCAGGTTTTCATTCTTTACATTTTCTTGGATGGCTTTTAATGAGACCCAAGCTACAGGAACAAAGCGAATAACCTAAAGGTCATCTGCGACTGGAGCTTGCAGGTCGAATTATCCCAGAAGCGTAGTACCCTGAAGGGCATCTACGACGACGTGGGACTTGTACCTTATGTAATTTCCCGATCCATAAGTTCCTCTATCTGACGACCACTGCCGCTTTGGTATTTTTGTAACAAATGAGATGGTTTTGATTATTGTGTAGCTATTCTAGAAAAAATGGAATCGTCGCCATTATCCACTTTTGGCAAAAGGTCTATATATTTTCCCTGTTAATGTGCGCGACTTTGGCAACCGGGAAGCCGTTAAAGTCCGTGGCCGAGGCTAAAGTGTAAGCGCCAATATTTTCCGCGTAAAGCAAATCGTCAATTTGCAAATCTTCCGGCAGTTCATCAGCCAGTGAGATTGTATCAAAAGCGTCGCAGGTCGGTCCAAAAGTGGCGCAAAGTTTGAGTTCGCCGGCTTTAAAAGCGTGGAGCGGGTAATACTGGTGGTCATAAACCTGGCCGGAAAAAGTATGATACACGCCATCATCAAGATAATAACAAGTTTTGCCGTCGCGAATGGATTTGCCGATAATTTTTGTCACCAAGGTGCAGGCTGTGGCTACCATAAATCGGCCAGGCTCGGCAATAACCTGGATGTTGTCTTTGCCGAACAAGCGTTTAATTTCCAAATTCAATTTTTTAGCCAAAGCAGAAAATGATTTTACATCCGGTGTGTATTTAACCGGAAACCCGCCGCCAATATCCAAAACTTTTTTCTTTTTGCCCTCTTTATCCGTAAAACCAATTTCAAAATTCCGCAAAGCAGCTTCCTTCAAAATAGAATGCGCAAAATTTAGCCCTTGCAAATAGTTGTCAAAATTATTGCATTGACTGCCCACGTGAAAACTAATGCCTTCCACATCCAAACCCATGCCAATGGCCTCGGCAATTAGATCCACGGCTTCGCCGGGATGCGCGCCAAATTTGGAAGACAGCTCCACCATACTTCCGGTATTGGGCACGCGAATGCGTAAAATTAGCCCTACGTCCGGCGCGTGTTGCTTGATTTTTTTCAGTTCCTCAATATTGTCAAAAGTTACCAAAATTTTGTACGGGTTTAATTTTGTCAAAACTTTGAACGGTTTAATAGTGTTGGCGTAAATAATTTTGTCCCAAATAAAATCTTGGCGTTCTTTGTCCGGCCAGGTTTCAATATTTTTATAAACAAGCTTGAATTCGTAAATTGAAGCCACATCAAAGCTAGAGCCAAGGTCAAACATGGTTTTAATTATCGCAGGATTGGAATTAGACTTAACCGCAAAATACGGTTGCACATCCGGCAATTTTTCACGGAATTCCTTAAAATTGTTGCGCAGGATTTCGTGGTCAACCACAAACAGCGGCGTCCCGTTTTTAGCGGCCAATTCCTGCAAAAGTTTTTTCCTTGTCTCAATCATGGAATAAACCGGAAGTTTTCAAATTGCCAAACGTCGGCAGTGGGGGTGTTGGCCGGGTTTTCTTTAAAATAGACTACGCGGTTTTTAATGGGAGTCCAGTCCGAGGCCTTGGAAATAAAATTGCCTAAATAAGGTTTAGCAATATCCAGTACAAAGTCGTGCGGTAAATCATCGGGTAAATTCAATCCCCTTTTCGGGTTTTCTATCATCCAAAGTACTGCGCTGATAACCCCGAGCGCGACCTGCAAAGTTGTGGCATTTTGTCCTGGTGCCAGCCTTCTGGCTTCTTCTATGGAAAGATCGCTGCCTGTCCACCAGGAAGTGTATTCATGGCCCATAAGCAAAGCGCCTAATATATCCGCGCCGGTAGTAATTTCATCGCCCATAATTCTTAATTTTGGCGGCAAAACATAATTTCTGCCGCGAAGTTCGTAAATGGAAGCCAAAGTTTCGTGGCAAGGCATGTATGCGTAATGCACGGTGGGACGAAAAACGGCCTTTTCTTCTTCCCAAACTGTAAGTCGATCTGATAATCCAAAAGCTTCGCCATGGCGGATAACCATACCCACAATTTCCTGGTCCGGAATCCAAGATCTGACCCAGGTGTTCATACCCATTTGCGCCAAAGCGATTTGGTTTTTTGGGCCATATGGCGGAACATGCGCCAGGTTCGGAAGTTTTTGCTCATGCGTACCCCAGCCCATTTCCGCCGGCGCTGTGCCTTCTTCCCGAAGGCCTTCTATGCTCCAGGTGCCCACGAATTCATCCACTTCCTTGGGGCGATTAGTAATTTGCGTGTCGCGCTCGCTGCAATGAATGACTTTGACCTTTAGTTTTTGGGCAAGCAAATTAAATTTTCGGGATTTGATTAATTCTTCCAGTTCTTCTTTGTCTTTCACGGTTACCTTGCCATCAGCTATCATTTTATTTGCAATATCAATCAGGCCCTGTTTTACAAAATGTGAAATCAGCCCTGGATTAGCGCCATGGTCAACCACGGAACTTACGGAGTCTTTGGGCCAGTCTTTGATCATTTCGCGGAGTTTCATTTGCCGCCAGTACAAAGATTTTTCAAACGGACTGTCTTTGTGTATCCCTTCTAAAGAATCCCAAATCTCAACTGAAGTATTTATGTACAAAATATTATTGTCATGGCACCAGCCAATAATATCATTGGCGCCAATATTCCAGGCCAAATCTATAATCAGGCCGCCATTGTCAGTGTATTTGGCAAACTCTTTACCCATATTTCCCGGGGTAATGCGGTTTCGGACAAATTGTACACCTTTATCAGTAAATTTCTTTAAACTTTGGGCTTTGTCTTCAAAATCCATAATAGTGACATTTTTCGGGTCCACTTTCAAATGCTCAAAAAGAATTGGCAAAGTGCATTGCGAAACCGAGCCATAGCCGATAATTAAAATTTTGTGGTCAAATTTTTTCTTAGTCATTTTTTTGATCCGTATCCGCCAAATAATAGTGTTCGAGTTTATTTTGTTTTTTGATAAGATATTGTTTTTAGATGGTTGAACTATAGGAATTACGGTCTTGTGTCAAGGAAATCTTGGCCACAAAATGTAGGTTCGGATTATGTTTATTACCGATTGAAATGTAGTGTGAATTGGGATCGAAGCGACGCCGGGCAAGCGCCCGCATAATGGCTTCCGTAGCCAGCATATGCTTGATCAGGTTTTCATTTTTTTACATTTTCTTGGATGGCTTTTAATGAGACCCAAGCTACAGGAACAAAGCGAATAACCTAAAGGTCATCTGCGACTGGAGCTTGCAGGTCGAATTATCCCAGAAGCGTAGCGACGTGGGACTTGTACCTTATGTAATTTTCTCTATCCATAAGTTCCTCTGCCTGACGACCACTACCGCTTTGGCATTTTTGCAATAAGTGAGATGGTTTTGATTATTCTGTAACTAGCCTAGAAAAAATCTAACCGTCCCCAATTATCCTACTAGTGTTTTCTTTTAAAAATCTTATTTAGAAAGTGACTCACCCTTTGCAATTTTTCTAACAAGCTCACGCAGCTCTTCTGGTACTAAATTGGCTGAAGTTGACATCTCTTTAATTAGGCTATTCTGAAATACCGATGGATCACCGAGGCCTTCTTCTCTTGAATATTCTTCTAATAATCTTTTCCCGGGGAAAAGAACTCTCCACTTATCATCTTCATCCTTAATTGCAGATCCCACCTCTTCTTGATATTTGGAAATCAAACTTTCTAAAGAAGTCGGACTAGTTATTGCGGATAGGGCTGAATTTATTTGAGTCACCTTTGTTGTAACATTTGTTTTTAAAGTCTTGATCCTGTCGGCATCATATGCATTTGTGGCATCAATAATAGATTGACCTTCCAATAGCTTACCTAAAGAAAAATCTTCGGGGCGATATGTTAGATTTAATCGAAATGAGAGCATGTCTCGGAGTACTTCGCCTGAAATTCTGCGAACGATGCTTCTTAATCGAGATTTGACTTGTTCGGGGTTCGTTGCCTTGCCAAATATTTCTGTTTGGACCTTTGCAATCAATTCATCAACTAGTAGATAGTTTTCGATCTCGTGTCGCTTGAAAACATAAACGCGCCCAGATGTATGTTCGTTATATTTATTAATAAACTCCGGCGTCAAATAATCTCGATCACGAAGAAGATAAAACTGCGTCCATCCCAAATCTGCTTCTAGAATCGCCATAATTGCAGCGTTTATCCTTGTCTGATTCTCGCATGAGTTTGCAGGAATGAATTTTATTGTACTGCCATAGTTAGGGAATATGTTTGAAAATACTTTACGTTCAGAGCTTGAGTTTTCACCTTCTAAAAAAACCATTCGCTTAGCAATACCTATATACCCTGAAAAACCAAACATGTCTTTCAAGATACGAAGAGCTTCAGCCTCATCTGTACCTTTAATTACTCGTGGTTTGAAGGTTGTCTGATCTCGAACCACATACATAACCCGGTCGCGCCCAGCTTCATCAATAATTTCGGTATTGTGAGTAGCGAGCCAGACTTGATTGCCCGGTTTGATACTTTGCATTGTCCTTACAAGCAACCGAGCCAGTTCAGGGTGAAGGTGCAGCTCGGGCTCATCAATAACGATAACAGCATTCGAGACATCATGTCGAAGGAAGAAAGAAAGAATGAAGAAGACTTCCTTTTCACCAGAAGATAAATCTTGAAAAGGAATAATTTCTCCAGAAGATATTTGAATGTATAGGTTGCTTGGGATCTCCTCGTTAGCATCGGCAAATTTGTACCCAACAAAGAGCTTTTGTAAAAGTTCATCGTAAGGACGTAGTGGGTCTTCAGGAACGTTGCCAACAGCAACCTTAGCAACATCACGCTTGTGATGGTACTCGCCAAGGTGACGATAATAGTGATAGCGCTGCTGAACTAAAAATTCGAACATGTCTTTATACTGAACATCAGAAGTATTAAAGGCCATGCCCCATATATAATCTCTATTTATTATCTGTTCATAAGTAAAAAGTCTTTTCCGGTCAAACCCTTCCGGGGGATAGTAACGATCTGACTTAAGAAAAAATCCTAGCGCGCGGCTGTACTGGTTACGAAGAACTTGTGAAACGAGATTGTGAATTAAATTGTAGAGACTAGCTTTAGCTTGATACTTACCTTCCGCATAATTGTATGAACGATAATAGGTTGAATTGTTATCAAAGTAATCGCGGACTTCCTGCGGGTATTGGTCATGACTCGATGCAATATAATCCCGAATTAATTTCTGTTCCTCAGGAGTAACTGCGAGTGCAACCTCAAATGCATTGGTTGGAAACGACCGGCGCAGTGACCAGGCTAAGCTCCAGGAGTTTGATAATGCATAGCCAATAAGTTCCAATATGGAGCTTTTCCCGCCACCATTAGGCCCAGCAAGAACAACTAAGTCGGAACCGTTCGATGGCAGGAAAAAAGGTCCTAAATGCACTTCTTGAAGATGACGAAAAGATTTAATATGTATTTCCTGAATATACATCAGCTATTTCCCTCTCTCACTTTATACCCTATTTTATTTCATATCCCTAAATTTGGCTTCGATTAAATTGAACCGCCCCCATTATTCACATATTTTGATCTTCATTGTTTCGCATGTGCTCCATATCGTAAAATCAATATTGCAATTGTCAAAATTAAAGATGAATCCCCGTCTTTGAACCTTAAAACTTACGTGTCTCGATAGATATAATTTAGAAATTCTTCATGAGATATATCGTCATTATACATATCAGCCGAGTCACCATGCTTATTGCGAAGCCATGTTTCATATCCTTTGGCAACTCCTCGCTCAAAATCTTCAATAGGATGACATATTGTACATAATACGACTACGTCATTTACTCTTTCTTCATATAGGTTTTCATAATTTTTATGATGAACCTCAAGATTATCTTTTCTTTTGCATTTAGCGCATTTTCTACCGAGTATTTCAAAAGCTTTGTCTCTTTTTTTCTTCCACTCTAGTGATTGAATATATTTTTTATATCCCATGTGAGCACTTTTAGAACCCAGCAAACAATTAGCCTTTTCTTTCTTGCCCTTTAATGTACTGCAGTTGAAATCAAGTGACAACTGCAAATCTTGTGTTCTTTTGGTTTTTCTCATATTAGTTAATCAATATCGCATCCCTCATTTTATCATATAAAATGAGGGCAAGCCTTGGAATATCAGTTTCCATTTCCTTTAAGCATTATCTCAAGAATTAAATTGAAGCACTATGGATTATATCAAAACTTTTCACAAATAGATATGCTATGGAAAGATTTGACCGTTATTTAAAGCTATTTTCTATTAAAATAATTAATTTTTTAAAATCTTTGAGATCGGCTATGTTTGAAAGTTCAACAATACGCTTTGCTACTTTTATTTTGTATTTATCCTGTCCTATAAAATTTGTTATTTCATCGCTTGTGTTTCGAGAAACGATAACTTGCGAAGGGCGTTCTTCCTCAAGTTTATCGATAACACTTGCCGCTGTTAACCATTCCATTGTTTTTTTATGCTGAAAAAAATCTTTATTAGATTTTAAGCTATTTTGTGTTTGGTATTTTGTGCGTTCCTGTAAACCACGCAATGCTTTTTCACCAGCTTCATCACCATCAATAATTAAAGCAACCTTAACTTCTGACGCATTTCCAAATGTGATGAGTGATTCGTATAGTGTACATGCACCTGATGCGTTGCCACCTGGAAAAAATCGTACATCAGAAGGATCAATTGATACTTTACCTTTAGAAAAGAGTTTTGCCCAAACACCCTTTAATAATATTTCATCAGAAGGCCCCTCTACTACAAGATTAAAAGGATATAAATACATCGAATCGAGCAGTGAAACACCAAGAAGTTGTCGAGCCAGATCATATTCATTACCTACTATAAATGTACTGTGTGGTTCATCAGTATTCTTATCAACGATTGCAACAAGAACGCCTTTGCTACGCGGTATAAAATGAGCAGAATGTGTAGTTATCATGGTTTGTACTTCTTCAGAGAATTTCTGAAGCACTAAAGACATTGCACGTTGCCGCGAGGGATGAAGATATGATTCTGGTTCTTCGATAGCCCAAACATACGTTACACGCAGATTATGACGTTGTGGATGATGTTCAGCAAGATATTTTAGTAAAAAAAGAAGAGTGCTAGTTTGGATACCTGCCCCTTTACCTTTAAGTCCAGTCATATACCTGTCTTGAAGTGATGGAATGAGGCTTGGAAGCATGCTTTCCAAATCATGAAAGGGTAAGCGTAATTCAAGTTTTTTTATTTCATTAAATACGCCAGATATAGCATTGGTTATTTCCTCTCCTGAACTTGTGAGGCGCGGTTCCAATCGTGTTAAGAGGGTTCCAATAGCTTCGTTAATTTGTTGTCTTGTTTTAACTGCCCCACTCCATCCGCTGAACACAGTTCTAATTAATTCATCACTGAGCTCTCTGCTTATAGTCTCCTGAATATCTCGACCTACTGGCAAATATTTGAATTTGATAGAACTTCGAACAGCCTCGACAACATCTTCAATAAGTCCTGCTCTAATACTGCGGAGGCCTGCTTTGCTGATAAAGCGCCATTGGGGTTTTCCTTGTCTTGTGTATTCTAGCCTTAATCGTAGTAAATTATTTGACAGCCTTTTCTGGCTCGATTCAGTTTCAAGCACTTTAATTGCACGGTCAATTTTATTGTCCTTAGACGGATCGAATTGCATCGTTACAGTAATGCGCGTCTGCGCATTATGAAGATTTGTCGCCTTCGGAAAATCAACAGATGCATCATATGGTAATGAATCAACGTGACCATTGAAGAAAAGTTGAAAAGCGCGGAGTATGTTTGATTTACCGGCATTGTTCGGGCCTACAATGACATTATATTTACCAAGCGTTAATTGTAGAGGTGTTCCAATAATTGACCGATAATTTTCGATTGTAATATCTTTGATTGTTATCATGAAGAAATGACCTTTTATCTATAGCCAAGATTTATGTTGACGGTTCATTTGCTATCTGTATTTATTAGAAACTTCCGCATTATTCATTTAATCTTTTGCAGCATCTTGCACATCTATTTCATATCCCGAAATTTGGCTTCCAGGTTCTCCTCTTCACCTCTTCCACGATTTTCGGTAAAATAGTGCCGGTCTTTCCCTCAAAAGGCTATAAAGATACAACCCCGATTCTAATCCGAGGCAATAGACCGTAAAGATTTTACCATATATTTGTTACAAATTATATTTTACAAAGTTTTATTGCAGAATTATTAAATTTTACGTTGAATTCTTCTTCAAGTATTTTTTGTGCTGAAATCGCTACTTTTTTCCTAACATTCTTATCATCAAAACAGAAAACGTGACCTCGCCAATTGTGTTCTACGTAATTATGCGCCCAGTCATCTACTCTAAATACATCTTTAAGTGTAACATAATCAGGCTTTCTAAATGTACCCTTATTAATATAAGTATCGTCAGCAGTTCCAGTAGGTGGTGTTTTAGGTAAATCAACCCATATTTGTTCTAACCTACACGGACGCCCGGCATCCTCCCATATCTTTTTTGCCAGCTTTCGCAACTCAGGATCCTTAGCATAAGATTCATTGCAAAATCGTTTCAATGTAGAGTATTCAAATAAATCTTTCGATGATCCATCTTTAACAGTTGTTTTTGATATGATCAGTGCACGTTTTAGAAGTCGTCTAAATTTTAAATCATGAATTAATTTATGGAGAGGATCATTCTTTTTCCTTAAATCTGCTTCTGCATATATCCTGCCGTCAGTTAGCCACAAAAAATTTGTTGTTTTTGATAAATCTCTCTTTCCGATTTTCTGGTCATTTCTTTTAGCATAGCCAATAATTGCCTTTAACATACAGTCGCATGCTCTCACTTTATGGTGCTGATACAGAGAGGTAAACAGGACCATTTTTGAGAAAAGGATTTGTTCTAAAGGCACCATGCCGTTTATTGACATAATGAGCATTTTTAATGTCTTCTTGGCAGGCCTTTTTATATCCGCAATTTGTACAGAATACCATAGTCTATCAAGATCTATCTGTAATGGTAGTCCACTGAAATGACCATCACGAAAAATATAATCGATTTTATCAGAATCAAATGGTCCATTAATTATATCCTGCACGAACTTCAATAAAGGATTTGTTACGCCGCCAACTATAAGATCTGCGGCCAAGTCTATATCGATAGAAATATTATATTGTTTAAGAACTTTTTTGAAAAAATTTTTAAACGGTGCACTTTTAACTATATAATAACTTAGTAATTCATGCGCATTCCATCCCTCATGTTTGCCCCCAGGACCGATAAGTGACTGCATATCCGGGAAAAAATTATAAATTTCTTCTGTGGAATGACTGAAAGGTCCATGCCCACAGTCATGCAACAATGCAGCCATTCTTACTAAGTCAATTTTGTCTTTTAGAATTTTCTGATACTTCGGTGTTTTACAAAGAGCTGTCAGCAACTGATTGCTTTGGTAAAGAACCCCAAGAGTATGCTCAAATCTAGAATGTGTTGCAGAAGGAAAGATTAAATATGAAAAAGCGGTTTGTTTTATTCCCCTTAGTCGTTGCAATAATGGGGTATTCAAAACTGCAACTTCATAGGGTTTTAGATGCTGTGTGCCCCATAATGCATCATGAATCACCTTACCTGGGTCTTCCGGAAAGGATACAGGATATACATTTACGTATTCATCAGCAAATTGATCGATAGCGCTTTCAAAAGCAGATCCCATGTAATTTGGCTTACTTTATCATAGAATATAGTTCTTTAGCTATTTTTTCGAATTCTGCTTTGTTTGATTTATAATAATTATTTAATTTTAGCTCCCAAAACTTTTTAAGATTATTTTTCTTAATAGTATAAGTGTTATATGTTGGATTAATCTTTCCTAAGTATTCTGGCTGCAAATTGGAAAGAACTTCGTCTAGAATTTTTGACCTTGGAAAGAGCAGATTTTTTCTGAAAACAAATTCTTTTAGAACAATATCGTGCTTTTTCCTGAGTTTTTCAAAGGCACTGTGTATGTCTTCCCTATCATTCCTAAAAGAATCTTCTGGATAAAAGTTTAAGATTGCCGCGACGACATCATAAGGATTTTTATAGCTTGATTGATTAAGGCTTGCCATAATTCCTCCTTAAAAATGAAATATTTAGAAGCCCTTCTGTATATACTGTGTTATTTGTATACTTTTATAATTTATACGTAATATTCGCTGCCATTGTCAAGAGATATTTAGCAAAAATTCAATGTAAGAAATAGGTTAAATTTTTGGCCATTAAACGTTCGGTAAATCATTTTAATGCTTATTGGTGAAGGTTCTAATTTCAGCAAACCTGCCATAGCGGTTCGAATATTATTTTTCATCGAGTAAACAATGACAGTTACTTATTTCACACCCCGAAATTGGCTTCGAGGTTCTCTTCTTAACCTCTTCCACGATTTTCGGCAATATCATGCCGGTTTTGCCCTGGATCAGATAATCGGATATACCCTCTTCGGTCAGCGGAGTGGGCTCGGCATTGATTTCTATTATAATTGTTTTCTTTTTAGACTGATACTGTTTGGCCATCCTCGGCAGCAGGGCAAAAGGATGAACTACCGCCGACGTCCCGCAAATGAGCATCAGATCACATTTGCCTACTTCTGCCTGGCTTTCCCGGGCAACGTCCGCGGGAATGGCCTCATTAAAATGGACGATATCCGATTTCAGAACACCATTGCATTTTCGGCATAAAGGCGGCAAGCGATCTTCCGCCAATAACCGAGCCAGCTCGAATTCCGCGGGGTCAAACCGGGCATCGCAGGAGAAACATCTCAAGAGCGATACATTCCCATGATAATCCAGAACACGGAGGCTTCCCGCTTTCTGATGGAGATTATCGATATTCTGCGTGATAACGGATTTGAGAAGTGCCATCTTCTCCAGTTCGGCCAGAGCAAAGTGTCCGGGATTAGGGAGAGCATTAATCAAATCCCCCAGCCACGATGTGCCGGTCATGCGCTCTATCCAGTATTGTTTGGGGTTTTGCTGAAATTTGTAATAACTTTGATAGGCCTGTCTTTCGGCCTCGGGATTTTTAGTCCAGATGCCGTTTGGCCCCCGGAAATCGGAAATTCCCGATTCGGTGGACATACCGGCTCCGGTCAACGCGACGGCATGTTTGCTTTTGCTTATCAGCTCGGCTGTTTTGGCAATCAATTCTTCCATATTCGTGCCATGTTCTTTTTATTAACTCCATTGAAAAAATGGTTTACGTTTTGGTTTTTGATATGATGGATTTTTGTAAAATTTACCACAACCTTGCAATTCACATTGCCACCCGCCTGGTTTTACAGTTAAAGGAGATTCAATATTTTTCCATAAACAAGAGGCGCAAAAATAATGCCCGGATTCTTTAGATTTATAGATGTCAAGTTCTTCAATAAAAACGTATTTATCCTGCAAAGTTTCAGCAGAAGATTTTTCCTGGGGCGCAGAGAGCTTTTCCTCAACAAGGTCAGTTTTGTCCTGCAAAATTTCAGCAGAAGATACTTCTTGAGGTGCAGGTTGCTTTTCCTCAATAATTTCTGATTTAACCTGTAAATCTTCAGCAGAAGTTTTTTCCTGAGGCGCAGAAGGCTTTTCCTCAAATGCAGAATACTTTTTTTCGAGTGCAAGCATCTTCTTTTTTAAATCATTGATTTCAGACGCCGTTGCCGCGTTTTCCTCTTGAACCGCAAGCAGCGACGTCCGGATCTTAAGCATAATACTATTGAGTTGCGTAAAAAGCTCAATAATATCTTTAATAGCACCCATATCGCTTCTCCTTCTAATGAGATTACAGTATGTTTTTTAGGGTAAAAAAAGCAAGTGGAATGTTGAGTATCTAAATATCTAATGCCCTTCGTGAGTAATTTTAGGCAGTAAGAAACTCAGCAGAACCATTGCGATATTGGCAAAGCCAAGGAGCACTAAAGCCCGCGAAGCGTTGTGACCCAGGCGTGTATAGAGTTCTCCGGCAATGCTGGGCACCGTGCTGGCAAGACACCACGCCCAGCCCATCAGAATCGCCGATACAATGCTCACGTTTTCCCGCGGCGCGATCTGCTGGCCAAACGCCACCCCTAACGGATTCACCGTTCCCAGAAACGCCCCGCCCGCAATGCAAAGCAAGACGAACGCCGGAACCGGCAGCGTCAGGTGAACCAGGGCATGGTAGCTTATGGCCGAAAGAATCGTCATCGCAATTAGTGTCCGG
>Ga0154766_133_pt3 | contig 13377 bp, 12 predicted proteins | sample Rifle2008BG16ft_FD_105774 | JGI IMG/M metagenome (GOLD analysis project Ga0154766, IMG submission 105774) | Deltaproteobacteria bacterium RBG_16_44_11
GGAAACAGAGGTCACGACTTCCGTACGCAGTTCTTCGTAGAGCTTTTCCAAATCAATTTCTTCGAGCAGCTGCCGGATAGCTTCAGCGCCAATTCCCGCAACAAATCCAGTATCACCGTACTGTTCCCGGGCTTCGATGTATTCTTCATCCGTAAGCAGTTCTTTCTTCTTCAGCGTCGTTTCTTTAGGATCAAGAACAATCCAGGATTCAAAATACAGAACCTTTTCCAACTCCTTCAGGGATAAATCCATGACATTTCCGATACGGCTGGGAAGGCTTTTTAAAAACCAGATATGGGCGACCGGCGTGGCCAATGTAATATGCCCCATGCGTTCGCGGCGGACCTTGGATTGAATAACTTCGACGCCACACTTTTCGCAAACGACTCCACGGTGCTTCATCCGCTTATAACGTCCGCAAAGGCATTCGTAATCCTTTACCGGACCAAATATCTTGGCGCAAAAAAGCCCGTCTCTTTCCGGCTTGAATGTCCGGTAGTTGATTGTTTCCGGTTTCTTTACTTCACCACGCGACCAGGAAAGAATTTTTTCCGGTGAAGCAATAGAAATTCTTATAGCATTGAATCTGATCGGATTTTTTGGCTTCTCAAAATAACTAAAAACATCTTCCACAGATTTTCTCCTGTATTATTAAATATCTAATTAAATAAACTTATATACTTTTTACGAAGTCGGCTTCTTGTCGTTATTATTGTTGAATTGCATTATCTTCTTCGATCAATTCAACGTCTAATCCGAGACTTTGCAATTCTTTAACAAGGACATTAAAGGATTCCGGAAGCCCCGGCTCAAATGTATGTTCACCTTTTACGATAGATTCATAAATTCTTGTCCGGCCGGCTACATCATCGGATTTGACCGTCAGAAACTCCTGCAAGGTATAAGAAGCTCCGTAAGCTTCCATTGCCCAGACTTCCATCTCTCCTAGTCTTTGTCCGCCAAACTGAGCTTTCCCGCCCAACGGCTGTTGGGTCACCAGGGAATATGGACCGATAGAACGAGCGTGAATTTTATTATCCACTAAATGATGGAGCTTCAGCATATAAATGATACCCACCGTAACTTCCTGATCAAAAGGTTCTCCGGTTCGTCCGTCGAAAAGAATCGCCTGCCCTTTCTCCGGCAAATCGGCCTTTTCCAACATTTCCCTAATCTGGCTTTCGGGGCAACCGTCAAAAACAGGGGTCGCTACCAGCATCCCTTTTTTTAAACGCCCGACAAAACTCCTGATATTTTCAGAGGAAGCCTCATCGATAAATTTGTCAAAGTCAGGCGAAGCATAAGCTTTTTTCAGTTCACTTTTGATATTATTTAGATTGTTATTCTTTTCCCAAAGCTCATTTAATCCTTCACCGATTGATTTTGCCGCCCAACCTAAGTGTGTTTCCAGAATTTGGCCGACATTCATACGAGAAGGAACGCCCAATGGATTGAGAATAATATCCACTGTCGAACCGTCGGCGAAACAAGGCATGTCTTCTTCCGGTAAAATTCGCGATAAGACACCCTTGTTGCCGTGCCGTCCCGCCATCTTGTCACCTACGGATAATTTTCTCTTGATGGCGACAAAAACCTTAACCATTTTAATGACGCCGGGAGGAAGTTCGTCACTGGCCTTAATCTTGTCCAACTTTTCTTCAAAATGAGCTCGCACAAAATCTATTTTTCGCTCCAATGAAGAAAGTAGGTTTGTCAGCTTTTCCTCCGTCGCGTCGCTTTCGGCTATGGCAATGTTTTTCCAGCAATTAAAGGGGATATCAGCCCAAGTGTCCTTGGTAATCTTATCGCCTTTTTTTAAAAGGGTCTTCTTCTTTTTGGCATCGACAATCTTGGTGGAAACTGTTTTTCCGATAACAAGTTTCGCCACATCTTTTTTAATTGATTCGGTCAGAATGCGAATTTGATCATCCCTGTCCTTGGTTAGCTGTTCAATAGCTTCGGCTTCGATTTCTAGAGAACGTAAGTCCCTGTCCGCGCCTTTACGCGTGAATATTTTTGCGTCAATAATAGTGCCTTCAACTCCGGGAGGCACGCGCAGGGACGTATCGCGCACATCGCTGGCTTTTTCTCCGAATATCGCCCGCAGCAGTTTTTCTTCGGCAGATAACTGAGTTTCACCCTTGGGAGTTATTTTACCGACAAGAATATCACCGGGCTTCACCGAGACACCAATACGGATTATACCGCTTTCATCCAGATTTCGCAGCGCTTCTTCACCAACATTGGGAATATCTCGCGTGATTTCTTCCTTGCCCAATTTGGTATCGCGGGCCATTGTTTCGAATTCTTCGATATGAATGGATGTATAAATATCTTCCTTAACTATTCTTTCGCTGACCAAAATGGAATCTTCATAATTGTAACCGCCCCAAGACATGAAGGCAACCATGACATTCCTGCCTAGTGCTAACTCGCCATCATCTGTTGCGGGCCCATCGGCCAATATATCTTTTTTGCCAATACGCTCACCGGCTTTAACTATCGGCTTTTGATTAAAACAAGTATCCTGATTAGATCGTTGGTATTTAGCTAACGTATAAATATCAACACCGCTATCGATGCCATCTTCTTCAGGATGGTCCGCGCGAACAACAATCCGCGAAGCGTCAACGCTTTCCACAACACCCGGTCTTTTGGCTACAAGAACCGCGCCGGAATCACCGGCAACAACCGCTTCCATACCTGTACCTACTATCGGCGTTTCCGGACACATCAGCGGCACAGCTTGCCTCTGCATATTGGAACCCATAAGCGCGCGGTTAGCATCATCGTGTTCCAGGAACGGAATTAACGCTGCCGCCACGGAGACTAGCTGATTAGGCGAAACATCCATCATTTTGAGCTCTTCCGGCACAACGGAAATAAAATCTGCTCCTTTTCTAACGGAGATCAATTCCTCGACAAACCTGCCCTGTTTATCCAAAGGACGGTCGGCTGGCGCGATAATCTGATTTTCTTCTTCAATCGCCGTCACGAAGCGAACATCTTTCAAGACTTTACCGTTTTCTACTAATTTGTATGGTGTTTCGATAAATCCGAATTCGTTAACCCGCGCGTAAGTACTTAGAGAAACAATCAAGCCGATATTAGGTCCTTCCGGAGTCTCTATCGGGCAAATGCGGCCGTAATGAGTAGGATGGACGTCACGGACTTCAAATCCGGCTCTTTCCCGCGTTAAGCCGCCAGGCCCCAACGCGGATAAGCGCCGCTTATGCGTGATTTCAGAAAGCGGATTGGTCTGGTCCATAAACTGAGAAAGCTGGCTGGAACCAAAAAATTCATTAACAACAGCCGAAACAGGCTTGGCATTAATCAAATCATGCGGCATCATTGTTTCGATATCCTGTAGGCTCATTTTTTCCTTGATTGCCCGCTCCATACGCACTAAGCCGATACGATATTGATTTTCAATAAGCTCCCCAACGGAACGCACCCGGCGATTGCCTAAATGATCGATATCATCGACACTGCACTCACCAACACCATTTTTTAAATCAATCAGATACTTAACTGCGGACAAAATATCCTCATTGCGCAATATCGTAACATCAGTCGGCACATTTAAATGCAATTTATAATTCATCTTGGCGCGGCCGACATCCGATAAATCGTAAGTTTCCGGCTCAAAAAACAGGCTCTTAAAAAACTTGGCCGCCGTTTCCGGCGTGGGCGGATTACTGGGGCGCAAGCGGCGATATATTTCCAATATTGCGTCTTCAGATGTATCGATTTTATCCATCAATAGCGTATCCCGAATGGCGGCATTATCCAGGTCTTCGTCTATATAAATAAAGCCCAGCTTTTTGATGCCTTTTTCTTTGGCTATCTCCAAACCATTTGGGGGCAATTCTTCATTGCAGCGGAATATAATTTCTCCCGTTTTCGGATCACGAACGTCCGAAGAAAGAATTTTTCCGGCAAGATCAGCTTCCTTAATGGCAATACGTTTGATACCGGCATCCAATACTTTCTTTAAAAGAACTTTGGTCAGCTTGCGTCCTTTTTTTATAATCACTTCCCCGCTTTTGGGATCTTTGATATCTTCGGGTGCTTTTTGACCGGCAAGAGATTCATCCGCGGTGAAATAAAGTTTTTCACCTTCGATAACCAGTTTTTCGATGTTGTAAAAATAATTCAGGATAAATTCGGTGGAATTGCCCATCGCCTTGAGCAGAATAGTCACGGGCATTTTACGGCGGCGGTCGATCCTCACGTACAAAAGATCCTTAGAATCGAATTCCAAATCCAGCCATGACCCTCGAATGGGAATAATTCGCGCCGAATAAATCAGCTTGCCGCTGGCGACAGTTTTCCCTTTATCATGATCGAAAAATATACCGGGGGAACGGTGCAGTTGGCTGACAATAACCCGTTCCGTGCCATTAATAATAAAGGTGCCGTTTTCCGTCATTAGCGGAATTTCGCCGAAGTATATTTCCTGCTCCTTTATATCGCGTATCGGCTTCGTCTCGTTTGGTTCTTTGTTGATTTTCGCGTCCGCAATACGGTCGGTATCAAACACCACCAGCCTGACCACAATTTTCAAAGGAGCGGCATAGGTCATCCCTTTTTGAATACACTCTTTGATATCATACCGGACATCTCCAATTTTATAGCTGACAAACTCCAAAGAACACTTCCCGCTGAAATCGGAAATCGGAAAAACGCTCTTGAAGGCGCCTTGCAAACCAACATTGCCCCTTTTTGCCGGCGCTAAATACTTTTGGAGAAACTTTTCGTAAGATACTGTCTGGATTTCAATTAAATTGGGAATGTCCAGTACTTTTTTTACCCGGCCAAAATTTTTTCTAAATTTGCCCATAGCATCCTTAAAATAAGATAATTATTATTGATTGATCTATTTAATCTCGACGGTTCCGCCAACTTCTTCAATCTTCTTCTTAATATCGGCGGCTTCATCTTTGGAAACGCCTTCTTTAATTGGTTTGGGCAGGCCTTCCACCAAATCCTTGGCTTCCTTCAAGCCTAAACTGGTAATCGCCCTCACCACCTTGATTACCTGAATTTTTTCCGCGCCAAAACCGGTAAGAATCGCGTTGAATTCGGTCTTCTCTTCAGCCGCCGCCGCCGGTGCTCCACCGCCGAGGGCAACCGCCGCCATCATAGGAGCGGCGGCTGAAACTCCAAATTTTTCCTCTAATTCTTTCACCAGAGCAGAAAGCTCGAGTACTGTCATTTCTTCAATAAATTTTATCACATCTTCTTTAGTAATTTTACCTGACATTTTTCTATCCTCTTTTCTGTATGTTTTATTAATTTAGTGTTTTTTTCTTTTCACCGTAAGCATTGAGCAGTTGCACAAAGTTTCTCTGAACACCGCTTAAAACCGTCACCAATGATGTCGGTACCGCTGCCATAACCGAAACCAACTTGCCCAAAAGAACTTCCCTGCTGGGTAATTCCGCCAACGCCGTAAGATCGCTCTTGGTTAAAAGCTTGCCGTCCAGCGCACCGATTTTTATTTCCAATTCCGGATTTTTTTTAGCAAACTCAATAAGAACTTTTGTCGGTTCAACAGGATCTTTATAGCCTAAGACCATGGCAATGGGCCATTGAAAATGCTCGGCAAGGACACTGAAGCCGGTTTCTTTTGAGGCAATTCCCAAAAGCGTGTTTTTCACAACCTTTACTTCAGCGCTGGACTTGCGCAGAGCATTTCTCAGGGCTTCCATCTTCAAGACGTTCATCCCGCTGAAACTGGTTATAACGCCCAGCTTGGCTTCCTTGAGTTTCTCGTGCAGTTCGGATACTACTTGCTCTTTCGTTCTCCGATCCAATTTATCAGCCTCCTTTCCAAAATTAATTTAGCTGCCTGAGGCCGGAGAGTATAGCCACATACAGAACAAAACGGCATCTTTTACCTAATTCCGATTCCCGTTTTTAAAAATTTATTACCCTAAAAAAAATAAAGTAACTTTTTTATTCCACGAGTCTCGGCAGGCCGCTTCACGTTTAAACTTCTGTACCTGCTGTCTTCGACCTTTTTACTAAAACGATTAACCCCTCTTTTTTTATTAAGCAGCCTTAATATCAAGAGGATCAATTCTCACACCTGCGCCCATTGTGCTGGAAACGGAAATACTTTTAATATAAATTCCCTTGCTGGACGCCGGCTTTAATTTTATGATTGTTTCCAGTAAAGCGCTGACGTTTTCTCTTAATTTTTCGGCGCCAAAGGAAACTTTGCCTACCGGAGAGTGGATGATTCCGGCTTTTTCCACGCGGAATTCAACTTTACCTGATTTGAGCTCGTTCACCGCATTGGCTACTTCAAAAGTAACCGTTCCTACTTTCGGATTAGGCATCAAGCCGCGGGGGCCTAAAATCTTACCAATCTTTCCCACGGAACCCATCATATCCGGTGTGGAGATAACCCGGTCAAATTCCAACCAGCCGCCTTTGATTTTTTCAATAATCTCTTCATTGCCGATAAGATCGGCGCCGGCTTCCAGGGCTTCTTTTTCTTTTTCTCCCTTGGCAAAAACTAAAATCCGCACCGCTTTGCCCAGACCGTTGGGTAAAACCACGCTGCCCCGAACCATTTGATCGGCGTGCGCGGGATTGACGCCCAAACGAACGGCAACGTCCACCGTTTCGTCGAATTTTGCGCACGGCATCGATGCAACTATCTCCGTAGCTTCTTTAAGTGTGTAGCGTTTACCCAGCTCCACCTTTGCTTTTGCCGCTAATATGCGTTTGCCTTTTCTTAACATGATAAAACCTCTTCTTAATTAACCCGCGATTTCTATTCCCATTGACCTTGCCGTACCGGCAATGATCTTTACAGCTCCTTCGATATCTACAGCGTTTAAATCATTGAATTTCAATTGGGCGATTTCCTGAACCTGTTTGGCCGTGACGGTACCCACTTTTTCCCTTTTGGGATCGTTGGCTCCTTTGGCAATTTTGGCCGCTTGCTTGAGCAGGACCGATGCCGGCGGTGTTTTGGTAATGAAGGTGAATGACCTGTCGGCATAAACGGTAATAACTACCGGAACGATCATCCCTTCCTGATTTTGCGTCATGGCGTTATACGCCTTGCAAAATTCCATGATGTTAACGCCGTGCTGACCCAACGCCGGACCGATTGGCGGCGAAGGCGTCGCCTTGCCCGCTTTTATTTGCAATTTTATGTTCGCGATAACTTTTTTTGCCATGATAAATCACCTGATCTGAAAAATTTTTAAAGGCTTCATGCTTTTTGCCTTGTTATAACTTACCCTTGCGTTACCTGAATAAAGTCTAGCTCTACCGGCGTCGGCCGTCCGAAGATACTCACGATAACTCTCAGCTTGCTTTTTTCCGGTTTGATTTCGTCAATAACTCCATCGAAATTGGTAAATGGCCCGTCAATTATTCTTACATGATCACCGACATCGAATTTAAACTTAGGTTTGGGCTTTAAAGTTCCTTCGTCAATCCTGATTTTTAAATTTTCTACGTCTTTGTCCAAGATAGGCGAAGGTTTATCCTTACTGCCGATGAAACCGGTCACCTTAGGCGTGTTTTTCACAATGTGCCAGGTCTCATCGCTCATTTCCATGCGCACAAGTATATAGCCGGGGAAAAACTTGCGTTTGGAAGTTTTCTTTTCCCCCGAAATCAATTCCACAACATCTTCTTCCGGAATAAGAATATCCGAAAAAAACTCCTGCGCGCCGGCGATCTCAATTCTTTCCTGCAGGCTCATTTTTACTTTGTTTTCGTATCCCGAATATGTGTGAACAACGTACCATTTAAAAGCCATTTTGCTAGCCTAAAATCCATTTAACGAGTTTAGCAAGAACGTAATCAACTATGCCCAGGTAAATCGCTACAATAAAAACGATAATAATTACTACAGCAGTAGAAGCTAATGTTTGTTTTTTGTCCGGCCAGGTTACTTTCTTCAGTTCCACTTTGGCGCCGTTCAAGAATTGGATTATTTTTTGAAATATTTCCTTTATTTTTTCCATATTTTAAAATTCCTTTTAACAGAAAAAGATGGCAGGCCAGGAGGGACTTGAACCCCCAGCATCCGGATTTGGAGTCCGGCGCTCTATCCATTAGAGCTACTGGCCTATGCCAATATTAGCTATTTGGTCTCCCTGTGCAATTTATGCCCCCGGCAAAACTTGCAATATTTTTTCATTTCCAGGCGGTTTTGCGTGGTGCGTTTATTTTTTGTCGTAACGTAATTTCTTTGCTTGCATTCCGTGCAAGCCAAAATAATATTATTGCGCATAATTCCCCTTTACTGGAGCCCACGACCAGGATTGAACTGGTGACCTCATCCTTACCAAGGATGTGCTCTACCAACTGAGCTACGTGGGCACAATCTCTTAGACTTGTTGCCCGTATATTATTAAATATTTGGAGCGGGAAACGGGATTCGAACCCGCGACCCTCAGCTTGGAAGGCTGACGCTCTAGCCACTGAGCTACTCCCGCTTATCCAGCTTCAAAAAATCCTTGGTGGAGGGGGGAGGATTCGAACCTCCGTAGGCTCCGCCGGCAGATTTACAGTCTGCTCCCTTTGGCCGCTCGGGAACCCCTCCAGTATATAATAGCCAAACTGGAGCTGGCGATGGGACTCGAACCCGCAACCTGCTGATTACAAATCAGCTGCTCTACCGATTGAGCTACGCCAGCAAATCCCACCTTAATTATCTTTTATATCAAGCCTTTATGCCTTTAAGCACAAAAAGACACAACTTCGCCCTTAAGCGAATTGCCGAATCTAATTTTTATAGCCGTTTTTGTCAAGTAAATTTTTAAAAAAACTTATAGATAGGTGTGAAATCTGAGCTGCTGCATGAATGCGCGGAAGCTTTTTTCCCACTTCAATCATTAGAAGGTGCTTTTTTGACAGAACGACGTAATGAGCTGTGCCGCGGGTATGAGCAAAAACATTCAGGAACTTAACCAGCCTTCGATTTCGCGTGACTTTCGAGAAACAAAAATGAGCTAGCGGCATCAAGTTCGATTACATGTTAGACGCTTTAACTGATTTACCTTATTCGACTGTTTTTAATACAGCTACTTTAATTTCATTGATCGATATTTTTGTTCAATATCCCACAACAAAGCGATAGGGTCACCAAAATTTAGGAATCCATCATGTTTATTCTCTTTAAATAATTTGTTACCATTCATAATTTTAGTTATTTCTAAAGCTCTCCATTTTGCAGGAAATCTATCTTTTTCTATTTTAAATTTATTGTCGTGTGCAGAAGCGTTTCTGCAATGGTAAAAGAAATTCCAGATAGGATCATTTTGGTCGTCCCAATCTTTCGTTTTTTCAAATGCAGATATCAATAGGGTGCATGCTGAGTTTTTTAATGTAGCGGATAAATAGACTCCTTTTGTTAACATTTCTTCTGCAATTTCATTTATATCGATTTCAATTTCTTTCCCATCAGATTTTATGAATTTTTGCTTTGCAAATAAGGGGGCAGTTTTATCTATTTCTTTAAATTGATTTTTAATAGCATCATCTTGAATATTTAAAGAATTAATCACATCATCAATTTCATCTTCTGATTTAGAAATCCTTAGTTCCACTAATTTATTTATCAATCCTCTCGATACTAAATCAATAAATCCGTGAATACTGTAAATGTAATTCATAACAAGGGGGTAATAAATTTTCCCACGGCAAAAATGATATGGCTTATCATTATTTTTCATTGTTATTTTGCGCGACTAACAATTAATATACGAACTTCGTTTTCCCGATTTACTCTCAAAAAATATAGCTCATTGAATTTTCTTATTCAAGATAAATATTATGTAAAATCTGGTAAATACATAGGTGGATTACATTAATTTTATGACAATAAAAACTGCGTTATTAGATAAGTAACTCAGCTTTTGTGCGTCTGTTTGACCTGCTGGGTATCTAAATTCTTAATATTCTTTTTGAGCTTGAAATAATTATTATTACCAAGCGCCAAGGAAAGACGCCGTAACTCACTGGTCTGCCTGATACGTCTTGTAACTGCCTGAGGGCTCATGTCAGTCTTCATCAATTAATCCCTTTAGGTGCTTAATGTCATCTGCATCCTGACCGCTTCCACGTAAAGATTTCAAGCGGATTAATCCTTCCGGCGATACAATGGGAATAGCCCCCCCTTCCCACAAAACATCTTTTCGAGATTCCCAGACATCATTAATTTCCGGGGTCACAAAAAGCAAGTCGAGAAGAAGTTCATCACCGGATTCATCCTCTATTTTGCACAGCCTGTAGATTTCAATTTTTCCACCTTTAAATTTCAACGAGCCGGTATCTAAAGAAAATCCAAGCCTGCCTGCAATTTCTTTTACCCGGGCAAGGCTCTCTGGTTTTATCATAATATCTATATCCATCGTTGCCCTGGGAAAAGCATAAACAGCCATCGCCAGTCCACCACAAAGAGCAAAATCAATTTTCTCTTCTTTTAATTTCGAGATGAGTGTTTTTAGTTCCTGCAGAAGGTCCATTTTCTTCACTCTCACCGAACATTTCCGAACTTTGTTTGTGCAAATTGAGCCACGAAAAATATAGCGCAGTAAATCTTCTTATTCAAGCTAATAATTACGTAAAATATGGGAAATTCGTCCAATTTAGCTACAAAGTTATATATGGGCATTCATTCGCTCAGAATCCCCTGCAACTGTGGCTCTACGGCTCATTACACGGCAGCCGGAAACTCACCCTGCGGGTTCAGACAGTCCGGCTGCCTTATGCTCCATTTCGCCTAGAGCCACAACGTTTCGGTGATATTCGCTCTTTTCATGCCCATTACAACTTCTGGACCGAAAAAATATTTATGTATAATTGAAAAAAATATTTTGACAATATTTAATTTTTGCATTAGGATGTCATAACTTTTTTAAAACGAAGGCAATAAAAACGATGTTGGACATAGCGAGAAATCAGAATTTAGCAATCACCATTCTACCCCTGCTTTTGGGTCTCGCCCTGTTGCGCCTTTTACTTAGGGCTTGCCGCTCATCGTTTTTAGGTTGTCACTAGTACTATAAAAATAACTGATTACCTAAAGGCTGTGGGCTCAAAAAGTCCACAGCCTTTTTTTTGCAAATAATTACTTAACTGGGGGTATGTACATGAAAAAAGATAAGAATCGTGTTTATATTTTTGATACGACATTGAGAGACGGGGAACAATCACCGGGCTACAGCATGAACACGGAAGAGAAGTTGATTATGGCCCGACAGCTTGAAAAACTAGGCGTCGATATAATCGAGGCGGGATTTCCCATCGCTTCCGAGGGAGATTTTGACGCGGTCAAGCAAATAGCCAAAGAGATCAAGAAATCGCAAGTGGCGGGACTGGCGCGCGCCAACAAGCTCGATATTGACCGCGCCTGGCAGGCAATAAAAAGCGCGGCACGTCCGCGCATCCATACTTTTATCTCTTCGTCGGATATTCATTTGAAATATCAGCTCAAAAAGAGCCGCGAGCAGGTACTCAAAGAGGCTATTGCCGCTGTCAAACTGGCGCGCTCCTACACGGATAATGTCGAATTCTCGCCAATGGACGCTACACGCTCGGATAAAGATTATCTGGTAGAAATGGTTTCAGCAGTTATCGATGCCGGAGCCTGCACGATCAATATTCCTGATACGGTCGGCTATGCCGTTCCAGATGAATTCGGCGAGCTGATCGCCTATCTTTTTGCCAATGTAAAGAACATGGGTGATACGATTGTCGCCGTTCATTGCCATAACGATTTGGGATTGGCGGTAGCCAATTCTCTGGCCGCAATTCGCAACGGCGCCAGACAGGTGGAATGCACCATCAACGGCATCGGTGAGCGGGCGGGCAACACGGCGATGGAAGAAATCGTCATGGCTCTGCAAACTCGCAAAGATATGTACGGCCTTTATACAAAAATAAATACCAGCCAGATTTACAAGACATCGCGCCTGTTGACACAAATTACCGGCATACCGGTGCAGCCCAATAAAGCCATTGTGGGAGCAAACGCTTTCGCGCATGAATCCGGGATTCATCAGGACGGCTTGATTAAGGAAAAAATTACCTACGAGATTATGACACCACAGTCCGTCGGCATCAGCGATACGCATATCGTGCTGGGTAAACACTCCGGACGTAACGCCATTTCGCACCATTTGAAAAAAATGGGCTACGTCCTTAATGATGAGCAAATTACCAAAGTGGCGGCACGCGTAAAGGATCTGGCGGACGTCAAAAAAGATATTTATGATGAAGACCTGGAAGCGATTCTTTCCGAGGAAATTTACCGGGGAGAGGATAAATATAATCTGGTTTATCTGAATGTAATAAGCGGCAATGTAGCCATTCCCACAGCGACCATGGAAATGCAGGTAGGCAAAAACGTGGTGCGTGAAGCGGGATTCGGCAACGGCCCGGTGGACGCGACCTTCACGGCGATTCGCAGCATCACCAAAACCAATTATCCGCTTATGAAATACGCGGTCAACGCGATTACCGGCGGCTCGGACGCGCAGGGCGAAGTGACTGTCCAGCTCAAATATAACGGTCATTCGGTTGTGGGACGCGGCGCGCATCCGGATGTTATTGTCGCTTCCGCCAAGGCCTATATCAACGCGCTGAATCGTCTGGAATTTTTAAAAGACAACGTCAAGAAGGTTAAGATTGTTGAATAAAAACAAAAAATAAGTTAAGAACAGCTTCATTTTTTAAACGCAGGAGAATATTTGTGGCAAACACGATTACAGAAAAAATTTTAATGGCACATACCGACCTTAAGGATATCTCCGCCGGTCAATTGATCAACGCCAAAGTGGATATTGCTTTAGGCAATGATATTACCGCGCCTATTGCCATCAAGGAATTTCGGGCGGCGGGCGGAAAAAAAGTTTTTGATAAAGACAAAATCGCGCTTGTTTTGGACCATTTCACGCCGAATAAAGATATTAATTCCGCACAGCAGTGCAAGTTTGTCCATGAATTCGCCACGGAGCAACAAGTAACTCATTTTTTCGAAGGCGGACAAGTAGGCATCGAACACGCCCTGTTGCCGGAGAAAGGCATCGTGCTCCCCGGAGATTTAGTCATTGGTGCGGATAGCCATACCTGCACTTACGGCGCACTGGGCGCTTTTGCCACCGGTGTGGGCAGCACTGATCTTGCCGCCGTGATGCTTACCGGAGAACTATGGTTCAAAGTTCCGTCGTCGATGAAATTTGTTATTTTCGGGAAACTTCAAAAATGGGTTTCGGGAAAAGACCTTATTCTGAATATTATCGGCCGCATCGGTGTGGACGGAGCACTCTACAAAGCCATGGAATTCACCGGTGAGACGATCGGTAAATTGCCGATGGCTGATAGGCTTTCTATGGCTAA
>Ga0154766_114_pt2 | contig 13270 bp, 12 predicted proteins | sample Rifle2008BG16ft_FD_105774 | JGI IMG/M metagenome (GOLD analysis project Ga0154766, IMG submission 105774) | Deltaproteobacteria bacterium RBG_16_44_11
CTCATCACCAGAAGGTTTCTGACCCCTGCCCGATCAAGGGCGTAAAGTTGGCTTTCGATGGAACTGCGGTTCTTGTCTTTGCAGGTAAAATGGACGAGAGGCTCGATGCCCAGCTTCAGAATTTCGCTGCCCATGAAGTCGGCAGACATAGCCGGGGTGCCTCCCGGATTGTCGGTGAGACTTACCGCATGGATTTTTCCGCCGGAAGCGGCCTGTTTAGCCAGGGTCAAGGTCTTTTCCTGGGACGCTTCCCGTGCGCCTCTTCCCGGCACCAGTTCCCAAGTGACGGAGAACACGGAGGGATTCAATAAAGCCTCTTTGAAACGATTTTCCTGCATAGATATAGATATCCCCAGTTACTTTTGTTTTAAGATCGTAGGAAATAATTCTTCCGTGTAGCTCGTATTGACTAAAAATGGCATTAACGCATGTGCTTGTCAATAGATTTTCATCTATCTATAGGTTGCAGTTACAGAGGAAATTTGTTAATTTATGGCCATGATTTATAAAGAAAAATTTTTGTTAAAAAAGGTAACTTGTTTTTTAGCGATCCTTATAATTACCTCGTTATCATCTAATTGTTTTGCTTACAATCAAATATTGAATGTCCGCCAATGGACGGCTCCGGATCATACGCGAATTGTTCTGGATGTGGATGGAGAGCCGCAATACAGCGTTACGGAAACTGAAAATCGTATCGTATTATATTTTAGAAATACTTCTTTCAATGAATCGATACCTAAAGAAATCATCGTAAATAAACCGGGCATCAAAAAGATGTCTTTTTATAATATCAATAACAAGGCAGTGAAAATAGAATTTTATTTGGATGGATATCAGAAAGCGGAAGTCTTTAAATTAAGAAAATTTCAGGATAGGCCTGACCGTGTTGTCGTGGATATTATGCTAATGACGCAAGCTCCCGAAGAAGAAATAGTTAAAAAGCAATCCGCTGCAGTTAAGCGAAAAAAGATTATCGTTATTGATCCCGGGCATGGCGGTGATGATCCGGGAGCTATAACGAAGAAGCGTGTTTATGAAAAAGATATTGTGCTTTCCATTAGCCGGGAAATAAAAAAAGAAATTAACAAAATACCGGGATACCAAGCGGTTTTAACCCGCGAGGGAGACTATTACGTCTCTTTTAGCAAAAGGCTGCAAATAGCAAAAGATTTGGATGCCAGCCTCTTTATCAGCGTTCATGCGGATGCCGCTCGAAATCGTAAAGCCAAAGGCAGCACCGTGTATTGTTTGTCCACCGGCGGCGCCAGCAATGAAGCAGCGAAACTTCTGGCCAACAACGAAAACTTGTCCGATATCATCGGCGGTGTTCCGGGTATTGATGGTAAAAATGAATTCGATCCGATAATCCTGAATATGTTTCAAACAAGCACAATTAATTTGTCGAAAACTTATGCCGATACTTTAATAAATCATCTTAATCGGATAAATTGTTTAAAATATAAAAGCGTTCAGGAAGCTCCGTTTAATGTTTTGAAATTGCCGGATATTCCGGCAGTATTGCTGGAGACGGCCTATATATCAAATCCTCAGGAGGAGAGTTTATTAAGAAACAGCAATTTCCAAAAAAGGATGGCGTTAGCCGTCACCTCATCTGTAAGAGAGTATTTATCCGGAACTGCTTCTGTTTATCAAACCAGCGGTGATGTAGTAATCAGCAGCGGTAGAACAAAAAGAGAAGGAAACAAGGGCAGTAAAACAGCGACAACACATTACAAGATAAAGCATGGTGACACTCTTTTTTCCGTGGCCAGGAGTTTTAATACTACCGTCGCAGTTCTTTTAAATTTTAATAACTTGAAATTAAGAGATAAACTTTATGTTGGCCAGAAAATATTGGTGCCGTTAAATACTACTGGAGAAAATGGATTTGAGGCGTCAAGCCATAGGAAAAAAGCGAACAGGCACTACATGGTGAAAAAAGGAGACACTTTGTTTTCTGTAGCGAAAAATAATTCCACAACAGTTCAAGAATTGCTTGAACTCAATAATATGAAGAGAAACGATCCGCTATTATATGGGCAAAGGATAAAGCTGCCTTAAATTAAAGCTATTATTTAATAACACAAGCGAGCATGTCTTGCAGTTTAATTTCGGGATGGCGGTAACGTTTTTTCCCCTTCGTGTTTTTCCCGTATTGAATTGATTCTTCCGGGCACCATTGGAGACAGGCAAAACATTGTTCACAATGATGCTGCCAGACGGGCCTGCCTGCGGAAATTAATATATTGTGGACAGGGCATATTTTTTCGCATATCCGGCAAGTGTTGCATTTATCATCCGCCCAAAACGATTTATCCATTTTATGGATATGGGGAAAAGATTTACGATAGAAAAATGAAAAAATAATGTTTTGCCATAATGGTCCTTTTTCGGAAGGGATATTTTTTCGAGCTCTGACCATCGCCGCGATTCGGCTGATTTTTTCCTCCGCGGCCGAAAATTTTATCTGCTGCTTTTCTTGAGCTATAGCGCCGCCCCAGGGAATATAATTGCTTGGCATGTTCATAGAGAAACCGGCGCAAAGGTCACTATTTTTTGACAGCAATAGTTTTTTTAACTGTAATAAAGTAGCGGCAACCTGACCGGCATTTACAGCAAGGGCGAAATAATATTTGGAAGGATCAACTCCCATGCGGTTGACGAAATCGATAACCAGTGGCGGCAGTCCCCAAATGTGCACGGGAAAGATAATGCCGATATTATCTTGTTTAGGGTTTATTGGGCCATAGCCTCTAAATGTCATCGGAATAAGTTCGGTGTTGCCCAAGTGCTCAGCGAGCTTCCGCGCTGTCCACAATGAATTTCCGGTACCTGTATAAAAATAGAGGGAGGTTTTCATTAGGTCGTTCAAGGGAAGAGCTTTAAAGTTTTATTATAAACTGTTTCTGAAAAACCGTATACATGACTTCGATTGATAATCGCGAAGGGAACATCTTCGCTGTCGTCGATGTCTTTCCGGCGTGCCACAGCGTTTGAATCCGTGTCCATATTGTATTCGGTAAAAGAAATATTCTGGGATTGTAAAAATTCACGCGCTTTATCACAATCTTTGCAATCGTTCTTGGTAAAAAGAGTAACATCTGGTTTCCTTTGGTTTTTCGATGCATCTTCATTTTGGGCTATCGAGGCATTATCAGACTCATTTTTATGAATTTGGACACTCTTAGGGGATGACGTCTGCGGTGGCGGATAATCTGTTATATGAGTTACGCCGGATTCATCTTCCCATGTGTAAAAATCGGCGTTTGCCGTTGAGAAAAGAAAGAAAAATAAAACCGTTAGAAATAATAAATGTTTTGTCATAAACGCTTCCTCCGAGGGCTTTTTTTATTGAGGATTGCTTATTTTCTTAATTTTTATATTATACAGCGTAATACTGATTATTGCCAGATTAAATTCTTGCCAATTTCGACCCCATAATTTATGGGTAGAAGTATGGAATGAAAACATTCCATACTTATTTTTTTGTTAGCCAGTCTTAGTGTTTAGCCTGGCATTAGGTATTTATTCATTAATATTAATAAGTTAAATATATGCTAAAATCTTCATGCAATTTACTCAAAAAATTCATTTTTGTAAATTTCATTCGTTAATATTTTTTTGTGGAAATTTTACATAAAGAGCGAATTAATGCATTGATTTTTCTAATATAAGGGTTATCTTAGAAAAAAATATTTAGTACAAGGATAATTTATGTTTGGACGTTCGGTAAGTCTTTTTAAGATTTTTGGTTTTGAAATAAAAATTGATCTAAGTTGGCTGATTTTAGCGGCTTTGATTACCTGGTCTTTAGCCACTGGGCTCTTTCCCGAATATTATAAAGGACTCCCCCCCGCTGCTTATTGGTGGATGGGAGCAGCGGGAGCAGTAGGTCTTTTTTTATCTATTGTCTTCCATGAATTGGCGCATTCTCTTGTCGCTAGAAATTACGGTATTTCCATGAAAGGAATTACTTTGTTTATTTTCGGAGGCGTGGCCGAGATGGAAGATGATCCGCCTAATCCCCGAGCAGAGTTTTTTATGGCTATTGTCGGCCCTTTATCTAGCGCGGCAATTAGTCTATTTTTGTTTTTAATACTATTTTGGGGAAAGGAACGAGGCTGGCCGGTAACAATCAACGGAGTATTGGCTTATCTGGCTTGGCTAAACATTGTTCTGGCCGTTTTTAATTTGGTTCCGGCATTTCCTTTGGATGGCGGAAGGGTATTGCGGTCGGTATTGTGGAGTTGGAAAAAGAATTTACGCTGGGCTACGGCCATAGCCGCGAAAGTGGGGTCAGGGTTAGGAATTGCGTTAATCATCGCCGGCATAATTTCTATTTTTATGGGGAATTTTGTAGGCGGTTTGTGGTGGTTTATGATCGGATTATTCATCCGGTCTGCCGCGCAAAGATCCTATCAGCAGCTTTTGGCCCGAGGTATTTTTCAATCGAAAAAAGTAAAGGACTTAATGGTAAAAGATCCTCTGACCGTGCCTCGTTCTTTATCTTTGGAGGAATTTATCAATGATTATGTATATAAATATCATTTTCAAATGTATCCGGTGCTTTCTTTCGGTAAATTGACTGGCTGTGTTTCCGTGCATCAAGCGGCGGCAATGCCGCGCGATGAATGGTCAATGCAGACGGTAGGGGCGATTGCTACTCCCTGTAATGAAGATACAACGATTGGGCCGGAGGAAGATGCCAATAAGGCATTAGCGATCATGAACCGGACAGGAAACAGCCGTTTGCTGGTTGTAAAGGGGGATCAGCTTGTGGGCATTATTGCGCTTAAGGATATGCTAAAATTGCTGTCGCTGAAGGTTGAACTTAAGGACTTCGGAAAAAACGATAATGCGTAAAATAATTCTTGACACGAAGTTTCAGTATATATATGAATACCAGTTGTTAAATGTAGTTCATCAATTACATAAATAAATAATGGTTCTAACCATCGTTATGGCCATTTTTAATATCAATTAATAGTTAATGGTTTTTATGAGCAGCTTGGTTCATGCGTTTTGCTGATTAAAACGCATGATTAGAATGTGGAGATGTAAACCATGGACATTGTTCTCGATTCTGTCAGCAAGATAGTCAACGGTGAAACTCATATCAACAATATCAGTCTCAAAATCGATAGTAGTGCCACAAATGTAATCCTTGGTCATACTTTGGCCGGCAAAACATCACTTTTGCGCTTGATGGCCGGCCTTGATCGTCCAACGTCGGGCCGCATTCTGCTTTCTGGGAAAGATGTCACCGGTTTGTTTGTCCGCAAAAGAAGTGTGGCTATGGTCTATCAGCAGTTTGTGAACTATCCCTCTATAACTGTTTACGAAAATATTGCCTCGCCTTTGAAAATGATCGGCCTATCTAAGGCGGACATTGATCAAAAAGTCCGTAAAGCGGCGGCGATACTGCATATCGATAATCTACTTGACCGGTTACCCGCCGAACTAAGCGGCGGACAGCAACAGCGCACGGCCATAGCCCGGGCGCTAGTTAAAGACTCTGAACTGCTGTTGCTTGATGAACCCTTGGTGAATCTGGATTACAAACTGCGGGAAGAATTGCAGGTGGAACTTCAGGATATTTTTAAAGAGCGAAAGGCCATTGTTGTTTATACCACAACTGAACCGTCGGAGGCGCTGATACTGGGCGGTAATATTGTGGTGATGGATGAGGGGCGCGTTTTGCAAACGGGTGCCACGCCTTATGTCTATCATCATCCGGCAACCACCCGGGTTGCTCAGGTATTCAGTGATCCGCCGATTAATTTTCTCCCGGGGGTTGTTCAGAAGCGTTTCGCCCGGCTGGGGAAGGATATTAAGATCCCAATGGAAGGTCATCTTGCATCCGTACCGGATGGAAAATATATATTCGGCGTCCGCCCGAATCACCTTTTTTTAAACAACAACAACGGAAATAACGCTGAAATCCATGTAGAGGTTGCGCTGGCTGAAATCAATGGAGCGGAAACATTCATTCATGTTAACCATGGCGACTTTCATCTGGTGGTACAGGAAGATGGGATTCATACCCGGCACATCGGGGCGCAAATAACGATTTATGTGAATCCATGTTGTTTTTTTGTTTATAATGAAGCGGGACAGCTATTGGCGTCTCCCTTCCCGAGTGAATAATACAGGAGTCGGAAATGGCTCGAATTGAATTCAATGATGTTGCCCACAGTTATCTTCGTAATCCTAAAAAAGAAGCGGATTACGCCATCAAGACAATCAGCAATTGCTGGGATGATGGCGGCTCCTATGCCCTACTGGGGCCCTCCGGCTGCGGTAAAACAACACTGCTGAATATTATTTCCGGATTGGTTACCCCCACGAAAGGAAGGGTTTTATACAACGGAGTAGATGTTACCGCCCTGCCGCCCGAGAAACGCAATATCGCCCAGGTCTTTCAGTTTCCGGTTTTATACGATACGATGTCAGTTTATGATAATCTGGCTTTCCCTCTGAGAAACCGGCACATAGAGAATAAAGAGGTTGATAAAAGAGTGCAACAAGTGGCTGAAATACTGGATTTAACATCCTTTCTCCAAGACAGAGCAGCCGGTTTAGCCGCCGATGCCAAACAAAAAATATCATTAGGACGAGGGCTGGTGCGGAGCGATGTTGCGGCCATCCTTTTTGATGAACCTTTAACGGTGATTGATCCGTACCTCAAATGGCTGCTGCGGCGTAAACTTAAGGAAATTCATGAACAGCTCAAACTGACCATGATTTATGTAACGCATGATCAGATGGAAGCGCTCACCTTTGCGGAAAAAGTGGTGGTTATGTACGAAGGAGAAATCGTCCAGACCGGCACTCCTGAAGATCTGTTTGAAAATCCGGAACATAGATTTGTTGGATATTTTATCGGTTCTCCCGGAATGAATTTTTTGGAGTGTCGTCTCGATGGTAATGTTGCTTATGTGAATGGTACCGGGATAAAACTGGAGACGAAAACGGCGGATGCGGCGCAAAATGCACGAGGAAAGATGGAGCTGGGCATTAGACCCAAATATCTGGAAATAAGTTCCAAACCTGTGGAAAATGGGCTCGAAGCCGCCGTAAAGAATCTTGAAGATTTGGGAAGCTATAAAATTGTAACCGTTATGCTCCAGAATAAGATATTGCATGCCTGGTTGCCGGAAGATTCGCCGGTTCCCTCAGGAAAGGCCTGGATTATCTTTCCGCCGCAAAAAACAAAACTTTACGCCGACGGACGGCTGGTGAAATAGCGAGGTGGTTCAATGAACAAGTGGGAAAACAATCGAGCATGGCTTTTGACGGTACCGGTTCTGATTCTTGTAGCTTTCAGCTCCATTATTCCGCTCATGACCGTGATCAATTATTCAGTGCAGGATATCATGGGGGAGGGACAAAGCCTGTTTGTCGGTACGGAAATGTTCAAAGCAGTGTTGCGCGAACCTCGCCTGCATGAAGCCTTGTGGCGTCAATTTCTCTTTTCCGCGCTGGTATTATTGATAGAAATGCCGCTGGGTGTTCTGCTGGCCCTGGCTATGCCGAAAAAAGGCTGGGGTGTTTCTTTTTCCCTGGTGGTCATTGCCCTGCCGCTTTTGATTCCATGGAATACCATCGGATCGATCTGGATAATCTTTGTCCGGCCGGATATCGGTTTATTCGGCCACTTTATCAACAATGTACTGGGTATTCCCTTCGATCATACGGCAAGACCGCTCGATGCTTGGATCACCCTGATGTTTATGGAAGTCTGGCACTGGACACCGCTTGTTGCTCTCTTGGCTTATGCCGGTCTGCGGGCGATTCCGGAAGTATATTATCAGGCGGCAAAAATTGACGGTTCTTCGCCTTGGAAGACATTCTGGTATATTCAGTTGCCGAAAATGCGCGGTGTTCTTACCATTGCGTTGCTTTTGCGTTTTATGGACAGTTTCCTGATTTATGCCGAACCTTTTGTGCTCACCGGAGGCGGTCCCGGCAACGCGACTACTTTCCTGTCTATTTATCTGGTAAAACTGGCCCTCGGCCAATTCGATCTGGGCACAGCCGGAGCCTTCTCACTGATCTACTTTTTAATTGTCGAGGTTTTGTGTTTCGTGTTTTACCAGGTATTGCAAAACGTGGGGAAAGGAGCCAAAACATGATGAAGGGAAGAAAAAAAACAATCGCTCTGGCCATATACTTTTTTCTGATGTTTCTTCCGATCTACTGGATGCTCAATATGTCCCTGCGCACTAATGCCGATATTCTCGGGGCATTGACTATCTATCCAGCCGATCCTACATTTGCCAACTACATTAAAATATTTACCGATTCATCGTGGTATATGGGTTATGTCAACTCTATTATCTATGTGACGATTAATATGCTGATCTCGCTGACGGTGGCACTGCCCGCCGCGTATGCCTTTTCCCGTTACCGGTTCGTAGGCGATACACAGGTGTTTTTCTGGCTTTTAACCAACCGCATGGCGCCGGCGGCTGTTTTCGCGTTACCCTTTTTCCAACTCTATTCAACAATCGGTCTAATGGATACGCATATTGCGGTTGCGCTCGCGCACTGTCTGTTTAATGTGCCGCTGGCAGTATGGATACTGGAGGGCTTTATGTCCGGCATCCCCCGGGAAATTGACGAGACCGCTTTTATTGACGGATACAGCCTACCCCGATTTTTTATTACGATCTTTATTCCGCTGATTCGCGCCGGTGTTGGTGTTACGGCATTTTTCTGTTTTATGTTCAGTTGGGTGGAATTGTTGTTTGCCCGGACGCTGACGATAACGAACGCAAAACCAATTCAGTCGGTTATGACGCGGACGATCAGCGCCACCGGTATGGATTGGGGCCTCTTGGCTGCCGCCGGGGTTCTTACTATTGTCCCGGGCGCACTGGTCATTTGGTTTGTCCGCAACCATATGGCTAAGGGCTTTGCCCTCGGCCGGGTGTAAACCCCGTTAGAAAGGATGGGGTTTTAAACCCAGCCCTTTCTATAAGGAATTAAAGTATATTTGTATTACCCTGCCATTTATGGTAGGGTTTTCTGACAGGGTAAAGGGAAATTACTATGCATCTGACTCTGGAATGGATGTACTGGACACGACCTACGGCAATATTTTTCATCGTCCTCTTTGTGATCCTGGCTGCCATGACCATCTGGCAAACTCTAGCGCCTTCGGTTCCCCGGCGTGGTTTTCTGCCGCTAGCCACCACACCCGGCACCCGCCTGTTTCTCGGGATTATTAGCGCGATTTTCATTCATCTCGCCTGGATTGGACTCACTGATCTCAGTTTGTGGATTGTGTTTCCTTTTGCGGTGGGCTGGATTATTGTTGTTATGATTTGGGGGTAAATGTGGTAAATAGAGTTAGACGAAGTTTATGTTGTTCGGCGTTCATGGCCTTCACACCGGCAATGTAGACTGAGTGAACGAAATGTTAACCACTGAAGGCCTAAAAAAAGGAGGGAACAGATGAGACTAACGAAGAGGACCCCAGCGATTTTCTGGGGCGGTTTAGTGGCTGTGCTGTTGACGTTCTTCGCCAGTTCGGCGATGGCGGACATGGCCGCTGCAAAAAAGTGGGTCGATAACGAATTCCAACCTTCGACCCTGACCAAGGCTCAACAGATGAAGGAAATGGAGTGGTTCATGAACGCGGCCAAGCCCTTTAAGGGTATGGAGATCAAGATTGTCTCCGAGACGATTCCGACTCACGAATATGAGTCGAAAACTTTGACCAAGGCGTTTTATGAAATTACCGGCATCAAAGTTACGCACGACCTGATTCAGGAAGGTGATGTCATTGAAAAACTGCAAACTCAGTGGGCATCGGGCAAGAATCTTTACGACGGCTGGGTTAATGACTCCGATCTCATCGGTACCCACTATCGTTCCGGGAACGCAATTTGCCTGGAAGATTTTACAAAGGGAGCAGGCAAGGCCGTAACTCTGCCGACGCTCGACGTTAAGGATTTCATGGGTATATCATTCACCACGGCTCCTGACAAAAAGTTTTGGCAGCTTCCCGATCAGCAGTTCACCAATTTGTACTGGTTCCGCTATGACTGGTTCAAGCGTCCTGATTTTAAAAAGAAGTTTAAGGCAAAATATGGTTATGAGTTAGGTGTGCCGATTAACTGGTCAGCCTATGAAGACATTGCCGAGTTTTTCACCAACGACATTAAAGAAGTTGATGGCGTTAAGGTTTATGGTCATAATGACTACGGTAAGAAAGCTCCGGATCTGGGCTGGCGTTTCACCGATGCCTGGTTGGTTATGGCCGGTAGCGGCGATAAGGGTCTTCCTAATGGTCTCCCGGTTGATGAATGGGGTATAGCTGTGGATAAAAAGGGACGTCCGCTGGGTTCGAGTGTTTGCCGCGGCGGTGATATCAACGGTCCGGCAGCCAAGTATGCTCTGCGCAAATATATTGAATGGCTGGATAAATACGCACCTCCGGGATCACGCGGACTGGATTTCTATACGTACCTGCCGTACCTGGAAAAAGGCAATGTGGCCCAGCAGATTTTCTGGTACACGGCATTTGTTCCGGGGATGGTTGCCCCCGGTCCGACAGTCAATGCTGATGGAACTCCCAAATGGCGTTTGGCTCCTGCGCCTCACGGTGCCTATTGGAGAGAAGGCATGAAACTGGGTTATCAGGATGCCGGTTCCTGGACGTTCTTCAAACAAACACCGATTGATCGCGTCAAGGCCGCCTGGCTTTATGCGCAGTTCTGTGTAGCCAAAACCACTTCGCTGAAGAAATCACATGTCGGTTTGACATTCATTCGCGACAGTGACATTCGCCATAAATCCTTTACCGAGCGCGCACCGAAACTCGGGGGCTTAGTGGAATTCTATCGCAGCCCGGCCCGTGTATACAATACACCGACAGGAACCAATGTTCCTGATTATCCGAAAATGGCTCAGCTCTGGTGGCAGTCAATCGGTGAAGCGTCTTCCGGCGCCATCACCGTTGATAAAGCCATGGACAATTTGGCCAAAGAGCAAGATGCCGTCATGGAACGTATCGAACGTTCGGGTGTTCAGGGAGATAAAGGTCCCAAGCTGAATAAGTGTGTTGACGAAAAGGTCTACTTGGGCAGACCGGGTCACGTAGCACCGCAGGCAAAGCTCGCCAATGAGAAACCAAAGGGCGAAACAGCTGACTACGACAAACTCATTGGTGCTTGGAAAGCTGGCCGCGCAAAGTAAGTTTTTTTGTGGAAATTGTTCGCTATCTGATGTGCGATAAAAGAAGCAATCCGGTCTCAGTTTGATAAAAAGATCAATCAAACTGAGACCGGTACGCACGGTTGAGTATTGAAACTGAAAGAGGTTAAAGCGGTTGCTTTAACCTCTTTTTCATTTGGATGGTAATAAGGGTATTACGTTCGGCATTGTGGAGTTGGAAAAAAAATAACATAAGGAGGTAATATTATGATTTGTAATGTAGGCAAAATTGATAAAAGTGTTCGCTTGATTATTGGGGTCGTAATAGCAATTCTGGGTTTTTATTATCAAAGCTGGTGGGGATTTCTGGCCGTCATTCCCATAGTGACGGCAATTTGGGGCTTTTGTCCTCTATATACCCTTTTCAAGATTAATACCTGCAAAAAGGAATCGTAAAATGATGTGCAATCAGGCGATAATGTCTACAGGATTAGATATTATAACGCAAAAGACTGAAAATGACCTCTAAAGGCGATATTTTGCCACCTGAGGGAGATCAAATTGCCGGACTGCCATATTTTTCCTGCGGGGAAATTTAATATACGGTCTGATTTTCTGATTGATATTCTTGCCGGTGCCGTCGTAGTTTAGAGTAACAATGGGAATGCCCGTGTATTCTTCAATGCGCGGCGCCATCGCCTCTGTTATTAATCCGGGGCAGCAAAAAGCCGGATTGGTTTGCACAAATAATGATATATCGGGGTAGTGTCGCACGAGCGCGGCAATTTTAATTAGGTTATCGGCTGATTCTCCACAATGCTGTAATTTAAAGTCAAAAGTCTCGTATATCTCTTTGTAATCGATGCTGCGGACGGCAAGAGGTTCATCCAGAAGCTCATTAAATTGTTTATAATAACTCTTCTCCAGTTGATTCACTAAAGTGATCAGCGTTTTCGTTAAGATTACATCGAGGAATTCACCTTCCAGAAACCAGCGCCGCATATAAGGGCTGGCAATCAGTTTGGCGAATTCATTGAAGGGAGTGGTGATAACCTCGCCGCCGTATTCTTCGATGCAGTGAATGAGATTTTGATTGAAAACATCGTTATCACGAGCGTACAAATCGCCGAAGATGGCCACCTTAGGGCGTTTTTCGGGAAGTGTTTCGATCTTTTTAAAAAGGCTGATAACTTTGGCCAAATCGTCATCCGTGTTTCTGCCGCCAAGTAAAGTGTTGTAGAGAATATTGAGTGACTGGGCAATTATCTTATCGGTCATTCCTTTTTCTTTTTCATAAGGCCTTATTTTGCACCCGATTTTGCGCAGCATCCCGCCAAACATGTGGGCAAAATATGCTTCAATAGATGCTTGCATGGAAATTTCACTCAGCGAAAGATTGCCGACAAAAACTTCCACATCTTCTAAACCATTTCCGGCTGATTCCATGATCCCTTTGATAAGTTGCGGATACATGCGAATGTTGCAGGCAACATGGCTTTCAAAACACCAGACGGCCGTTTGTGCGGGATCAATATAGTTTTCTTCGATATAATCCATGTAGCTTTGTGCGATGAGATTAACAGGAAGGCATTGACCTGTATTTGTCCGCAAACCGCGCTGAATTGTTTTTGCGGTCAGTGGCACCAGACGAGCGTCGATTCCTTCTTTAATAAATACTGCTTCCAGCAGTTTTGCGCTTAGCGGATCAAAATCGGGGAAAAGCAATGTCTTGTCATTTATTTTATTTACACTCTCTGAGTTAAGCGGCAGTACGCGGGAAGACGCCAGACGCAGCACTTTATTTTTGTCATGATTACGAAAAGAACGCACGGCGGCTTCAATGCGGGTTTCATAACCGACATTGGAATCATGTTCATCGAGTTCCAAAATCAGATACGGCTTGCCGTATTTGTCCATAATCCGTTTAAAATACTCAATCGTAAAGGAATCAGGACTGCATTTAAAAGATGTTACATAAACCGGATAAAGTCCGGGGGTATGTGCCGTAAAAAGCGCCGCCTTTAAAATCTTGGCGGCATAGTTCCAATGTAATCTTTTGAGCAGTGGTTCAATCTCGGATAAATCATCTTTGTCCAAGGGCAGC
>Ga0154766_138_pt7 | contig 13226 bp, 10 predicted proteins | sample Rifle2008BG16ft_FD_105774 | JGI IMG/M metagenome (GOLD analysis project Ga0154766, IMG submission 105774) | Deltaproteobacteria bacterium RBG_16_44_11
TATTATTGCCGTCGCGCGAGACGGAGTGTTCGTGGAAATCAGTAATAATAGACGTTTTTTGAAACGGATGGAATCAACGCAGAAAATGCTGATGGAAGCGATGCGCAAGGGAGTTGCTGTTTATGGCGTGACCACCGGTTACGGCCGTTCTTGCGGCAGACGTATGCCGATGAATATTGCCATGAAAAATGGTGTTAATATTTTTCGTTTTCACGGCTGCGGCACGGGAGAGCCGATTGGCATTGAAGAAACTCGTGCGGCAATGCTGTGCCGCATAATTTGTTTGGCGCGAGGTTATTCCGGTGTGTCTGTCGGCCTGCTCAAACAGATGGCCGACTTTTTAAATAAAGGAATAACGCCCGTGGTTCCCTGTGAGGGCTCTGTCGGCGCGTCCGGAGATTTGACGCCGATGTCTTATATCGGCGCCTGTCTGGCAGGAGAAAGAGAAGTATTTTTCCAGGACAAAATAATGTCCACGGCCAAAGCCTTGAAAAAGGCCGGACTGAAGCCATACTTTTATCTCCCCAAAGAACCCCTTTCCATGGTTAATGGCACAACTACGATGACAGGTATAGCCGCGTTGAATGTGGAGAGAGCTAAACGCATTCTGGACGCCGCTATTTTTGCGACAACTCTTAGTGTTCACGCGATGAAAGGGAATGCTCATCATTACCATCCGGTCATTTCACAGGCTAAGCCGTTTCCCGGCCAGATATTTGCCGCGCAAAAGATTGCCCATCTTTTACAGACCAGAGTGTCGGTGAAGCAACTGGAAGACGATACACTCGAAACCCTGCAGGATCCCTACTCGCTGCGCTGCGCTCCGCAGGTATTGGGAGTTTTGTATGACGCCCTTAGCTGGATAAAAAAATGGGTGGAAATTGAAGCCAATAGTTCCAACGATAATCCAATTTTTGATCCCGCATCCGGTCAGGTTCTCATGGGCGGTAATTTTTACGGAGGTCATATCGCTTTTGCCATGGACGGCCTAAAAGCCGCGCTGGCTTCTGTTGCCGATATGTGCGACCGCCAGGTGATGTTGCTGGTCAATCCGCATTTAAACAGAGGGCTGCCGGGCGATTTAGCAGGAATAACAGAGAAGGGGAATGGCCTGTTCCATGGTTTTAAGGCCATGTCTATTTCTTCTTCCGCTCTGGCGGCGGAAGCCCTGAAGGAAACCATGCCCGCAGCATCATTTTCCCGATCGACCGAATCTCATAATCAGGATAAGGTCAGCATGGGAACTATCGCGGCCAGAGACGCTGAAAGAGTTTGCACGCTTACCCAACGTGTTGTATCCATTCATCTTCTCGCGGCGGCACAGGCCTGTCATTTAAGAAAGAATGTCAAGGTAAGGCCGCTTTTGGCGAAAGCCGCGCAAAAAATCGGGTTAATTAGCGCGCCGCTGATTGAAGACCGGCCATTGGATAAAGATATTGAAGATATGTGCTCGGCAATCAGATACTCAGATTTCTTCAGGGTTTGATAATGAAAAAAGAACTCAAGAACTTTGAAGTTAAAATTTGCGTGCCTTTTTTTGATCTTGATCCCATGCAGATAGTATGGCACGGCAATTATCTTAATTATTTCGAAATCGCGCGCGCGGCTCTTTTTGAGCATTATGGCGTCGATCTTTATTCTTATTATGAGCGGGAAAAAATTATTTTTCCAATTATTCGAACTTCCACCAAGCATATTTTCCCTTTACGCCATCGCGATGGAATCATCTGCAAGGCGACGTTGGTGGATGTTAATATAAAAATTATTGTTGATTTTGAAATTCGCCTGGCGGCGGATGGCAAGGTTTGCGCTCGGGGGCGGACAGAGCAGGTTGCCGTTCAGATGCCGCAGATAGAAACTTTGTTCAGCATACCGGCTGAAATTCGCGAAGCATTGGGATTCTAAGTGGAAAAAATATTGCAGAATTCTTTTATTACCGGAGTAGAGCGTGTTGCCGCCTGGGCGGATTTACTCGATTCGATAAATGTTTTTCCCGTGGCCGATGGCGATACCGGTCGTAATCTTTCCATTAGTCTCTTCCCGCTACGCACGGAAGATCAGGATAAATCAAGAGTCATTTCACAACTTCTTTTTTCGGCGCGCGGCAATTCGGGCAATATCGCCTCCAGATTTTTTTCGGCGTTTTATCTGGCAGAGTCTGTATCCGATATGGCCAAGTGCGCCGCAGAAGGCAGCCAGAGAGCTTGGAAAGCGGTGAATGACCCCCGCGCGGGTACCATGCTGACATTGTTTGATGCGCTGGCTGAAGCTTTGCCTTCCGCGAAATTGATTGCGGATAAGGAAATGGCGGAAGAGATCGTCAATCGCCTGGAAAAAGCAGTTCATGATACCAAAGAATTACTGCCCAAATTAAAAAAAGCTCAAGTCGTTGATGCCGGAGCTTTGGGCATGTATATTTTTTTTGAAGGTTTTTTCTGTTCATTGGCGGGACTTACGGATAATTATCGCCCCCTGACGGAGATATTTAAAGATAGCTTGCATATTTCATCTTCCTTCCACGAAGATACGGCAAACGGTTATTGCGTTGATTTTGTCGTCAAGCCGGGAACCTCTTCCCGGGAAGAGTTGGTGAAAATTACACAGGCGCAGGATAACGCGGTGATAATTCCCGAAGGCGATATTTTTAAAATTCACCTTCATACCGAAGACAGGGAAAAGGTCAAAAATCAAATCGGCAGACTGGGCAGCATGTTGAATTGGGAAGAAGATAATCTGGCTTCCCAAATCTCCGAATTCATGAATGTCAAAGCAGGGCAGAAACTGCACATCATGACCGATGCCGCCGGTTCCGTGACACGCTCCGACGCGAAACATTACGGTCTTACTCTTTTAAATAGTTACCTTACCGTGGGCGATAAATGTATGCCGGAAACGTATTTTCAGCCTGATGAGCTTTATAGCGCGATGAGGCAGGGAATAAAAGTATCCACATCGCAGGCTTCCATTTATGAAAGGCATCAGTTTTACGAAGGTGTTTTAGCGCGATTCGAAAAAGTTTTGTATTTATGCGTCGGATCCGTTTTTACCGGAAATTATAACGTGGCTATGGAATTCAAAAAACAGCACGATGAGCAAAACAGGTTTTTAGTTATCGATACGGGCGCCGCGTCCGGCCGGCTGGGGACAATCGCATTGGCGGCTGTTCGCTATTTGGCTCAAACGAATAATATGGAAAAAACATTTGCCTTCGCGCAGAAAGCCGTGCAAGCCTGCGAAGAATATGTATTTCTTGATAAATTGCAATACCTGGCCGCGGGAGGAAGGCTTTCCAAAACCAGCGCTTTTTTCGGCGACATGCTGAAGATGAAGCCCGTGATTTCTCCGCAGCCGGAAGGCGCGAAAAAAGTCGGCGTAGTCAGAAATCAGGAAGACCAGTTGAAAATGGCCGAGGAGCGCCTTGCTTCTTCACTGCAAAAGAATTCCAGAGCTTTTATTATGCTGGAATACACTGATAATTATGATTGGGTAAAGGGCACGGTTAAAAAGATTTTCGAGGAGGGCTATCCACAGGCGGAAATTATTTTGCAGCCGCTATCTTTAACGTCAGGAGCGCATATGGGGCCGGGGACGTGGGGGGTGGCTTTCCTGCCGGAGTAACGACTCCGTAAAGAGGCCATCTGCTGTGTTGCGCTTCATCCCTCGTCATTGCGGCGTATGTCAAAAATACGCCTCATTCCTCGTGACTCGCGCGCCTTGCATCTGGCGCTCTTTACGAAGCCGTTAAAATTTTAAGAGGATGTTGTCGTTGCGAGCCGCCTCTCAGGCGGCGTGGCAATCTCTTCTTTGTCATTACCCGGTCGTAGATGACCTTCAGGTTACTCGACCGGGTAATCCAGTATTTTTGTTTCTGGATTCCGTGTCGCGCTTCGCTTGCACGGAATGACATCCTTTGCTATATTGTTTATCAATTTAACTTTTTGTGCTATTTGTAAGCTATTGGGAAGATACGGAAACTTCTTATACAGAAGCAACAGGCTGTGTTTCCCGATTTATACAGACTGTATAATCATTGTTAGGTTTAGTTATGGTTGATAAATTGAAAAATCATTGGCACCTATCACTTTTGCAGGTGTTTTTAATTACGATAATCTCCTTGTCGCCCACTTTGGGCGCACAAATTTTATCTTCACTGTTTGGAGATAAATCACCTGTCATCCTTATTGCTTTTCTGCCAGCGCTTCCATTCCTGCCTTTTGGCTGGCTGGGTGGCATAACATTTGCGGCTCTATTCTCTAACACAGAATTGCAGCCACTGGCTTATTATACAGGTTTTTCACTTACGATATTTGCATTGGCATACCTGTGTTTGGTGAACTTTAGATATCACCGTGCAAAGAAAAAAACCGAACAAGTAAAAGCAGCGAACGAGCCAATTCACCCGTTAATGTAGATACCTCGAACTAACGGAGGTGTTATAATGGCAAAGATGATTGAAGCAAGGAAAATACACAGTTACGGCAACGAGTTTAAAGCGATATACGGTAAATAGATGAATATGAGTATCGAAAACAAAAAAGAGCGTTTTGCTTTTGTTATTCCCGTTTACAACCATGCCGGTTCGGTAGCGCAAGTTATCCGGCAGGCAATGGATCTGAATTATCCGGTTTTTGTCATTGATGACGGCTCGACTGATGATACTCCAAAAAAGCTGGCTGAAATTCGGGGAATTAATATTATTTCTCACAAGAAAAATATGGGGAAGGGTGCGGCAATCATGAGCGGTTTTATCGCCGCTTCCTCTGTGGCCGATTGGGCAATTACTATTGATGCCGATGGTCAGCATTATCCGGAGGACGCGCTGAAGCTCATCAACACGATTCCTGAAGGCACGCTGCCCATTGTCGTGGGGAAAAGAGAGGGAATGATTGGCGAGCATGTTCCCTGGACCAGTTGCTTCGGCCGGAAGTTTTCTAATTTTTGGGTATGGCTTTCCGGAGGCCCCGCTCTTTGTGATTCCCAAAGCGGCATGCGCGTTTATCCCCTGCCGGAATCTATTTACCTGGGGACAAAGGCGCGGCGCTTTCAATTTGAAGTGGAAATACTGGTGCAGGCCAAAAGAAAAGGTATTCCCGTGATGGAAGTGCCCGTGCGCGTTAACTATTACCCCGGCGGAGCAAGAATATCCCATTTCCGTCCCTTTATTGATTTTATGCGCAACTCTTCAACATTTGCCCGTTTAATTTTTACCCGGATATTTTCTCTGCGGTAGTCAATTTCGATTCTCTTGATTCATGTCGCTGTGCGGTCATGGTTTTTATCTTGCCACTGCCGGTGAAATATGTTTAATAAAATCAGTGTCAAACACGGAAAAATACACGAATTTATAGGCTTACATGTCACAGGGTAAATATCAAATAAAGTGGCCAATTGTTTTTATCGTTACACTGGTTGTGGCGTTGCTTTTCATTTGGGAATCCGGCCATTTGAAAATAGAAACAGATATTCTGGAATCAATGCCGCACGATGATCCGGTGCTGGCCGACGCGCGGCAGATCATCAGGCATTTGCCGATTCAGGACAGAATATTTCTTGACTTGGAGCAAGATTCCGAAGATCGGGACAGACTTGTCAAAGCGGCATCAATAGTAATCGGCAAACTCAGTCAAAGCGGTTACTTTGTCAAAGTGGGTATCGGTGACGATGCTCAAAATTTTCCCGAACTCATTGCGTATGTAACGGAAAAATTACCGGTATTATTCAGCGCGGATGATCTTAAGAAAAAAATTCAGCCGCTTTTGGAGCCGGAAAAAATCAGGGCAACGTTTGCCGAAACCAGGCGGTCTCTGGAACAGCTCGAGGGAATCGGGCGCAGTGAAATGATCGCTAAGGATCCGCTTAGTTTTTCCGGCATCGTGCTGGGGCAATTGTCCGCGATAAATCCCGCGAATAAGGCGCAGTTTTATCAGGGGCAATTGATTTCGGCTGACGGCAAGCACGCGTTGATTATTGCCAAGATTGACGGATCAGGTACGGACACAGCCCGGGCGGCTAAAATAGAATATCTGCTGAAAAACATCGAGGATGAACTTCGATTTAACAAAGAATTATCGGGTGGTCAATATATACTGAGTGCTGCCGGCACCTATCGCGCGGCTCTGGATAATGAAACTATCGCCAAGAGCGACACGCGCCTGGCGATTATTTTGACTACATTGGGCATTGCCCTGCTGCTAATTTTTACTTTCCCCCGGCCGCTCATCGGTCTTCTGGCCTTGCTGCCTTCCATGGTGGGAACAATTTTCGCCCTATTTATTTGTTCTATCTTGTTTAAATCCGTTTCCATGCTCGCGGTTGGCTTTGGCGGGGCGATTATGGCCTTTACTGTTGATTTGGGATTAACCTACTTGCTGTTCCTTGATCAGCCGGAAGAAACTTTCGGAAAGCGCGTGGCCCGGCAACTCTGGGCGGCGGAGCTTTTATCCGTGCTGACCACACTGGGCGCCTTTCTTTTGTTGCTCATCAGCGACTTCAAAATTCTGGCGGAAATCGGCGTCTTTTCCGCACTGGGCGTTACTTTTGCGCTGATGTTTGTTCATTTTGTATTCCCGAAAATTTTTCCGGCAATGCCTCCGGCTTTACGATCGACGAATCCATTCATAATGAGTACTGTTAAAAAATTTGCCGCTCCCGCGAAGTGGAAATTAATTGCCGCCGTAATTTTCGGAGTAGTGATGCTGTTTTTTGCCAGGCCGGTATTTAATATTGACATGAACGCCATGAATTCATTAAGACCAGAGACAATCAATGATGAAAAGAAGATGCAAAATGTTTGGGGCGATTTTTCGGGAAAATGTTATGTCTTTCTGGAAGCGCCAAGCATCGGCGAGTTACAGGTAAAGAATGATAAATTGATGGATTTTTTGTCTGCAGATGTCCGGGAGGGAAAATTATCCAATGTTTTTCTTCCCTCCGTATTGTTTCCGTCAGCGAAAGCCACGCAGCAAAATTTTGAAGCCTGGCAAAATTTATGGAACAAAGAACGAATAGTCAAATTAAAACGCGATATTAATTTAGCTGCACGGGAGTTTGGCTTTAAGCCCGGCGCTTTTGAACCATTTTGGAAAGTAATCCAAAACAAAAATTACGGGACTGCTGAAATTTCCGAAAAGTATTTTGAGATGTTAGGGATAACGAAAAGTCCCACAGGATACACGCAACTGAGCATGCTGAATACCGGGAAAAATTATAATGCGGAAGAATTTTTCGCGAGATTGACAGGGACAGGTTTGGCTAAAATCTTCGATGCCGATCTGTTTAACAAAAGACTGGGAGATTTTTTGAAAAGTATTTTCATGGAAATCGCTTTGATTGTCAGCATCGGCATTGTACTTGTGGTGTTTTTATTCTTCCTTGATTGGCGTTTGTCGCTGGCGGTGCTTGCTCCCATTGCTTTTGCTCTGGTCTCTACACTGGGGACACTGAAAATTATCGGTCATCCATTGGATATTCCCGGCATTATGCTGTGGATTATTATTATGGGCATGGGGATTGACTACGGGATTTATTATGTCTGTACCTATCAGCGATATCCCAACGAGAGTCATCCGGCAATGGATACGATTAAACTGGCCATATTTCTGGCGGCGGCGACCACTTTAATCGGGTTTGGCGTCCTGGCATTTGCCAGTCACGCGCTTCTGCGCAGCATCGGTCTTGTCTCTCTTTTAGGGATTGGTTATTCTTTAATCGGTGCGTATTTTATTTTGCCGGTTTTGATGAAGAAAATATTTGCTCCGTTTCCATATCCTACAGGTGAGTTTGCGGTGGGTTCCAAAGAGCACCTGCGCCGGACGGTTTTACGCTATCGTTATCTACCCGGATATCCGCGGGTTTTTGCCCGGTTTAAAATGATGATTGATCCGATGTTCAAGGAATTGAATAATTACGTAAAAAACCCCCGCAGGATTATAGATATCGGTTGCGGTTATGGAATTCCGGCAGTATGGCTTTTAGAAATATATCCTGATGCCCGGGTTTATGGTTTGGAGCCGGATGAGGAGCGCGTGCTGATAGCTAACCGCGCTATTGGTAAGCGTGGTAATGTACAAGTGGGCCGTGCACCGGATTTACCGGATGTGGAAGGAAAAGTCGATTACGTGATGATGCTGGATATGCTGCATTTGATCGATGATGAAGAGCTGCAACTGGCTTTGCAATGGATTTATGAAAAGCTGGAGGCGGAAGGAACACTTATTATCCGTACGACCATTCCTTCGGATAAAAAAGTTCCCTGGAAGAGGTGGATCGAAACAGCAAGGTTGCGATTTACAGCCATGCCGGAGAGTTTCCGCACTGAAAAAGAAATAGCAGCATTTATGATGACTGCCGAATTTGTGGTCAATATTTGTTTATCGCCCACAGCCGGCGTAGAAGAAAAGTGGTTTATCGGAAAAAAGAAAATTTCATAAGCAAAGGATTGTTTTCCATGAATAGTTGAATAATAATGATCAAAATTTTGAAAACATTGACATATGTTTTAGCTGTATCATATAATAATTAACGAATGTCCCGAGGTGCTTATGTTCGATATTAAAAAAATATTATTTCCCATCGATCTGGACGCGAAGGAGATATCTCCTTTGCTGGCGGCTTTGAAGGTTGCCAAAATGCTCAACAGTGAAATACATATTTTTTATGTAAATGATATTCAGGCCGGATATCGCCATCCCACCGACCGGGAAGACGCGATTTCCTTAAAGGTAAGGGAGGCGGCCGCTGAAGAATTATTGGATGCTCTAAAAATCATATACTCCGTGTCAAAAGGTGATTTGGCGGAGGAAGTCGTTAAATATTGTAAGGATAATAATATTGATTTGATAATTGTGGGGCATAAATACCGGCATAAAATGTACGATAAAATTTTCGATAGTTCCGATATAAAAATTATTGATGCCGTAAAATTACCTGTCCTGGTCATACCGCAAGAATAAAATTCGGACGATTAGGACAGCTGTCTCCGGCAGGATGAAGTGCTTTTGTGAAAATATTTTCTTATCGAGTAGCGGTTTATTTTTCCCGGCGTTGGGGGGTGTGGTTTTTCCGCACTTTTTCCTGGTCTATTGCCACCGGGTATTTTTTTCTTTTTCCGGTAAGAGTTGAACATAGCTTGAAATTTTACCGCGCGCTTTTCCCGGTACGCAACTTTTTATATCATTTGTATTGCGTTTGGAAACAGTATCATAATTTTACCAATGTATACCTTCACCGATTTGTTGCGCTCAACAAAGACGAGATTGAATTTACTAAAGAAGGCTGGGAGCATCTGGACGAAGCGGTAGAAAAGAAGACCGGTGCTATAATTGTCATGTCGCATATCGGCAATTGGGAGTTGGCGGCGCAGATGTTGAACCGCAGGGGGCTGCCTATAATGCTTTATTTGGGGGAGAAGCATAAAGAGCAAATCGAGCGCATGCAAAAGAACTTTCTGGCTAAAAGCGGAATTAAAATAGTGGCGACATCAGATAAAGAAAGCTCTCCATTTGCTCTGCTGGAGGGGATCAGTTTTTTGCGTGAAGGAGGAATTGTTTCCATGACGGGCGACCGTTTGTGGGGAAGCCAGAGTTTCGTTGTGGTTAACTTTTTAGGCTATGAGGCGCGACTCCCCGACACGCCTCATTTGTTTGCTTTAATGTCGGGTGCACCGCTTATGACCTTTTTTGTTCATCAGGAGGCGTCCGGAAAATATCATATCACCGTATCCAAAGGGCGGCGAGTTTCAGCCTTAATACGTGCCGATCGTCAGAAAGCAGTATCGGCTTCGGCGCAAACCTATGCAAATGAACTGATGCAAATGGCCTGTAAGCACCCGTTCGAATGGCATCATTTCGAGCCCTTTCTTGGCGAAAAAATTGGCAGAACTTCATCAAGATAGAATTTGCTTTTCGCCCGGTTAATCTTAGTATAATAAAGTTTCTAAATCTGCTGATAGGAGCCGGTAATGAAAACAAATGAAGTTCCGCAGGATATCACATATTATGAAGGTGAGAAGCGAGCATGTTACGCACTCAATGACGAGGGGAAATATGTAATTGTGACAAGCACAGGTTGGAGCGCCGAGGAAGTGGTTAATGGACTGGCTGTAGCCGAATTGGCAGCAAACCTGGAGGAAACAAGAAAGGCTGTGCTCAAAGGGTTGAAAAGTCCGCTTTTATATCATATGGAACGTCGGCAGATGATACCGGAGATTCTGGCCAAAACAGCAGATATTGCCTGTTTTCGCGTCAAACGGCATTTCCGACCCGATGTGTTTGCCAAACTTAAATCGTCAGTCCTGGACCGCTATGCGCACGCGCTGGCGCTAACTTTAGAAGAATTAAGAACTGTGCCGGAGAAATAATTTGAAGAAAGGTATCAGTCAGCAAATGAGTACAGAAATAACAGCCGGCGGTAAGCCGTTCATTCATCATCATTCCGCGCATTGTGAAAGCGGCGTTACTTCGGCTTTGTTTCGGGATAAGGGAATCGAAATAAGCGAAGCGATGATTTTTGGCATTGGCAGTGGCATCTTTTTTGGCCATCTGCCGTTTGTAAAGTGGGTCGGGCTGCCGATCAGCACTTTCCGCTCTCAGCCCGGTGCTGTCTTCCGCAAGGCGGCAAAAAGATTGGGGGGCGAATTTGTCACTCAGCGTTTCCGCAATCCGCAAAAAGGCATGGATGCACTGCATCGTGTTCTTAAAGAGGGGCAAATTGTGGGGCTTACGACAAATATTTACTGGCTTTCCTATTTCCCCAATCGCTTCCGCTTTCAATTCAATGGTCATAATATTATTATTTTGCGCGAGACCGAAGGTGGTTTTCGCGTCAGTGATCCGGTGCTGGATCATCCGGTGGATTGTCTGACTGAAGATCTGGAACGGGCGCGTTTCGCGCGGGGACCTCTGGAGCCCCGTGGATTTATGTATTATCCAAAATTCATCCCCCGAAATCCTGATCTTCGTTCAGCCTGTATCAAAGGCATGAAGGATACATGCAATATGATGCTGAGAATTCCCCTGCCGATTTTTGGTATCCGCGGCATCCGTTCCATGGCCAAAAGAATCATCAAGAGTCCGGAGAAAATCGGTTTTCATGAAGCTTGCCGGCACCTGGCCAATGTTGTCCGCATGCAGGAAGAAGTGGGAACCGGAGGCGCGGGATTCCGTTTCATGTATGCCGCATTTTTGCAGGAAACAGCAGAGCTTTTCGGCTCGGATGACCTGGCCATGTTATCTCAGGAAATGACCGCCATCGGCGATATCTGGCGTGAATTTGCCGTTGTTTCGGCGCGGATCATTAAACAAAGAGGTCAGGCCGAAGATAACTTTCCCAAGGCGGGCGGTTTGATGCTGATCTGCGCGGGACGTGAAGAGCAGCTTTTTAAGGATTTGAATAATGTGGTAAGGAAACTCAAAGCATGAAAGCGATCGATATTTCCTCGATAACTTTCTCTTATGATTTACCGGAAGATAAAGCGGATACCGGCAGGAATCAATACGCTTTGCGGAATTTTTCCATGTTTGTGGAAAGCGGTCAATTTTACGCTCTTTTAGGGCCAAACGGCGCCGGCAAAACAACACTTATGCGCATCATTACCGGGCAACTGCGCGGGTATTCCGGTTCTGTGTCCATCCATGGAAATAAAATGCCGGACAAAGAAACATTGCGGGTAATCGGCTATGCTCCTCAACCGATATCGGTATATACGGCACTTACAGCAATCGAAAATTTACAGTTTTTCGGCTCTATGGCCGGCCTGCAGCAGGAATTGATCAATGAACGGACTAATGAAGCATTGGAGAAAACAGGTTTATCTGCTTATTCATCAAAACCGGTATCAACATACTCCGGTGGGATGCTGAGAAGACTGAATCTGGCGGTAGCACTTCTGCATTTGCCCAAATTGTTGCTTCTGGATGAACCGACAGTGGGCGTAGATCCGCAGAGCCGCAATCATATTTATGAAACACTGGCAAAGCTCAGTGAATCCGGTGTGACCATTCTTCTTTGCACACATATTATGGAAGAGGCCCAGCGTCTTTGTTCGCGTGTAACACTGGTGGATCAGGGCAAAGACATTTTTTCCGGTAATATGAAGAAAATTGATAATTTGGAAAAGTTCTTTCTGGAAAAGACGGGGAGACGATTGCGTGACGAGTAAGAAAAAAACAGATTCTTCTGCACATAACTTTGTTGGCCGCCTCGTCGCCTCCTCCTTGCCGCCGCGTTGGGGCTTTGAATAATCCGTTTTTGTGATTATGATACGGTAAAGGGTAAATAAGATTTTGTATTGGGTGATATTAAATTGATTTTGAGACAACTAAAAGAATTGATCAAAAAAGAAATGCTAATCCTGCTTCGCGACCGGCAGACGATCCTGCTTCTTTTCCTTATGCCGGTGGCGCTGATTTTATTTCTGTCGTTGGCAATGGAAGGCGTCTGGACAGACAGACTGACCGGACGGAAAATTCAACTGGTTGTTGAAAACGAAAGCAAATTGCCCAAAGCAAACCTGCTTGAGGGAAAAATAAAGTCCAATAAAATGATTCAACATGTCGAGCGACCACAGGGCATGGATAATGATCAGATTTTCGCGGACGGCAGAGTGCATGCAGTTGTTACGATTCCTAAAGGTTTTGATGAGGGAGGTAAACCGGTAGAAATTTATTTTGATCCGGTGATTGATGCTAGCTACAAAATAGCCACTCGTTCGCTGATAACCAGTTTAACAGTCGAGGTGGTCATGGGTATAGAAAACCTGGATGCTGTGGTTGCCGGCTTAGTCGTTGAGAAAACAAGACCCAACAAAGAATTTCCCAGCCCTCTTCAGCAAAATGTTCCGGCTTACACAATATTCGCGATGTTTTTTATTGCCATTCCCATGTCCATTGGTTTTTTAAAGGAAAAAAAAGATGGCACTCTCCAGCGTCTTTTTACTTATCCGGTAAACACTAATTTAGTTATACTGGGGAAAATTATTCCTTATTATTTGATAAATATTTTCCAATTTATTTTAATGCTATTGGTCGGTGTTTATATTATGTCCCATATCATCAGCTTTTCTTTTCATCTGGGAGAACATCCCTGGCATATGCTGCCGGTCACAATGGTTGTTGCCGCCGCTACGACTAGTTTTGGCGTGCTTGTTGCGGCGCTGGCACGAACGCCTGAGCAGTCTTCGACACTTGCGGCAACAGGAGCCATATTGATGGGCGTTTTCGGTGGGATCA
>Ga0154766_111_pt3 | contig 13214 bp, 9 predicted proteins | sample Rifle2008BG16ft_FD_105774 | JGI IMG/M metagenome (GOLD analysis project Ga0154766, IMG submission 105774) | Deltaproteobacteria bacterium RBG_16_44_11
GAGCAGGCGGCGAAGAACGCCGGTTACAAAGTTTCGGTTCCCTTCACGCCGGGACGCATGGACGCCTCACCCAAGCAGACCGATGCGGCCTCCTTTGCCGTACTCGAGCCGAAAGCGGACGGTTTCCGCAACTACCAGAAGACCGCCTATGCCGTATCGGCTGAGGAGTTGCTGGTTGACAAGGCCCAATTGCTGACCCTGACCACACCCGAAATGACGGTGCTTGTTGGCGGCATGCGCGTCTTGAATACCAACTTTGGAGGCTCTCAGCATGGCGTCTTCACCAAGCGTCCGGAGACATTGACCAACGACTTCTTCGTAAACCTGCTCGATATGGGTACCGAGTGGAAGGCGATTTCGAAAGACGCTGACGTGTTTGAAGGACGCGATCGCCAGACGGGTGCCCTCAAGTGGACCGGCACACGTGTTGACCTGATCTTCGGTGCGAACTCCCAACTCCGGGCCCTGGCGGAAGTCTACGGATATAAGGACTCTCAGGAGAAGTTCTTGCACGACTTTGTAGCTGTATGGAATAAAGTCATGAATCTTGACCGTTTCGACCTCGCGTGATTTGAACATAACCGTCTTGCGATGGTTTCGGACACAGCGGTAAAAATACGGGATAGTCGATTGCCGACGCGCTTGGCATCAAGCTTTCTGAAATGCCGGGGAAAGGATAGCTCCAATTCAGCAGAATAAAATATTAACAGGGGTTTGCCTGCGTGCTGAGCGGGCAAACCCCATCTGAGGATAAAGGATGAAGACATTCTTTGCGGCAGTTACCGAAAAAAGCACAGTAATCATGTCGGCCAAGGTTGCCCTTTTTGTCGGATCAATCCTCTCGCTAATTAATTATGGTGATCGAATCTTTCTTTATCATGACATGCTTATTTTGGACTGGATCAAGATAGCCGTAACATATTGCGTACCTTATTGTGTGGCCACCTATGGTGCCGCCAAGTTTGCCACAAAACATTCGGTTGGTAAAAAAGGTGCCGCATTTTTTTCTTAGTTCTTTAACCTGAAAAAATTCCCGAAATAATTAGAACTACCCTAAATAGTCATTAATTTATATTTACTAATAATCAAAGGCCATCCTTGACTTGCGTTCTTCGGACGTATATACGACCTTAGTTTGCTGAGCATATTGCAAAGATCGTAAAACAGAACAACTCCTTGATTAATTTTTAGTTGTATTTTAAAAAATCTAGTGGAATTGCGGACAATATAAATAAAGGATAGTTGGAATGGATAAAAAAGACGGGAATGTCGACATATCGGCGATGGAATATTTTTTTAATCCTCGTTCTATCGCGCTTATCGGCGTGTCCAAAGACATTCGCAAACCAAGCGGCAGATCTTTAAATGCCTTGTTGAAATGGAATTACGCGGGCAAGTTATATCCGATAAATCCCAACCACACGGAAATCCACGGAGTAAAATGCTATTCGTCGTTATTGGAAGCACCCGGCGATGTGGACATGGTCATTATCAGTGTTCCCGCACCTTCAGTGCTTGCGGCTCTTGAGCAGTGTGTTGAGAAAAGAGTCAAGGCGGTAGTTCTTTTCACCTCCGGATTTGCCGAAATCGGCCCGGAAGGCAAAGAATTACAGGATCGCGTAACTGAACTGGCTAAAAAAACCAATCTGAGAATATTAGGCCCTAATTGCGTCGGGCTTGTTAATTTGAGCAAATCCGTAATGGCTTCTTTTGCCAATATCGTTGATTTAAAACCGGTCTATCCGATGTCTTTGGGCTTTGTGACGCAAAGCGGCGCTTTCGGAACTTTAATCTTCGCCCAGGCGGTTCAGGCGGGTGTCGGTTTCAGCTCGTTTGTCAGTGTCGGGAATGAGGCCGATACGGAATTTTCCGATTTTCTTTCTTATCTTTTAACCACTCCCGAAACTAAAATCATCGGCGGTTATCTGGAAGGCGCCAAAAACGGGGCTAAATTCCGTAAGGCGGCGCAAAACGCCCTGAAACTGAAGAAGCCGATTTTGATTATGAAGGTAGGCCGGACAAGAGCGGGCGCCAGGGCGGCATCATCTCATACCGGCTCTCTGGCCGGGGATGATAAAATTTATGATGCTTTTTTCCGGCAAATGGGAATAATCCGCATCGAAACGTTAGCGGAACTAACATCTTTTGTCATCGTGCACCGCAGCGGCCGCATGCCGCAGGGTAATAATATCGGTATTCTTTCGATCTCCGGCGGAGCCGGCGTGTTAATGGCCGATAAGAGTGAATTGCTGGGGCTCAATGTGCCGGAGTTTACGGGCGAGACACGCCGCATGCTGGAGACTTATCTGCCTCCCTTTGGTTCCGCCAAAAATCCGGTTGATCTGACTTCGGCGGCGGTAGCCGAACCGGAGATGTTGGGACGTTGCCTGAGGGCGCTGGTGGCGGATAACAATATTCATATGATATCTGTCGCCATGGGATTTATGCCGCACAGTGCGCCGATTCTGGCGAAAGACCTCATTGAAATTTATCAATCAACAACCAAACCTATCGTGCTGACAACTTACAATATTTCTTCTTCAGAGGTAATTGCCAAAGCTATTAAATCGATTGAAGACGCCGGTATGCCGGTGCTGAGAGATCACTTGCAAGCGGTACAGGCACTGAGCAACCTGGCCTGGTATACAGACAAGGTTCGCAGGCATGCGGATGTTAAAACGGAAAGGCAGGCAGTAAAGCCGGATACAGAGACAGAAAAGATAATAAATAATCCGGAGGCCCTATCGGAATACGAAGCAAAGAAAGTTTTAAGCGGCTACGGGATACCGATAACCCGGGAATTTTTGGCTACCTCCGCTGATATGACCGTAAAGTCGGCACGTAAAACCGGTTATCCGGTAGCCTTAAAGATTTCGTCCGCGCAAATTGCCCATAAGACGGAAGCCGGAGGCATCAAACTGAATGTGAAAAGCGACGCGGAAGTTCGCGCGGGTTTTAAGGAGGTCATGGCCAGCGCTAAAAAATACATGCCGGAAGCTAAAATACAAGGCGTTCTAGTTCAGGAAATGCTGAAAGATGGAGTTGAGGTAATTATCGGCACAACGAAAGACCCCGTGTTTGGACATGTAATTATGTTCGGGCTTGGCGGTATTTTTGTGGAGGCGCTCAAAGATGTTTCTTTTAGAATAACTCCGCTTAGCCGTGTTGACGCCGAAGAAATGGTCGCTGAGATTAAAGGTTACAGCGTATTGCAGGGGCTGAGGGGTAAGCCGCCTGTGGATATAGATGCGCTGGTGGATGTAATTTTAAAAGTTTCTCGTTTGGTGACTGAACATAAAAATGCCATAAAAGAGCTGGACATCAATCCTCTGGTGATTAATTCCAGCGGCGCGAAAGTGGCGGATGTTTTGATTATTAAAAAATAAAATATCGACAAGCTTGTAAAAATGAAAATGGAGCGGCAAAAATGTTTGACAAGGATGAACTGAAAAAGACGAAAACTGCGAAAGATAAGTGGGGAAAAGAAATACTGCAAAAATCTCTGGTCAGAGAGAAAGAACGCAAAGAGATTTTCACCAGCATTTCCGGCACGCCGATAGAGAGGCTCTACACACCACTGGAATCCGCCAGTCTCGATTATAACGAAGAGATTGGTTATCCCGGACAGTATCCCTTTACCCGCGGTATCCAACCCACGATGTATCGCGGACGTTTCTGGACAATGCGCCAGTACGCCGGATTCGGCAGCGCCAAAGAGAGCAATGAACGTTATCGCTATCTCCTCAATCAAGGGCAGACGGGCCTCAGCGTGGCCTTTGATCTTCCCACCCAGGCGGGTTATGACAGCGATCATCCTCTTTCCATGGGCGAAGTCGGCAAAGTCGGCGTGGCCATAGATTATATCGGGGATATGCGTGTCCTGTTCAATAAGATTCCGCTGGATAAAGTAACCACTTCCATGACCATCAACGCACCGGCTACTGTGCTTTTGGCCATGTATCTGGCGGTTGCTGATGAGCAGGGAGTTTCCTACGACAAGCTCGGCGGCACGGTACAAAACGATATTCTCAAAGAAATTACCGTCCGCGGCCAGTATATTTACCCTCCCCAGCCGAGCATGAAGCTCACCGTGGATTTGATCGAATATTGTTTTAAGAATGTTCCCCGCTGGAACTCGATCAGCATTAGCGGATATCATATACGGGAAGCCGGTTCCACCGCCGCGCAGGAAGTAGCCTTCACCATTGCTGATGGTATCGCTTATGTTCAGGCCTGCATTGACCGCGGCCTGGATGTGGACGCCTTCGCTCCGCGTCTCAGTTTCTTTTTCAATGCCTTTACTAATGTTGTAGAAGAGGTGGCCAAATTCCGGGCTGCCCGCAGGTGTTGGGCTAAGATAATGAAAGAACGCTTCGGCGCTAAAGATCCCCGCTCGATGATGTTGCGTTTTCACGTGCAAACGGGAGGCGTTACTCTCACCGCGCAGCAGCCGTTGAATAATATTATTCGGGTGACTCTACAGGCCTATGCCGCGACGCTGGGCGGCTGTCAATCACTGCACACCAATTCTTACGATGAAGCTTTATGTTTGCCCACCGAGCAAGCCGTAACGGTCGCTTTGCGCACCCAGCAGATCGTGGCCGAAGAAAGCGGCGCTGCCGATACAATAGACCCGCTGGCCGGTTCATATATGGTTGAAGCCCTGACCAATAAAATCGAAGCGCAGATAGAAGAATATCTTCAAAAGATTGATGCCATGGGTGGAACACTGGCCGCCATTGAACAAGCTTATATTCAGAAAGAAATTCAGCAAAGCGCTTACCGCTTTCAGAAGGAGATCGAGAGTCAGGAACGCGCATATGTCGGCATCAACAAATATACTATGGAAGAGCCAGCTTGTACGAATCTCCTGAAAATTGATATGAAAACAGGGGAGATGGAAGCAAAAAAATTGCGGGAGATGCGCGCCAAGCGCGATAATACAAAATGGAAAAAAGCGCTGGAACAGTTGAAACAGGTTTCTCTCGCTAATGAAAACGTGATGCCCGCCGTGATCGAAGCGGTCAAAGCCGAAGCAACTATTGGAGAAATCTGCGATATATGGCGGGAGATTTACGGAGAGTATAAACCAAAACAATTCTTTTAGGTAAACTGTTGAAAAATACCCGTCTACGGCGTTCCCTCAACCTTCATCGCTGCGACGTACGCTAGAAAGTACGCCTCCGCTCCTCAGGTTTTCGGAGGCCTTGTATCCGGGCATTCGGCACGTACCCTTTAGGGTATTTGAGCAGCCTGTAAAGTTATGACGGGAATATATTTGTCGGAGGATTATTGAATGGCAAAAGAAAGAAAAATCAGAATAGTTCTGGCGAAACCTGGCCTCGACGGCCATGACCGCGGGGCGAAGCTTCTGGCAAGAATCTTTATGGAAGCAGGGATGGAAGTGATTTATACAGGGTTGAGGCAGACTCCCGAAATGATCGTTGCCACCGCCCTACAGGAAGATGCTGATGTGGTAGGTTTAAGCAGTTTATCCGGCGTGCATAATTATTTTTTCCCAAAGGTTATGGAACTGCTGCGAGAAAAGGGCATGGATGATGTTTTAGTGGTAGGAGGGGGCATTATTCCTGATGAAGATGCCGCACAGTTGAAGAAAGCAGGCATCGCGGAAATTTTTGGGCCGGGAACATCTACCAAAGAGATAGTTGAGTTCATTCAGGCGCACGCACGTCAGCGCAGCTAGATTAAATTCTCAAGGAGAAAACATGAAAGTTCTGAAAATTGACCATATCGGCATTGCCGTAAAAAGCATTGACGAGGCGAAAAATTTATACAGTGGGCTTTTAGGCTTAAGCCAAAATGGTAGCGAAACCGTCGCGGAGCAAAAGGTGACTACGGCATTTTTCCCGGTGGGCGATACGGAAGTCGAGCTTTTGGAATCCACCTCTCCCGATGGGCCCATCGCCAAATATATTGAAAAAAAAGGCGAAGGAATTCAGCATATCGCCTTTCGTGTGGAAAATATCGAAGAGGCTCTGGCCGAACTCAAAGCCAAGGGCGTTCAGCTAATCAATGAAAAACCACGCCGCGGTGCCGGCGGAGCAAAAATCGCCTTTCTCCATCCCAAATCTACTTTTGGTGTATTGATCGAACTTTGCGAAAAAGAAGAATAAAGACTTAATAAAATTGCGCATGGGGTGAACATTTAGGTGTAGGGTTTCAGCTCAAAGAGTTTTTTATTCTGCATGGAGACGATGTGATAAAACTCATCCTGGGGGATGTAGATGTAGGGAACATCAACGTCGCGCCGGTAGAGAAAATGGGCAAGAATCATCCGGTTTACCGCCTGATGGCCGATAATCATGATATTGTCGGCATGCCGGTTTAAAAAAAAGGCTTTTTTGATGCCCGCTTCGATGCGCGGTTTCATCGTCTCATAGCTTTCCCCCTGAGGATAAACGTAGTGATATTTATTTGTTTTACGCGCGTTAAATACATCTGGAAAATTTTTTTCGATATCTTTGTAGGTCATTCCCTCACAGATTCCAGCGTTGATTTCATCGAATTCCCTGATGGGAATAATCTTGCAGTCCTTTTGCATTGCGCAGATGGCACGGGCTGTCTGAATTGTCCGCTTTTTGTGGCTGGTAAAAATATAAGAGATTTGCCGTTTTTTAAAGAACCGCCCCAAGGCTTTTGCCTGAAATATACCTTTTGCGGTTAGGGTCGAATCGCCGCCGATACGGTCAATGGTGTTGAATTTTGTTTCCGCGTGCCGGATAAGAAAGAGATTTTTAACCACGTCGGTGATCAGAATGTCCTTTATTAAAAGGTAAAGAGGCATGGGATCGCTTTGTTTCTCTTCTAATATCTTGTTTTGCAGAGAATCCAGGCGGAAGTAATTTCTTTCCGCTTTCAGGGGTGTGTAAATCATCCGGTAATTATCTATCCGTTTTAAAAATTCCGCTTGCGCCCTCTGGCGATTCAGTAGGGAAAATTCAGGAAGATTGGTTTTTTCCAGAATGCTCAAAGTCAGAATTTCCTGATCATCGTTAACGCATTCGATAAAAAGGATAGGGTGGTTATCAAGGTTTTCCTCGATCATTTTCCGTCTCTCCCGGCTAACATTGGCTGCATCCAGGATAGCAACTTGCCCCGGGCCGGCCAGATACGTTTTCGCCCGTTTCATGTTTATGAGGGCGAACTTTTTTCTCATTTCTATGCCGGAGATGTTTTCCGGATGATAAAAGTTTGCTGAGGAAGTTTCTTTTAGAGGAAGATATGCCCTGCGGAGATTGCCATTGTTGAATATTTTGGTAGGAATCCGGCTTTTTCTAAAAGCCTCCTGCAGACGAATGGCCAACGTTGATTTACCTCGGGCCGGAAGCCCCATCAGAACCAGGTATAATTTTTCGTCGTTCATGGCAGTGTGCTTTTTCTCTAATAATTTTAATAGGTCTTTATCATGTTATTTCAGCACGGACAAGCGGCGAAATCGCTTCCGAACCGGTACTTTATCGTATGCACATTTTTTACGCAATTATCTTGACACGCCCACTTTATATAAATATACTGCCGGTCAGTTTTAAAATGATTTTATTAGAAATTTGTGCAGGCTTTATCCTGCCCATACAGTTTTTATAAATCAATAGTTATAAAGGAGGTTTTTATGTCGTTAAATTCATTAGTTGATTCACGTGACATGAGATTTGTTCTTTTTGAAATGCTGGAACTGGAGAAATTGAACCGCTTCGAAAGCTTTAAGGAATTTGACAGGAGCATGTATGAGGATACTCTGGATCTGGCAGAAAAGATTGCCGTCGATCAGTTTTATTCGTCCAACGCCGATGGTGATAAAACCGGATTAAATTTTAATCCCAAGACTCATGAAGTAAAGGTGCCCGAATCGTTCCGTAAGGGATTCAACGCGTACGTAGAAGCGGGATTCCACAGCCTGTCGCTTTCGCAGGAAGAAGGTGGAATGGGTATGCCCGCCAGTATCACTATGGCGGCCGCGGAGTATTTTAATGCAGGCAATACATCGTTGACCATGTATTGCGGTGCGATTACCGGAGCGATTCACATCATTTTGCCTTTCGCTTCCGGAGAAGTGAAAAAAATGTATCTTCCCAAACTAATATCCGGGGAATGGGGCGGCACAATGTGTCTGACCGAACCGGGCGCCGGCTCGGATCTGGGAGCACTGAAATCAAAGGCGGTGAAGCAAAAAGATGGTACTTATCTTATTACCGGGCAGAAAACATTCATCAGCAACGGCGAACACGATTTAACCCCCAATATCATCCATCCGGTACTGGCCAGAATCGAGGGTGATCCCGAAGGAACAAAGGGCATCTCTATTTTCCTGGTACCGAAGTTTCTTATCAATAAAGACGGATCGCTTGGCGCACGCAATGACGTGTATTGCACAGGCGTCGAACATAAGATGGGGTTGAAGGGAAACGCCACATCGTCACTCAGTTTCGGCGACAACGGTAAATGTGTTGGACATCTGCTGGGGAAGGAACGCGAAGGCATGAAGATCATGTTTGTGCTCATGAACGCGGCCCGTATTCATACAGGTGTTCAGGCCGAGGCTGTTTCCAGCGCTGCCTACATGCACGCCGTCACTTATGCCCGAAATCGCATTCAGGGCTCGCATATCACCCAGATGCTCAATCCCGCTGCGCCGAAGGTCGCCATTATCGAGCATCCCGACGTGAAACGCATGCTGCTTTATATGAAAAGCACGATCGAGGGCATGCGGATGCTCTACCTTTTCCTTGCCTATCATGAAGATATCATGCATTCATCGCCCAACGCTGAAGAAGTCAAAGAATCAACGGGCATCGTCGAAATTCTCACCCCCATAGTCAAAGCCGGCATTTCCGATGCCGGGTGGCTGGTGACATCGGAAGCCATGCAGGTATACGGCGGTTACGGATACTGTTCGGAGTATCCCGTCGAGCAGTATGCCCGCGATGTCAAGGTATTCTCGGTTTATGAAGGAACCAATGCCATTCAGTCCCTTGATCTCCAGATGCGCAAAATCCTCATGAATCCTGAAATGTACAATTACTCGCAGCTCAAAAAACGTATGAATGATGCGATAGCAGGTGCCAAGGGTGTGGTGGATGAAAAGTATATCACCCCTGTCGTCCGCGGACTGGCGAAGCTCGAAGAAGTCATTGAAATGATGAAAAAGCAGCTGGGGGAAGGAAAGTTCATGGCGTTGGTCCTCAATGCTACACCGCTGCAACAAGCCTTCTTCCCGCTGATTGTGGCTTGGCTGCATCTCTGGAGTCTGACGATTACAATTCCCAAAATGAAAAAACTCGTTGGCGATGTCAAGGGCGAGGAAAGACAAAAGATAATTTCTGAAAATAATGAGGCGGCATATTACGCCGGCAGGGTGCTTTCGTCCCAGTTCTTTATCGGGGCGGAATTTCCGAAGTATTTCGGCATGATTGAATGCATTATGAATAATGAGGGCGCTGCAATTAAATCCGTTTCAGAGAACTTTACCGGAGCGCCTAAAGAGTAAAATTGAAAAGTAACTTATGCTAAAAAGAGAGCTGATCCCTGCGGGTCAGCTCTCTTTTTAGTTTTTTTCATGCATACATATTTCTTCATTATTTGTAACTAAGTTGCAAGAATATCAGAGCTGTAGTCCAATTTTTGTGGTGGCCACCCCAATTTTTATATTCCATAGACGGTTTCGTCTTGACAGGAAATATGATTTTATGGCCTTATAATTACTTTGAAAATACAATCACAAGACATACAGGAGGTTGAAAAGCAAGGTTATGAGCGAAAAATATGTATACTCTTTCTCGGAAGGATACGGAAAAAGCAAGAATCTTTTGGGAGGCAAGGGTGTTGGACTTGCGGAAATGGCTCATCTTAAAATTCCTATCCCGCCTGGTTTTACTATTACGACAGAAATTTGCACGGCTTTCTACAAAAACAAAGGCCGTTATCCACAAGGACTAAAAGAGCAGGTTTATAAAGCATTGCAAAAGATGGAACGGGAAGCCGGTATGAAATTCGGTGATCCTAAGAACCCTTTGTTGTGTTCTGCGCGTTCCGGGGCGCGAAAGAGTATGCCCGGCATGATGGAAACGGTGCTGAATATAGGTCTAACCTCAAAAACTATTCCCGGAATGATTGAGAAAACAAAAAACCCCCGCTTTGTTTGGGATTCTTACCGCCGTTTGATCCAGATGTATTCGGACGTTGTTATGGAAAAGGCCGAAGGTATCGAACCGGCGGAAGGGATGGGGGTGCGCCAACAGCTCGAACGTGAACTGGCGGCTATGAAACAGCGCCGCAGAGTTACGAACGATGTTGATCTTACGGAGCATGATCTGGCAGAACTTACAAAAATTTACAAGACCAGGGTAATGCAAGTCATTGGCAGACCCTTTCCTGATGATCCCTATGAACAATTATGGGGCGCTATCTCCGCCGTCTTTAAAAGCTGGAACGGGAAGCGTGCCATTTCCTATCGCCGAATTGAAGGAATTCCTGATGATTGGGGCACGGCGGTTAATGTACAGGCAATGGTATTTGGCAACATGGGTGAAAACTCAGCCACTGGCGTGGCTTTTACCCGTAATCCCGCAACAGGCGAAAACAAATTTTACGGCGAATGGCTGCCGAACGCGCAAGGTGAAGACGTTGTTGCGGGCATTCGCACGCCGAATCCGATCAATGAAGAAATGCGACAGATAGACGATACCGAAGGGCATCCCAGCCTCGAGAAGGCCATGCCCAAAGCTTACGCGCTACTCACAAAGATCCGCCAGAGACTCGAAAATCATTTCAAAGATATGCAGGACCTTGAATTCACCATCCAAGACGGCCGCGTCTGGATGTTGCAGACGCGCACCGGCAAGCGTAACGGTCCTGCTGCCGTCCGCATGGCCGTGGAGATGTTTAAAAGCAAAATGATTAGCGCCAGCGAAGCGGTGATGCGCGTAACTTCATCCCAGATCGATGAACTGCTCCACCCTATGGTTGACCCGGAGGCGGAAATGAAGGGAGAATTTCTGGCTAAAGGTCTGCCTGCCAGTCCCGGCGGAGCGGTAGGTCAGGTCGTATTTACGGCGGCAGATGCGGTGGGTTGGGCTAAAGCGGGCAAGAAGGTTATTCTCGTACGTGAGGAAACTAATCCCGAAGATGTCGAAGGCATGCGCGCAGCACAAGGTATTCTCACTGCGCGCGGCGGTATGACCTCACATGCAGCTTTGGTAGCTCGAGGATGGGGTAGGTGCTGTATAGTCGGCGCTGGAACTCTGCGCATTGATACACACCAGAAGACAATGATGGTCGACGGAAAAATAGTGCGGGAAGGTGAGATAATTACTCTCAACGGAACCAAGGGACGTGTGTACAAAGGTGCCTTAGCTATGATCAGCGGTACCGAAGATGACAAAAACTTCGCGGCATTCATGAAACTCTGCGATTCGGTGCGGCGCCTCAAGATCCGGACAAACGCCGATACACCAAAGGATGCCGCCAGAGCCATACAATTCGGTGCCGAGGGTATCGGCCTCTTCCGCACCGAACACATGTTCTATGGGGAGAATAGTGAAAAACCGTTATTTCATCTGCGTAAAATGATCCTATCTGACACCGTTGAAGAACGCCGCGCGGCATTGAATGATCTGTTCCCTTTTGTCAAGAACGACATCAAAAAGACAATGGAGGTGATGGCCGGCCGGCCGGTGACCATTCGCCTTTTGGATCCGCCGTTGCATGAGTTTGTGCCGGGAAATCCTGAAGAGCGTCAGCACCTCGCCGAAAGCCTTCGCATCTCGATGGATAAACTTAACAGCCGGGCGGAAAACCTGCACGAAGCCAATCCAATGATGGGTCATCGCGGCGTGCGTCTCGGCATCACCTATCCCGAAGTCAGTGAGATGCAAATCCGCGCTATTCTTGAAGGTGCGGCTGAACTCCTGAAGGAGGGCAAAAAGGTGCTGCCCGAAATCATGATTCCGGTCGTTTGCGACGTGGCCGAGTTCAAAAATCAAGCAACTCTGGTTAAGAAGATTCTTCCCGAAGTGTGCGCCAAGTATGGTCTCAAGAAAATACCGCACCTGGTAGGCACCATGATTGAAATTCCGCGCGCGGCGCTTCTTGCCGGCCGTATTGCCGAAGAAGCGGAGTTTTTCAGTTATGGTACAAACGATCTGACGCAGATGACATACGGTTTCAGCCGGGACGATGTCGGCGCTTTTGTGCCCGAATACGTGGAAAAAAGGATTATTCCGGTAGATCCATTTCAGGTTCTCGATCAGGATGGCGTGGGACAGCTCATCGAATTTGGAATTGAACGCGGACGCAAAACGCGGCCGGGATTGAAGGTCGGCATTTGCGGCGAGCACGGCGGCGAGCCGTCGAGCGTTATGTTTTGCCACCGCGTAGGCATGGATTATGTGAGTTGTTCGCCTTATCGCGTGCCGATAGCGCGACTGGCGGCCGCGCAAGCGGTGATCGAACAAAAGACAGCAGCGAAAAAGAAACATAAATAATCACGCAAATTAAAAAGCGTTTCGCTATATCGACAAAATGAATATGATAAATGAAGGGACATGAACATGGTTGTAAAAAATGAGAAGCTGAAAAAATGGATTGAAGATATTTCACAGATGTGCCTGCCGGATAATGTTTATTGGTGCGACGGTTCCAAGAAGGAATATGATCGCCTGATGTTGCAGATGGTCGAAAGCGGCGCAGCTATAAAACTCAAAAAACGAAAAAACAGCTTTTTGTTTCGTTCTGACCCTTCTGATGTAGCGAGAGTGGAGAACCGAACCTATATCAGCACTCCCTTACAGGTTGAAGCGGGTCCCACAAATAATTGGATCGCGCCCGATGAATTAAAGGCGACAATGAAGTCTCTTTATAAGGAGTGCATGAAAGGACGCACGATGTATGTGATTCCTTTCTCCATGGGGCCGATTGAATCACCGATCGCCAAGATCGGTATAGAAATAACGGATAGTCTTTATGTTGTTTGCAATATGCACATCATGACCCGCGTGGGAACAAAAGTTCTTGATAAGTTGGGGAAGGACGGCGAATTTATTCCCTGCCTGCATTCCATCGGCGCCCCGCTGGAAAAAGATCAGAAAGATGTGCCCTGGCCCTGCGCGCCAATGGAGAAAAAATACATCAGCCATTTTCCGGATGAAAATCTGATTTGGTCTTACGGTTCCGGTTATGGCGGCAACGCGCTTCTTGGT
>Ga0154766_123_pt4 | contig 13047 bp, 15 predicted proteins | sample Rifle2008BG16ft_FD_105774 | JGI IMG/M metagenome (GOLD analysis project Ga0154766, IMG submission 105774) | Deltaproteobacteria bacterium RBG_16_44_11
TTCTTTAAGGCCTGTGACGTCAGTTTCTCCAGTTCGTTGATGGTTATTTTCATCATGTCTCCTTACAGGAAGTAACAAAGGTTTGGTTTGTTTGTCTATCCCGATACGCTACGCTATCGGGATAATTCAACTTACAAGTTTCATTAGATATAGACTTTTTCCCAAAGGCGGTGTCAAATTTTGTCCGCGTCTTCGATAAAACATTTACTCAGCGCACCGGAATCAAGCAGTGACCACATCTTTGCTCTAACTACTTCCACTATCAATCCGTTCTTGATGATAAATATATCCTGGCGAGCAAGTTCATTTATTAATTCCCTGATTTCTGCCGGTTCTCTATGGGTGAACAGGGCAAGCCTTGGCAAGTGCTCTTCAATAACAACCTGCGCATGATCCATAAAATGAATTACAATAACCATGCGTGTCCACAGGTTGGTTAATTCATCGAGAGCCGTGTTGGATTCTTTTAAGCGGCGGGAAAGTCCTTTGAGCATGAAAATACCGACTTTATGGTTTTCTCTGACCAAATTACGGAAAGTATCGCCGTCAATCACTGCCAGATGGCTATCCTCAAGAGCACGCGCGGTGGCGCTGCGGCGAATATCAATGAAGGCGGCCATTTCACCAAAATATTGTCCGGCCTCCATTTTGGCTAACGTTTTTTTTACCTGACAGGAAACTTTTTCCAAACCAACTCGTCCGGAGAGGATATAAAACATTTCATTCCCGTTATCGCCTTCGTTAAAGATGATGCTGCCTTTCTCATAGGCGTGACCGAATTTTTTAAAAAGCCGTTCGTCAACTTTCATGTTGATTTTGCGAGGTTTGAGTATTGCTCTTTCCAGCAAAATCAGATCACGGCGCTGATATGACGACATGAGCTCCGCGCAAAATAAAAAAATCAAAGCTACATAAAAGACCCAGATAATCAGCAGAACAACCGGTTCTAACGTACCGAAGATAACGCCATACCGAGTATAGCTGGCAATATACCAGGTGAATAATTGCTTGGCAATTTCCATAAGCAGAGAGAAAAGGGCACTGCCGGCCAAAAGAACAGCAGGCCGAACTTTTGCTGTCGGTATGATCCAATAAATAAAGTAAAAGAAAAAAACAGATATAAAGTAGGGAATCACGTAACGCAGAAAAAATCCCGACATCGCCGTCAGAGAAATCTCGATTCCTCCGGGCAGTATAAGAGGTTGGGCTACCAATAAAGCAGCTACATAACTGACGACTAAACTCGCGGCACCTAGAATCCAGCCCATGGGGATCATGGATATCGCCAGAAATTTGGAAACAAAATAATTGCGCTTTTTTGCAGAACGAAAAATCATATTCAGCGCTGTTTCCAGGGAATTGAAAATTGCTGCCGAAAGCCATACGATACCCAAAACACCTATCCAGCCCAGCAAAAGCTTTTTACTTTCTATTTGACCAAGCTGTTCCAGAAGTTTTTCGGAAAAATAGGGATTAAAGTTGCGGATAGCTTCAAGAATGTCTGCTTGAATTTGGGGATAAGAGCTAAAAATATATCCTGTGACAATCATGGTCAGAATAAAAAGCGGAATGGCCGAAAGAATTGTGTATAGCGATATGGCCGCCGCTTGATTGGCATCCCCGTTGCTTCTGTAATTATTCAAAGTGTCCGATAGAATATCCCAACTGCCGGCCGCTTTCATTCTTAATGATTCGAAACGCTGGCGCAATTTCGGCGACTTGATATTCTTCTTTTTAACCATAAAAGTCCGATAATATTTAAGTTATGTGTATGAATAATTCTACAACTTGTAAAATTATATTGCAATGGTTAAGCTGCTGCGCTAATTTATTATCATGAACGCGATTCGTCTTTTAATTATTTTATTTTTGAGTCTATTATTTCTTGCGGCTTGTGGTAAAGAACAAGTGGACGATAAGCTCCGGCAAATGCCGGATAAACCTCCGGCTTACGGTGATATAATTGTTCGTGGCGATATCGGCGATGCCAGTAATTTGATTCCTTTGCTGGCTTCCGACAAACCTTCGCATGATATTGCCGGTTTAGTTTATAATGGCCTGGTAAAATACGATAAAAATATGAATATCATCGGCGATCTGGCCGAATCATGGAATATTTCCGCCGATGGCCTGGTGATTACCTTTCATTTACGCAAAAATGTGTTATGGCATGACGGTCGGTCGTTTACCGCGGCCGATGTGCTCTATACTTACCGCGTTACTGTTGATCCAAAAACTCCTACCGCTTACGCGGGAGATTTTCTCAAAGTCAAAAAAGCCGAAGCTCTCGACAAATATACTTTCCGCGTCACTTACGACAAGCCCTTCGCGCCCGCTTTAATCAGCTGGGGAAGCGCCATTTTACCCCGGCATCTTCTGGCGGGAACAGATATTACCAAAAGCAGGCTATCCCGTAATCCTATCGGCACCGGACCTTACAAATTCAAAGAATGGGTGGCCGGGCAAAAAATTGTTCTTGTTTTCAATCCCTATTATTTTGAAGGGCGACCCTATATTGACGGTTACATCACCCGCATCATTCCGGACACGGCCACTATGTTTTTGGAGCTGCGGGCTCAGAATCTCAGCACGATGGATTTGACGCCGCTGCAATACACACGGCAGACGGAAAATAATTTATTTCGGAAAAATTTCAACAAATATCGCTATCTAGGATTTAAATACACTTATCTTGGCTATAATTTAAAAAATCCGCTTTTTACCGATAAAAGAGTGCGCCAGGCAATTTCCTACGCCATTAATAAAGAAGAAATTATCAGCGGCGTAATTCTGGGTTTGGGAAAACCGGCGACCGGCCCTTACAAACCGGAAACATGGGCTTATAACGAAAAAATTAAACCCTATCCCTACAATCCGCAAAAAGCCAGAGAGCTATTACGCGCCGCCGGCTGGACCAAGACGAATAAAGACGGCATTCTGGAAAAGGACGGCCATCCTTTTGTTTTTGAGTTGATTACCAATCAGGGAAACGAAACACGGCAGAAATGTGCGGAAATAATTCAAAGACAACTCGCGGAAATCGGCATAAAAGTGAAAATAAGAATTTTGGAATGGGCAGCGTTTGTGAACGATTTTATTAACAAACGGCGCTTTGAAGCCGTTATTCTGGGCTGGACGATACCCTTGGATCCGGACGCTTATGATGTCTGGCATTCCAGCAAGACCGCTCCTGAAGAATTAAACTTTATCTCCTACAAAAATGCCGAAGTAGACGCACTGTTGGAAAAAGGGCGCAGCACGTTCAACCAGAAGGAAAGGAAAAAATACTATGACCGGTTTCAGGAAGTACTGGCCGAGGATCAGCCTTATACTTTCCTTTACGTTCCGGACGAATTGATCATCATCAGCAACCGTTTTAGAGGCATAGAACCCGCGCCCATCGGCCTGAGCCATAATTTCATCAAATGGTATGTTCCCCAAGACGAGCAAAAATATACCATGACAAAATAATCACCGGGGTAAATGTATCAATAATTCTTTTCCGATATAAGCAAAGCGCTGTATAGTAGTAAATTATTTTTTAAAAGAGACTTTAACTGTACCTAAGTCTTTGACGTTGGCTTTGAAGTTTTTAATGCCTGTGGATACATCTTTTACCTGGGCGGGCGATGTTACCAGACAAGAAGTCATTTTGCGTAATTTTTCGGTGTGCTGAGATAAATAATCGAAAAAACCGGTGACCATTGCCTCGACAATGCCCGCGGTATCCAAGCTTATACGGTTTTCGCCGGGCAGTTCAAAGGAAAATTCATCCATGAGCATTCCGTCAACGGCGGCAACTAATTGGTAAGCGGCGTCATGAATTTTTTCAGCATTAAATCTGACAAGTTTTCCCATGCCAAAAAGCAATAAATACTCGGCGCCGATACGTTGTGGAAAGGGAAGAATAGCTTTCTCGGCAAATTCTCCGCTGATTTTCTCCCGCTTAATTTCTCGGGAAATCAAACCATTAAGACGCCAATCAATAAATCCGCAAATGCCGCGTGGCGGTTTTTCATCGACAAAGATACCCAGCACCAGACATTTATGTTTTGGCACGTCGGGCGGTTCTGTGGAGAGATGTAGTTTCATTTTCCTTGCTTAATTTTAAATTGAGGGCATCTAAAATGCCGTTGATAAAAGATCCGGAATTCTCTGAGCCGAAAGTCTTTCCCAAGTCAATGGCTTCATTCAAGGTAACTTTCGGCGGAATATCAGCGCAGTAAAGAAACTCAAAAACCGCCATTCGCAAAACGCTTATGTCCACCTTGGACATGCGCTTAAGCGACCAATTATCGGAACAACCGGCGATAAGCTTATCGAGTTCTTCTCTGTGTTCCCATGTGCCTTGCACTAAAGTTGCGGCAAATTCTTTGGCTGCTTGGGGAGCGGCAAAATTGCCCCAAAAAAGATTCAGCGCCTTTTGCACATCAATACTCACAAAATTAAGACTGTAAAGAACCTGTAAGGCAATTTCCCGTGCCTTTCTCCTTCCGCGCATCTAAAATTCCGCACCTCAAAAACCATGATTTACATCGCCCTGTCATCCTTATGGCTCTTTATCATGACATGATGGCAATGTGGCTGCTAAATTTTTTTGAATAAATCAACAATTTCTATAGCCGTCATTGCCGCATCGGCGCCTTTGTTACCGGACTTTGTTCCCGCGCGCTCAATCGCCTGTTCAATAGTATCTGTCGTCAACACTCCGAATACCACAGGAACTTCCGTCTCCAAACCAACGCTGGCGATACCCTTGGATACTTCAGCGCTGATGAATTCAAAATGAGGCGTCGCGCCGCGAATTATCGCGCCCAGACAAATGATGGCATCGAAACGGGCGCTTTTTGCCAATTTTTTCGCGGTAAGAGGTAATTCAAAAGAGCCGGGAACTTTGTAGATGGCGATATCCTTTTCTTCCGCACCGGCTCTGGTCAACGCGTCTATGGCTCCATCGATAAGTCTGCTGCAAATAAAATCGTTAAAACGGCTGGCCACAATGCCAAACTTCATTCCCTTGGCGACAATTTTTCCTTCAATTATTTTCGGCATGATTAATTACCATCCTTGTAATATTGTTTTGCTTATGTGCTGCCTAAATTTTTAAGAGATGCCCCATCTTCTTTTGTTTGGTCTGCATATATCTTATATTGTTTTCGTTTGGGTGAACCTCCAGCGGAACTCTTTTAGTAATCTCGATTCCGTAACCTTCCAATCCGACGATTTTCTTGGGATTGTTTGTCATCAATCGCATTTTATGTACCCCCAGGTCAACAAGAATCTGTGCCCCGATGCCATAATCCCTTAAATCCGGCTTAAAGCCAAGAGCGATATTGGCTTCTACCGTGTCGTGACCATCTTCCTGCAGGGCGTAGGCTTTGATTTTGTTCACAAGCCCGATTCCGCGGCCTTCCTGCCGCATATAAACGATGACGCCTTTTCCTTCCTTTTCCACCATTTCCATGGCGCGGTGAAGTTGATCTCCGCAGTCGCACTTTTTTGAGGCAAAAACATCGCCCGTTAAGCATTCCGAATGCACACGTACCAGCACTTCATCATCTTTTTTGATTTCACCTTTCACGAGAGCGATGTGCTGCATATCGTCGACTTCATTTTCATAAACGATAACGGTGAAATCACCGCCATAAACGGTAGGGATTGTTGCCTGCGCCACTCGTCGAATGAGCGATTCATTTTGCATCCGGTAGTCGATCAGATCGGCAATGGTAACTATTTTTAAGTTGTACTGACGGGCAAAAACTTCCAAATCCGGCATTCGTGCCATTGTGCCGTCATCTTTCATTATTTCACAAATCACACCGGATGCTGTCAAACCGGCCAGACGACATAAATCAACCGAGCCTTCCGTTTGTCCGGTGCGCACTAAAACGCCGCCTTTACGGGCACGGATCGGAAAAACATGGCCGGGGCTGACTAAATCTTCCGGTTTGGCTTCGGGATTAACAGCGGCTTTAATTGTTGTGGCTCTATCCGCGGCGGAGATTCCCGTGGTGACGCCTTCTCGCGCTTCAATGGAAACGGTAAACGCCGTTCCAAACCGAGCTTGATTTTGCTGAACCATTTGCTGAAGTTTGAGCTTGTCCGCAATATCTTCGCTCAGCGTCAGGCAGATTAATCCCCGGCCGTAACGCGCCATGAAGTTAATGGTCTGGGCAGATACAAACTGCGCCGCCATACAAAGATCGCCTTCGTTTTCCCTGTCTTCGTCATCAACGAGAATAATCATTTTCCCGCTGCGAATATCGTCAATTGCTTCTGTAATTTTGCTTATGGCCATTATTTCGCTATCCTTACTTATTTAGAAATCCGTGTTGCGCTAAGAATTCATTATCTATCCCCCGCGAAGTTTGCAATAACTTTTCCACATATTTGCCCAGAATGTCTGTTTCAATGTTGATCAGATCCGCTTCTTTTTTCATCACCAGGGTGGTTTTGTCCGCCGTGTGCGGAATTATATTAACATAAAACCTGCCTTTTTCAAGTTTGTTTACGGTAAGGCTGACTCCGTCCAGCGCGATCGAACCTTTCTCCACAATATAGCGCGAAAGGTTATCATCTATTGAAATGGCTAAAATCAGCGAACCCGATTTTTGTGTTTGAGAGAGAATTCTGCCGGTTGTATCAACATGGCCTAAAACGAAATGCCCGCCTATATAGCCGCCTACGCGCAGTGACTTTTCCAGATTGACTTTATCTCCCGTATGCAATTGTTTAAGATTTGTTTTGCCCAGCGTTTCGGCGGAAACATCGGCTTGAAAAATATTTTGATTTCTGGCGGTGAGGGTAAGGCAAGCTCCGTTTACCGCGATACTGTCGCCGATGGCGACATCGGTCAGGCTGATGGCGGCATCAATTTCCAAGACAGCGTCAGCGCCTTTTATGTTCAGACGCTTTACTTTGCCTAATCCTTCTACAATGCCGGTAAACATAAAATCACTTTTTTCCTTTACTGAGCAAATCCTTTAATTCGGACATGAACTCTCCAACGTCGCGGAATTGACGATAAACCGACGCAAAGCGGACATAAGCCACGCCATCGAGCTTCTTTAGTTCATCCATAACTTTTTCCCCGATAACAGTCGAGGGAATTTCCTCGCCCTGAAATTCCTGACAGGCTGTCTCCACGTTACCCACGATGTTTTCCATTGCCTCCATGCTGATGGGACGCTTTTCGCAAGCCTTCATGACCCCATTGCGGATTTTCATCCGGTCAAAAGACTCGCGGCGGCCGTCTTTTTTCACGACCATGGGCAGAATATCTTCCACAAACTCATAAGTGGTAAAACGTTTTTGGCAACCCAGGCATTCCCGGCGGCGGCGGATAGCCTTGCCGTCCTTGCTTATCCGCGAATCAATCACTTTGTTTTCTGCATCAGAGCAAAAAGGACATTTCATTACTTTGGTTACCGTTCTGTTCCTAAAGCTTAGAGTTGATCAGTTTTAACTCCCGCTTCCTTGAGCATTTGCGCGGCTAACTTATCATGATATCCATTACGGATAACGACACGTACTACGCCGGCATTGATGATCATTTTAGCGCAAATAACGCAGGGATGATTGGTACAATAAAGGGTTGAACCTTTGGCGCTTACTCCATGTAATGCCGCCTGAATAACGGCGTTTTGCTCCGCGTGCAAGCCGCGGCATAGTTCATGACGTTCACCGGAAGGCACTTTAAGTTTTTCACGCATACAACCGATATTGAGGCAATGTTTGAGCTTGGAAGGAGCGCCGTTATACCCTGTCGCCAGTATGCGGTGATCCCGCACCAATGCCGCTCCCACAGCCCGGCGAAGGCAAGTACTGCGCCGGGATACTAGTTCGACAATATCTAAAAAATATGTGTCCCAATCAGGTCTTGTGCTTATTTTGTTTTTTGAATTGGCTGAAGCGACTTTCTTTACGGCCATATTTATCATGCTTTCTCGAAGCTGAGAATTTCCGGCAGTTGCCGGATTGTAGGCCTTAAATTCTCTGTTGATAAAGAGGAAACTGTGCGCAAATAGTTTTTACTTTTTGGGCTACTGCCTGAATTTTCTTTTCATTGGTAATATTTTTGATTACTTCTACGATACAGGAAGCGATTTCGCGCATTTCGTTTTCCTTCATACCCCTTGTTGTGACGGCGGGAGTGCCGATGCGAATTCCGCTGGTTACTTGCGGTCCTTGAGTATCAAAGGGAATACCGTTTTTATTGACAGTTATGCCCGCCCGGTCAAGAGCTTCTTGGACTTCTTTACCGGTAACACCCTTAGTAGTCAAATCGACCAGCATCATATGATTGTCTGTTCCACCGGAAACAAGACGTAATCCCTGATTTATTAGTTCTTCCGCCAGCGCTTTGGCGTTTTTAATAATTTGACGCTGGTATTCCTTAAATTCGGGCGAAAGTGCTTCTTTAAAAGCGACAGCTTTTGCCGCGATGATATGCATCAATGGTCCGCCCTGAGAGCCGGGGAAAATCCTGCTGTTCAAGGTTTTAGCATAAGCTTCTTTGCACATAATCAAACCGCCGCGCGGTCCGCGCAGGGTTTTATGTGTTGTCGAAGTCACATATTCGCAAATAGGCACAGGCGTGGGATGAAGACCTGTGGCGACAAGTCCGGCGACGTGGGCAATGTCCGCCATAATTACTGCGCCGACTTCATCGGCTATCTTTCGGAATTTCTGAAAATCAAGCGTCCGCGGATAAGCGCTGGCGCCGACAATAATCATTTTGGGTTTATGTTCCTTTGCTAATTTTTCCACTTCGGTAAAGTCAATAGTTTCCGTATCCCTGCTGACGCCGTAAGCGACAATCTTATAAAGTTTGCCGGAGAAATTTGCCGGGCTTCCGTGGGAGAGATGTCCCCCGTGAGAAAGATTCATTCCTAAAACCGTATCGCCCGGCTGCACCGCCGCGAAATATACGGCCATATTCGCCTGTGTGCCGGAATGAGGCTGAACGTTTACATGGTCCGCTCCAAAAAGCTTTTTACATCGATCAATGGCTAAATTTTCGGCGATATCGACAAATTCGCAGCCGCCGTAATAACGGTTACCAGGATAACCTTCGGCGTATTTATTTGTCATTATACAGCCCTGCGCTTCCAAAACCGCTTCACTGACAAAATTTTCTGAAGCGATAAGTTCAATGTTGTGCGCCTGGCGACGTGTTTCCGATTTAATAGCCTGGTTTATTTCCGGGTCAACTTTTTCCAAAAAAGACATGAAAACTACTTCCTCCCTCGCGTTTCACTTTCTCAGGTGACATATTTTTTGAATACCAAAACGGCGTTAACACCGCCAAAACCAAAAGTATTGGACATGGCCGTATTTATTTGTTTGTGCCGGGCGACATTGGGAACATAATCAAGATCGCATTCGGCATCGGGGTTTTCCAGATTTATAGTCGGCGGAATGATGCCTTCCTTTATGGCCTTAATAGCAAAAATGGCCTCCACACCACCTGTTCCGCCCAACATGTGACCGGTCATCGATTTCGTGGAGCTGACCATGAGCTTTTTGGCGTGGTCTCCAAAAAGGGATTTGATGGCTTGTGTTTCATATAAATCGTTGAGCGGAGTTGATGTGCCGTGGGCGTTGATATAATCAATATCCGCGGGATTTAATCCGGCGTCTTTTATTGCGATCTTCATGCTGCGCGCGGCCCCTTCATGTCCGGGGGGTGGGGCAGCCATATGAAAAGCGTCTGATGTGCATCCGTAACCTGCAAGTTCCGCGTAAATACGCGCGCCTCTGTTTTGGGCAAACGATAATTCTTCCAAAATCACTATACCGCAACCTTCTCCAAGAACAAAACCATCGCGGCCCTGATCAAACGGCCGGCTCGCTTTCTGGGGCTCATCGTTTCTCGTCGATAGAGCCCGCATGGCGCAAAAGCCGCCGACGGCCAGTGGAGTGATTGCCGCTTCGACGCCTCCTGCAATCATAATATCGGCATCTCCGTAGGCAATAGTTTTATAAGCGTCGCCAATCGCCGATGTTCCCGAGGCGCAAGCGGTCACGGCGCAATTAATAGGGCCTTTGGCGCCAAAGCGAATAGAGACATGGCCGGAACCTAAATTGGCTAGAACTGCCGGAATGGTAAAGGGCGAAATCTTGCGCGGGCCGGAATTGAGTAATACTTTTATTTCACTCTCCACTGTGGTTACACCACCGATACCGGAACCGATTATTACGCCGGCGCGTTCAGAAAAATCGGGACTAATTTCCAGCTTAGCGTCAGCCATGGCCATTTCGGAAGCGGCGATGGCGTATAAAATAAAATCGTCATAGCGGCGGACTTCCTGCTTATCCACATACTGCATCGGATCGAAATTTTTGATCTCACCGGCAATCCTGGATTTAAAAGCTGAGCTATCGAATTTGGTAATCGGACCAATGCCGGATTTTCCCGCGATGGCGCCTTCCCATGATTCCTGAGCGGAATTACCCAGCGGCGTCAACGCCCCGAGGCCGGTTACAACGACGCGCCTTTTCATTAATTAATACCCTGGTAAATTTAGTTAATGTTTTTACTTTTTAAAAACTCAATGACGTCTTTAATCGTGCGGATCTTTTCCAGCTCTTCATCCGCTATTTCTATACCAAATACTTCTTCCATTTCCATGATGAGTTCAACAAGATCCAGCGAATCCGCCCCCAAGTCATCAATAAAAGAAGCCTCCAGAACACATTCTTCCTTGGTGACATCCAGCTGTTCCATCACAAGCTTGATAACTCTCTCTTCTAATGTCATGTAAAAATCCTCCTCCAGTCTGATATTGTCCTAAAAATTGAGCCGAATAATGTTTCTTTTACCTGTTTTTGGAAAATATTTCCTTACTTTTTTCTATGCGGAAAATAATTCCGCAGTTTTATGCAATGAATCGACATCTTCCACGCTAAATAACTCGATATTTTTATTTATCCTTTTAATCAAACCGCAAACGGTTCTTTTAGGGCCGATTTCGATAATTTCCCTCACGCCCATTGCCGCCATCTTCTCCACGGTTTGCCGCCATTGAACAGGCAAAACAATTTGATCAACAAGAAGCTTGCGCGCGTTATCCTTGGTATAAAAGACAGCCGGATTGGAGTTAGGAATCACCGGCACACTTGGATCGAGGAATTCGACCGGCTCCAGTTTTTCTTTGAGCATATCCGCTGCTTTTTGCAGTAAACTGCAATGACAGGGTGCGCTGATAGGCAGGCGCACAACTTGCTGAGCTCCCTTTTGTTTTGCCGCGAGCATTGCTTTTTCTACTGCCGCCGCGTGACCGGAAACAACAATTTGCTGAAGAGTGTTGTGAATCGCTACTGAAACCTTAGCGTCAGCCTTGCTTACCTCAGAGCATAATAATTCCACGTTATCACCATTAAGCCCAATAATGGCCGCCATGGCGCCAAGGCCGGCGGGAACTGCTTCCTGATGGTAGCGGGCACGTGCCTGTACCACGGAAAAAACATCTTCAAAACCAATAGCGCCGGCGGCATATAAGGCGGAATATTCACCCAGGCTATGTCCGGCCATAACCATCGGTTTAATCGAAATTTTTTCTTTAAAAATGCTATAAATCGCAATACTTAACGTCAAAACGGCTATTTGTGTGTTGACGGTTAAATTAAGTTTTTCCTGTGGTCCTTCCAAGCAAAGTTTACGCATGTCCATTCCCAGCACCGTGCTGGCGCGGTCAAATACATTCCGGACAACATCAAATTCCTTCAATAGCGAACTGCCCATGCCGACATGCTGTGTGCCTTGCCCCGGAAAGACGAATGCGGTTTTACTCATCGTCAATATTCCTTTTTAATATTAGGCAGTTTTTTCCGGTTTTTTATAGTCCTTGCCCCGATAAGTGCCGCAGTTCGGGCAGGCGCGATGAGGTAACTTCGGTTCGTTGCATTGCGGACATAAAGACAATGAAGTCGGCGTCAAAAAATCATGCGCCCTTCTGGTATTGCGCCTCGTTTTGGAATGTCTCTTTACTGGATTTGGCATAGTTTATCCTTAATTTAGGGTTAGTTTGTTATTTTAAAATTTTTTAGTACAGCCATACGGCTGTCCACACAACCCAAATGGCAATTGCAGGAAGAATAGTTCAGATTAGTGCCGCATTGCGGACATAAACCCTTACATTCTTGACTGCAGAGCGCTTTGATCGGTATTTGTAAAATTATCTGCTCACAGATAATGGGCGTCAGATCGATAAAATCACCATGATAATGACTAATTTCCAACTCTTCTTTTTTGAGCTCAAAATCTTCTTTGGTTTGGGCTTTCTCGGGGACTAATGTATAAGTAAAATCAGCAATCACGGGCAGTTTTGTCTCTTCCAGACAACGGCTGCAATTAATATCGATAATTGCGGAAAGCTTTCCTCGGATAAAGACAGTGCTGGAGGTTTTTGTTATCAGACAGTTTACGTCCGCCCTGCCTATGAAAAAATCGGGGATCTCGCCGTCTTTAAAGCACTCCTTAAACCAGGCGCCGTCTTCGGAAAAAGCGAAGTTTAGCCCCTCCTCGGGAATGGTAACTACATTAATTTTCAAAGAAGTAGTTGTCGAAATCATACTGATTTGTCAAACTTTCGCCAAACGTATTAAGCGCGGAAGTTAATTATAAAATCCGCGGCTTGTCAAGGATAATTTAACGTTTTTAGCCAATTGCAGCTTGACAAAAGAGAGCCCTCAATCCTATAAAATTGCAGTAAATAAGGAAAATAAAACGATGAAAAAAATTAGAACCCGCTTCGCGCCTTCACCGACCGGTTTTCTGCACATCGGCGGCGCGCGAACAGCTCTTTTTAATTGGCTTTTCACCCGTCATCACGGCGGTGAATTTGTCTTGCGCATCGAAGATACCGATCAGGCACGTTCGACGGAAGAATCAACAAAAGCCATCCTTGACGCCATGAAGTGGCTGGGCTTAAATTGGGATGAAGGTCCTTATTTTCAGGCCGAGCGGGTTGGTTTGCACCGGGAGATGGTGCAAAAGCTGATTAACGAAGGCAAAGCTTATTATTGCACCTGCACGCCGGAAGA
>Ga0154766_147_pt2 | contig 12883 bp, 14 predicted proteins | sample Rifle2008BG16ft_FD_105774 | JGI IMG/M metagenome (GOLD analysis project Ga0154766, IMG submission 105774) | Deltaproteobacteria bacterium RBG_16_44_11
CACCGGAAGCTTTCACCATCTGCAGCGTCTGCTCATGAGCATCGCGATCATGGATAATCACCGGCAGTTTCAGTTCTTGCGCCAGTTCCAGTTGCCGGTTGAACATTTCGATTTGTTTTTCGTGCGGTGAAATATTGCGAAAAAAATCTAAACCGATTTCTCCATAGGCAATAACTTTTTTGTCTCCGGCAAGCACGCGCAGATCATCAAAAGTTTTATTTGATGTCTTGGCTACATCATGCGGATGAATACCAATGGTTGCGTAGATATTTTCATATTGATGGGCAAGAGATAAGGCTTTACGGCTAAGAACCAAGTTTGTTCCCACTGTTATAATATAATCAACACCTGCCTGCCGGGCCCGCTCGATTACTGCCTCTCGGTCGGAATCGAATTCTTTCATTTCCAGGTGGGCGTGGGAATCAATTAACATAAAAATTATTTTTCGATTTCTTCGAGACTTACTTCCTCAGCATTTTCCGCCACGTCAGGAATTTTTTTTAATAATGCCTGTAAATCTTTTTCGGAAACATCACCGGACAATAATTTACGCGACAGAATGCGTTTATCGAGGTCAAGTAATTCTGTCTTCACTTTTTTTGACATGTTTTGCTCTCCCCTCCTCAGCTGAATTGAACGAACGGACTACTATTACATTTTCGCAACTTAATCAAGCATGAAGAGTAAACCCGCAGATTTTTTAATTGTTTTATATGGGAAATACCTTGACACCAACAATCCTTTTCGCTAAATACTCTAATAAATTTGATACAATTACTCTGTTGCAGAGCTTTGTAACAAAACCAGCTATGACTAAAATTATTATTTTCGTTATTCTCTCATCAATAATCTTCAAGATTTCCTGGCCTGCTCTATTCAATGCCGGCAGCCGTAAGTTTTACCGTTTTTTTGCTTTTGAGTTTCTCCTGATTTTAATTCTCGTCAATAGTGGTTACTGGTTTTTTAAGCCTTTTTCCTTATTTCAAATAATTTCTTGGGTATTATTAATTCTTTCTCTTTTTCTAGTACTTCCCGGTCTCTATCGTCTTTACACCCAAGGAAAACCAACCGCAACAGCAAATATTGAAACTACAACCAAACTGGTAACTTCCGGAATATATAAATACATTCGTCATCCTCTTTATAGTTCACTTATATTTCTTGGCGCCGGATGCTTTTTTAAAAATACTTCGCTTCTGGCAGCAAGTTTGTTTATAGTTATGACAGTATTCATTTACGCTACGGCTCTAACCGAAGAAAAAGAAAATATGCTTAAGTTTGGAGCTGATTATGCTGTTTATATTAAAAAATCGAAGATTTTTGTTCCTTTTTTATTCTAATTTAAAATAATTAGGAGAAAAATTAAACGCTCATGCGGCTCAATATTGCACCAGGAAAAGAAATACACTTACTTTTGGACAAAAATAACATCCGCAAATCAAAGATTGATCAACTTATGTCCAATGATTTTTTTTCGATTGAGCAAACACAGCCGATTATCGAAAAAGATTGCTTAAACAAAATTTTACTTTTAACTTACCTGACGACTAAAGAAAGGCCAGGCCGTTTCGGTTTCGAGGCGAGAATACAAGCCATCACTTCAGACGCTAGAATCATTTTGCATAAATTAAATGACCCTGCTCCTTGTGATTTACGGGCATGGCCAAGGATTAGCCACAATTTGCTGCCGAATATCCGCGCTTATTGCGAGGAAAAAGAAAGTCAGGTTATAGACATATCGAGCATCGGCGTTCATATAATTTTATACGAAGGCGAAGAAGAACATGATATTGACGCTGTGGTTAAGATGAAATTAATTTTTGAAAACGGCCAGATTTATATCGAGGGTAAAATACTGCGCAAGTGGAAAGATAATTACCAGAGAAATCATCTTGCCCTTTCATTTTCTGAGAAAAATAATATAAGCCAATTCATTTATTGAAATAATTTTTTTTCAGGTAAAATATTCTGTGCACACGCTACCGATTAAAGTCAAAAAAAGCAGGTTAATCCACTCACCTGATAACAATAAAATATTGGTTGATTGGAAGAACTTCGTTTTTGGTTTCACTGGTACTTCAAAATACTAAATTACTTCTTTAACCGCGGATCAAGTGCGTCCCTGATACCCTCTCCCAAAAGATTGTAGCCGACAACAGTGATTAATATGGCCAGCCCCGGATAAAGGGAAAGCCACCAAGCAATATCGATATTGTCTTTACCGGCAGTTAAAATATTGCCCCAACTGGGTGTCGGCGGCTGCACACCGATGCCTAAAAAGCTCAATGCCGATTCGGTAAGTATCGCACCGGCAATGCCTAATGTGGCCGCGACCAAAATTGAAGCAAACGCATTGGGTAATATATGCAAAATAATAATCCGCAAGTCGCTCGCTCCCATTGCTTTTGCGGCTTGAACAAAATCCCTTTCCTTCAGTGAAATAAAATCAGCGCGCACCAGTCTAGTCACACCCATCCAGCCCGTCAAACCGATGACAATCATAATATTCCAGATGGAAGGTTCCAAAAAGGCGATGACCGCCAGAATCAGAAAAAAAGTGGGAAAACAAAACATGATATCCACGAAACGCATGATTACCGCATCGATCCATCCGCCATAATAACCGGCCAGCGAACCCATAATTATCCCGATAACAATAGCCAAACCGGTAGCGACAAAACCAACTTTAAGCGAAATTCTTGCCCCCCAAATCATCCGGGAAAGAACATCACGTCCCAATTGATCCGTACCTGATAAATGCTCCCATGAAGGAGATGCTAAAACGTTTTTCAGATCAATCTGGCCTGGATCATACAGGGCAAGCCAGGGCGCCAAAAACGAAACGATAAAAAGCAGTAAAACAATGCCGCTACCGACAAGCATTAATTTATTTTTATAAAACATTTCCCAAAAGCCCATTGCTACAACAACCTCAAACAAGTTAATTCTTTCAAACAATCTATTTTTGCAAGACGGCTTTGAAAAAAAGCTCCAGATGCGAGGCACGCAAGGCCATGAGGAGTGAGACGTATTTTTGTCATACGCCGCAACGACGAAGGCCGCCGCGTAACAAAGCAGATGGACTTTTTACAAAGCCGTCAAGAGATGCGAATGCGTGGATCCGCCAGCGCATAGGAAACATCCGCAATTAAATTCCCCAAAAGTGTTAAAATCGCGCCAATAAGCAAAATCCCCATTACCGTAGGGTAATCTCTGGCCATAACCGCCATATAAAAAAGCTGCCCCATCCCCGGAATGGCAAAGATTGTTTCGAAGATGACACTGCCCCCGATTAGCCCGGGAATAGATAATCCCAGAATCGTTATGGCCGGCAACAGTGCATTGCGCAGGGCATGCTTATAAATAACATTTCGCTCGCTTACGCCCTTGGCCCGCGCTGTCATGATATAGTCCTGACGGATGACCTCCAGCATGTTCGCCCGCATATAGCGGGAAAGTCCGGCCAATCCGCCGAAAGCAGAAATGAATACAGGCAAAATCAAATGTTTCGCCAAATCAATAAACTGAGCCCCGGTGCCAAGATACTCGTAATTCAGTGAACGCAATCCTGAAATCGGCAGCCACCCTAGATGTATACCGAAAAAAATCATCAGCAATAACGCCAGCCAGAACGTAGGCACGGCAAAACCGATAAATACCAGCACGGCAGTAATTTTGTCGAAGAGCGAATTCTGATGGACGGCCGATAACACACCAATCGGCACGGCAACGGCAATGATTATTATTAAAGAGATTAAATTGATTAAAATCGTAATGGGAAGCCTTTCCATAATCTTGGCGACAACAGGACGATGGTCGGTGGAAAAAGATATTCCCAAATTTCCACGGCTGATCTTTTTCAGCCAGGACCAATACTGCTCATGAATAGGCTTGTCCAGCTCATACAAAGTTTTAAGCCGCTCTTTCATTTCCACCGATGATTTCGGATTCATTTGGGTCTGTAAATCAGTGGGCGAACCGGGAGCCAGGCGCATAACGAAAAAACAAATGACCGTAATTCCCAGTAAAAGCGGAATCATAAAGATTAATCTTTTAATTGTATATCGAAGCATTTTATTTCTCTGAAATCAATTCTATAATATCCAAATATTTAAAGATTAAATAAAATTAAAAAGAGCCATGTTTTTGATGTTTTCCAGCGACTGCCAAAGGTCAGCTTGATCGTGGGCCTCCAATGTTATGACTGGTTTAACTTTGATTTTCCGTAATTCTTCAAATAATTCATTAAAGGAAAAATTACCGTTACCCACCGGCAGATGTTCATCTTTTAGCCCAAAATTATCGTGTAAATGCAATTGGCCTAGATATTTTCCCAACTCCTGCAGCCAAATATTCAGTGGTGTATAAGAAAACACGTTAAAATGACCTGTGTCAAAACAAAAACAAATACTATCCGAAGACAGAGCATCGAAGAGACGGCGCAAAATATGCGGTTCTTTATCATAAACATTTTCCAAGGCAATAATTGTTTTAGCGTCTTTAGCCAATGCAACCAACTCTGTCCAGGTTTTAATGCTGCTTTCCAGCCATAAATCATCACAATCGACATAATACCGGTCATCGAAAGAAGGATGACAAACTATCCTTAATGGATGAAAATACGGCACCAGATCGAATATCTGCTTTATTCTATCTAAACTTGCCTGGCGAATTTTATCATCCAGCGCTCCGGGACGTAAATCCATAAAAGGACCATGGAAAGTTAATTTTAAACCGGCGCCGGCAAAAAGTTTTGCCGTCTCTATACATTTTGATTTATCTAAGTTCTTTAATGCATAGTGACTGAAATAAATTTCGGGATTGAGCTTGCGCTGAAGAATGGCTTCCTGATACTGAGGCATAAGGTGAAAAGGTATGTGCACCTGAACCTTGCTTAAAATATCTTGCATGATCAAATCCTTTTTTATCAACAAGTTGATTTTATTTATCATGGTGAATTTTTTTTCACAATAACCAAATACCTTTTATTAGTGTAAATAATGTATCTAATAGCTGCGCGCATTAAGCAATGCAGATTGCTATGTCATTATATAAATGCAGCATTGTCATCTCCAATTTTTTATGGCATATAAAAACATCTAAGGTGGTTAGGCTGAAGACTGAAGGATATAAAGGGTAAACCTTACAAAAACGGGAGGTCTATTTGCCGGCAAAGAAAAATGAATCCAAGAAGCGTCTCCTTTTGTGCATCAACGCAACTTTAAAGAAAAAAGCTAAAGATATTATTGTTTTGAATGTAAAAGAACTTTCCAGTTTTACGGATTACATGCTTATTTGCAGTGGCGCCACAGAGAGGCAAGTTCAGGCAATTTCTGCGGCCATACAGGAATTCTTAAAGAAAGCGGGCATAAGGCCTCTGGGTGTAGAGGGTGAAGCCAACGGACAGTGGATTTTGCTGGATTACGCTGACGTCGTCATTTCTGTTTTTCAGGAAAGCCTTAGAGCGTTCTATGATATAGAAAATTTGTGGGACGCCCCTCGTATGAATATCGATGAAAATGCCATAGAAATAAAAAGCTTAAGCAAGGCAATGACTTGATTTTCAATGAAATTTTAAACAATATCGGCAATATAATTTTTCCGCCTCAGTGTATAAGTTGCGCTACAATTTTACAGCCATCTGAAGAAAAAGTCTTTTGCCCCACGTGCCGGAAACAAATCAAGTATTTAACCCGAAGTCTGTGTCCTATTTGCGGAATGGCGTTCTTGAATAGTCCGTCAGAAAGTCATTTATGCGGAAATTGCTTGGAAAATAAGCTCTATTTTTCTTGTGCCCGCGCCGTCGTAAGCTATGAAACAATTATTCTTAATGCAATTCATCAGTTTAAATATGGCCGCGATTTATCCATTGGCTCCGCACTGGCCTCTTTCCTGGCAGATTTTTCATTTTCCGATTTTGAATTTCAAGATTACTCTCTTCTCGTTCCCGTGCCCCTGCATATAAAAAAGTTGCGAGAACGCGGATTTAATCAATCTCTGATTTTGGCAAATGCCCTGGGAAAAAAACAGCGTATTGACGTAAATTTTTCCTTGCTAAAACGGCGTAAATCTACTTTAACTCAAACAGGTTTAAGCAAAAAAGAAAGAGAGCAAAATATTAAAGGTGCGTTTGAGGTAAGTAATAAGAAAAAAATCGCCGGTAAAAATATTATTCTTATTGATGATGTTTATACGACCGGAGCGACGCTTAACGAATGTGCTAAGACCTTGATGAAAGCGGGGGCAGAAAAAATAGTTGCTTTAACTTTAACTAGAGTTCTCTAAAAACTATTTATATAATAAACCACATATCCTCATGAAAAAAATTATCGAAAAAAATGCACTCAAAAAAAAACTGGAAAAACTGCGGAGGGAAGGTAAAAAAATCGCCTTTACTAACGGCTGTTTTGATATTTTACATGTCGGTCATATTCGCTATTTAAGAGAAGCTAAAAAGACGGCTGATATTCTAGTCTTAGCTCTCAATAGCGACTCTTCCGTGCGGGCAATCAAGGGAAATAAAAGGCCGCTTACTTGTGAAGGCGAAAGAGCGGAAATCCTTGCCGCTCTTGAATTTATCGATTTTGTAACTATATTTGAAGAGACGACCCCGCTGGAGCTGATTATTGACCTAAAGCCTGATGTTCTGATTAAAGGAGGCGATTGGCCGGAAGAAAAGGTTGTTGGCAGGGAGGAAATAAAAAAATGGGGCGGCAGAGTCGCCATAATCCCGGAGATTTTAGGAAAATCTACGACAAATATCGTGGAAAAGATAAAAAAAATGTATTTCCCTAACGAATAAATGACTTGAATAATATTTTATGTTTTATTGCTATAATTATTTTGCTTTACAAACAATTTCCCATTATGTAATAGTATCCATTAAGTTTTTTTGTAAGGAGTAGCAACATTGGAAAAACAAGTAACTTTAAAGCCTGAGAAACTGGAAGTATTTAGATTAATGCTAATCCAGAAAATCAATGACCTGTTAGGCGAAGCAGGAAAAACTGTTTCTGAAATGACTAACGGCAAAGAAAATTTCCCCGATCCAACCGACAGGGCTTCCCTGGAATCAGACAGGAATTTTGAGTTGCGCATCAGGGACAGAGAACGCAAGCTCATATTAAAAATGCAGGAAGCTATCAAAAGAATTGATGATGGCATTTTCGGCATCTGTGAAGTATGCGGCGGGCCGATTTCCGAAAAAAGGTTGATCGCCAGGCCTGTTACCACTCTCTGCATTGATTGCAAAACCAAGCAGGAAAAAATAGAAAAGCTCAAAGGCGAATAACCCCAAAAGTATAAGCTTATTAAAACGCTCCTCTTTATGGAGCGTTTTTTATTTTTAAATTCAACTAGCCGACAAAGTTTTTTATGTTAGTTAATGTCGCCCTGAATATTCCATCGAATAAGCTCTTCACATATGAAGTCCCCTCAAATTTGCGGCAGGAAATTGAAATCGGTAAACGTGCCTTTGTTCCCATTGGACAGAGAAAACGCACGGGCTTTATTGTCGCCCTTGATCCCATCTGCAAACTTACCGGCATAAAATCAATTCTGGAAATACTTGATGATGAACCTCTTTTTAGCAAGTCTGATCTTGATTTTTATCAATGGATTGCCAATTACTTTATGTATCCGTTGGGCAAAACGCTGGCAGAGTTGATTCCTGCAGGTGCGGAGAAAAAAGATATTCTCTGGATTACCCCAGTACCTATACCTGACGACATTTCCCTAACTCCCCTACAGAAAAAAGTTCTGGACTTATTGCAGCAATATCCGCAAGGTATCGCTTTCAAAAGCCTTCCTGAAATCATCAAACTGAAAAATTTTTCTACTGTAGTGCACAACCTTCATCTGTCCGGACTTCTGCGCATTGAAGAAAAGCACAAGAAACAACTTGCGGTGCGCACTGAAAGAATCATCTCTCTTATTGGGAATAAAATTGATGGAACAAAATTAACCAGCAAACAGGAACTGCTGGTCGAATTTCTTCAAAAACAAGGCCCCACGGCAATCGGCGATTTGATTAAAAAAGCCAATGTCTCCAGTGCCGTTATACATAACCTGTATAATAAAGGATTCATTACTTTTACTTCCGGCGAAAAAATCCGTAGAGCTTCCCTTAAGTCAGCAATTAGCCGCGCTGACGAAGATATCACTCTTAATAATGAACAGAAGCCGGCGCTGGCAGAAATTTCTTCCCATTTGGGTAAAAATAATTTCACACCTATTTTACTTCACGGAGTAACGGGCAGTGGAAAAACGGAAGTCTATTTAAAGGCTATTGAAAATGTATTAAAAAGCGGCGGTACGGCTATTTATCTGGTGCCGGAAATAGCTCTGACACCGCAATTGATCTCACGGATTTCCGGCAGGTTCGACGAACAGAAAATTGCCGTGCTCCACAGCGGCATCGCGGAATCTGTCCGTTATGATCAGTGGAGACAAATCAAACGCGGAAATATCAATCTCGTTATCGGTGCGCGCTCCGCTATTTTTGCCCCGCTGCCAAACCTGAAACTTATTATCGTCGATGAAGAGCATGATACATCCTACAAGCAGGATGACCGGCTCTGCTATCATGCCCGTGATCTGGCCGTCTTAAAGGCTAAACTTAATAATGCAACTGTTATTCTAGGTTCGGCCACACCGAGTGTTCGTACTTATTTTAACGTGCAGACGAAAAAGTACCTTTATGTGGAATTGACACAGCGTGTACAAAATAGGCCTTTGCCTATTGTTGAAATCATCGATATGAAGGCACAAAAAGAAAAACAAGGCAAAACGCCCATTCTTTCCGATGCTCTGATTTTGGCGATTGCGGAAACTCTAAGCAGAAAAGAACAGGTTTTGCTTTTCCTTAATAAACGTGGATTCGACACGTTTTTGGTCTGCGCGGATTGCGGCTATAATTTCCGCTGTCCCAACTGCGCTGTCTCCCTGAAACATCATCTGGCCGAAAATCTCATCAAATGCCACTATTGCGATTACACGCAAAAAGCCATACCGCTTTGTCCTTCATGCAAAAGCAGCCGGATATTGAGCTATGGCGTAGGCACACAAAAACTGGAAAAGGAAATGGAAACGCTTTTTCCTGCCGCCCGACTACAAAGAATGGATTCCGACACCACAGTCCGCAAAGGCGCACAGGAAAAAATTCTCAGCGAACTTGCGAAAAAGAAAATCGATATTCTTGTCGGAACGCAAATGATTACCAAAGGTCATGACTTTCCATTTATCACGCTGGTCGGTGTTATTGCGGCGGATACTTCTTTGAACATGCCGGATTTCCGGGCGGCAGAAAAGACATTCCAAATTCTAACACAAGTTGCCGGACGCGGTGGCCGCGGAGATAGGGCCGGGAAAGTTATAATTCAGACTTTTAATCCCGAGCATTACGCTTTGCTTCATGCTCAAAATCATGATTACAAATCGTTTTACAAAGATGAATTTGAATTTCGTAAAGCTCTGCAATACCCGCCGTTTGGCCGGATTATTAATATGCGTTTGTCTTCGGTAAAAAAAGATATGCTGATTACTGTGGCGGAGAGACTTGGTATTCAAGCAAAAACTATCAGCGCACGTTATAATAATGCCGTCGAAATTATCGGTCCGGCTCAATCACCGCTCGCCAAGCTCAAAGGCCGTTTTCGCTTTCAGATGCTGATTAAAGGACAGGACATTAATGTATTGCATCAAATCGCACATGAACTTATTCAAAACCATAAAAACAATTCTGTTAAAATGACAGCGGATGTCGATCCTGAAAATTTTATGTAGTTTCACTCCAAAATTAAATTTATCTTACTAAGAAGCCGGCATACAGATGCTGTGTTAATCAATTTCAATGTTTCGCTGCCAGAGAGATATATAAGCTCGTTTCCCCAGCTGTAATTGAGGTTACTACTAATAGGATAAATATATAATTTTATGTTGTTTTTTTAATCAACAACTATTTTCCGCTTGATCGACGCCAGGTATTAACCCATTTCCCATTAATTTTTTTATAAAGAAAAACATCTTCAAGAAATTTACCACTTGTCTCAATTCGATAGCTGGTATCAGCGCGATAACTTATATTAGCGCGGTAAGTATCGGAACTTTTTTCTACAGGTGTTATCAAAACTATTTCTGCCTTCGGATATATCCGCTGAAAATCATCCCGAATCATATCTTGAGAAGGTTGATCGCCACAGCTAAAAATCATAAAAATTAATGGGATTAAAAACCACTTTCTCATACTAGCCTCCCTGATCTATAAAATGCAATAATGATGATCATATATCCACTCTTTAATTTACTTTTAAATATTTATCAATATATTATCAACTAGTTTATTAATATTTTTTAATGTAAAATAATATAATATTTCACAATATCATTATAAAATAGCTTTAAAATTGTCACGCTTGACACAATATGTTTATTCCCCTATATTTTTTTTAATGAAAAAGAAAGGATTCTTTTTATGACCAGCCCGCGCATTCTCTTCATGGGCACACCTTCTTTTGCCCTTCCCACGCTGGAGATACTCCACAGCCAACACTACCCGCTTATCGGTGTTGTTACGCAACCTGACCGCCCACAGGGTAGAGGCCAAAGAAAAATTGCTCTCCCGGTAAAAATCTTGGCGCAAAAACTTGGTCTGCAGATTTTTCAAGCCGAAAATATTAAAGACCAATCTTTTATAGAACTTGTCAGGAAGCTTAATCCGGAAATGATCGTTGTCGCGGCATTTGGTAAAATTCTGCCGAAAGCTATTATTGATCTTCCATCGTTAGGATGTCTAAATATTCACCCTTCTCTTTTACCTAAATATCGAGGCGCAGCGCCGATCAATTGGGCAATAATTCGGGGAGAAACAAAAACAGGTATAACCATAATGCTGATGGATGAGGGAATGGATTCCGGCGATATTCTGATGCAGGAAGAAACTTCCATCAGCGAACAAGAAGCTTTCGGACAATTGCAAAACCGGATGGCAACACAAGGCGCTTTACTGCTCATTAAAACAATCAAACAGGTCATTGCAGGCACCATTCAAAGGATTCCCCAGAATATTTCTGAGGTGTCTTTTGCCCCACGCCTTAACAGGGAAACTGGCCATATTAAGTGGCAGGATAATGTTCTGGATATTTATAATCTCATCCGCGGGCTGAATCCCTCACCTGCCGCTTATACCCTCCTGGATGGGCAATTGTTAAAAATATTTGCTGCTAAACCCAAACCGGGTAAAGTGGCCAAACCACCCGGAAAAATTGGGGAACAAACCCCGGAGGGTCTAGCTGTCGCCGCCGCGGATGGATATTTGATTTTAAAAGAAGTGCAACTTGCCGGTAAAAAAAAGATGCCGGCAAACGAATTTTTCCGCGGTTATCGACTTAACCCGGAAATAATTTTTGGTTAAATACACCCGTATCTGAGGCAAACAACGTGACTTCCTGCTTACCAAACTTAATTCCTTACTGATGTTACAAAATATATTTTATATATTTATTTTCTTGACAGCCAACTGACATCTTCAATATACTTTAAATCATACGTAAAATTAACAATTTTGACTGAAATTAGTCCTATTTTCGAGGAGGCTGTCAGTTTGCGTTATACAATTTTTACTACACCCATTGTAAAATCGTTTTTATTGGGCGTATCTTTATTCCTTTTAAAAATACTTGGCTGGGAAAAAGTAGGGCAGCTTCCCGCACGAATCAAATATGTCATTATTGTCGCACCGCACACATCTAACTGGGATGTATTCTATGGTGTAATGCTGGCTTTCGCTCTAAAACTGGACGCCCACTTTATGGCTAAAAAAGAACTGTTTCGGTGGCCTTTCAGTCCGCTTGTGGAATGGATGGGTGGATTTCCGATTGACAGGACATCATCGCGTAATGTTGTGGAGCAAATGATTCAGAAATTTAATGCAAACAAAAAATTTGTTCTGGCATTAGCTCCTGAAGGAACGCGTCATAAAGTCGATTACTGGAAATCCGGTTTTTATCATATCGCGGAAGGCGCTCAAGTCCCCATTCAACTTGCTTTCATTGATTATGCGAGCAAAACGGGTGGTGCCGGACCGCTTATTTATCCGTCTGGAGATATAGATCGGGATATGAGTGCTATCCGGGGTTTTTATCTATCAGTCAAGGGAAAGCACCCTGATCAAACAAGCCCCGCCGTTGTTTTTTCTAAAAAGTGATATTTTTATATAGTACACCGCATATAACGCCTTAATTTATTACTAGTAGTTACGTAAAATATAAAACTATGGATAAATCCATTCGCCACATGGCGGTCGACATTTTAACTCAAGTTCAACAAAGCCAAAAATTTGCTGCGCCGCTATTGGACAACTGCATTGATAATTATAAATTATCCAACACTGCTGATGGGCGTCTGCTTACTCACCTTGTTTACGGAACTATACGCTTTCAGGGACACCTTGATTGGATAATCACTAAACTCTATCGAGGCGACTTTTCAACACTCAATAAGAAAATCAAAAATATTTTGCGTGTTTCTCTTTATCAGCTTAAATTCAGCGAAAGGTTACCCGATTTTGCCGTTGTTGACGAAGCTGTAAAAATTGCTAAAATAATTCACGGCGCCAAAAGCGGCTTGGTAAATGCGCTTTTGAGAAATTACCTGCGCCATGGCGAAAATATTTCTTTCCCTTCTTTCGAAAATAATCCGGCGGAACACATAGCGACAGTGCACTCGCACCCTCTCTGGCTTGTAAAAAAATGGATAAATATATTTGGGCCTCGGGAAACTTTAGCTTTGTGCATAGCTAATAATGAAATTCCTCCTTTGACACTTCGCGTCAATACTTTAAAAATTTCGCGTGAAGAACTGAAGATAGAACTACAATCCACTGGTT
>Ga0154766_122_pt10 | contig 12792 bp, 12 predicted proteins | sample Rifle2008BG16ft_FD_105774 | JGI IMG/M metagenome (GOLD analysis project Ga0154766, IMG submission 105774) | Deltaproteobacteria bacterium RBG_16_44_11
TATTTCTTCCCAATTATTACAGCGAAGTCCCACTGCAAATCCAACAGGCCAAGCGTTTAGGCATAAAAATTCCTTTTATCGGCAGTGATTCGTGGGGCAGTGAAGAATTATTAAAACTCTGCGGCAATGATTGCAACGGTTTCTATTTTAGTACTCACTATGCCGCCGACGCCGCAACACCGGTAACAAAAATATTCATTGAAAATTATAAATCTAAATATGGAAGCACACCCGATGATGTGGCCGCTTTGACCTATGATTCCTTCGGCCTGCTCTGGCAGGCATTGAAAAGCTCCGGTAAAAACGACCGTAAGGCCGTGCGTGACGCTCTGGCTAAAATTCCGAAATACGAAGGCGTGACCGGCACGATGCAATTTAAAGAAGGCTCCGGCGATCCGATTAAGAGTGCTGTTATTCTGAAGATTACAGACGGAAAATTTACATGGTTTGCCAACGCCAAACCGTATTAGCAGCATATAAACCAGCACTCTTTTTCAAGTCCCCCTTTTACTTGTGCCCTTCAGGGTATAAAGGGGGATGACCTAAAGGTTATGCGTTAAGGGGAATTTTACTAGTTTCATAAAATCCTCCCCGACCCTCCTTTATATAAGAAGGGAGTAATAAGGAGTCTTTATAATCTCAACTCTATGGCCTATATCTTCCAGCAAATCCTCAACGCCCTGCAACTGGGAAGCATTTATGCATTAATCGCCCTTGGCTACACCATGGTTTACGGCATTCTAACCATGATTAACTTCGCGCACGGCGATTTATTTATGGTCGGCGCTTTCTTCTGTTTTCTTATCGCCGTTTATCTTAAATTATCCTTTGTTCCTACGCTTCTTTTATCCGTGCTGGGAGTTGCCTGCCTAGGCGTCGTCATCGAGCGGCTCGCCTACAAACCTCTGCGCAACGCTCCGCGCGTGTCGGCTATTATCACCGCTCTGGGTGTCGGGCTTTTTCTGGAAAACTTCACTTTAGCGTTAAGCCCTTATCCCAAACATATCCCCGCGCTGATTGCCGACAAAACATGGTTAATAGGCAGCGTTTCTATTTCCTCTCTGCAAATTATTATCATTGCCTTATCGCTTTCACTGATGTTGGTTTTGGATTTTATTGTTCAGCGGACAAAAGCAGGTATGGCGATGCGCGCCATTTCCTGGGACAAAACAGTTGTGCCCCTGATGGGCGTACCCGTAAATAAAATCATTTCTCTAACCTTCGCCATCGGAACTGGCTTGGGCGGTGCGGCCGGCATGATGTATGGGCTGGCCTACCCGGTGATCGATCCTTACATGGGCATTATGGTCGGTTGGAAAGCTTTTATTTCAGCCGTTGTCGGCGGCATCGGTAATATCCGCGGCGCTATGATCGGCGGGTTTATTCTCGGTTCTGTGGAAATTATGGTCGCGGCATTTTTACCCTCCACTTACCGTGATTTTGTGGCTTTTACTCTGCTCCTTATTTTGCTTATTTTCCGGCCTTATGGAATCTTAGGCAAACCTAATCCGCAAAAGGTGTAATCGTGCCGAAACTAAAAGCCGTATATCAAACTCTACTCAATAAATGGTACGCCGTAATTGCGCATAGATTTTTCTGGCCGTTTTTCCTTATCGCGGGCTTGCTTTTTTCTATCGCTGCGTCGAGCTTTGACCTTATAGACTTATATGTACAGCTGATCTTAATTTACGTGGGAATCAACATCATCCTCACGATTAGTCTCAATTTGATTAACGGCTACATGGGTGAATTTTCCATTGGTCATGCCGGTTTCATGGCGATTGGGGCTTACATCGCTTCGCTTTTAACCGTAAATATTTTCCCGCCGTCAGCAATAAATTTTCTTTTCCCGGTAGCGGTTTTGGCCGGTGGACTAGGAGCCGCACTTATCGGACTTCTCGTAGCCGTACCGTCTTTTAAAACACGAGGTGATTATCTGGCGATTGTTACGCTTGCCTTCGGTATGATTGTTAAATCCGGTATTGAAAATATAGAAGCAATAGGCGGGCCGCGCGGTTTTTTAGGTATGGAGAAGCTCACCACCCTTCCCTGGGTTTTTTTCTGGACGGTTTTATCGGTGTGGGTTATCCGCAATCTGGTTTATTCCAACTTCGGAAGAGGAGTTCTTTCGATTCGCGAAGACGAAATCGCCAGCGACTTGATGAGCGTAAACACGCGACAGGTGAAGGTCATTGTTTTTGTCGTTTCCTCATTTTTTGCCGGAATAGCCGGCGGATTATTCGCTCACGCGCTCCAATATATCAATCCGCGAATGTTCGATATCCTTAAATCCACCGATATTTTGATCATGGTTTATCTGGGCGGTATCGCTTCCATTGCGGGCTCGATTATCGGCGCTGTAATTTACACCATCTTGCTGGAAGTATTGCGACCGCTAGGCATCTGGCGAATGGTCTTCATGCCGCTGATGCTTGTGCTTTTAATGATTTACCGCCCCCGCGGCATTATGGGTCTGAGGGAAGCACGCCTGTTTGTACCTTTGCGTGATTTACTCGCGGTGAAGTTTTGGAAGCAAAAGAAAAAGGAGGCTGACGATGCCCCTGCTTGAGATTAGAAATCTTACCCATCGTTTTGAGGGATTATGCGCTGTTTCCGATTTCAACTTTACACTCGCGTCAAACGAGCTAGTCGGCATTATCGGGCCCAACGGCGCGGGAAAAACAACTGTCTTTAATTTGATTACCGGCGTCTACCGTGCCACGGAAGGCAGTATCTATTTTACCGGAAATGAACTTGTCGGCAGGACTCCGCACCAGATAACTAAATTGGGCATCGCCCGCACCTTCCAGAATATTCGCCTGTTTAAAGAGCTGACTGTATTGGACAATGTGCGCATCGCGCGCTACGGACAGGCAATTTACAGTCCGATGGAAGCACTTCTGCATATAGGGCGTTACAATGCTGAAGAAAAAAGAATCACTGATCACGCAATGGAACTGTTATCAATTTTCAAGCTGGATGACGCGGCCAATGAACGATCAAAAAACCTTCCCTACGGTTTGCAACGCAAGCTGGAAATCGCGCGGGCGCTGGCGACAGACCCCCAACTGCTGCTTCTCGATGAACCAGCCGCGGGAATGAATCCCAACGAAATTAAACAGCTCATGGAATTTATCGGGTGGATCAGAAAAACTTTTCAGGTAACTATTATTCTCATCGAACATCAGATGCGGCTGGTGATGGGCATTTGTGAACGGCTGATGGTTCTCGATTTCGGCGCAACAATCGCGGAAGGCCTGCCCGCGCAAATTCAGAATAATGTGAAAGTAATGGAAGCCTATCTGGGTAAGGAACTGGTGAAATAATGCGAGGTAATTTGCTTCTTTCCGTGTGCAATTTGAATGTCACGTATGGCAGCATCAATGCCGTTAAGGGCGTTTCCTTTGATGTTGACCAGGGTGAGATTGTTACTCTCATCGGAGCAAACGGCGCGGGAAAATCTTCCATCCTCAGAACCATATCGGGCATTATTCCTTACCAGGGAAGCATCAGCTATAAGGGCAATGATTTGAAGCAGATTGCCGCCGATACAATTGTAGACAGGGGAATTGCTCAGGTTCCGGAAGGCCGCGGCATATTCGGCAATCTGACCGTGCTGGAGAATCTGAAATTAGCCACATGGCAGAGAAAAGACAAAAACAAAATTGCTCGCGATTATGAACGTGTTTTTGCTCTATTTCCCCGGCTTCGCGAACGAAAGCGACAGTTGGGCGGCATGCTTTCGGGTGGCGAGCAACAGATGCTGGCTGTGGGCCGCGCGCTGATGAGCGATGCAGAATTGCTCTTATTAGATGAGCCTTCGATGGGTTTATCGCCTGTTTTGGTACGCGATATTTTTCTGATTCTTGTGGAAATAAATAAGGCCGGAAAAACTATTCTTTTGGTCGAACAAAATGCCAATATGTCTTTGCATATCGCCTCCCGCGGCTACGTTCTGGAAACAGGAAAAATTGTTCTTACAGGCAGCGGCAAAGAGTTAATGGGAAACCCCAGGGTTAAAGAAGCATACCTGGGAGGGTAAACAGTACCTAATAATTGGATAAGATACAGGAACTCAAAGGTAAAGCGTAGTGTTGTGTGCGAAGCGTCAGTCCGGCGAATGCTGGAACCGGCGCATGCCGGGGCAGCATACCTTGGGAGATAAATTTAGATTAATTCCTTCAATAGTCCTGGATTCCCGCCTGCGCGGGAATGACATGGTTTTTATGTTCTAAAGTTGACAATGACATGCGGTACCTTAATCACTCAGAATCTCTATCACCAATAACTTATCGTATTTATTACTAATTATTGGTAATTCTTTTTCTTCGACTCGCCCTATTATTTTCAATTGAGTTATAAAATCTTTCACTTTTTGCGTTTTGATTTCGGCGCTTATAACAACTTTACCTGCCGATGTCTGCTTGACAATATTTTTTGCTTCATATTTAGTCAGAAGCTTTTCAACTTCGCCGACGGCGGTATTAATATTTGCAACATGCACAGATATAGTGGGCTTCGGAATCATGCTTTGTACTTCCGGCGCCCTGTTCTCTTTCATTGCTGCGTCTGAAGTATATCCTTCTCTTTTTCTTTCTATCGAAGCGTATGGAGGCACAGCAACTTGTTCTGCTTCTGCCTTTTTTGCGGGGATAGATGCCAGTTTTGCTCTTCCTTTATCGGCAGAGACATCTGCCTTCATGACTTTGGCCATATCGGCGGCTCCCGCACTTATGTTCTTTTGGGGTATTTCCTTTTTTGGTTCCTTGATTTTCGGCGCTGCAACACCGGAAAATGCATCATATATATCCGCTTTTTCATCTCGTGTATCTTTTCTGGAAGCAACTTTTTCCTTTGTCACAGTTGTCGTGACAGCCTCAGACGCCTTTTCAGTTTGTTGAGGAATCGGCTCTTTTCCGGCTTCCATGACCGGCGTCGGCGCTTGCGGCGGTAAAACCTCTTTCATCTGCTCATCGCCTGCCCGGTAAATATAAACGGCGATTACAACAATAAATATCGTGGCGAATACCTGAACGGGAACCTTTATCCGCAAAGGATAAAACCATTTTTGAGTAAAGCTTTTCTTTTTTGCATCTTCGCGCACTCTGGCCATTATTTTTTGCTTGAACCAAGGCGGCGGCTCCACTTCCGCAAGGCCATCTACAAGCCTTCCTGTCTTTTGCAGTTGGGCTAACGCCTTTGCGCAACTTGGACAAGACTTCAGATGCTCTTCAACCGCTCGCTTATCTGCGGGAGATAGCAAATTATCCAAATACAAAGGCAGGCTATTTTCGATATCTTTGCAGTTCATCATAAATCACCAATTACTTTTACCAGACAATCCTTGAGCGCGTTTCTGGCGCGGGAAAGTCTGGATTTAACCGTCCCCTCGGGTATTTTCAAAATATCTTTTATCTCTTCATAAGAAAAACCCTGTATGTCTCTGAGCACCAGAACTTCTCTATATTCTTCATCAAGGGAAGTTATGCATTTTTGCACCTGCGCTTCCCTTTCCCGTTTTTCCATTTGCGCACCCGGGTTTGCATCATTTGCAGAAGATTGACACATTACTCCTTCTATTTTCATCTCTCCGGAATCATCAATGGAAACACCTTCACGTTGAGTTATGTTTCGCAGTTGTTTCAAACGATTCTTAGAATAATTAACGACGATTCTATATAACCATGTAGAAAACTTTGCCTCCGCCTTAAACTTTTTTATAGATTTATAAGCCGCAAGGAATGCCTCCTGAGTAACATCACAGGCTTCGTCATAATCGCCCATCATCCGGTAAGCAATGTTTAACATTTTCTTCTGATGCCTTTCGACCAGAACATCAAAAGCGTCTGTATCGCCCTTCTGGCACAGGACGACATATTCCAGATCTTCATCATTTATTGCTTTTTTACTATCTATTATATTAGACATCCAAAACAACACTTTTGTTCCCCTTGTTTTCGGCCTAGACACACTGGAATTTACTACAATATCACAATAAATTCATGATATTTTTAGACATTATGAATTTGAGTTTTCATTATTAGTGTGATTTAATTCAAAATTATTAAAAAACACCTAAATGTAAGTGTGAATGGACGGTGTTAAATCCTATAAAAATGTAAATTATAGGGGAATATAAGTGATGAAAAGAACATCATTTCTAAATGACTTTCAATTTCTAACGCTATCAGTAGTTATCTTGTTCGTATTATTTATACCAGCAATGATCTACGCGGGGACGTTTTATAATTGGGAAAGAAACGGGGTCGCATCTTTACTCTTGACAATTGCCACTAAAGAACCCCGCAAACCATTATCAGTCTTATCTTTTCTACTTTTACAAAATACTGGATTCCGGCCTTCGCCGGAATGACAGAGGATAGGCTGGATTTCGGGATTACCCTAAAAATCAAGGGCATGAACCCCAAAGCAAGCGGATATTGCTTATCAAAAGCATTGTGCTGTGTTAGAAGAGTGTCATGTCAATCTGGAAACAGAAAAGCAAAATTCTGGTAACCTGCCCCAAGGGCGTCTCGCCTTATTTGAAGATGGAGATCGAAGCCCTGGGATTCCCCGTTCTGGCGGAGCTGGATACGGCAATCCAAACTGAAGGAACTCTCGAAGACACCCTGCTCTTAAATCTACATCTGCGTACCGCCCAGCGAGTTCTCTACGAACTTACGACTTTAAGCGTCAATACACCGGGCAGTCTCTATGGAGAGCTAAATGCTATCCCCTGGGAAACTATCCTTCATGATTCGGGCAAGGCGGCTTACATTTGTGTAACCTCGATTGTCGATAATCCCCTCATTACCGATTCCCGCTTCGTCAACGTCAAGGTCAAAGATGCCATTGTGGATCGGATTCGCGATAAATGCGGCATAAGGCCTGATTCCGGCCCGGATAAAGACAAAGCGGTTATCCACGTTTATTGGAAAAATGATCAGGCTTATGTTTATCTGGACACTTCCGGAGAGCGACTCTCCCTGCGCGGCTACCGCAAAATTCCCCTCGTAGCGCCCATGCAGGAAACATTGGCAGCGGCTCTGATTTTGGCAACAGGCTGGAAGGGCGAAGAAACATTTATCAACCCCATGTGCGGCAGCGGTACCATGGCCATTGAGGCAGCATTTATCGCCCTAAACCGCGCGCCAGGTTTACTGCGGAATAATTACGGCTTTATGTTCATCAAGGGATTCCCGGAAGCTTTTTGGCAGGACCTGCGCAAAAAAGCCAAAGAGAGTACTAAAAAGAAATTACCCGCAAAGATTATCGCAACAGATATTGACAAGAAAGCGGTTCTGGCGGCCAGGCAAAATGCTCAAACCGCCGGAGTTGAGCACTTGATCGAATTTAATACCTGCTCTTATGAAAATACTCTCATCCCGGACGACGGCGGCATAATCATTTTAAATCCCCCTTACGGCGAGCGCATGGACGCAACCAGTGATAAGACAGAATACCGCGGGGGTAAAGAAGATACGACACGAGGACGCAAAATTATAATCCATAAAGCCTCTAACAGAACAAACAAAGCCAGCCGCATCTCATCCGGTGAACTGGCACGGTTGGAAGCGATTTATTCAGGCATTGGTGATTTTTTCAAAAGCATCGGCGGCGGATACCGCGGCTATATTTTCACCGGCAACTTGGGAATGGTCAAGAAAGTTGGTTTGAGGACCAGACAACGCATTATTTTCTATAATGGCGAAATTGAATGCCGCCTGCTGGAATATGAGCTTTATGCAGGCAGCCGCAGGTAATCATGATTGTCAATGCTATTAATCATCCCTGTGCTTGTTTTTCCGTGATATTTTATCTACTGATATCCTCTTGACAACTTTAACCGGGAAAGTTAGAATTTAAAACATTATAAAATTTTTTATTATTAATACTGGGAAGCTTTTCACTTTGAATGGTAACGTTTTTAAAGCAGATAAGATGGCTTGGCGGTTGTTCTAAGCATTTAACACAAATCCGGAATTATGGTTGAATCTGCAAAAATATAATGATTTCTGGTATTTGGCGAAAAGCGACGACTGCTTTACAGGTAATAAAAAATAATTTATTTATTCACATAAAAATATTACGGTAAAAATAAGTGTTATGTCCCTCGAATCATCACATACTTCCCTCACCGCAAAGGATGTTCTTATAAAAAAACTGGGCCGTTACGAAATCCTGTCCGAGTTGGGAAAAGGCGCCATGGGCATAGTCTACAAGGCTGTTGATCCGCTTATAGACCGCACCGTCGCTATCAAGACCATCAACCTCAACTTGTCCGGGGACGAAATCGCCGGTTTCGTAGAACGTTTTAATCGCGAAGCCAAATCTGCCGGACGTCTTAACCACCCCAACATTGTCACCATCTACGATGTGGGCAGGGCCGATGACACCGCTTTTATAGCTATGGAACACCTGGAAGGGCAAGAGTTGAAGCAGATTATCTCCTCCAACCAGACGCTGCAACCGGAGAGGATAGTCGAGATAACCGCCCAGGTCGCCGATGCCCTCGCGTTCGCTCACGACCACGGCGTTGTCCACCGGGACATTAAGCCTGCCAATATCATGGTACTGCACAATGGCGGCGTAAAAATCATGGATTTCGGCATCGCTATGACATCATCGGGCTCCCAAACCCAAGCCGGCACTATTCTCGGTTCACCCAAGTACATGTCGCCGGAACAAGTGTCCGGCGAAACCGTAGACGGTCGCTCCGATATTTTTTCCCTGGGAGCCGTACTGTACGAATTGCTTACCGGCATATCCGTTTTTGGCGGCGAAAACAGCACCCTCACCTCCATCATGTACCAGGTTATGAATGAAATACCGAACTTACCGACGAGTGTCAATCCCTCCCTTCCCGCGGCATTCGACTATATTGTCGCCAGGGCAATGGCGAAGGATCCTGAACACCGCTACCAATCGGCGCGGGAAATGGCCGATGACCTCAGAAACTTTAAGAAGCTGACTATCCCTGCGCCATTATCCTTCACGGCTTTACCTAAGAAAAAGGCTGGTGAACATTCGGGAAGAGATGAAGACGCCACCCTGATAATGAGCACAAATAAACAGCCCGTAATTCCCGGTTGGAGTTGGCAAAAAAAGCTGATAGGCATAGTAATAGCCGTATTTTTTCTAGTAGCCGCGGCACTATTCATCTATGCTCAGCGTGAACCTGCAGAAACGGCCGCCGGTGATAACGAATCAGCAATAGGGAGTAATACTTTGTCACCCACCGTGGAACCGTTGCCTTCCGTTTCAACTGAAGTCAAGGCACTAAAAAGTCAGTCAAAAGGCAAAAAAAAATCGATAATTCCCACTCCCACATCGGCCAATCTCACTTTTACAGTTCTCCCTTGGGGTGAAGTATTCATCGATGGAAAAAGGCTGGGAGCCTCGCCGCCGCTAAAGAGGATCAAGCTCTCTCCCGGCAAACACCAAATCGAGATCAAGAACACTACCTTTTCGCCCTATCGTAAAACAGTACAACTGAAGGCCGGAGAAAACATGAAAATCCGTCATAAATTCAACTAAAGGAGAATTATACCATTTTTAAATCAAAGAAGATATCGAGGCGGCAAGGAGGAGGCGACGAGGCATATAACCTGAAGGTCACGCGTTGTACATACGTTGAGGAAACCGACGACGCTGCCAACAAAGATAGCGCTTTGATTTGGAAGTGGTATTAAACAATTATGCGTTTCTGCCTGATAATCACAATATCCGCAATACTCCTGCTTATCACCATCGGTTGTTCCTCCGGACCGGTCAGATATATCGGACTGGACAAGCTCTCGATGAGCAAAGCAAACCAGGCACTATCGACCGGCATACAAAACTACGAGGATGGTAACTATAAAACCGCGACTAATAACCTGGAAAGTGCACTGGATCTGGGCTTAACTTTCGACAGCGATACCGTGCAAGCGCATAAATACCTGGCCTTCATTCATTGCCTGTCAAACAGGGAAAAGCAATGCCACGATGAATTCAGAAAAGCACTGGATAAGGACAACAACTTCGACCTAGAACCGGCAGAAGCAGGACATCCCCTCTGGGGCCCGGCATTCCGCACGGTAAAGGCTGAACGCAAGAAATAGACTATCTGAGCAGAGCACGTAATTTATGTAATTCGGAGACATAACACTTATTTCCGTTATATATATATTTCTTCAGCAAATACTTAATCATCCTATCTTGACAAAAATGAAGGCGACCCGGTATCATTTTCACTCCCGTGCTTTTCGGCACTCACTAATTAGTGATTTTTTCGATACTCCCAGATCGATGATATCCCACGGCAGGAATTCGTCGAATGATTTTTGACGATAAACATAGAAGTCCGGGTTGATATTTACTTCTTTTAGCGCCTGCGCCCAATTGCCGTCCAGACGCTGTACGGCCAGCAATATTTCCCCAACCCGGCGATCGCCAAGAGAAAGCAGAGCCTGAACATAATTCCACTTCGGAACATCGTGGATAACCTTTACCTGCTTGTCATTTCTGAAAGCATTTACAATCTTTTTAATTTTTTTGGCGACATCATTTATATCGGCCAGCGCGCACCACTGCAAAGGCGTTCGCGGCTTGGGAATAAATTGGTTAATACTAAGCGTAATACGCCGGAATTTTCTTTTGCCTTTGGTATGTTTTAGCGCCGTATGCTGAATTTTCTTCGTTAACTCAATGATGGCGTCAATATCCTGCTCTTCTTCCAAAGGCAAACCAACCATGAAATAAAGACGCAAATTAATTATTTCTTTTTCCATTAACAATTCGGCGGCATGAATTATATCTTCTTCCGTTATGTCCTTTCGTAATATATCTCTCATTTTTTGACTGCCTGCTTCCGGCGCAAGCGCTACCGTTTCAATTCCGACTGCTTTAATAATATCAACTATTTTTTCATTTATTTGATCGATACGCAGCGAGCCGATTCCCGCCTGAGCGTTTTTCCCGATGATGTATTCACATATTTTGATAAGGTCAGGATGTTCCGAAACTGCAGTGCCGACCAAACCAATTTTCTTCTTTGTTTTCAAGCCGTGGTTAATGGAAGCCACAACTTCTTTGTAACTACGGAAACGTGCCGGCCGGTAAACGTGGCTTGCCGCGCAGAAGCGGCAAGCGTGACGGCAGCCCCTGCTTACTTCAATCAAATACATATCCTCCATCTCTGTCTGCGGCGCGCTGATGACTTCTTCCGTACAAAAAATATTTATGTCTTTTATGGAATTGATTTTGATTTTTTCAGGCAATTCGGCGTCACAAGGCTTAACTGCCGATATTTTACTATCGGCTGAATATTTGACATCATAAAGGCTGGGAACATAAATCCCATATAGTTGTTTTTGCAGGGTATTTAGCAAGATCAGGCGATTATGACCAAGGCGGCGGAACTCTTCAAAATAACGGGCAAACTGCGGCAATATTTCTTCCGCTTCACCCAGAATAAGCAAATCAAAAAAATCGGCCACCGGCTCGGGATTGAGCGTCAACGAGATGCCGCCGCCGATTACCAATGGAAAATTATTCGAACGGTCTTTGGCTAAAAGAGGGATATCGGCGTTAGCCAGCATTTTTAAAACATTAGGATAATCGTTTTCGAAGGAAATGGAAAAAGCTAAAATATCAAATTCGGCGATTGACTTTTGGCTCTCGAGGCTAACCATTTCTGCCGCGCCGGAGGCGAATTCGGCCTCGTCATCCGGCAACGGCAGAAATACTCTCTCGCAAAGAAAGGAGGGCTGCTCATTGAATATTTTATAAACTGTTTGGAAGCCCAAATTCGCCATGCCTGTGCGGTAATAATTCGGATAGGCCAGGCATACTGTATTGTATGTGCCCCAAACCTTTTTTACATAACCTGTCTCCCGCTCTAAAAGGCTGATATATTTTTTCTTTAATTTCCAATCCATGTTTTTATCATGGCCTATATCCTGTCATAACTAAGCGTTTTATAAACTTCCCATCATCTCGATAATTCTTAGTCCGCCTGACGGCGCAAAAATGTCGGAATCTCCAGATCCAAACTTTCCGTATCGTCATTAATGCCCATCGTCACGACTTTGGCATTGTTGCGTGTTTTTTCCCGGCGCATAAAAGCGGGGGTAGACAAATCTTCACGCCTAAAACTGCTCAAATGAGTGACATTTTCCGGTGATATTCTTTTCTTTATTAGATTATCATCAAAGCCCGTGGCAATGACAGTGATGCGTATTTCATCCTTCATGTTTTCATCAATGACCGTGCCGAAAATGATATTGGCATCCTCATGCGCTTCCGCCTGAACCAGCGATGAAGCTTCATTGACTTCATAAAGGCTCATATCCGGTCCACCGGTGATGTTGAGCAGAATGCCGTGCGCTCCCTGAATCGTATTATCTTCCAGAAGCGGTGAAGAAATAGCTTTTTGCGCCGCTTCAATAGCACGGTTTTCTCCGCTCGCACAACCGGTACCCATAATGGCCATGCCCATATCGGTCATGATGTTCTTTACATCCGCGAAATCAAGATTAATCAGTCCCGGAACCAAAATCAAATCGGATATTCCCTTGACCGCCTGATAAAGAACATCATCGGCTTTTTTAAACGCTTCCAAAAGCGACAGACTGCGGCCGCCGAGGCTCAAAAGCCGCTGATTGGGAACGACAATCAGAGTATCTACAGAATCACGCAACTGTTCGATGCCTTCTTCCGCCTGCATATTACGCTTCTTGCCTTCAAACTGAAACGGTTTGGTCACTACGGCGACCGTCAACACGCTGCATTCACGGGCAATTTCCGCGA
>Ga0154766_107_pt8 | contig 12787 bp, 11 predicted proteins | sample Rifle2008BG16ft_FD_105774 | JGI IMG/M metagenome (GOLD analysis project Ga0154766, IMG submission 105774) | Deltaproteobacteria bacterium RBG_16_44_11
ATCAATCTGTGGCGAAGTTTTATAAGTTATAAATAAAAATGGTCGGGATGGCGCGATTTGAACGCGCGACTCCTGCGTCCCGAACGCAGTGCCCTACCAAGCTGGGCCACATCCCGACACGGCATGGACGATATAAAATTTATTCCTAATTGTCCACTTTTTTATTCAAGTAAAATTTAATTTACTTGCTGAACAGAAATTTATTATTTTAGCGTTTATCTAATTTATATAGGCAATTGTTTTTTGCCCGGTGGCGTGTTAGAATAAACCGAATTTATATGGGAAGGAATAGTAAGCCGGTGATTATTTACGATTTAAAATGTGAAAAAGGGCATAGATTTGAGGGCTGGTTCAAAGACCAGCAAGCATGGACTTTGCAAAATTCGCAAAAGTTAGTTTCTTGTCCGATATGTAGCAGCTCAAATGTGGATATAGTGCCTTCTTCCATTACTATTATGGGAAAAGATTCACGAGCGGCAGGCAAATTCCAGGAAAAAGAAATATCTCCCCTTAAAGCTTTACAGGTTCTACATCAATATATTGATAAAAATTTCGAAGATGTAGGTGAAAAATTTGCCGAAGTTGCCTTGAAGATACATTCCGGGGAAGAAGAAAAGCGTAACATCAAAGGCACAACTACTCCCCAGGAAGAAAACAACTTGAAGGAAGAAGGTGTTCAGTTTATTAAAATTCCTATGCTGAAAATGGATAGCTAGTCCATATTTTTATCTGGTTATTTCTTGCAATAAATGGATATTATTTACTTATCCTTGGTTATCTTATTCTATGGGCTTTAATTTATGCACAAATATTATAAAAGTATAATTGAAGGTATTGGCAATACCCCGTTGGTAGAAATTTGCCGGCTTAATCCAAATAAAAAAGTAAAGATTTTTGCCAAATTGGAAAGTGTTAATCCGGGTGGTTCCATCAAAGACCGCACGGCGCTATTTATGGTTGAAGGCGCGGAAAAAAGGGGTGAACTAACGCCGGGGAAGATTATACTGGAGGCGACAAGCGGCAATACAGGAATAGGTTTGGCCATGATTGCCGCGGCTAAAGGATACAGGTTATGCCTGGCGATGCCGGAATCGGCCAGCGAAGAAAGAAAAAAAATTTTAAAAGCCATGGGCGCCGAATTACACTTTACCCCTGCTACTCAAGGCACTGACGGTGCTATTGAATTCGCCTATAAAATGTTGCGCGAAAATCCGAATAAATATTTTGGCGCTGATCAATTCAATAATAAAGACAATATCGCGGCTCATTATTGTGGTACAGCCCAGGAAATATGGGAACAAACCGAAGGTAATGTCACAGCGGTAGTATCAAGTCTGGGCACAACCGGTACGGCCATGGGACTTTCCATGCGTCTCAAAGAATTAAATCCGCAAATTAAAATTATCGGTGTCGAGCCTTATTTACAGCACAAGATTCAAGGATTAAAAAACATGAGAGAATCCTATCGTCCAGGAATCTTTGATAAAACACTCCTTGATGAGAAAGTAAATATTTTAGATGAAGATGCGTTTGAGATGTCTCGCAGGTTGGCCCGTGAAGAGGGCATATTGGCAGGGATGAGTTCCGGCGCGGCCATGTTTGTTGCCGCTCAGAAAGCGAGGCAATTGTCAGAAGGATTTATCGTGGTCATTTTTCCCGATAGCGGAGAAAGATATTTAAGCACGGAACTTTTTACCTTTAAAGAAGAAATTTCTACTTTTAGCCTACATAATATTATCAAACGTCAGAAAACCGTTTTCAAACCGGCTAAAACGGGTGAAGTGCTTATGCATACCTGTGGTCCTACCGTTCATGACGCGCCTCACTTGGGTAATTACCGACGCTTTATTGTATCCGATTTAATTTGCCGTTATTTGGCGTACAAAAGTTTTCGGGTGAAGCATGTTGTGGATATTGTCGATATAACGGATAAATCGATTAAGGGTTCGGAAAAAGCTTTTATGGAACTTTCTGAATATTCCAATAAATATATAGAGATATTTTTGGAAGATGTGAAATATTTAAATATTCGTCCGGAAAATATTTACATCCGGGCATCGGAAAATGTCGAAGAAATGCTCAAAATTGTCGAAAAATTGGTCGATAAGAATTACGCGTATGAAAAACTGCGTTCAGTTTATTACGATATTTCCAAATTGCCTGAGTATGGTCTTCTCTCCAACATAGATTTGGGTAAGACCAGACGAGGGAAATCGATTGACCTTGATGATTATGATAAGGATAGCCCTGCCGATTTTGCCTTACTAAAGAGGGCAAATTTAGGAGAATTGAAAAGAGGTATTTATTATAACACGCGATGGGGCAGTGTAAGGCCCTCTTGGCACTTGGAATGCGCGGCCATTGCGTATAAGTATTTAGGGGCAGTTTATGACATTCATGTTAGCGGTGTTGATGAAACTTTTCCTCATTGTGAAAATATTTTAGCCATTAATAAAGCATTTTCCGGCCACAGTGGCGCTCATTATTGGATTAACGCTGAGTTAGTATTGGTTGACGGAAAAAAAATGTCTCGCTCTTTGAATAATACCGTGGCCTTAAGCCAGCTAAGACAAAATGGTTATCGAGGCAAAGATATTAGGTTTTTTCTGTTAGGGGTGAATTATCGTAAACCTATTAATTATTCGGCTGAAGCTTTGGAGGTGGCAAAAAATACACTCAAAAAACTCGATACTCTTATTTGCCGGCTTAATGTTATTGATAAGGAGATTGCTGGTTTCGCGGACTTAGATCAGCTGGTATATGATCTTAAAAATGGCTTTGAAGCCGCATTGGATGACGATCTCAATATCGCCGGTGCGCTGGCAGCTCTTTTTGATTTTATTGGGAAAGTAAATTATCCCTTGACTAAGGGGATGATTAGCAGAGGTGATGCCGGTAAAATATTAACTGTGCTGAAAAACATCAATGAAGTGTTAGGGGTAATGGCTTTTGATGTACAGATTACCCGAAAAGAAATAAGCGAACTTATCGCCAGAAGAAATGCCGCAAGAAATATTCGTAATTGGTCGGAAGCTGATTCCCTCCGGGACCAGTTAGTTGCGTTAGGCGTTGATGTATTGGATACACCCGAAGGGGCAATATGGCGTTTTAAGTAAAACAGTGTAGCATTGGTGACCGAAATAAATATTCGTTTGATTCTTTATGAACAATAATTGAGGATATGCAAAAATCCAGCAGTATAAAAATATGAATGCAGTGAGAAAATCAGCAATAGCAGGATCGTGGTATCCGGGCAACCCTTCTGTCTTGAGAAGCGATATTGAGAAATATTTCCATGCAGTGGGTAAATTTGAATTAGAAGGAGATATCGTGGGTATAGTTGCGCCGCACGCGGGATATGTTTATTCCGGGCAAATTGCAGCATACGCCTACAAACTTATCTGTGGAAAGAATTATGATGTCGTTATCATTATTGGACCGAGCCATCGTCATGCCTTTCACGGTGTGTCAATTTACGGCAGAGGTGGTTATGAGACACCGCTGGGCATAGTTCCTGTGGATGACGTTCTTGCTTTGGATATTAAAGCCTTAAGTAAAATAATCCAGGATATACCCGCAGCGCACCTGCAAGAACATTCAGTAGAAATTCAGCTTCCCTTTCTACAAGTGGCGTTGGGTCATTTCCGCTTTGTACCGTTGGTGATGGGAGACCAAAGCGTAGATACGTGCCGGGAACTTGCCGAGGTTATATATCAGGCCACGCGCGGTAAAAAAATATTGGTTGTGGGCAGTTCCGATTTATCTCATTTCCACAGCTATAATGAAGCAACAAAATTGGATGCAATTGCCCTACAGCGCTTAAAAGATGCGGATGCGGAAGGATTATTGCAAAGTTTGGCCGATGAGGATACGGAAGCTTGCGGAGGAGGGCCGATGGCAGTAGCCATGCTGACAGCACGGAAAATGGGTGCAAATAGGGCAAGGTTTTTAAAATACGCCAATTCCGGGGATGTGACTGGCGATAAAAGCTCTGTTGTCGGATATGCAGCAGTGGTTTATTATAAATAATGGCGAATTCATTTTCTTTTTTCGATTTTATGTTTTTGCGATGTATTTCACAAAATGATTCTTAATTTTTGATATTTATGATTGTATTATAGAATTAATTCTGCAACGTATGTTGAATAGTTTTATTGGCGCTTTTAAAAGTTTACAAAAATAATAGAGATCAGCAACAGGAGCGCATAATGGAATTGAATCAAAAAGAAAAAGCTACCCTTCTGGATATTGTGAAAAAAACGGTTGCCGCTAAAGTCAATGATAAAGACACACCGAAGTTTACGGTTGATTCGGAAGCACTAAAAGAAAAAAGGGGCGCATTTGTGACTTTGAAAAAGCGCGGTCACTTGCGCGGCTGCATCGGCTATATAAAGGCGGTTAAGCCGCTTTGGGAAACTGTGCAGGAAATGGCTGTGGCGGCGGCGTTTCATGACCCCAGGTTTCCCTCGTTGAAACCTGATGAGATTAGAGATTTAACTTTTGAAGTATCCGTGTTGAGCCCGTTGAAGCGCATTAAAGATATTAATGAGATTGAAGTGGGGAAGCACGGTTTATATATTGTGCGCGGTTATAATTCCGGCTTATTATTGCCGCAAGTGGCCGTAGAGCATGAATGGGACAGGGAGTCTTTTTTAAAAGAGACTTGTTATAAAGCGGGTCTGCCATCGCAGGCGTGGAAAGATAAGGAAACGCAGATTTACATATTTTCCGCGGATTATTTCGGCGATACAAATTAGCTTTAAGCTTTTTTTGTCTTGTTTATAGTGACATGAACATTAAGCGTGAGGGCCCAGCGCGCATTTTTTGAAGAATAATGCCATCAAGTCGTTCTTTTATATCATAGGACCCTTGTTCATGTATTTCGTCGTTTCCCCTGTATCTCCTGTTTGCCCAAAGAGAATTATTGTAAATTTGAAGCATCTCCAGCGTTATATTTATTGAGTCTGTTGTTTTTTGCATGACTTTAGCTTCTTCAGCAATAAACGTTATTTTATACAAACGCGCCTTACTTGCTTCAAGTCTGTATGACCTTGGAGGGCTTTGAATATGCCGTCTTGCAGCAGGGTGGTCATGCCTTCATCAATTGCCGCCTTACGGATTGGTTCGGCATGCTCGTGTCTTTGAATCATTCGTTTAATGTTATCCGAGGCAACAAGAAGTTCATGAATTCCCATGCGGCCCAGATAACCAGATCCATCACAAGCATCGCAGCCTTTCGGGCGATAAAGCTTTAAATCATCGGTATAAGCAATGTTCAGTTTACCGAAATACTCTTTTCCATAAGTTTCGGCAATTTCTTCAAACTCTTCTTTGCCGGGGTGATAAGCTTCTTTACATTTTTTGCAAAGAGTTTTCACAAGTCTTTGCGCCAAGATGCCGAGTAAAGCGTCAGCAAAATTTAATGGATCAATACCCATATCCAATAGACGGACGATTGTTTCCGGGGCGCTATTGGTATGCAGTGTGCTTAAAACAAGATGTCCGGTAAGCGATGCTTCCACACCAATTTTAGCCGTTTCGAAATCGCGCATTTCGCCGACCATGATAACATCGGGATCAGCACGCAAAAAAGAACGCATTGCTGCGGCAAAATCAAAGCCGATTTTCGGTTGCACTTGCACTTGCCTGAGGCCGTGCTGGGTGATCTCTACCGGGTCTTCGGCTGTCCATATTTTTCTGCCCGGAGTATTAATTTGCTTAAGACCCGCGTGCAGGGTTGTTGTTTTTCCAGAACCAGTAGGACCAACGCATAAAATCATGCCATAAGGCTGTTCCATTATTCTTAGTAATTCTGAATAATTGCGCTTGGACAGCGCCATGACATCCAAAGGCATTGTTTTGCCTTTGGCCAGAATACGCATTACAATATCTTCCACGCCGCCTTGTGTGGGTATTGTGGCAACGCGCAACTCAATTTCTTCGTCACCCGCCCGCTTGTATTTTATTTTTCCGTCCTGCGGGAGTCTTTTAACAGTGATATCCAGATTAGACATTATCTTGACACGGGAAACAACCGCCGCGCGATAGCTATATGGTAGTGTTTGATAAAGCGAACATTCTCCGTCGATGCGGTAACGTACTTCGACGTTTTTGGTATCGGTATTAGGTTCAATATGAATATCAGAAGCCCTACGACTATATGCCTCGTTAATAATTTTATTAACCAATTGCATAATAACACTGTGCGATTCTGTGATAATTTCGCCATTTTCCTCTTCAATAACGTCTTCATCTTGGTCCAATTTTCCCAGCAATTCATCTATAGATGTACTGTCCTGCGGCGATGAATAAAAACGATCAATATATTTCAAAATATCATCAGCAAAAGAAACATCATATTTAACTGCTTTTGTTTTTAAGAGCCCTTCAATCGTATCTCTTTTAATAATGTTCGTCGGGTCGTCGACAAGAACTCTGATTTTTCCGTCAGCTCTTTCCAAGGGAACCCATATTTCGCGCTTTAAATAAGGTTTTTTCAGATTTTTCAGCAAATCACCCGGTATGGGCAGTTTGTCGTTGTAAGTAATGAATTCGCAACTATAATATTCGGCCAGGGACAGGCCAATATCATCTTTCGATACATTGTATTTCCGCATAAGGACATTTTCCACCGATTCTTTTTGGTCACGCGCTTCTTCTGTGGCTTTATCTATGTGCGCTTGAGTGACATGGCCATGTCTGGTTAAGTAATCGAATTTAGAATGACGGCGCTGCTTGATAAACCTTTCTTGGTTGTAAAAGGCAATACCCAGCACGTTGCATATTTCATCGAGAAAAATTTGACGGTAGTCTTCAATTTTATCACCGCCTTTTTGGGTCATTACTTCCAAAACACCCATGATATTCCGTTCGTATATAATTGGAATCGCCAAAACTTGACCCGTTAATACTCCCAGCTGCCTGTCGGAGGCGCGATCAAATTTTAGCTGATCATTAATTTTTTTTAACTCACGTTCGTCGTAGGCATCATTTATTAAGACCGTTTTTTTGTTATTTGCCACATAGCTGGCAATGGAAGAATTATTAACAGGCAAGCGTTTCTCTTTAAGTTCAGAACCATCTGCCTGCAGTGAATAAATCTCTTTTCTTGTCTTATCGAGTACGTAGATTGTCAAAATATGAATATTAAAAAGTTTACGGATATCCTCTTTGATATCAACAATAATTTCTTTTGTGCTTTCCGCGCTGTTTATGCGGTTGTTGATATTTTGAATCGACTTATGGAATTCGAGGTTTTTTAAAAGTTCTTCAACCTGTGGCGCGTTGGACATTGTATCTTTTTGCGATCCGGCGACAAATGAAGTTTGCTTACTCATTTTAATCCTCCGTGAAATAGCGGGTTATTAAATTATTTTGTTTTTTTGAGTTCGCAGTTTCTTACGACTTATTTTACCGGTTGACTATTCAGGGCAGCGGGTAAATATCAACTTAAGAAATTGCGTCAGCAAAAGCATCAATAGCAGCAGGGATTTCAATGTTCAACAGAAGCCCCATTTGCGTTTTAGTGCTATCTAAAAGTATACCCCATATATATTCACCTAAAGGTAATACAACAAGGACTCTATCATTCTGTAAATCAAAAGTAGCGTATCTTCCAATCTGTGGCAAGCCGCTTATTTTTGCAGCATCGTTTATGATGTTGATTACTTTTACAATAAGGGCGGCAAATTTAGCGTTGGCATTGAAACCGGCGATTGACTGCCCATCAATATTCATGGCAATAGCTGTAGAAAGCAAGCATTCTCCTAAATTAGTTTTCAGACCTTCAACCGCTGCGTTTAATTTTGCTACGTTCATAAATTCTCACCCTAAATTCGATATTTTATTTAACCCTTTTTCCATGCGCTGAGTTTTTGCTGTGTTTCTTTTTTTAAATCTTTTTGTGTTTTATCCGTTACCTCGGTTTGTGCTTCTTTAGCCTTAAGTTCAGTCTCTTGTCTTGCTTTTTCTTCGGCTTGAGCCTTGGCTTCAGCTTGCGCTTCAGCTTTTGCCTTTTTTTCCGCTTCTTCCCTGGCCTGTGCTTCTTGTCTTGCTTTTTCTTCGGCTTGAGCCTTGGCTTCAGCTTGCGCTTCAGCTTTTGCCTTTTTTATCGCTTCTTCTCTGGCCAACGCTTCTTGCTTAGCCCTTTCTTCTGCTTCCTTGGCTTTGCGTTGTGCTTCTTCACGAGCCAGCGCTTCTTGCGTAGCTCTTTCTTCTGCATCTTTGGCTTTGCGTTGTGCTTCTTCACGAGCCAGCGCTTCTTGCGTAGCTCTCTCTTCTGCTTCCTTAATTTTAAGTTCAGCTTCTTCGCGGGCGAATCTTTCCGCCTCGGCCTTGGCTTTAGCTTCTAATAGAGCTCGTTTTTCCGCTGCCTCCGCAGCTTGCTTTTCTGCGTCTGTAGTTGATTTTTTTTCTGCATGATCCTTGGTTTTGGCTCCCGATTTCGTACGTGCTTCTTCTCGTAATTTTTCCAGATCAGAGGCAGAAAGGCTGGTTCGTGAGCCAAAAGTCGCTACCGTCTTGGATTTGCTTTCCATCTCCGCGATAGCCTGCGCTTCAGCTTTTGCCCTGTTTTTTTCTTCTTCAGAAGCTTTTTTTACCAGCGCGATTTTATTTTGTACATCAGAAGCAGAAATACCTGCGCGTTGAGCAAAAGGTGCCGATGGTTTATAAGAAGAGTCCATTTTCCGTATTTCTTCGGAAATAGGCGAAGTTCTAATTCCGAGCGCGTCAAAAATATTATCGGCAACAGAATTAATATCTAGAGGCTTTTCCAAATAACGGAATATTCCCATATTGCTAACAATTTCTTCAATTTTAGGTGTGCCGTAAGCAGTCATTAAGATGACCGGGATTTTAGGATAGTTTCTGTTCATATAGGCGAGAAGTTCAAATCCGTCCATTTTGGGCATGCTCAGATCGGTAATAACGAGGTCAATGGGAGATAATTTCAAAACTTTGACGGCTTCTGCTCCGTTTGGCGCTGTTCGTAAATTAAAGAATTTTCTATAAGCACTCAAGCCTTCGGCAAGACTCAAAACAAACGACTCTTCGTCGTCGACGATCAGAACTTCCCCAACACGTGGTTGTTGTCCTTTTAAAAAGCCGTCTTTTGGTGAAGTAGACATTTTTTGCTTGAGGACTTCAAAATTACTTAATCCGTTCGTCATAATTTTCTCCCTAATTCCAGTAATTTGATTTTTCTTTGTTTCGGTAAAAATAAGCAAACAGTCAGAATTATCCTAAATAAAAGCAAATGGTATGCCAGAATAATATGTATTGCTATTAACTATATTATATCAATCAATTAAGCTGAAAAATAATTTTTGGGAAAAAGGAGTTGGTTTAAATTGAATAGTTCATTTTGAACTAGTGCTTAACTGTTTAGCCATTGTTGGCAAGATGATAAAATTTCACTTTTCTCTTTAAAGTAGATAGAGAAATACCAAGCGCCTTCGCTGTTCGTGAGTAATTGCTGCTATATTTCCCCAGTGCCTGTCCTATACATTTTTTTTCCATATCCTTCAACATTATTACTTCCGTCTCTTTGTTATCATGATTATTAATGGTGGAAGAGGATAAATTATGGCCATTTTTGAGCAGTTGAGAAGGTTTTATTGAATGTCCATGATGAATAATCAAAGCTCTTTCTATTACATTTTTTAACTCACGGACATTTCCCGGCCATTCATATTCTACTAATTTGCTAAGTTCCGAATCAGCAAGACTGATGTTTGAGTTTTTAGCCATTTTACCGATAAAATATTCACATAATTTAGGGATATCCTGTTTTCTATCCCTAAGCGGCGGAATGTGAATCCGGATAACACTGAGTCGGTAATAGAGGTCATCCCGGAAAACTTTATCCTTTATTGCCTCTTCCAGGTCAATGTTTGAAATAGCAATTATACGGACATTAATAGGTTTAAATAATTCACCGCCCACTCGACGAATTCGCTTTTCTTCCAAAACACCTAATAATTTCGATTGTAAATGAACGGGCATAGAGCCAATTTCATCCAAAACAAGAGTTCCTCCATCAGCTAATTCAAAAATTCCCCGACGCAATGAGGTAGCACCGGTAAATGCGCCTTTTTCAGAGCCGAATAATTCTGCTTCGATAAGACTCTCGGGAAACGCGGCGCAGTTTGTTGTTAAAAACAGTTTTTTAGGTAAATTGCTTTTATAATGAATAGCACGAGCAACTACATTTTTGCCGGTACCGGTTTCTCCCGTAATCAGAACGGGCGCATCATTGGCCGAAGCCAAATTAATCATTTTGCGAATGTTATCAAAAACTCCCTGGCCGGAAATAAGATCGATTTCTTCGCTTTCCTTGTTATCATGGTAGTTTTGAATTTGCTCTATTTTTTCCAATTCCTGCGTACGAAAAGCCTGTTTTACCGTGAGCTCCAGCTCAGCCATTTCAAAAGGTTTGGAAAGATAATCGTGTGCGCCGACTTTAATCGCTTCTACTGCGTTGCTGAAGCTGGGATAGGCAGTGACAAAAATAATTTTTGTCTGGTCGTTTTGTTGCAGGATAGAGGGGCACAACGAAACCCCTTCCGTATCGGGAAGCTTTTGATCTAGAATAACGACATCAATTTTTATTTGTGTGCAAATTTTCAATCCATCTTTGCCGGTGTTGGCTGTGAGAACTTCCGTTAGTTCATTACTCAAGATATCCCGTACCGATTCACAAAAAATATCGTTATCATCAATAATGAGGATGTTTCTTTTAGTTTTGTTCATCTTTCTTGCCTTCGGGAATGAAGACGGTTACTTTTGTGCCCACGTCTTTAAAGCTTTTTATTTCCATATTGCCTTTCATGAGCGTTACCATTTTTAAAGTAATCATCAAACCTAAACCCGTGCCTTGCGGTTTAGTTGTATAAAATGGTTTGAAGAGATTAGTTTGCTCTTCCTCGGACATACCAACGCCATTATCTTCAACTGTAATAGCCACGAAACCTTCTTTTTTTTCGGCTCTAATGGTAATTTGTGGATTTTCGCTATTACGTAAAGCATCAGAAGCGTTGATAATCAAATTAAGCATGACTTGGTGCAAAAGACGCGGGTCAGCACTTATTTTTTCCACTGGTAGAACGATCATCTTGTTGATTTTTATTCCTGATTGGCCCAGATCGCTGGAGACCAGAGAGATAAAACGCGTCAAAAACTCATCTATTACGATGTTTTGGATATCAGGATTTTCAAATATGCTGAAACTTTTTAGCGCTTGCAAAAGAAACTCAACGCGAGCAATTTCGGTCATAGCGCGATCAACAAATTTTTCTACCGCATGTTTGGAGTAATTAGTTAGATTCTTTTTCAAGACGCTTAAGGTCATTTTAATGGAATTGATGGGATTTCCTAGTTCATGCCTGATGCCGGAAAAAATGTAACTGATATTTTCCATTGAGTTTACGGCTTCCGCAATGGATTCCAGACGGCTTCTTTCCGTAATATCTCTGATAATAATCCAGATAAAGCGGTCGGAAATCATATAGGGTGTATAACCTAAAAGACGATTTTTATACCACAAAGTATAAGTTTTGCCGATAATTTCGCTGGTAGGAACCTTTCCGTAATCAGATAAAAGTAGCGTCAAAAAGGCTTTGTATCCCAACTTGTCTGTGTCGTCCTGAAACAGCTCAGAGGCAAATTTGTTTTTAAAAATAATTTCCTGCTTTTTGATGCCCAAGATAACAATGCCTAAATCAATGCTTTCCATAATATAGGCATATAGACAATTGCCGGGGTCTTTATGGTTTATGGCAGGACAGTTGCTATCTATAAAAAAATCATTCATATTATAAAGTCTTTACAAATAGTTTAGTCAATATTATAGCATAAAAAAACCGCCCAGATAACTTGACTTATTATTGGCGGTGCTGCTATTTTATTATCAATCATAGCGTTTTGTGTGATTCCTCAACTATCAGCAGGGCATGTTTAAGTTTGTGTATTGAATATAAATAATTACTTGGAATGTCAAGGATATTTTCATGGTTAAATTAAACAGGGGTGCCATTTTTTTGCTTTTGACTGTGGCTGTATTCGCAGGATTTGTTTTATACGCGCCAAAGTTTTTGTTATACTCTTCAAGCTATGAGAAGGCAGATTCTATCATCCTTCTTGTAGGGCCGGATTTTAATGCGCGTAAAAAGGAAGCAAATAAATTAATTGACGAAGGCATGGCCGATTATTTAATTGTTCCCGCTCATAATAAAACCTACAAAATTATTAATGATAGAATTATCGAAGAAATATCATCGAATTCAGCAACGAACACAACAGGCAAAGAAGCTGTTGAAGCGCCAGCCTTTTATTATGAAGATACGCATCTGGAAATTATTGAGGCGCAAAAAATAATGTCGAATTATAAGTCGAAATCGGTAATATTTATTAGTTCACCTTATCATATGCGGCGGATTAAGTTCATTGCTTCAAGTGTATTTGATATAAAAAAAGGCAGTTTTTATTTTGTGCCGACGCGCTACGAAAAAGCTTCGGCCATCTTTTGGGAGGTTTCGCTGGCGGATTGGAAAAAAATACTTATGGAATATGCCAAAATACTTTGGTTCTTTCTTTACAGTAATTGGACAAATTAAATTGATCTTAAGAGTTAATTAAAAACCCCCTCAAAGCATTTTGCGATGAGGGGGGTTTGGTATTTTATCAGATCATGTTTTTTGTGTTGCGGGAGGAGCTTAAACATCCTTTCTTTTCTCCCAGGCTTCCTGATAAAGTCTCATGACGCAAAGGAAGATGGCCAGGAAGAAGA
>Ga0154766_120_pt15 | contig 12761 bp, 12 predicted proteins | sample Rifle2008BG16ft_FD_105774 | JGI IMG/M metagenome (GOLD analysis project Ga0154766, IMG submission 105774) | Deltaproteobacteria bacterium RBG_16_44_11
TTTAAAAGCGGCACGGGAAACGACCACATCAAAAAAATCTTTCCATTTAATCTCTTTTATTACGTTTTCAGCGCGTTCATGCAGAACAAACGTTTCGGGAAGGCTCAACAGACGGATAATATGCTTTAAAAAGGAGACCTTTTTGCGATTACTCTCCAGAAGGTAGATCTGCAAAGTTGGGCAGGCAATTTTCAAAGACAGACCGGGAAATCCGGCGCCACTGCCGATGTCCAAAACCCTCGCGTCTTGCTTATCAATAAATTGTAAAGCGGTAAGCGAATCCATAAAATGCTTGCTTACAATTTCCTGGGCGGATTTTTCTGAAATTAAATTTATTTTGGCGTTCCATTGTAAAAGCTCATTTTTATAAACATCAAATTGAGCCAGTTGTTGCTCGTTTAGTTCAATGCCTAAATGCCGCGCGTTTTGAAGAAGTGAAAACATTTCCTGATCCTTGATGAAGGAATAACAAAAAACATTTACCGCCGCAAACGATAAAATAGGCTCGCCTAAAAGCCACCCGGCCCGGCCAGATATGCTTACCCAGAATGCCCGTCAAATGCAGGCTTTATCTAATACCGTAAACGGACATATTGACTTGTTCGTTTAACGGGTTGGGGCCACTAGTTATTCCAGCTGGCCAGTTTTGCTATCAAGGCCGGCGCTTTTTCCCAAATCAAAACAATTTGCTAATCCACAAGCTTCTAGGGCCTCTTCTACAAAGTTACAGCAATTGTGGATAGGCGGATTATAGTCGAAAACTTTTGTTCGTTTCCCGGCTTTTAGTGCATTTTCAGGATTGTAACTTCTGGCATAGCGACTCAGGCAATCCTTATACCATGGGGTTGTTTTCTTGGTGGCTTTTTTGTCAGTGCAAATTGGCATTGTTGCATAATGGGGTTCTTTATTATCCAATTTTTCTCGTTCATTTTTCTCGGTAAATTCCACAACATCAAATTGATCTTTGGTCACACCTAATAAAGTTATTGCCGCCCCGATTTTACGATAATCTTTCATGCCTGCTTTTTTTAAATCAGGCAAAGCTTGTAACTCAAGCTGATAAAATGAATGTGGATCCGTTTCGATACGAAGGGCACAGTGAGAAAAGATCCCCCCCCACATTACATAAAGTTCCAGCGTAGGCTCTTTAACTATTTTTGATAAATAGGATGCGACTCCCCGTTTTTCCTTAAAAGATTTAATCTTTGCATCAATTGATTCTTGATTTACTATAGAAAATCCGCCTTTAGGAAGATCTGAATCTTCAAAAAAAGAGTATAAACTATTCGGGGATTCATTAGTTTCAATGTGGGTTTCGCCTCTGCGGTTCTTTTGTCTTCCTTCACCTGTTTTGTTGCTGGCGAGGGGTTTTTGGTAATCATAGCCAATCACCCTAATGCGTGAAATTTCGATACCAAACTTCCGGGCAAGATAGGCTTTTATATTAGCGGCACGGCGATAGGATAGTTTAACATTGACCACCTCTTTGCCAACATTGTCGGTATGTCCAACAATAACCGCTGACGTTGAGGGATATTTGTTCATAAAGTCGGCAATGCTCTTAATGTCATTGTGATACTTTGGGTTTATGTAAGCCTTGCCCGTGTCAAATTGGACATTCAGGGTAATGGAAACATTTTTTGGCGCAGGTTCTGCTTTGGAAACTTCGGTCTTCTCTATTGTTTTGCCGGTTTCTTCTACAGGCTTCACCTCCTGGGTGGGCTGGCCTGAATTCAATTTCGGAGTGACGTCTGCGGATCTCAATGGAGTCATGGATTTTTGAGAAGCACAACTGATAAACAATAAACTCACTATTAAAAATAAAAACTTTCTTAAAAAAAATCTTTGCATGATTTATCTCCTGCAGAATGTTTTAAGCTGATTTTACTATATGTTTCCCCGTTGAAGATAGTCACACCCTTTAGTATATATTGATAATGTTATAAATGATTTTATATGTCAATAACCAGGTGGTACAAAAATCCGATTGCCGACAACATCACGAATTCTACGTGCGTTTCGTTAATCGCTGATTTATAAAAGCATTATTATACAGGCGAAAGTACAGGATGCCCGCAATCGCACCCTAATCACCTGATATCTTGATAACCTAAAGGTCACACGAAGGCTTGCGCGGTGACGAGAGAGCACAAGCTGGAATGACAGCTGTTGATATGTTATAAACGGAGGAATAATGTCTTTGGGAATGAAAGGAACTTACGTTGAAGGCCAAAACTAAAAATATCAGCATCGTTTTATATAAGCCTAAATATGCGGGCAATGTCGGTTCGGTTGCCCGCGCTGCCAAAAACATGGGTATCGAGAATATTATCGTTGTAGGCGCCGCTGATATGGATACAGAAGAAATGCGGAAAAGATCGACGCATCTGGCTGTTGATGTTGTAAATAAAATACAATATTTTGAACGCATAGACGAAGCACTCGGCAGCTTCAATTACATTGTGGGAACGACCTCGCGTCTGGGCAAAGCCCGCGGGCCGTTTATCTCACCGCGTGCCATTGCCGAACAGGTGGTGAATATTTCTCGAAAAAATAAAGTTGCTCTGCTTTTTGGTCCTGAAGACACCGGCCTTTCCAATGATGAATTGCGCTATTGTCATGCTGTAGTCACTATACCGACGTCACGAGACCTTAAATCAATTAATCTTTCCCACGCGGTGATAATTCTTTGCTACGAAATATTTGCTGCTTCCATAACGGCAAGCGAGGAGGGCATACCAAAATTGGCGCTCTCCAAGGAAACGGAAGGTATGTATGGGCAAATAAAAACCTTGCTGGCGGACATCGGGTTTTTAAATCCTGAAAATCCTGATTATTGGATGATGCATTTGAGGCACTTATTTAACCGCGCAGGGCTTTTATCGCGGGAAGTAAAGATAATTAGGGGTATCTGTCGGCAGTTGGAGTGGTATGCCCACCACAAAAAGACTTGACATTACGGGGCAGTTCTCATAGGGATTGCGCATACCAAAACGCCTTATTTTGTCATGACCAATGGCGGGATCACCCCTAAGTGTTGTATTTTAAAATGAGCGTATAACAACGGAGGGCTGTAAAATATGAATAAAGTATTTTCTTTTACCGGAGCAAAAAAGATTGTTTTCGGCACGGGGTCGTTATCAACCTTGGCTGGTCATATTAAAGAACTAGGCGCGAAAAATCCTCTGGTTGTGATCGATAAAAATCTTTCTCAAACTGGTTTTCAGGAAAAAGTTACTGCGATACTTGGCCATGAAGGTATTAATTTTACTGTTTATGATAGGGTCGAGCCGGAGCCGCAAATAGAACTGGCGGATGAAGGCGCAGCTATGGCTATCAAAAATAAGAGCGATATAATCATCGGCATTGGCGGGGGCAGTGCCATGGATGTAGCCAAAGCAATCGCTGTTTTGGCGACAAACAAAGGCAGTGCCGTTGATTATCTGGGATTAAATAAAGTTTCCAAACAGGGCTTGCCAAAAATAATGATTCCAACAACCGCCGGTACCGGCAGCGAAGTTACTTTTACCGCGGTGTTTGTCCGAAAAAACCTCAAAAAGAAAGAAGGAATGAACAGCCCTCATCTTTATCCGGAGCTGGCGCTGTTAGATCCGGAATTAACGCTCAGTTTACCGCCCGCGCCTACGGCGCAAACAGGACTCGATGCTTTATGTCACGCCATCGAATCTTACACATCCATAAATTCCTCTCCCATAAGCGAGTTGGTTTCTCTGCAGGCAATTATGCTCATTTCTGACAATTTACGCACTTGCGTGCATGACGGCAAAAATTTAGCCGCGCGCGAAAATATGCTTCTGGGAAGTTTATACGCGGGTATGGGGCTTGCCAATGCCGGTGTAACCGCCGTGCATTCGCTTTCTTATCCGCTGGGCGGCAAATACGGGGTGGGGCATGGGCTCGCCAATACCATGATGCTCTTGTCGGTTATGGGCTTTAATTTGCCTGCCGCGTTGGATAAATTTACCGATATCGCGGAAGCGATGGGCGAATGCGTAGACGGTCTTCCCACGCGCGCGGCCGCTTTTTTGGCACTCGAAGCTGTCGAGGCATTAATTGAAGATTGCGGCATCCACTCCACGCTGGCCGAGTTCGGCATTACGGAAAAAGATTTCCCGGAATTGGCCGATGTGGCTATGACTGTGGCGCGGCCGCTGGAGAACAATCCGCGTAAAGTGACTAAAAATGACGCGATCGCGATGTACGCACAGGCTTTTTAAGGTGTAACAATAATATAGCAGGGAGGAAAACGATAAAATGGCTGGTGCAGAATTAATCGGCAAAGAAGAAATCAAGGAAGTAATGGATGTGATGGAAACAGGCATCCTGATGCGTTACGGATTCGATAAAGAAAGAAAAGGTATTTTTAAAGTCCGGGAATTTGAAGAAGCGTTTGCTAAATATTGCGGGACCGGCTATGCGCTGGGAGTTACCTCCGGTTCGGCGGCGCTCAAAGTCGCTCTGGCGGCGCTCGATGTGGGCCCCGGTGACGAAGTTCTGGTGCCGGTTTTTACTTTTCTAGCCACTTATGAAGCGGTAATGGAAGTCGGCGCCATTCCGGTAATGGTGGATATCGACGATACGCTCAATCTTGATCCGCAGGAAATCGAAAAGAAAAAGACACCCTATACCAAAGCTGTAATTCCCGTGCATATGTGCGGCTCGGCGGCCAATATCGATAAAATCATGGAGGTAGCGCGCAAAAATAAATTGCTGGTACTGGAAGATAACGCTCAGGGCTGCGGCGCGAGCTTCAAAGGCAAAAAGCTTGGTAGCTTTGGCGATATGGGCAGTTTTAGCTTTGACTATGTTAAAACAGTAACCACCGGTGAAGGCGGCATGGTCATCACCAACAATCTTGATTTATATCACCGGGCGGAATGGTATCACGATCACGGCCATGATCATAATCCCAAAGTCAGCCGCGCTTTGGAAGGCAGAACCATCTTAGGTTTTAATTACCGGATGAACGAATTGCAGGGAGCATTGGGCTTAGCGCAATTGCGCAAACTCGATTATATTGTGGCTGAGCAGAAGAAAAATAAAAAAGTTATTAAAGACGCTTTAGCACAGATTCCCGGTGTGAAATTTCGCAACCTGCCCGATCCCGAGGGAGATTCCGCTACATTTTTAGCTTTTAATTTGCCGGATGAAAATCAGGCGCAAAAATTCCAGAATTTGCTTTCCGCTGAAGGAGTGGATACGGTTTGCTACAAGAGAAATCTGTGGCATTACGTTCCCAATTGGGAACACTTCCTGGCGCACTCGACGGCCAACTCCAAGAAATACCCGTTTACCGATCCTATGTATAAAGGAAAAGTAGAATATTTAAGGGAAAACATTCCGCAAGCCGAAAACATTTTAGGCCGGACCTTGGTGATGGGCATATCAGTAAAAATGAGTGCGGAAAAGATTAATCAGATAAAGAAAGGAATTGAACAGGCCACTAAAAATTTCTAGCAAACTCGATCTCCTTTGTATAACTTTGTTGGCAGCTGCGTTGGCTTCCTCAACGTATTTAAAAATACGCCTCCGGAGCCTCCTCGCTGCCGCCGCGTTCTACTTTGGATATCAAGTTTCTTATAAATGCATCTCCGTTCGTCACACCGGCGCAGGCCGGTGTCCAGATATTGTTTTTGCAAGAATGGAGAACCAGTCATCAATACTGGATTCCGGCCTCCGCCGGAATGACAATCTCTGAGGTTAATCAATAAAAAAGCCGCACTTATTAATTTAAGCGCGGCTTTTATTTTGGAATGAAATTGTGTGATGATAAAACTATCCTACCCACCCACAGACCTGTGCTAAAATCAAATCAGTTTTATTCCGGGTTGGCATGAGTGATTTGTTATGCGCTAACTTCTTTTATTATCATATGATTTTTCATTTCAATAAAACCCTGTTCCCATTTGCCATCCCATGCTAATTCCAGAGTCAATTCGTTTGATTCGGCTATATCTGAAACCGCTTTGAATGTAAGCTTTGTAGGATTATTAAAAATAATTTGCCGAGGAAGATTCATTGGGACCACATACAATTTGAGATCTATAGTCTTTGAATTCTCAATGATGCAACAAAATGTTGATCGTTCATCGGGGCCAACGGTGAGGTATTGAGGTAAAAGAGTGGGCCAAATCCACATAGCCTGACCGGATCGCCAAAGATACGACAAAGAGAATAACTAAGAGGAGATAGTAATTATCCATTACCTAAAATTATCCGCTTAATTGCCAAAATTAAAGATTTGCTTCCTTCCTAGCTCCTCTTGACTTTCAAATCCTGTAGGGATCACCTCTTATTTGGTGGCTGACTCAGCACCCAGCAACCCCACCACGCCGCCGAACAGAATTTCAAATGAATGAAGGAACATCTTGCTCCAGGCATCCAGAGATGGGATGGTTGCAGACCAGATGCCCAAGCCGCCGAGCAAAACCAGTATCGCCACCGCCACCACCAGCCTGCCCCACAAAAACTGTGTCTTCGGTGCCTGTGTTTGCGCCTGTAGGGCCATTGCCGCCGCACGCTGATCTAAATTTTTCACCTTACTCGGTTGGGTCTTAAGAGCTGTTTTCAGAGCAGACTTAAATACAGGAGTACCAATGTCGGTCTTAAAAAATACTGCCATAACTTACCTCCCTTTCTCGCACGAGTTATCCTAATTATCACATTATGACGAACGGCCTTCACGCCGCGCGCCCGCCAATTTATTAACTCTGATTCCATAGCATGCCGTAGGATATCATGCCCCTGCTTATACGGGATACTTCGATCTTTATGGCTATACATCTAAAGTATTAATCTTTTTTATCTGCGGCGTGAGGCTTTATCTAATTCTTCATCTTATCCCCGCTTTGCTGTCGAGTTCGCCGGCCTGATAAGTATATTCTTTGATGAGAGATTTGATTTCAGCAAAGACAAGACTCGCTGAAACCAGGAAGACTAAAGAGACAGAATAAGCTAAACATTTTTTCATAATCAGCCTCTGCTTTTTTTGTAAATATAGAAGAAAACGAAGAGGGTGTCAAGGAAATGAAAACATTAATTTTTACAGACAAATTCAATGTTTTTAAGGTCATATTTCCTTCAGGTAACAGGCTGTACTTGACACACAAAAACCTTCTTAATATACTGAGTTTATCCGAAGTAAGGTCTAAGCGAAACTCCGCATAAGTTTTCTTGGATGAATCCGATTAATATATACTCTTAAATTCGCGCAGATTATGCTAAATAATCAAACTGTTCTAAAAGAAGTATCACTAAATTAAGAATGGACTGTGTATGGAACAAAAGCTTTTGATTATATTTTTGGTATTATTCGTCGGCAGGTTTATCTGGAGATATTTTTTGCAAAACCTAAATATCCGCCACTTGCAGAGTCACGGCAAAAATATTCCACAAATTTTTCAAGATAGTATCGATGGAAATACGCTTTGCAAAATGGTTGACTATACAGTCGAAAATTCGCGATTGGAGTCAAAGGAAAATCTGGCGGATGATATTATAGCACTAGCCGTTTTGTGTCTTTTGCTGCCTTCTTTTGTGGTTGCGCTGACTGGATTAAAAATTCACTTTATCTGGCAGGCTTTAATATTTTTTGGCGTTTTTGCCGTGATTGGTGGAATTACCGGCATACCTTTTGATCTTTACGATACTTTTGTTTTGGAAAAGAAATATGGATTTTCCACCATCACCTGGCACATCTGGATAACCGATCTGATCAAATCCATTATTATTTCCGCTATTTTGCTATTCATTATGGTCAGCGCCTTTATGGCGTTTATTCTGTATTTGCCCGCAAGTTGGTGGTTCTGGGCATGGGTGTTTTTTACTTTGTTTGAAATTTTAATGCTATGGCTTTATCCGGTGGTGATTGCGCCACTGTTTAATAAATATGAACCGATAAAAGACGAATTACTCAAAGAAAAAATTACGGCATTAATGGCAAAGGTGGGATTGAAGGCCAAAGGAATTTATCAGGTAGACGAAGGTAAACGTTCCAAACATACCAACGCTTATTTTACCGGTATCGGCAAAACCAAACGCATTGTTTTATATGATACGCTGCTGGCCGCTCATACACCGGAGGAAATTATCGCTGTGCTGGCACACGAAATCGGCCATTGGAAAAAGAAGCATATTCTAAAACAACTGACTTTTATGATTATCGCCTCTCTTGTTTTATTATATTGTGTTTATTTGATTGTTAATTGGCCGCCGCTTTATAGTGCTTTTAGCCTGAAAGATACTCCTGTTTACGCGGGTCTGTTTTTAATTTCGTTTTACCTTAGCGCCGCGGGATTTTTCCTAAGTCCCATTGGCGCGACTCTGTCGCGGCGCTATGAGCGTGAGGCCGACCTCATAGCCTGGGAATTAACGGGAACCGCCGCGCCCATGATCGACGCCCTGAAACGATTAGCCAAAGACAACTTAGCTAATCTGCATCCCCATCCTTTGTATGTCTGGTTTTATTATTCCCATCCGCCGCTTGTTGAACGCATTACATATTTGAAGACACTGGAAAATAGACAAGGAGAGTGAGGTTATACCAAATGAAAAGGGGGAGAAAATTTTCAGGATGCGCTCCAGCGAATTGAAAAAGGCGAAGAGCCGGTATTCTTTTTTCATCAAATTTATTTAATTAATACGTGGCATTCTTTTAATAATGTGATATGAATAAAATCATTTATTTCAGGGTATTATATTATGGCTGATAAATCAAAACTGGGGATGGATTTTCCCGTCTACACAATGGTAGTGGAAAAAACAAAAATTGCCGAATTTGCCGCCGCGGTAGCGCTGAAAGACAGTACAAGAGAAATCGATCCTATTTATTACGATGAAGAAGCGGCAAAAAAAGCCGGCTATAAGGGTATACCAGTGCCGCCAACTTTTATGACCAGCTGCTTTTTTTGGACGGATGGCCTGATGGGTATAGTTAAAGCATTAGGCGTTGATTTAGGTAATCTTTTGCACAGCGAAGAAGAATACGAGTATTTCGGAAATATTTACGCTGGTGATATCATTACCCGCAAAATGAAAGTTGTGGAGATGTATGAAAGAGGCAAAAGGGATCGCATAGGCAGGTTTGTGGATGTTACTGTACTGGAGACGAAAGTAATAAATCAGCGGGGTGAATTGGTGGTTAAAGTCCGCTCAACGATGATAGAAAGATAGGCAAACATCCATGGTTATAAAATATGACAATATTAACATTGGCGATCCAATTCCTTCTTACACTTCTGCCGCTATTACCAGAACTCATTTGGTGCGTTATGCCGGGGCTTCCGGTGATTTTAATCCGCTGCATCACGATGCAACCTTCATTAAAATGATCGGCATGGACAATGTTATTGCCCATGGTATGTTGGTCATGGGAATTGCCGGAGAAGCTATCACTTCCTGGATCACCCACAAAAATTTGCGAAAATTCCATGCTCGTTTTCTGAGTATGACGGAACCGATTGATTGTGACAATGTGGAAAATACGAAAAAGAGGGCGACCATCGTTGTTACCGGCAAAGTAGTAAAAAAGTATGAAGAAAATGGTGAAAAAAGAATTCAGTGCGATATCATCGCGAAAGATCTATTAGGCAGTAGAAAATTAGACGGATTTTTTATTGTGGCTCTTCCTTGACGAATTTCCTGCATTAAAGCTAAAACTTAAATAATCTTGTAAGGTAATTTTATGAAAGCCCGCATTTTGGTTATTGATGACGACGCCATCGCCTGTGAATTTCTACAGGAAGCCCTCCGGATTGATGGCTACGATGTGACGACTTATACCTCCGCTCAAGAAGCGCTAAAGCAAGACCTTTCTTCATATGACTTGCTGATGTCCGATATTCGTATGCCCGGAATGGATGGATTGCAGTTACTGGGAGAGGCGCACAAAAAGTGGCCGAACTTACCTGTTATTCTAATGACTGCTTATGGTTCCCTGGAAACAACCATGGATGCTATAAGCATGGGTGCCTGGGACTATATCAGTAAACCTTTTTCTCCGGAAGATTGCCGGGCTATTGTAAAAAAGGTGCTGGAAGTCCGAGAGCTACGGGAACGTCGCTTGAAATTGCAGCCGGAAACGGCCGAAGAGCCGAAATTAATCGGTTCATCCGCGACCATGGTTGAATTTTACAAGCAAATCGCGCGTGTCGCTGATGCGCCGGCCAGTGTTTTAATAGAAGGAGAAAGCGGCACAGGAAAAGAATTGACTGCTCGTTCTTTGCATAATATGTCGTCGCGCCGCGCCAAGCCTTTTGTTGTCGTCCACTGCGGCGCTATTCCCGATAATTTGTTGGAGTCCGAACTCTTTGGCTATGAAAAAGGTTCTTTTACCGGAGCCGACCATCAGCATATCGGACTTTTGGAATCGGCGGAGGGCGGGACAATTTTTCTCGATGAAATCACAGAAATATCCACAGCCCTGCAAGGTAAATTTTTACGGTTTATGCAAAATGGTGAAGTAAGAAGAATAGGCGGCCATAAGGTGCGCCATGTGGCTGTGCGAGTGGTTGCGGCTGCCAATAAAAAGATTGACGAAGAGGTGAACAAAGGCCTCTTTCGCGGGGATTTGTTGTATAGATTTATTGTGCGCTTGCGCATTCCATCCTTGAGAGAGCATAAAGAAGATATTCCTTTGCTCGTTGAATCGTTGTTGAAAAAACTAGGTTATCCCAACGTGCGCGTTTCTTTGGAGGCTATGGAATTACTTATGACGTATAACTGGCCGGGCAACGTGCGGGAAATGGAAAATGTCTTACAGCAAACAATTTTGCTGTCTCCTTTTGCGGTTATTCTTCCTGATAATTTACCGGTGCATTTTCAGGAAAGACAAGAAAACAAAGAGACTACAGCATTGCCCAATATGTCTCCACTGGAAACAGCCGAAAGAGATAAAATCATGCAAACACTTAAAGAAACTTCATGGAATCAATCTAAAACAGCACAAATCCTGGATATTGACCGCAAAACATTGCGGCTGAAAATTCGCCGCTATGGATTATTAGACGAAAAACGTTCTGTAAAAACAGTATCTGCCAAGAAAAGGTGAATCACACAGGTATTTATTTGGGGTATGGGGAAAATGTTTATTTTATGCTGCACACCTATAAGAATTGCTTCTTATTATCAGATATCGGCAAATAAAGAATAATTGAAGTTCCCTGCCCCGGTGAGCTTTTAATTTCCATTTTACCACCGTGCATTTTAATAATATCGCGGACAATTGCCAACCCTAATCCTCGCATGCCCCCATCTTGTCTGGTACTAAAAAAAGGTTCGCAGGCTTTTTCAATTATTTCCGGAGGTATGCCCTTGCCGGTATCCTGAAGGGTTATCGCGACAACACCACTTTGAACAAGCGTTTCAGCAGAAACGGCTATTTTCCCTCCCTGCGGCATTGCTTCGAGCGAGTTTTGAAGGATATTCAATAGCACAGTTTGAATACGATAACGATCGACATATACAGGTTCCATAGTGGTATTGAATTGGACATTAATTTCTATTTTATTTTTCGTTAGAAGCGGTTCAACCAGCGGAAGTGTTTCGCTCAAAAGTTGTTGGACAGTAATCAGTTCAAAACGAGGTTCAGGAAGGCGTGTGGCCTTACGTACATTTTGAATAACATCGTCAAGCCTCTGTGTTTGCTGCACGATTAATTGTAATTTATGAGACACATCTTTTGGGAAATCTTCTCTTTCCAGCAATAGCTTGGCCAGCCCTCCGATAGAATGAATAGGCGTACCCAAATCATGAGCAAGGTTGGCGGTTAGATGACCTAAGGCGGTCAATTGTTGTAATTCATCGACTTGTTTTTGCAATTGAACGACTTTACTTGTTTCCTCACGAACTCGATCTTCTAAGTGTTTGGTTAAATCTAAGTTTTTGGACATCACCTGCTGAATTTCATCGGCCATCATGTTGAAATGCTCGGCAAGCTGTCCCCATTCATCACGGCGAACTATCGGAATGCGGTTTATGTATTGCCCTTTTTGGAATTCATCAATTGTCTGGATGATCAGCTTTAGAGGGCCACCGATCATCCAGCCGTAACTTAATCCCAACAGCAAAAGAATCATCAGCAATAAACCGCCGCTGCTGACAATGAGCAGTTGCTGGGCGCGGCTCATAATTTCGGCGTTAGCGCGCGAGAAGCCAATGATACCGATAACGATACGCGAATCTTTTATTTCTTCCGAGACAGGATATAGCAAACCTAAAGCCGGACCTCCTTCCGTAGATATCTTCGTATAATGTGATTTTCGCTTTGTGCTGGCGGAAGCCACGATATTATCCGGCCACTCATATTGCACCCGGCTGGCGCCAGCCACATGATCAACGTTGTTGTGACCAATGTCAAAAATATCAATTCTTGCCAGGCGCGCGTCAGCCTGAATGTGGTCTTTAAGGGCGGAATCGAGAGCCAGAAGGCCGCGTTTTGTAGGAAAATACTGATAAAACGTGCTGACTGTTTCGGCCACATCTTCAAGCCTTTTTACCTGCTGGTCGACTAATATTTTGTCCAAAACAGTCAATTGAATTAAGCCCCAGAAGGCCATGGTTAAAGCAAGACCGACAACAGTTAACGTAATCAGTCTTACGCGTACGGTAAGATTTTCATTGTAAGCAATAATTCTATTTAGAGTTTTTTTAAACATATCTTAGATAGAATATAGCAGAAAGAAAAAAAATTAACTAGAAGTGTATAAAAAAGAAGGGACAGGTTTTTCCTGTCCCTTCTTTAA
>Ga0154766_106_pt3 | contig 12549 bp, 12 predicted proteins | sample Rifle2008BG16ft_FD_105774 | JGI IMG/M metagenome (GOLD analysis project Ga0154766, IMG submission 105774) | Deltaproteobacteria bacterium RBG_16_44_11
TTTTCAGCTAATTAAACGTTCAGAAAAAGTTACACAAGCCGGCGACATTAGTTGCCCGGGTGGTATTTTGCAGCCGAGAATAGATAAAATTATCAGCTATTTTTTGAAAACAGGAATAATTCCTGACGGGCGGAAAAAGACTTTAAATTACGATGGGTGTACGGACAAAGAGACAAATTCTTTAATTCAACTTTTTTTAACTAACGCCCTAAGAGAGGCCTGGGAGGAAATTGGTTTAATTCCTTTTAACATCTTATTTTTAGGCACCCTCCCCTGCTATTCTTTAACTTCATTTGCCATAACAATTTATCCTCTAGTGTGTCTTACCCCTAAGCCTTTTAAATATAAATTAAGTTCGGAAGTGGAGAAAATTTTGGAAATTCCCCTTAGCTTTTTTTTCCAAAGCTCTAATTACGCTTTACTGGAAATCGCAACGCCTATAGAGAATACTGCTTCCAATCAAAACAGCAAATTACCCTGCCTGGTTATTCCTGACGGCAGGGGAAGCACTGATGTTCTCTGGGGTGCAACTTTCAATATTATTACCAATTTCTTACGCATTATTTCCGATGATAGTTTGCCGCTCCCTTCTGCTTCCAGAACAATCAAAAAAGTTTTGTCCAATAGTTATATTTCAGGAAATCGCTGACATCATGGCTGCTTTAAAAATCAAAGACATTATAATAAATACCATAATTTTCGATTTTGATGGAACACTGGCAAAATTAAATATTGATTTTAAACAAATGCGCGATACTGTCCTGAAACTTATTTCTTCTTACGGCATTGAACGAAATTACCTGCAAACAGATTTTGTTTTAGAAATGATTAATACATCCAGGGAAATATTAAGTAAGAGTTCCCCCCAAAAAGCTGAAATATTTACTAATAAAGCAATCAAAATTATTGAAGCTATGGAAATAGAAGCAGCTATCCATGGCGAATTATTTTCCCAAACAAAAGAATTATTCACCCGTCTTAAATTATCCGGAATTTCTACCGGGGTAATAACCAGAAATTGCGAGAAGGCCATAAAAATTGTATTCCCCGATATATCATCTTATTGCGAGGCAGTTGTCTGCCGCGATACGGTAAAAAATGTAAAACCTCATCCCGAACATTTAAATAAAACCCTACAGATGCTAAACAGCTTGGCCGAAAATACTTTGATGATTGGCGATCATCCTTTAGATATCCAAACCGGCCGTAACGCCGGAACTTGTACCGCAGGAGTACTTACCGGACACTTCAGTAAATCTGATTTTTTAAATGCCGGAGCCGATTTCGTACTTCCTCAGGCTGTTGATATACTTGATTTAGTTACTCTCTGATCGATAAGCGGGAGATGAAAAAATATTGCGTTAACTTTTGTCTTTAATTGACAGAATGTATCATTTTAACCTATTATTAATAAAAGATAGTGATTCTTACCGGCAACCATGCCGCAGAGAATCGCTGAAGCGTGGACATAATTTTATTTTTAGTCCGAATATTAATTGTGGATTGTATATTTTAATTTAATCGAATAGCTAAGACGATTATGAATTTAGAAAACTCTCAAAAATATCTTGCCGACTGCAAGAAAGCTTACCCTGAAAAATTTGCTTCCGAAGATGAAATTTTTAATCATATTCGCCGCGGTGACCATATTTTTGTCGCCTCCGGCTGCGGAGAACCGCAATATCTTGTTCAGGCAATGACCAACTATGTCGAATCTCATCCCAAAGCATTTTTTGATGCCGAAATTATCCATGTTTATTCTTTAGGCATTGTTCCCTATACTGACGCCAAATATAAAGCAAACTTCCGCCATAACTCTTTTTTTATCGGTAATAATACTCGCGATCCCATCAACAAAGGGATGGCTGATTATACGCCTATTTCTCTTTCGCATGTTCCTTCATTATTATATAGTGGCGTAATCCGCATTGACGTAGCTCTAATACAAACTTCTCTGCCCGATGATCATGGCTACTTTAGCCTGGGCGTCAGCGTGGACATAGTAAAAGCAGCTACGGAAAAAGCGGCAATTGTTATTGCTCAAGTAAACGCCAACATGCCCCGAATTCACGGTGACAGTTTTATTCATATTAAAGATGTCGATTTTATTATTCCCCATGATGAGCCGCTCTTAGAACTAACCGGCGCAAAAACAAGCGAAACTATTCAACGAATCGGTAAAAACGTAGCGCGCTTAGTGCAGGATGGCGACACCATTCAAGTGGGATTCGGCAGCCTGCCCAATGCCATAATGGCCAATTTGTATAATAAAAAGCATCTGGGGGTTCATACAGAACTTTTAAGCGATGGGCTGGTGGATTTAATTAAGGCCGGTGTTATCGACAATTCCACAAAAACAATCGACCGCGGAAAAACGACTGCTACTTTCAGCATGGGGAAAAAATCCACTTATGATTTCCTCAATGACAATCCTTCCATAGCTTTCCGGACAATAGACTACACGAATAATCCATTAGTCATTGCCCGAATTGAAAATATGGTCGCGATTAATAGCGCTTTGGAAATAGACCTCACCGGGCAGGCCACTTCGGAATCGATTGGCAGCATTTTTTATAGCGGCGTCGGCGGGCATCAAGATTTCATGAGAGGGGCATTGCTTTCCAAAAACGGCAAGACAATTCTCGCAATGAAAGCTACTTCTCGTGACGACACTATTTCCCGCATTGTTCCGGCACTGAAAGAACAGGCGGGGGTAACGCTCAATCGCAGTGATGTCCGCTATATAGTAACGGAATACGGCATTGCGTACTTGCATGGAAAAAACATCCGTGAACGCGCTATGGAATTAATTTCTATAGCTCACCCTAATTTCCGTCCATGGCTGATTGAAGAAGCCAAAAAACGCGGCTTAATTTTTAGAGATCAAGCTTTTATTCCCGGAAAAAGCGGTGAATATCCCGAAGAGCTGGAAACGTTCCGCACCACAAAAACGGGATTACAAATATTCATGAGACCGGTTAAAATTAGCGACGAAAACCTTTTGAAAGATTTTTTTTATTCCCTTTCCGACACAAGTTTGCACAAACGATTCCTCTCTTTTCGTAAAGACATGCCGCATGAAAGACTGCAGGATTTTGTAGTTATTGATTACACAAAAGAAGTTCTCCTGTTAGTTGTCACCGGAGATCAAGAAAACCAGATTATTGCCGCTGTCGGGCAATATGGTATAGACGAAAACACACATACCGCTGAAGTTGCGTTTGCCGTGCGCGACGATCAGCAAAACCGCGGTATCGGTTTTGAATTGTTAAAATACCTCACTTATCTTGCCAAAAGACAAGGATTACTTGGTTTCACTGCGGAAGTTCTTGTTGATAATAAGCCTATGCTTCATGTTTTCGAAAAAGGCGGATTTGACATGAAGAAAAGAGCTGATAGCGGTGTTTACGATTTAATGCTTAAGTTTAAAATATAATAGATCCAGAAAGAATTTGTTTGATGAATCCTAATGTATTTCGTGAATATGATGTAAGAGGTATAGTTGACGAAGATTTAAACGAGGAATTTGTTTTCAACCTTGGACGGGCTATCGGCACTTATGCCGCCCGGCACAAAATAATAAACATGACGATCGGGCGTGATTGCCGTTTGAGCTCTGAAGCTTATGCCGATTTTTTAATTCAAGGCCTTAATTCATCAGGCATGGAAACGATTGATATCGGCCTTTGCGCTACCCCTATACTCTACTTCTCCATCCGCCATCTTCATACTGGAGGAGGGGTAATGGTCACGGGCAGCCATAATCCACCAGAATTTAACGGTTTTAAAATTTGTATTGGCTATGACACTATCTACGGCGAACAAATTCAAGAATTAAGAAAAATCATGGAAAGCGGCAGCTATTCCACCGGCAGTGCGTCAGCGCAATGCCGGGATATTTCAGCAGTTTACGAAGATTATCTTTTTACTCATACGAAAATAAGCCCTAAAATCAAAGTTGTTGTCGATGGCGGTAATGGTGTCGGGGGCTATTTTGCCCTTCCCCTTTTGAAACGTTTTGGCTGTGATGTAACCGCCATTAATTGTGAACCTGACGGCCGTTTCCCTAATCATTTCCCCGACCCTACGGTGGAAGAAAACTTAAAGCAACTGATTGGATTAGTCGGTGAAAAAAAGGCGGACTTGGGAATAGCTTTTGACGGTGACGCGGACCGCCTTGGCGTAATCAGCGATAAAGGTGAAATCATCTGGGGAGATAAGTTGCTGATTCTTTTTTCCCGCCATATACTCAAAGAAAAACCTCATTCCACGATTATCGGCGAGGTAAAATGCTCACAAACTCTATACGATGATATTAAAAAAAATTCCGGCCGGTCAATCATGTGGAAAGCGGGGCACTCGTTGATTAAGGCTAAAATGAAAGAGGAAAAGGCTGTTTTAGGCGGAGAAATGAGCGGCCATTTCTTCTTTGCCGACCGCTATTTCGGCTATGATGACGCTATTTATGCGGCGCTAAGATTATTGGAGATCCTCTCCCAAGAAGGCAAGAAAATTAGTGCGTTGCTTTCCGATATACCGCAAACTTATTCCACAGCCGAAATAAGAATTGATTGTGCCGACAATGAAAAAGCGGCGGTTGTGGAAAAGGTCAAGGAACATTACCGGGACAATCCCGGCCTGATTGAAATTGATGGTGTGCGCATTCCTTTTGCGGATGGATGGGCTCTGGTACGTTCTTCCAATACCCAGCCGGTCATTGTTTTGCGCTTTGAAGCCACTTCCAAAAAAAGCCTACGAAAAATCCGTGAAGAGGTGGAGAATTTACTCACTATCTAAGCCCTTCAAGTCTACTCGGTTGGTCTGATTTTTCTATTGAATATTTTTTATAATTGTGTAATCTATATATTAAATGTCGTCTGAATAGGTCAGGTGATGAACCTGCATATTGAAAGATACAATCGCGGGGCAAGGAGGATTTTTTTATGAAGATTGTGTATCGCTTGTTACTTGTTTTATTAATTAGCTTACTTTTATTTGGTTGTGGGAAAAAAGGCGGCACTGTTGAAGGCAAGGTAGTGGATGGTCTGGGACAGCCGTTGTCAGGAGTAACTCTTGTTTTTAAGCAAGTTCGCCCCGTGTCCGACGCTGAGCCGCTCCAGGCAAAAACGGACAGCGACGGTACTTTCAGTATATCCGGCCTGACTCCCTCTTCCGAATACATTATTACACCGGAAACAGATAAATGGACAACAAAAGTAACCAGAAAGATTACCGCCGGACAATCTTTGGCTTTAAGTCCTCCGATTGCTATCCGTTTTCAATTGTTAAAAAACGGAACTGTTATCGACACTAAAACCGGCTTGCAGTGGCTGATTTATACGGCCACCGATCTTAGTGCCGGCAATGTTATGAACACCGTAAGGAGTATAAATGAAAGCGGCTTCAGCGACTGGAGGCTGCCGACAAAAGCAGAAATCCTTGGTTTGAAGGATCAAGCATCCACCGTTTCGGACCAGGCTGAACCGAAAAGCGCTCAGGAAGCCTGTTGCGTTTGGACGGCTGAAATTAATTCAGATAGTATTGAATGGGAATTCTATACTGATGATGGAAATGAACTTTGGACATCCGGCAAAATGCCGTCAAACGATAGAGTTGTCGTTGTCAGAACTTACGGAGCTTCCCCGACGACTCAAACTCCGACTATAGTGGTGCCATCTCCTCCTGCTGCCGCTTTAAACAAGCAAGCTACACCTTCTCCCGCTCCCGCCGCACCACCTGCCGCTACGGTCGCCGTCCCTGTCCCTGCGCCAGCGGCAAAAGAAAACAAGGGTGCGGGTCAAGCTATTTCTATCATTGTTCATTTCGATGCCCAGAAATTAGTCATTACAAAAGATGATTTTGCCGCGCTAAAGGACTTTTATACCAAATGGAAGGATACTCCCGGAAGTATCCTTATCGAGGGACATTCCAATGCTCCGGGTGGTAAAAGCGCCGCCATGACAGATTCTGTTGATCTCGCCAAGTATACACTGGCCTTGCTGAAAAAAATGGGACTAGGTGATAAAATTAAAGTTGATGTAAAGGGCATGGGTGATGACAAGCCAGTGGCTGATAATAAGACGCCGGAAGGACGCAATAAAAACCGCCGCGTGGAATTAACCTTTACTCCCGGATAACCACAACAATATAACTTTTTATCTTTACTTTCATAAAAGCCCCCTTGTTAGAAATATCAAGGGGGCTTTTTATTTGTGAAACTCCAATTCTGAAAGCGAAGCGCATCGGAATTGACAAGTTAAACAATCCCGCGTAAGCAGGGATACAGTACCTCACAGTTTACTACGAAGTCGGCGTCAAAACTTACTTTAGGATTAACACCGTGATCATTATATTTTTTAGCAGTTTCGCTGTATCTTATACTGGTCGGGGCAGCAGGATTTGAAAATAACGGTCGGCAAAAAATAAGATGCCGCAGTTTTTCTAGCGCAATGCTGGGGTGTTTTGCTTAATTATTAATTATGTGCTTGGTGTTGTTTTGATGCTATTAAATTGTTCTTGATGTTCATCTTCATATTGTTCAAACATATTATATGTTTCAATTATTAAGTCTAAAATATCTTTTAAAGATTCTGGTGAAAATTGGACATATTCATGCTGAATACCTTTTTTATTAATTATAAGTTTGCAAAGAGTGTATCCATCATCATGCGAGCTTTCCCAGTCAGCGTGAACTACTAGATTTCTAAGCCTTCCAGCTTCTGTTAATTTTGAAATAAATTCTTCTAATGATGGCATTCCCCCTAAACATTGTTGTTCTTCAAGTAAAAGTCTTTTAAATAAATCAACTTTGTCAGCATAATTTCTTTTATATATTACTTGTAATCCGAGCGAATCCAAATCATCAATGAATAATTCACAAATAGCGGAATTTAGCCGTTCTTCAAGCGTATTAAAGTTATGCACAATGTAACCAATAAGCGGCGCAGTTTTTTTTAAAAATTTATCAGTTGCGCCTTCAAGGTTTTTTGTGTCAGATGCATACTGATTAATAGGTATTAATTTCTTTTTCATTTTCTTTTTCTCACATGATATTGTTTAGCCTATTGGATTTTAACCAAGCTTACAAATATCAAGACACTTAATGACAAAATTTTTCTGTTGTTCTAAATAGTTTGAATGAATTGTTTCAAATTCCTCCATATCTTCGGAGTACACCAAAGACTTAAGCATATCTTCATATATATCTCCAATTTGCTCAAGGTCTTTCCATAAATCATTATCTTCTAGGCGTTTTAATTGGACAGAATTGTATTCAAAATCAGGAATAAATTTTTCACTTTGCATTAACTTATCTATTGCTTTAAAATATTTATCCTTTATTCCCTTTGATAGAACAGTATGTTTCTTTTTAGTTTCTAAATAGTCATGTTTCTTTAAAGTCAACTTGTCAATTTCATCACTAGTGACGAATATAAATTTTAAAGCCCCATTAATTATTTCTTGCTGAAACTTATATTTTTCTGATTTTTTTTGAAATTCAAATTGCGATTTAGATACGTCAGATAATCTTTTTGTTAACGTTACTAATTTTCCTGTGACTATAAGCAATATAATAGTAACAACAAGTGTTATAACCGCGCAGACTGTCTGAATTACAACTAAATGGGTCATAATTACCTCAAAAGTTGTCACCAAGCATTTTTGCGATAATTAAAATATGTCTAATAGCACTATACGCTATTGATTTTACTGGTCGGGGCGGCAGGATTTGAACCTGCGACATCCTGCTCCCAAAGCAGGCGCGCTACCAGGCTGCGCTACGCCCCGATTTTCTATTTTTTCGCTTTTGTCCGGAGGCTTTCTTTAAGTTGGGCAAAAGCCTGTCCGCGATGACTTATTTTATTTTTAATTTCCGCGGGCAATTCGGCCGCAGTCATTTTTAAGTCCGGCACCATAAATATAGGATCATAGCCGAACCCATTACTTCCGCGCGGCTCGTCAATAATTTGTCCGCGCCACTTGCCTTCAAAACAATCATAACTGCCGTCTGTTCTGTAAAGCACCAATACACAACAAAAAGATGCGCCTCTACTTTCCTGCGGAACACCTTTTAATTTAGCTAATAATTTTTTATTATTCTCCGCGTCCGTAGCATTTTCTCCGGAATATCGCGCGGAATAAATCCCCGGTTCGCCTCCCAATACATCCACCTGTAAGCCGGAATCGTCCGCCAGAACAGTTTCACCGGTATAACCGGAAACTACTCTGGCTTTTTTAAGCGCGTTTTCTAAAAAATTTTTCCCGTCTTCGGCAATTTCAGGAACATTATCATAATTATTCAAGGAAGCCAGTTCGATATCCGTTCCTTCGAGCATATCGCTTATTTCTTTAATTTTTCCTCCATTGCGGGAAGCAAAAACAATTTTCATTTCACCAGGTCACCCACAATTTCTTTTTGCCGGGCAATTATCTGCGAAATCCCTTTTGCCGCCAGTTCGCTCATATTATCCAGTTGTTTTTTATTGAAAGGAACTTGCTCGGCTGTGCCCTGTACTTCAATAAAGAGGCCGGAACCGGTCATGACAAAATTCATATCGACATCAGCTTTTGAATCTTCTTCGTATTCCAAATCAAGAAGGATTTGATTGTCAACCATGCCTACGCTGATTGCCGATACATAATCACTGACGGGAATATTTTTTACGATTCCATCTAGCTTCAACTTTTTAAATAACTCCACAAGCGCAATAAAACCACCGGTAATGGAAGCGGTTCTGGTTCCGCCGTCCGCTTGAATGACATCACAATCCACATAGATAGTTCTTTCTCCAAAAGCAGTTAAGTCCGAAACTGCCCGCAGCGAACGACCAATCAATCTTTGTATTTCGTGCGTCCGGCCTCCTAAACGTCCCCGCGAAGATTCCCTAACTGTTCTCGTTTGCGTGGACATGGGTAGCATCGAATATTCAGCGGTTATCCAACCTCTGCCTGTATTTTTTAGAAAAGGCGCTGTCTTATCTTCCAAAGATGCCGCGCAAATTACCTTGGTATTGCCAAACTCCACCAAAACAGAACCGGCGGAACTTTTTAGATAATTATTAGTAAGACTAATAGGCCTTAGTTCATTAAATTTTCTCCCTCCGTTTCTTTTGATCACAACTCACCTAAAAAACGATTTTATACCTTTGGATAGGGCTTTCGCGATTTCAACCTGTGCCTTAGGTGAAAGCAATTTCTTTTTGTCTTCGGTGTTAGAGGCAAAACTCATTTCCACAACCAAAGCGGGTATTAGTAATCCATCCATTATGGGTAAATCAGCTTCCCTTATGCCTCTTCCTTTCCGGGGGAATAAAGTATCCAAGTTTCTTTGAATAAAATGCGCCATTCTGACGGCCTCATTGAGATGTTTGTTTCTGGCCTGACTGGCGCTGTCTTTGTCCTTTTTTTTCGCTTCCATATCTCCTTTAAAACCCGGATAATACAACTCGAATCCGGAGGCCTTCTTACCAAAGCCGGAATTAATGTGCAGACTTAAAAAAAAGCCCGGTTTTATTTTCTCCAATATTTTTTTCCGCTCTTCTGGGCTGAGTTCTATATCGGAGTCGCGTGTTAAAATAACCTGTATGTTTCCTTCTTTAACAAGTTCCTTCTGTAAGGCTAGAGCAATGGCAAGTGTTATATCCTTTTCATATACTTTATCCTTTATTTTAACACCCGTGTCTTTACCGCCGTGTGCAGGATCAATAACAATTAGATGCTTTTCCCCGGCTGCCGATAATAAATTTACCCCACCCATAAAAACAGCAATTACTAAAATGCCCAGCAACAACATTTTATTGATATTATGAAACATATTTTCACCTTATATAAGTTTGCGCCTGCTTATAGCAAAGTAAACGCGTTTGTCAATGACCAATATGGTAATATTTATCGAATTTTCTCATTGACGCATCCGCTCAACGGATTTGACAAACTTTAACTGTCTAATCGCCGATAATATTTGATTAAGTTGATGCAAATCATTCACATCAATTATAAAATTACAGCTGGCAATCATATCTGTAGTTTCCACTTCGGCATAACTAATATTGATATCAAAAGACGATATAACAGAACTGACTTCGGTCAACACTCCTTTGCTATCATCACATACTGCCTTTATGTGTACGGGATAAGCATTCTTCTGGCTTAAATTCCATTCGACATCTACAATTCTATCCGCGTCTAATTTTTTAATGTGGGGGCAAATTTGTGTATGCACGGTAATACCCCGTCCGCGCGAAATGTATCCCGATATTTTATCTCCCGGAATCGGATTACAGCACCGGGCAAACTTAACCATCACATTATCAATGCCCGGCAGTGATATGCCCAGTGGTGGAGAAACTGTTGCTTTCTTTTTCACTTGTTCTTTTATTTGCTCGGGAACGCTTACCGATTCTTTTGCCAGATAATGATTAACTATTTGCCGGGGTGAAATTCGTCCAAAACCGACCTGAGAAATCAAATCATCCAGAGTGGTTACAGAATGTTCCGCGAATACTTTTTTGATTTCATCCGATTTGACATAATTGCTGAATTTTAAATTATGTCTTTTGAACTCTTTCTCCAATAAATCGCGGCCCAGAGTAATGCTGCTCTTTTTTTCTTCCGCGTTAATCCAATTTCGAATTTTAGAAATAGCCCTGGTTGTTACTACATTTTTCAGCCAATCTTTGCTGGGGTGGTGACCCGCTTGCGTTATGATTTCCACACGGTCGCCGTTTTGCAGTTTATATTTCAGGGGAACAATATTGCGATTAACCTTAGCGCCAATGCACTGATTCCCTACATCAGTATGGATGCTATAGGCAAAGTCGATAGGAGTAGCCCCTTTGGGAAAAGATTTAACATCGCCGTGAGGCGTAAAAACATAAACTTCTTCCGGGAACAATGCCAGTTTTAAATCGGACATGAATTCCTTCGGATTTTTTATCTCCTGCTGGATTTCCAGCACTTCTCTGAGCTTTTTTATTTGGTTTTCTTCACCATCCTTATAAGCTCGTCCTTCCTTATAGCGCCAGTGAGCGGCAATGCCCTTTTCCGCCCATTCGTGCATCGCCCTTGTGCGTATTTGTATTTCCAGTCTTTCTCCGTAAGGCCCGATAACTGTGGTGTGTAAAGATTGATAGTTATTGGCTTTGGGCATGGCGATATAATCTTTGAATCTGCCGGGAACAGGTTTCCATAAAGAATGGACAACGCTCAGCGTTTCATAGCATCCCTTTTCTTTATCGGTATCAAGTATAATGCGAAAAGCAATCAAATCATAAACCTCGTCAAAATTTATGTGCTGCTCATGCATTTTTTTGTAAATTCCGTAAAGATGTTTTGCTCTTCCTTCCACTTCCCCCTTAATATTAAATTTCTCCAGCTCGGTATAGATTATTTTTTTCACTTCTTCGGTATACCGATTGCGGGATTCATTTGATTTAACGACGCGCATGGACAATTCGTTATACGCCTCGGGAGAGAGATACTGAAATGATAAATCCTCCAACTCGGTTCTCATCCAATTGATTCCCAGACGATTGGCTAACGGTGCGTAAACATCAATTGTTTCCCTGGCAATATAAATCCTCTTATCCGGCGGTTGATATTGCAACGTCCTCATATTATGGATACGGTCAGCCAGCCTAACCAGCAAAATGCGGATATCGGAAGACATGGCCAGAATCATCTTGCGGAAATTTTCCGCCTGTCTTTCCTCTTGCGAGCCAAAAGAAATAAGGCTGAGCTTTGTCAATCCGTTGACCAGAAAAGCCACGTCCTTGCCGAATTCACTTTCTACCTGCTCGGCTGTGCTCAATGTATCTTCTACGGTATCGTGCAATAATCCGCTAATGATTGTCGCCGCATCCATTTTCATATCCGCTAGAATACCCGCGACTTCCATCGGGTGAGTAAGATAAGGTTCGCCGGATAATCTTACCTGCCCCTGATGTACCGTCGCCGAATAGATATAAGCCTTCTTGATCATCTCCAACTCTTCCGCTGTTAGGTAAGATTGGGTCTTATCCAGAATATCTGTGATGCGTAACATTACTTATCCTAAGCTAATTTGACGCGGCTATTTTTCTGCCGGATTTAGGGCTTGATTGACAAATGTTTTTACTTCTTTAACAATCCCGTCAAGTGGATACAGCTTATTTTCACCGGTTTTTCTAACCCTCAATTCGACATTTCCTTGGGCAAGATTCTTCTGCCCAACTGTTATTCTTAAAGGAATTCCGATTAAATCCGCATCATTGAACTTTACGCCGGCTCTTTCATCCCGGTCGTCTAGGATGACTTCAATTCCCGCGTACAGCATTTCTTGATAAATTTTTTCCGCGGCATCGAAAACATTCTTTTCGTTTACATTCACCGGAGTTATAATCAAATGGAATGGCGCCAGAGGCACAGGCCAGATGATTCCATGGGTATCGTAATTTTGTTCAATGCAGGCGGCAGCAGTTCTTCCAATGCCAATTCCGTAGCAGCCCATAATCATAATTTTTTCCTGACCGTCTTTATCCAGATACACCGCTTTCATCGCCTGACTGTATT
>Ga0154766_117_pt5 | contig 12541 bp, 9 predicted proteins | sample Rifle2008BG16ft_FD_105774 | JGI IMG/M metagenome (GOLD analysis project Ga0154766, IMG submission 105774) | Deltaproteobacteria bacterium RBG_16_44_11
GATGGGCTATAACGACCAAAAACAGGAAACCGCCTGGAACAAAATTCTGGCTTACGCGTGCATATTGATCAGCGCGGGAGTCTTAATCTGGTCGGCTGTTTCTTCTTTAATTTATCTTATCGCGCATTAAACACTTTTATTAAGCATAACGAGGATGGCTGTAACAACGTGATAAAAATACTGCCGATTAATCTTTCCTGACCAGCAGAAGCCCCTTAAGGTAGTGGCCTTCGGGGTGTCCCAGCAAAACCGGATGATCCGGCCCTGCCGCTAATCTCGATACCAACTGTAAATCAGCACCGCAATCGTGCGCCGCGCCAAGAACGATCTTGCAAAAAAGATCTTCTTCTATGAAATTGGAGCAGGAAAAGGTAGCCAGGATTCCTCCGCGGGCAAGATGTTTGATTGCTTGTAAATTGATTTCCTTGTAGCCGCGCGCGGCTTTAACCACATCCTTTTTGGTTTTGGCAAACGCGGGAGGATCAAGGATGATTATATCGAAGCATTCTTGTGTATCGCGTAAATAATCGAAGACATCCGCCTCTATTATGGGATGATCTTCAGAAGAAAACCAGTTGAGCTGAAGATTCCTTTTCGCGGTGACACAAGCGGGCTTGGATATATCCAAAGAAACAACTCGTTTCGCTCCACCTTGGGCGCAATAAACGGAAAAAGCTCCCGTGTAAGAAAAACAATTTAAAATACCGGCATCGCGGCTCAGCGTGCTTATCTTTTCTCTGTTGATTCGCTGATCGAGAAAAAAACCGGTTTTCTGGCCGCGGACAATGTCCACTTCAAATTTCAATCCGTTTTCCATTATCTCCACCAATCCGGTTTCATTATCTCCGGAAGCAATACCGCTCCTGGTTTCCAGCCCCTCCAATGAACGTGACCGGCTTTCGCTCTTTTCATAAATTCGCGCCGGATTTAATTGGGAAACAAGAGCATTTAAAATATGGTTTTTTTGTTTTTCCATTCCGGCGATGGCAATGGATAGCACCAGAGTCGAGCCATACACATCAACGATCAATCCCGGAAAACCATCCCCTTCGGCATTGATGAGACGATAAGCGTTTGTTTGTTCATTAATAATTCTTTGCCGTAATTTGCATGCCGCGTTCAGGCGGCACTGCCAAAAATCTGGGGTAATTCTTTCTTCACAGTTTCTTGTCAAAACACGAAAAGCTATGTCTGTTCGGGGATTAAAAAATCCCAGAGCCAACGGCTTACCGCTCAAATCTTTGGCTAAAACAACATCACCGGCATCAGGCTTTCCTTTGACCTTGGCAATCGCCCCGGAAAATACCCACGGATGACCACGGAAAAGCGCCGCTTCCCTGCCTTTCTTCAATGTTATTTCGGGATAACTTATTGTCGACATAGTGTAAGAAAATATCTTTTCCGGCTTGAAATAGCAAGGCCGATTGTATTATGTAGTAGGCGAGACAAACAATAATTCATGCCTTAGGACAAAAGGAGAAAACACATGTACGCAGTTATAATGGCCGGCGGCAGAGGCGCAAGATTCTGGCCGCGCAGCAGAGAAAAAAAACCGAAACATTTATTGGATATTGTCGGTACCAGGACCATGATTCAAGAAACGGTTGATCGCATAAAACCGTTGATTGCCCCGAAAAATATTTTAATCGTCACGGGTAAAAAACACGCACGGGAATTAATCAGACAACTGCCGGAAGTGTTCGCCAAAAATATAATTATTGAACCGGAAGGCAAAAATACCGCGGCCTGCATCGGTCTCGCGGCATTGCATATACAAAAAATAACCGGCGATGATATCATGATTGTGTTGCCTTCCGACCACGCTATCGGCTATCCCGATAAATACCGGGCAGTGATTTCCGCAGCAGCCCAGACAGCGGCACAGAATAACGCGCTGGTCACCATTGGCATTAAACCTACCAGCCCGCATACAGGTTTCGGCTATGTCGAACAGGGCGAATTGAGCGGGCAAGTATCCGGCGAAGAGGTGTTCCGTGTTCTTTCCATCCGTGAAAAGCCGGATTTCCCGCAAGCGCAAACCTTTGTGCAAAGCGGCAAGTTTTACTGGAACAGCGGTATGTTTATCTGGAAAACATCTGCTATTTTAATGGAAATTGCCCGCTGGTTACCGGATTTAAATAAAGGGCTGATAAAAATCGAGAAGGCGCTCGGATCAGATAAAGAAGCGGCAACAATTCGCGGCGTCTACAAACGGTTATCCTCCATTTCTATTGATTACGGCGTCATGGAAAAAGCGAACAATACCTTTATGCTTAAAGGAGATTTTGGCTGGAGTGATGTCGGCAGTTGGGATGCCGTCTATGAAATATCGGCTAAAGACGATAATGGCAATGCCGTAACAACCGGCAGTTCCGTAATTTTTGAAGACACGGAAAACTCTCTTGTTTACAGCCCGCAAAAACTCGTCGCTATGGTGGGGGTTAAGGATTTAATAGTTGTAGAAACAAAAAACGCCTTGCTTATCTGCAAAAAAGGCGCCTCACAGGATATAAAAAAAGTGGTCGAAACTTTGGAAGCAAAAAAAATTAAAAAATATCTTTAGATTTACTTTAAATACACCGGATCGCCGCTGACTTTGTCCTTTCCTTTGTTGAGCTTATCAATAATTATATTGATGGTGGTTACTTCGTCATCAAACGTAACAATCACTAAATTATTACTCTTGAATTCGTGTTTTTTTACACCTTTCACATTCTTCAGGGTAGTACCTATCCTGTTTTTGCCGCCTCAGGCCGCGCAACCGGGTATCGTCAATTGCACAATTCTTTCTTCAGCGATAGCAACACCGATAAACGCTGATAAGAAAAAAAATGTTAATAATACACTTAATAATTTTTTCACGTTCCACCTCTGCTCTTTTTTATGGTCTTATGATAACTCCAAGCCCCTCAAGAAGCAAATATAATTTCCAATTGACAGTTAAAAGTTTATTTGTGATAAAAATCACTATATTTATATTATAGAAAGCAAAAGCAATGCCTATTTCTTTATCCGGACAGCTTATTTTAGCTTCGGCATCGCCGCGGCGGCAAGAATTGTTGCGGTCAGCCGGATTGAAGTTCAAAACTATCCCCGCCCACGTAAGTGAGCATTATATAAAAGGAGAAAGACCAAATCAACATGTCCGGCGGCTCTCTTTAGATAAGGCACTTTTTATTGCCGGAAAATATCCTGATGCCTGGGTACTGGGCGCGGATACCATTGTGGTCATCGACAAGCTTGTTTTAGGAAAGCCGAAAAACAAATCTCAAGCTCGGGAAATGCTGAATAAACTAAGCGGGCACACACATAAAGTCTATACCGGCTTTACCATTATCCGCTTATCCGCTAAAACGCAAAAAACTAAAGTTATCACATCCGCCGTGCAATTCAAAACTATCGGCAAAGAAGAACTTAAATGGTATACAGCGTGCGATGAGCCTTATGACAAGGCCGGCGGTTATGCCGCGCAAGGGAAAGGCGCCTATTTTATCCAATCAATTAGAGGCTCTTATACAAACGTCATCGGCCTGCCTCTTTGTGAAGTGCTGGAAGAATTGAAAAAACTAGGCGCAATACATTTCAGGTAGTTTGTTATGGAAACAGATATCGCGGCAAATATTATAAAAATTCGTCAACGGATAGCCTTTGCCGCCGCGCGTGCCGGACGCGACGCTCACTCGATAAAACTTATGGCGGTGACAAAAACCGTTTCGCCTGAGAAGATCAGCCAGGCAATCAACGCGGGCGTAACCATGTTTGGCGAAAATTATGTCCAAGAAGCGAAAGAAAAAATTACCGCTTTGGGAAAACAAACACAATGGCACATGATCGGCCATCTGCAAACCAATAAAGCAAAATACGCCGTCAATCTGTTTGACTATGTTCATTCCGTGGACCGTATTGAATTAGCCCAGGAACTCGATAAAAGAGCTGGGCTTACCGGTCATAAAATGAATATCCTGATTGAAGTCAATGTCAGCGGAGAACAAACCAAAAACGGTGTATCCGCAAACGCCGCCCTGGATTTAATAAAACGCATAGCCTCATTGGAAAATATTTCTGTGCGCGGGTTAATGACCATGGCACCTTATTCGGATAATCCCGAAAACTCCCGGCCTTATTTTATCGCCTTAAGAAATCTTCGCAATCAAATCTCTCGTGAGCAAATTCCGGGAATTCAAATGGAAGAACTTTCCATGGGCATGACCGATGACTTTGAAGTAGCCATCGAGGAAGGCGCAACAATAGTTCGTATCGGACGGGCAATTTTTGGAAGGCGTAACTAATTTTAATGAGCGGCAAAAGGAGAAAGGTTTTCGGTTGAAGTGGAATTTTCTTCTTGAATAAATGCTTCCTTACCCCTGGTTTTATAAATACTCACGCAGATATCGACAACGGCGCTGTCGTAAAGCTTTCCTTTGCAATTGACTATTTCTTCCATGGCGACGTCAACACCCAGTGCCGGACGGTAAGGCCGATGTGAGGCCATCGCGTCAATGACATCGGCAGTCCCGATAATGCGCGCCTCCAGCAATATACTCTCTCCTTTTAAACCCTGCGGATAACCGGAGCCATTCATCCTTTCATGGTGCTGCAAAATTATATCAGCCACCGGATAAGGAAATTTAATGGTTTTCAAAATATCATAGGCGACCCGGCAATGTGTCTTGATTATTTCCATTTCCAAGTCACTTAAGCGCCCCGGTTTTGTTAATATTTCAGAGGGTACGGATATTTTCCCGATATCATGAAGTGTAGCGGCTATGTGAATAGCCTCAATTTGCTCTTTCGACAGTCGCATTTCTTCCGCGATTTTACAAGAAATTATGGCCACCTTAGCTTCATGGCCGGAGGTATAAGGATCACGGGTTTCCACGATTTTAGACATCGTCTTCACTGTACCGTCTAACATTATTTGTACTTTTTCGTAACTAACATTCAGTTCTTCTGCTTTAGCTAAGAGATCGCTTGTCTTTTCTTTTACTTTTTCTTCCAGAGTTTTGTTTAATTCCACCAGATCTTCGTTTTGCTTTTTGGTTAATTCGACTAACCGTCTATTTTCCATCAACAGTTCCGTTTGGGAAAGTGATTGTTTGATGTGAGCTATCAGTTCTTCTTCGCGCCACGGTTTAGTAAAATAAAGATGAATTCCTCCTTTATTAACGGCGTCAATTATGGCGTCGGTGTCGGCATAACCGGTCAGAAGTATGCGCACGGCATCGGGAAAAATTTCTCTTGCCTTGGCAAAAAATTGTACGCCATTCATGACCGGCATTCTTTGATCGGAAATAATAAGAGAGAAAGGTTTTTGTGCCGCACGCAACTTCTTAAGTCCATCCAAACCATCTCTTGCCGTTTGTATTTCGTAATTTTCATCGGCCAGAATGCGTTTAAAAGCATTAAGAATGGATTCTTCATCATCGACAATTAATATTGAATGTCTATGTTTCAAAGGCTCTGTATGCGCCAAATTCATTTTAATTACCTGTTTTTCTAAGTGTTATGGTTAATATACTTGCTCACAGCATACATAATCAATATCATGGTTTTTTTGTTAATATTTTGAACCTTTCGGGCAATTATGTCAAGACCTTAAGAAAAACAACAGATTAATAGTTTATATCAGATATTTCATATATATCTGCGCAAAAATACACAATGATTGATGGAATAAATCCTTAAGCGTAAATGATTTTTCTCAAAAACTGCCCGGTTGCGGATTTTTCTTCACCGGCAATTTTTTCGACTGTACCGGACGCGATAATTTGGCCGCCGCCCGGCCCGCCTTCCGGTCCCAGATCAATAATGTAATCGGCACATTTAATGACATCAAGATTATGTTCAATCACAACCATGGTGTTACCCATATCGACCAGGCGTTTTAAAACATCCAGTAATTTTTGAATATCCGCAAAATGCAATCCAATGGTTGGTTCATCCAAAATATACAGTGTATTGCTGTTGATTCTTTTGCCTAGTTCTCTGGCCAGTTTTATCCTTTGCGCTTCTCCGCCGGAAAGAGTTGTTGCCGATTGCCCCAGGTGGATATATCCTAAACCAACATCATAGAGCAATTGCAGGTGTGTCTTAATTGCCGGAATATTAGAAAAAAATATAAGCGCCTGGCTTACCGTCATGTCTAAAACATCAGCAATGCTTTTATCTTTATATTTGATATCCAGCGTATCCGCATTAAAGCGCTTACCTTGACAGGCATCACAGGTTACATAAACATCCGGCAAAAAATGCATTTCAATTTTAATTAAGCCGTTGCCTTCACAAGCCTCGCAACGGCCGCCTTTCACGTTAAAACTGAAACGTCCGGGTTTGTAGCCGCGCACACGCGCTTCCGGAAGACCTGTGAATAGATCACGAATAAAAGAAAATATTCCGGTATAAGTCACCGGATTGGAACGCGGCGTCCGGCCAATAGGTTGTTGATTAATGAGGATGACTCGTTCAATATCACCTAAATCTTTAACCCTTTTAATTTTACCCATTGCCCCACGGTGCTGGTTTAAACGGCGCGCCACAACTTTATAAAGAGTTTCAATAACCATGGTGCTCTTACCGGAACCGGATACGCCGGTTACCGCCGTAAATATTCCCACCGGTATTTTAATATCAATATTTTTGAGATTGTTTTCACTGGCGCCTTCTAAAATAATCTGCCGGCCGTCAGAAGAGCGCCTCTTTGGCGGTAGGGCTATAGATTCTTTCCCGGATAAAAACCTGCCGGTAAGCGATTCATCGCTTATCAAAATTTCTTCCGGAGTTCCCCGAAAAACGACTTCTCCGCCGTGCACCCCGGCACCGGGCCCCATATCAACAATGTGATCGCAAGACATCATCATTTCTGCATCATGTTCCACGACCAGCACCGTATTTCCCATATCGCGCAAATTTTTCAATGTGTCAATCAAACGCAAATTATCTCTTTGATGAAGCCCGACCGTCGGCTCATCCAGAACGTATAAAACACCCATCAATCCGGATCCAATTTGCGTGGCTAGCCGAATCCGCTGACTTTCACCGCCTGATAATGTTAACGTGGATCTGGCCAGGTTTAAATAATCCATCCCTACATTGAGCATAAATTGCAGGCGGCTTTTAATTTCCTTGAGAATTCTTTCGGAAATTTTCTTTTCTTGTAACGATAGCGTCAGTTGTTCAAAAAACTCGGAACACTCACGAATAGACATCTGGCAGAGCTCATAAATATTTTTCCCTCCTACTTTGACAGCCAGGCTTTCCTTTTTTAGCCTGGCTCCCTTACAGACATCGCACGCGCTCAAATCAATATAGCGCGCTAAATCATTGCGCACAGCCGCCGAATTGGTTTCCCTCCAGCGGCGCTCCAACTGTTTTATCGCTCCCTCAAATGAACGATGGGCAAAGTATCTTTTATCGGAACGATCATAATAAAATTTAATACTCTCCGTTCCCGACCCGTAAAGGAGAACTTTTTGAATTTTTTCCGGCAACTTATTAAATGGCGTGTTAATATCAAACTTATAATGCGTGCTGAGCGCGTCCAGCATACTATAATAATAAAGAGAGCTTCGAGCAGCCCAGGGGGCTATCGCTCCTTCCCGCAAGGATAATCCTTCATCAGGCACAACCAAATCAACGGCAAAGCGCATGCGTGAACCTAGACCGTTGCATTCAGGGCAAGCTCCATAGGGACTATTGAAGGAAAACATCCGCGGAGCGAGCGAGGGAATGCTTATGCCGCAATCGGGACAGGCATATTTTTCAGAAAAAAGCAATTCTTCGCCGGAAGAGGTAACTATCTTTACCAGACCATCACCGCGAGCGGCGGCAATTTCCAGCGAATCACGCAATCTTTTTCTTACACCTTCCTTCAATGCCAGCCGATCAATAATCAAGTCGATATCATGACGTTTAGTTTTACTCAGAACAATGTCTTCGGCCAGATCTTTTATTTCTCCGTCAATCCGGACGCGAACAAATCCTTCCTTTTGGAGTTTTTTTAATTCCTTCTGAAATTCACCTTTTTTCCCACGAACAACCGGTGCCATAATGCTGAAGCGCGTACCTGCGTGCAAAGACAAAACATTTTCTGCGATGCTGTCGATGGTCTGCGATTTAATCTCACGGCCGCAACAGTAACAATAGCATCTGCCGATGCCGGCATAAAGCAGGCGCAGATAATCGTAAATTTCGGTGACGGTACCCACTGTGGAACGCGGATTGTGACTTGATGTACGCTGTTCGATAGCTATCGCCGGCGAAAGACCTTCGATGGATTCCACATCCGGCTTATCCATTTGTCCAATAAACTGACGGGCGTAAGTGGAAAGCGATTCTACATAACGCCTTTGCCCTTCGGCATAAATGGTATCAAAAGCCAGCGAAGATTTTCCTGAACCGCTTACACCGGTAATAACAACAAGTTTATCGCGAGGTATATCTAAACTAATATTTTTTAAATTATGTTGAGAAGCGCCTTTGATTTTTATTGCGTTCATTTTTTTGTTTTACTTCTTTTTTACAGCTTTATTTCGATGTGCGATTTTTTCCTGACAGAAGCAATCCATTCATCATATTTCTTTTCCAATTTTTCATCTTCGATTTTCGCCTTAATTTCTTCTCGCACCACATTGATCGGTTTCAAGCCGGCGCCTCTTTTATCCACCACCGTAATTATATGAAAGCCAATATCTGTTTCAATTACTTCGCTCACCTTGCCTACGGGAAGGCTAAAAGCCACCGCTTCCAGCTCCGGAATAATTACCCCTCTCTCAATAAAACCAATATCGCCTCCCCGGGAGGCCTCAGGACCTTGAGAATATTTTGCGACTATTAAATCGAAAGGCTCTCCATTGACAATACGCTTGCGCAATTTATTAGCCTCATCCTTCACTTTTGCTCGCGTGGTTTTATTCGCTTTGGGAGGCAGTGACAATAACATTTTTTTAATTCTAACCGCTTCTTTCCCTTCGTAATCCTGACGATTTTTATTGTAATAATCGCCTATTTCTTCGTCACTGACAATTATTTTGGATTGTACTTCCCGCCGTAATAACCGCATACGCATCATTTGGCTCTTTATTTCTTTTTTTGCCGATTCCAGCGTTTTGCCTTCACGGGCAAGACTTTTTAAAAAATCATCCATACTGGAATTTTTTTTCGCGAGCATCTGATTGAGGGCTGCCATAACTTCTTCATCTTTTACGGCAATAGCACCACCGGTTTTTTTCGCCTCTTGTTCAATTAACATATTATCAATGTAACGCTGCAAGAACAGGTTTCTTGATTGATTAATGACCGCTTCTTTATCTTTTCCTTTATAATTATTCTCGATATTTTTGGCGTAGGGCTCAAAGGCTTTGTTAAATTCGGAAAGCGTTATGATCTCATTGTTTACCACGGCAATAATTCTATCCACGACCTCGGCGCCAACCGGCATAGATAAAAGCATTACACCCCACATAAATAGAACTATCCTTTTGAAATATTCCACAAAGCTTCCTCCTTTTATTTTTGCCTATTTATTTTCTTCCTCAGAACGTTGTTTTCTTTTTTTATCACGGCTTTTAACTTTAATGAATTAAGCCAGCCGGTAAAAGCCGCTTCTTCCTTTTGCGCACGAATATCGGCAACAACTTCATCTTTGACATCCGCAAAGTTCTTAATCATCGCCGGCTGACTATCCAAAACCTTGAAAATATGAAATCCATAAGGGCTTTGTACGACCGGACTTATTTTATTTACCGGCAATTTAAAAATTGCCTCTTCCAACGGCTCAGGCATAACCTGCCTGGTAATATATCCTAAATCTCCGCCTTGACGAGCTTCCGGACCAATGGACAAATTGGTGGCTAATTCGGCAAAATCCTCGCCAGCTTTTAATCGTGCCAATATTTCTTGAGCTTTATCAAAATCTCTCACAACTATTTGCTGAACACGTACGCGGGCTTCCAGTCTGTAATTGTTACGGTGTTCGTTATAATAATCTTCGGCTTCATCATCTGATACCCTGATTTTTGTATTTACATCAACCGCAACAAGTTTTTGCAAAAACATTTCTTTTTTCAGCTCTTCCTTCCATTGGTCAAATTTTATATTTTCCTGCGCCAGCAAGTTGATAAAATCTTCTCCGTAATCTTTTTTAATTTCGTCAATTTTATCTTCCAGCTCGCTCGCGCCTACATAGATATTTAATTCTTGCGCGCGCAAATACATTATTTTTTCCGTAATCATACCATCCAATACTTCTTCTTCGAGGCGCGTGACATAATTTGGCTCATTTGATAAAGCATCTTTGGATAACATAGACATTTTTTGGTTTAATTTAATTTGATATTCATCGAGATAGATTTTCGCCCCATTAACTGTCGCAACGTAAGGCCTTGAAAAGATATTAATTTTATCGCAAGAGACCATAAAAAAAAGCGCCAGTATAGATAAAACACGGCATCCGTTTAATATGATGCGCGTTAGTATTTTTAGGGAAAAATAACCTGTAGCTTGTTTCTTAATCATAATTTTTACATATATATCGCTTATGGCTATTCGGCAAGCATCTTTAATAATAAATTTGCCTGTATTAATATCTCTTTTGGGGAAAGAGAAGGCGCGGGAACAAATAACTTGTAATCCGGTGTGAAGCGTAATTCCCGAATTTTCTTGCGATAAAGCGATATAATCTTTTCCGGCTCCACCGAAGAGGTCTTCCGGAAAAAAATATATAGGTACCTGCCGTCATAGCCCATTTTCTCGCCCTGCAACAATTTAAGACAATTTCTTATGTTAACTACTTGCAATAAATTGTCCGCCGGCAGGGGCAAGGCACCGTAACAGTCTTCCAGTTCGCTTTTGATTTGATGAATATCCTCATGGTTTTCGGCCAAAGATATTCTTTTGTATAAGACTAAACGTTGGTAAACATCTTGCACATATTCCTCAGGAATAAAAGCGGAAACCCCCAACTGAATTTCAGGCAATAATTCTTCTTCGACATTTTTTTCCCCTTTAATTTCCCGAATCGTTTTTTCCATTAACTCCGTATAGAGCTCGTAGCCGACCGAACGAATATGGCCGGATTGGGAAACGCCCAACAAGTTACCTCCGCCGCGAATTTCCAGATCGTTACGGGCAATCCTGAACCCTGAACCAGGCTCGGAAAATTCTTTAATTACTTGCAGCCTTTTCATGGCTTCGCGCGAAAGCATCGCTCCACGAGGCAACAATAAATAAGCAAAAGCTTCCTGCTTGGCCCGGCCTACACGTCCACGCAACTGATAGAGCTGCGCCAATCCAAGTCTATCGGCGCGATTGATAATTATTGTATTGGCTGCGGGAATATCCAACCCGGACCCGACGATGGTGGTGCTGACCAGAACGTCACTTTCGTGCCGCACAAATTTCGCCATTGCTTTTTCAATTTCTGCCGGTTTCATTCGTCCATGGACAATGCCAATTTTCGCCGGCGGTACAAGACGTTGCAACAGATGGGCAATCGAATAAATAGAGTGTATCCGGTCATGGACAAAAAACACCTGCCCTTGACGCGCCAGCTCCTTTTCCACGGCAGTTTTAATCGCTTCCTCGTCAAATTCAAGTACATATGTTTTGATGGGTACGCGCTCTTCCGGCGGAGTGTTAATCACGGATAAATCACGAATGCCCACCAAAGAAAGATGAAGGGTACGCGGTATAGGCGTTGCCGAAAGAGTAAGCACATCAACCAGTGTACGCATTTTCTTTAATTTTTCCTTGTGCGTTACACCGAAGCGTTGCTCCTCATCAATAATCGCCAATCCCAGTTCTTTAAATTCGATATCCTTTTGCAGTAAGCGATGCGTCCCCACAACAATATCCACTTTTTGACTTTTTAAATCTTGAATGATTTTCTTTTGCTGGGCTACGGTTTTAAAACGATTCAGCACCTCGACTCGAATGGGAAAATCTTTAAGCCTGGCTAAAAAGGTCTGATAATGCTGTTCGGCCAAAATCGTTGTCGGCACGAGAAGAGCTACTTGTTTACCATCCATGACGGCGCGGAATGCCGAACGAACAGCAACTTCTGTTTTACCGAAACCGGCATCACCGCAAATTAACCTATCCATCGGCTTTACATCATCCATGTCCAGGTGAATATCTTCAATAGCCTTGGCTTGATCCGGCGTTTCCTCATATTCAAAAGTAGAACAAAATTCTTCGTATATCTGATCCGGCGGAGAGAAAGCTTTTCTTTCCATTACCTCGCGCGCGGCATAAATGGAAACCAGTTCTTCGGCAACTTCCCGTACCGATTTTTTTACCCTTTCCTTTAGAGCTTCCCATGAAGTCCCTCCCATCCTATCAATTTTCGGCACATAACCATCGGGGCCGATATACTTTTGAATTTTCTGCAAAGAATTGACAGGAATGTAAAGCTTATCTCCATCTAAATATCCGATGACCAAAAAATCGTTTTCGATTTTACCCACCGAAATTTTTTTTAGTCCACGATAAACGCCGATACCAAAATCGGTGTGAACTACAAAATCACCTTCTTTTAAATCTCCGA
>Ga0154766_146_pt8 | contig 12448 bp, 13 predicted proteins | sample Rifle2008BG16ft_FD_105774 | JGI IMG/M metagenome (GOLD analysis project Ga0154766, IMG submission 105774) | Deltaproteobacteria bacterium RBG_16_44_11
AATCTTTGGGTTTTATTCTTTTTAATGAGTCGTGTTGATGTTGGTTTAATAACCCAAGTGTTAAGGCCATATGATCAATTAATGTAGTGTAACCAACGCCGAAAAATGACGACAATCGAAAAATATGTATTGGATCAAGCTTCGTGGGATCTAATGCCCGCGTTTTCAGGGCATAGAGAATGCTGGTTTTAGACATTAAGATATTCGCAGCAAATAAGTCAGCAATGAATTCCTTGGGGTCATATGCATTGCTTATTTTACCAGTTTTTAATTCATCCAAGCACATGCCGTGCCCGAATACATGATGTCCAAGTTCATGCATACAAGTGAACGCACGTCGGCCTGCGGGACGCTCTGATCCAACAACTATGACTGAGCGTGGTTTGGGAGAATAAATACCTTCTAAGGAAGGGAGTGACAGATATCGAACCTCGCAACCGCACTGTTCTGCGACCCTAATCGTATCGATCGAGGCTCGCTGATCTAGGCCACACTTTATTCTAACGCGCGCAGCATGCGCAGCGGCTGTCAGTATAAGTGGTTTTCGATTATAGCGTTCCACTATTTTGCTCCTTCAGATTTCAGCGAAGTCAATAGATCAATGATCTTTTCTATATCTTCTTCTTTGAGACCTTTTGCGTTTCGTGCAGCTAAATAAAGTTCGTCCCTTATTGGATCTACTTGATTCTCGCCTTTGCCTGCAAGCCATTCTAAATCTACAAAATAAAGTTCCGAAAATTTTATTAACTCCTCAGCCGAAACTCGTCGCCTTCCAGCTTCTATTTCCGAAATTGATGGACGCGGTAGATCGAGTTTGGCCGCAACTTGTGATTGTGATAAGCCTGCGCGATTTCGCGCAATGCTCAATCTTGAACATATGAGATTACGACTTTCATTTGTTTCATTGTTTGTCATAAAACATCCTTAATAATTTATTTTTATTTAAACAGTTGTAAAATTCTATTTACGACATCACCCACAGTTAGGGCATTACTATCTTTATCGATAAAAAGACTTGGAAATTTAAGCGGGTCTTTGTATCCTAATGAATCAAGGCAATCGCTTGTTACTTCAACACTCATAAGGCTGTCAAAATATTTTAAATCGCCGATCGGTCTAGTGCTTTCAATAATTTCTTTATTACTATCTTCCATTTCATATTGGGCATCGGTTAGCGCCTTCACTACTACCTGTAAAACTTTTTCTCTATTTAATTCCATAAATTACCTCCATAGTTCTTAACTAATGTTAGATTAACTTACAGCATGTAAGATATTATGTCAAATGGTAATTGTGATTTTCGAAAATAAATATTTTCTATAAAAATAAGTAATATTTACGAAGACTTAATTGTAGTATTGAACTAAAGTGCTATTCGAATTATTGGATATTCTGAGGTTACCATAGAATATCAGGGGGCAGTTGTCCCTAGTTTCTAACAAGTATCGGATCATTTCTAGGTCAGCTTCGCTATTAAAAACCCGAGGCCAACAAAACCGCCAAACCCAAAAATTATGAAGACATAATTAAAACATTGAGAATAACTGTAATGTTTTTTCCAAAATAACCAGGGATCTTGATCGTTTTTTCTACGTGTGTCGAATTCTTCGCGCGTAAATCTCTTGGCAACATGCGGCACACCATCTGCATCTTCCAACGTTGCCTTTGCCTCAAAGAATTTGAGCGATGCTTCTGCCCCCTTTATAAGATCGCTATTCCTCTGATCGAGCTTCCAGAAAATGAATGAAAAGAGGATGAGCAGCAGTCCGAATGCAATACCGACATATGGTAAGTCTATCTCATTTTTGAAGGTCGCAACAAGGCCAGTTGAAAGCAGAGAGGAGATCGCAATATAAAAATTGAATGTGGCTAACCGCTGCCCTGCTTGCATCTGAAAGAAATCCCAAGCTTGCTTTCTCAGCTCATCATCAGTCATACGCTATATCTTTCTTACTTTGCCACAACTAGTGAATAGCATCCTATTTTTTAAATACATTTTTGAAAAACACATTTAATCACGTGTAAGATATCCCTAGCTTACACGGGATAATTCGGCTAACAAACTTCTATTCGCTTCGCCTTTGAAGTTTGAGTCTCATTACCCTCCGCCGTGCGGGATCGTTCAGCTTACCAATTCCGCTGCACTTTGCTTTCGTAATTGGAGTTTCACGAAAACCATGCGCTTAAATATACTCGCAATTTTCTTTATTTCAATTCTTTTTTTGCAATAATCAACAGCAGGCATTATCCAAATTTATCTCAAAAATCGTCTTTTACTTCCTTCTTGACCCCTCCTGCTTCTTTTGCTAGCCTGCAGAGCAGAAACTAACAAAAAAAGGAGGAACTTTTATGAAAAAGATTGCTTACACCATTTTTGTTCTCTTAATTATATTTTCTTTTTCATCAATTAGCTTCGCCCAAGAGAAGCAGTACGATACATTAGGTGTTTATGTCGGCCTTGTCGGCGGATATGTGTTCCCCAGCAACATGGGAACAACAATTGCAATTGCCGGAGGTCCAACCTTTAATGGTGACACCACCCTGAACAATGGATATCTTTACGGAGCCAAGGTTGGTTGGCTGACACCGTTTACCAAACGAATTATGGTCATAGAATTTGAATATAATCATGTAACTAACAGGATGGATAAGTTGAAAAACTCAGGCATAGAATCTTCCGATGTGGATATGAGCGGAAATGTAAATATGGATGTTTTTATGCTGAATTTACTGGCTCGCTATCCGCAGGGGAGATTTCATCCTTACATTGGAGCCGGCGCAGGATATGCCTTAGTCAAAGTAGATGATTCTGCGGCCTCGGTCGGAGGATCACTTATACCTGGAGGATATACCGGTGGTTCCGCAGGTGTCTTTGCCTATCAGGGGATGATTGGAATGGACTTTGATATCACAAAAAATATTATCATGGGCCTTTCTTATAAGTATCTTGCCACCTCGAAATTTAATTATGACAATTCTTTCAATTACATGCCTGCCACTACATCGATGAATTATGGCGCCCACAATATTTTATTGAGTGTTTCTTACTTGTTCTGATTTTCAAATACATTTTTCGGAAGTCTTTACAGTTTCCTGAATATCTTCAAAGAGGTGGCTGAAGTAATTTTAGCCACCTCTTATTTTACACTTTGATGTTCTGTAGTCTTGGGACATTGTTGAACAGCTGGTAGGTGGCTTCTGCGACATCCTTCCTGAAAGTGAGCGTTCAGGATTTTTTGCGGACATACTTTCTTTAAAACGGTAATTCTTAGTAACTATTATCAACAAATTTTCGATTTCAATTAATATGCAGGATTTTTGGTTTAATAGGGACAGCGCCCTGTTTTTTAAACACATTTAATCACGGGTAAAATATCCCTGCTTACACGGGATAATTCGGCTAACAAACTTCTATTCGCTTCGCTTTTGAAGTTTGAGTCTCATTACCTTCCGCTGTGCGGGATCGTTCAACTTGCCAATTCCGACGCGTGACCTTTAGGTTATGCACTTTGCTTTCGAAATTGGAGTTTCACGAAAACCATGTGCTTAAATATACTCGCAATTTTCTTTATTTCAATTCTTTTTTTGCACTGATCAATAGCGGGCATTAACCAAATTTATCTCAAAAAAGTCTTTCTTTCCTTCTTGACCCCTCCTGTTTCCTTTGCTAGCCTGTATGGCAGGAACTATAAAGAAGGGGGAACTTTTATGAAGATTGACCTCCGTATAACTTTCTTAGTCCTCATGCTCATCGCAGTATTATTCTCCGGTTGCAGTTACATCAAAATTATCAATCCCGACTACGATCAGCCAAACATCGGCACTCCTCATGATCTTGTAGTGGCACATACGGGTTGCGGAAATGCCGACGGAAGTTCATTTCGCGCCCAGCTCAACTCTTTGGATGTCACCTCAGCCTTTCGGTATGACAGAAGTAATGAAAAATGGACGGCAACACGATACAACCTGCCACTGGGCCGCAATACTCTTTCTGTTTCCGCCGATGTGAGCGTAAGCGGCTGGTGCGTCCGGGATGATACGGACAGCCATACATTTACCGTTGTCACCGATTGCCCTCCGGAATCTTATTGCGCGTATTTTTACGATAATCCCTTGGTAGCCAACGCCACTATTAATGCCCTTGACGCAACAACACTCGACTATTTCTGGGAATATATCGATCAGCTCGAAGAAACAGAAGAAATCACCATTGCCGAGCCGGCGGCATCGCGCGCCTGCGTTGAACCCGCATCATGTCCGTCAATCGTGCTTACGGATACTGAACTAAAAAGGATTCACGCGGCTAAATGCGCTCACGCCGTCTGGCTGGATAAGAACAGAAGGGTAAACTGGCGATTGCATGATTTTAACGAGGAGGATTTGCGGGGTTTGTTCGCCAAAGAACTGCTTTTCGACGGACGCAGTAACGACAGCTTTTTTTGGATTGTTGATTATTCACCCTCGGAAGCTTACAGCTATGCGGCAGATAATGATCTCATCGGCCCCAGCATTATAAGTACCGTTAATCTCGTCCTCAACGATTTGCGCACTACCGATACACATAATGGTTTTCTGCACGGCGTTCGCGGGTATGATGGTGACCTCGTGGATACAGCATGCACACTTTATAACGCGTTGACGGTGTGTTTACCGCGGTCAACCGGATGTACCCGAATATCGCGTGTAGGGTGTCAGAGCATGGCCAGAATTACCATCGGTTTGCTGAGAAGCCTCAACATTCCGGGAGAAATAACATCCCACGCGGAATGGTATGAGGTAAACCATTCGTCAGCCGTTTGGCCGGCCCTGCAGCGTGTCATGCCGCACGGGGACGATATCTACGGCGCAGATTTAAGAATGACACCTACTGAAGAGTTTTTGGTTCCATTTTCTTTCTACGAAAGTTCCGCGAACACGGCAGTCTGCGGAACAAATAAAGATTGCCTTTCGCACCGACATCGGGCACTGCTCGCTGCCAGATATCCCGCCCAATGGGTGCGCGATCGCTGTTGTAATCCGGCACCTTATGGTGATACTTCATGCGCAGCATATTTGCGTGAAAGCTACAGCGCGTATTTAACGGCAGATGAAATGACAGCGGCGATAACGACATTCACCAGTCTGTGTCCGTAATCGGTGTTTGGGCCGATATTTGAACATCTAACTGGTGTAAACTCAGGTATTAACTTCTTCCTGTAACAAACAGATTATCATCCTTGTCGAGCATGCAGGACTTCAATCCTTAATCACGGGTATAAACTCCAAAGCTGCTTTGAAAACAGACTGCACAGTAAGCTGCGGAGTGTTATACCCTCCGCGTGGCGGGATTAATTCAGCTAACAAATTCCGATATGTTTCGCTATCGGAATTTGAGTTTCATTAATAAATACGATTCACGCTAGATGACAAACATCCGTGCTTAATATTTCGTGTCAGTATTTAATTGACATAAGACTCACAGTTTTATAGAAGTAATATTCTATATCTCAAATTATGAGTTGTTTAGGTTATTATACAAGATACATATAAACATTGTTAGCTTGAAATAAATGAAAAGGAGATAATATGAACAGATTCAAAGGTTGTGGACTATCTATCATCTTTGTTGGTATAATTTCTTCACTAATAATAAGCGGATGTGTCACGACGCCATCAACACCTCAAACACCTCCTGATCCAAGAATGCTTGCAGCTGGTGCCTTTATAGCGGTGAAGATTAATTCGTTTGCCGCTGCCGACGCGCAGTCAAAGGGCAAAATTTACTTCATAACATCAGCTATTCAAAATGTCAGCGCTGATGATTTGGAATTTCAGGAAATTGCCAGATACTTAGAAAATTCCCTGCATGAAAAAGGATATTTACGCACAAACAATATAAAAGGCGCGAATTTGCTTATTCGTTTGGGTTATGGGATAGGAAACCCGCAGACAAGTTCCGAGACCGTCGTAACTTCTACAGGATATAGCTATCCTGTTGGATGGATGTGGTATACTGTGCCTCCGCAAACACAGACAGTCCGCAATACAACCTATATGAGAAGTTTGACGGTAGAAGCATACGATTTGAAAGATCCAAAAACAAAGTCACAACTTTGGAAAACTACCGTGCAAAGCGAAGGGACGTTATCAGATTTGCGCATTGTACTTGCTTATATGATTGCCGCTTCAATGGTAGAGATTGGTACGAACACAGGACAGCAGAAAGATGTTAAAATTGGTGGGCATCATCCAAACATCCGGTATATTTTTAAATAAATCTAAGGCTAATAATTCACTCGTGCGGCAGGCAATCGCCTGCCGCACTTTTCAGCAAAGAAGAACAAAAGGGTCAAGTCTGACTTTAACCTTTTCTAAATTTAGTGTTTTTTAATGTCAGTAACCTAAATTCTTAAATAATAAGATGTGCCACAGTTCGATTTATTAGGGTCATTTATTAGGGTCAGCGCCCTTTTTTAAAATACAGGCAAAGAAATAATTCATTCTAAAACCATGGACTTAAATATACTCGCAATTTTCTTTATTTCAATTATTTTTTTGCACTGATCAACAGCAAAATAAATGGATTCCCAAGGTATCCGCCTTATATTTTTGTAAATAATCGGCCGTTGTGGTATTACCGGTTTGCATGCAAGCCATTATTTACGTGTCCTGGTCAGTATTTTAAATGGAGAGCAAATGAACCCAAAACCGTTATTGACGATTGCCTTCATTCTCATCCTTCTCTTCCTGCCTGGGACATCCATTGCCGGAGATGAAAAAGCGAGAAAAGCGAGCACCCTGACCTTTTATCTAGAGAATGATACTATTTTCGACACCGACCGCTATTATACCAGTGGAATGAAAATCTCCTGGTTTTCCCGGGATCTTTCGAACTATAGCGATATTGTGACTTTGTCGTTGCTCCAGCGGTTTATCGAACAACTGCCGTTGATCAACGATCCGGGAGACCAGCGCACGGTTTCTGTCTCATTTGGGCAAAACATGTACACACCGAAGGACATGGAGCGGACCGATCTGATCGTAGATGACCGGCCTTATGCGGGAGTTACCTATCTGGGACTGGGGCTTCACAGCAGGAACCTGCGTAAAATGGACACCCTGGAACTCGATATCGGCATCGTTGGACGCCATTCCTATGCAGAAGATTGTCAGACTGAGTTTCATAGATGGATTGGTTCTGAAAAGGCCAATGGCTGGGAAAATCAACTCCACGACGAACCCATCCTGAACCTATACTATGAGCGCAAGTGGAAAACACTGCAAATCATAAATTCGGAAGGGTTTGGATTCGACTGCGTTCCCCACGCCGGCCTGGCCGCCGGCAATGCCTATATCGGGGCTAATCTGGGCAGCCAGGTGCGTTTCGGTTGGAACATCCCGAACGATTTTGGGACGTATCCGATTTCGCCCGGGTCAGACAGCAGTTCTCCCCTCGATGATACCGATCCCCGCTTCTTTCGTCTGTTTCACCGTATCGGCTTGCATCTTTTCTTTGGCGTTGACGGGAAAGCTGTCGCACGCAATATTCTACTTGACGGAAACACTTTTCGGGACAGCCACAGCGTTGACAAGGAGTATTTCGTCGCCGATTTTATCGGAGGCATAGGGTTGATCATTCATCAAGTCAAAATAACCTATTCCCATGTCTATCGGACAAAGGAGTTTAAAACGCAGAAGGATGAACAGCAGTTTGGGGCGATTTCCGCCTCATTCACATTTTAAATCCAGATGTGATGGGCCGGATATTTCCGGCGTTACATCTTTCAAATAGTAATTCACAACATAAAGATTTTTCAAAATCGTTTGTTTATGGGTGTAATCGATAACCGAGCTGTACTTTATTGGACAATATCCGCAAAATCAAATATAGATCAGCCGTTATGGGTAAAAATATTCTTTTAGTCAATCCCTGGATTCACGATTTCGCGGCGTACGATTTCTGGCTGAAACCTCTGGGGCTTCTATATTTAGGCAACGTGACTTTTCAACTCAATGGAAAGGGGCTTTTCTTGCTTTAATGAACTGACTTTCAATATAGAAAAACCGATTATGTTTCCCTTGTCGTCAACTTTTTCCATTACCGCATCGTTCTCGGTTTCTTTGAAATAACCGGCTTTTTGTTGAAAAAGGACTTCCAGATAATCCCCATCTTTATCGTACCAAACTTTTATCCCTTCGCCCATAACGTTTCACCTCTTTTTATTGTATCTGTAAAATATGCAGTTAATATGAAAAAGTCGTCATCTCTTGCCTTAACTATAACACATAAGTACTTTTTTCCAACAGGTGTTTTTGAGTAATACCTGTAGAAAAGCTCCGCCTCCGAATCTGTTCGTGACTTGATTACAAATTCGGGGTTTGCCAAAGTCTCTTGTATTTTATCAATCTGGCCTGACATTTCGGGATGGTCAAGTTCAATATGCTTCAGCCGTTCATCAGTAAAACGTATTCTCCTACCGTAAAAATCAATAAACCACTTCATTCTCTCTGCACCTAATATTATTTAATTACAGTAATATTTCCAATGACTTCCTGCTATTCAAGCAATATACGCCCCGGATATTGAAAGTCAATTAAAAAATAAACGGTTTCACGCCTCAAAATGCAAGTGCTCTATTGGTTTTGTAAATCATAGTCGGCTGTGGTAAATGCTCGTCATGGGCAAAAAGATTCTTCTGATCAATCCCTGGATTCACGATTTCGCGGCGTACGATTTCTGGCTGAAACCTCTGGGCCTTCTATATTTAGGCGGCCTTTTGCGTCAAAACGGCCATCAAGTCCAGTTTATCGATTGCCTTGACCCGTATCACCCCGCGATGCAGGCCTGCGGCCTCAAACGGCCGGCGCGCCACACTTACGGCCGCGGCAAATTCTTCCGGCAGGTTATACCCAAACCGGATAGCTTAAAAATAATGCCTAAAAATTATTGCCGCTACGGGATTACACCGGAAATATTTGGAGAAGAGCTAAACAACTATCGGGACACGGACATTGTCTTAATCACTTCGATGATGACTTACTGGTATCCCGGAGTTTTCGAAGCCATTAAAATAATCAAAGAAGTATTGCCTAAAATCCCCATTGTGCTCGGCGGCAAATACGCGACTTTGTGTTCTCGGCATGCCGTAAAATATTCCGGCGCTGATTTTGTCATTGCCGGTGCGGGTGAAAAACCGGTTTTGAAATTGCTACAAGATCTATTCGGCGAAAAAATATTGTTTATGCCCAATGAAGAAAATCTGAATTCCTACCCCTACCCCGCTTTCGATTTAATCCGCAAGGTAGAGCAACTGCCTATTACCACTTCCCGCGGTTGTCCCTATCGGTGCAGTTACTGTTCATCGCATATTCTCAACAAAAAATTTCTCCGGCGCGATCCGCTAAAAGTCGCCGACGAAATAGAACACTGGCAAAAAAAATTCGGCGTAAAGAATTTCAGTTTTTATGATGATGCCCTGCTTGTTGAGCCGGAAAAAATGATTATTCCGCTCTTACATGAACTCCGAAGGCGAAACCTATCCTGCCAGTTCCATTGCCCCAACGGATTACATTTGCGCGAAATAGACGGGGAGTTAAGCAAATTGCTCTATGCTTCGGGATTCAAGACTATCCGCTTCGGTTTTGAAACATCCGACTTCAAAAGACAGAAACAAACGGGAGGCAAAGTCGTAAACGAAGAATTACAAAGAGGCGTGCGTCATTTAAAAAAAGCGGGCTATAAAACAGATGATATAGGAATTTATCTTCTCTGCGGACTTCCCCATCAGAGTGCAGTGGAAGTCCAGGACAGCATTGATTTTGTTAGAAAATGCGGAGCCAAACCGATGCTTGCCGAATACTCGCCCATTCCCGGCACAAAAATGTGGGCCCAAGCTCTGCTTGCATCCCCCTTTGACATTCAGGGCGAACCGCTATATCATAACAATTCAATGCTTCCCTGCCGGAGTGATGATTTTAGTTTTGCCGCTTATACGGAACTGAAGGCGGCGCTGAAGAATGAATGATAGAGCATTAATGTCATTGCGAGTCCGTCGTAGCGGACGTGGCAATCCACGTAATAGCAAACAGCTAATAGATTGCTTCGGTTGTTGCACTCCCTCGCAAAGATATTACGACACAACCTCCTCGCGGGAATGACTTTTTAATGGATTTTTAAGATTATGACTATTCTGATCTGGATTAAAAATTCGCTGATTTTGTTGCTTTCGCTGGTTTTTTTAGCTATCGGCATCAACACGCTGGTGGGTTCGTTCTCTCTGAATAATCCTTATGAATTCCTGATGTATTTTTTTTCCGCCTCTCTTTTAATTTTAGTTTGTCTGGTGGGAATTATTTATTTTATCTTTCGTTTCTTTCCCAAAAAACAACAAAATGGAATTGACGATGTTAAAGCCGAATAGAATTTGCAAGTTATTTTTTATTCTGGCGGCATTTCTTTGCCTTACCGCCGGCGCTTCCGGCTTTGACCTGGAAAAGAAAGTCGTCAAAGCAAAATTAAAAAACGGCATAACGGTTTTAATACTGGAGCGTCATATCAGCCCGACGGTTTCTCTCTACATCCGGCATCGCGTCGGCGCAGTGGATGAAGCACAAGGTGAAACCGGCGCCGCGCATCTTTTGGAACATATGATGTTCAAAGGCACCACCACCATCGGCACTAAAAATTTCGCGGCGGAAAAGAAAATATTGGACGCTATCGAAAAAACGGGCATGGCTTTGGATAAAGAAAAGCGAAAAAGCCAAAAAGCCGATGCTACAACACAGCAAAAGCTCACCGCCCGGCTGAAAAAATTGCAGGAAGAGCATAAAAAATATTTCATCCCCAATGAAATCGACCGCCTTTACACCCAAAACGGCGGCCTGGATATGAACGCTTCCACCGGCCAGGACGTGACCACTTATCAGGTGAGCCTTCCTGCCAATAAAATCGAACTCTGGGCGAGAATCGAAGCGGATCGCCTGCTTCATCCCGTCTTTCGAGAATTTTACACGGAACGCGATGTGGTCATGGAAGAAAGAAGACAACGTGTCGAAACAGATCCGGACGGCAAGCTGTATGAACAATTCATGAGCACAGCCTATACAACCCATCCTTATAGAAATCCGATATTAGGCTGGCCGGAAGATTTAATGAACTTAAGCCCGACTTTGCTGAAAAATTATTTTGAAAAATATAAAACGCCGCAAAAAACGGTTATCGCGGTTGTGGGAGCGATCAATCCGCAAGAAACTCTAAAAGTGATGGAAAAATACTTTGGCCGCCTTCCGGCTTCCCGGGAAAAAGAAAGTATCATCCCCGCGGAACCCAATCAAACAGCGGAAAGAAGGGTGGATGTTATTTTTGATGCCAATCCGATGATGATTATCGGCTTTCACAAGCCCACCGCTCCGGCTTATGATGATTACGTTTTCGATTTGCTGGAGACAATCCTGAGCAAGGGGCGAACAAGCAGGTTATATCAAATACTTGTCACGCAGATGCAAATAGCTCAAAGTGTCAGCGCCTACAATGGATTACCGGCTAACAAATACCCTAACCTTTTCGCGATATTCGCCGGACCCCGCCATCCTCATACCACCGTTGAGCTGGAAGAAATCATTCTGCGCGAAATTGAAAAGATCAAAACGCAGCCGGTAACGGACGCGGAATTAGCCAAAGCGAAAAATCGACTGCGGATGGAACATATTCAGAGTCTCGATTCTAATTCTAAAATTGCCTCAATTATATCGTATTACGAAGTATTGCTGGGCGATTACAAATATTTTTACGATTATCTAAACAAGATCGATAAAGTAACAGCCAGCGATATTCAAAAGGCGGCTAATATTTATTTAAACAAGGAAAACCGCACCATCGCCGTCTTGGAAAAAAAGAAAGAATAAGATTATCCTATGAATTCAAAAGCAATCAACGTGTCAAAGAAAATAATCTGTCTGCTAATAATATCGCTATTCTTCGCGCAAGGATTATATAGCGGCGCGTACGCAGCGGATTCCCGTTTTATTTCTCCCGATAAAATTAAATTTCCCGCCCTGCAATTTAATCTACCGCAGGCCCAGCGCGTTGTTCTCGATAACGGCATTGTGCTTTATATTCTGGAAGATCACGAACTGCCGCTGGTTAATATTCATGCCGTCGTTAAAACAGGAACAATGTATGACCCGGAAGGAAAAGAGGGCGTCGCGGAACTGACCGCCTCCGTGATGAGAACCGGCGGCACAGCAAAGCTAAGCAGCGAGGAAATGGATAAGCGTTTTGATTATCTGGCCGCGTCAGCGGCAATTTCCATGTCTATGGAATCAGCCGGGGTTGATTTTTCCATTTTGAACAAGGACCTTGATGAAGGACTTGACCTTCTGGCACAAATACTTACCGCGCCCGCCTTTGAAAAAAAGAAACTTGAACTCGCGGTGCAGTTAAAGCATGAGGATTTGCGCCGGCTGCAGG